>Ga0180434_10009576_pt1 | contig 10509 bp, 9 predicted proteins | sample SS_ome_7_FD_132453 | JGI IMG/M metagenome (GOLD analysis project Ga0180434, IMG submission 132453) | Hypersaline lake sediment archaeal communities from the Salton Sea, California, USA - SS_1_D_2 metaG | ecosystem: Environmental > Aquatic > Non-marine Saline and Alkaline > Hypersaline > Sediment... | reverse complement strand
GAAATGGCCGCATCCATCGGGTATCCCGACCCGGAGAGGCCGGGATCGGAGCGGGTCATGGCGGCAATAGTACTCAAGCCGGGCGTGGAGAAGAGCGACGCGGAGAAGGAGAAGTTAATCCAGTACCTGCGCGATGAGGTAGCGCCGTACAAGGTTCCTAAGAGGATCGAGTTCATGGACCAGCTTCCCACCAGCGGGGTGGGTAAGGTCCTGAAACGTGAGCTCAAGGATATGATCGACAAGTAACCGAAGCAATAGCATAGCATGGAGATGAGAATAGACCGGGGACCTCGGTCCCCGGTCATTTCCCTCACTTGAGGAAGTAAAGAGTTTATATGTTTACGACCCTGTTTTTAGGGATAGAAATAAGATAGTCGGAGAATCGCAGTAATCCACTGTACCGCACATGGTTTGAGTCACAGCACCATATGTTCTATATGGAATCCTTATATTCAACTTACCCTACTCCTTGAGCCAAGACCGGGATAGGGGGACCATGATGAGGGCTTTTGCGGCGATTCGGGCGGGATTGAACTTATATAGTTGAAAGGAGGGGCAAGATGACCGTACCCAGATTAAACCTCGATTTGACCATCCCGGTGATCTTCGACAAGCTGTCCCAGGAATACGGCGAAAAGATGGCGGTTCGCCAGAGAAGGGGTGACGACTGGGAGGACATCACCTGGAACAAATACCGCAAGGATGTGCGTGACCTCGCCAACGGCCTGATCTCCCTGGGATTGCAGAAGGGGGACAAGATCTCCATCCTGGGCATCAACAGCTACGAGTGGGTGGTCTCCGATTACGCCTCCATGTCCTGCGGGGCCATCTCTATCCCGCTGTATGTAACCGCTCGCGCAGAGCAGTTGGAGTACGTAGTGGACCACTCGGAATCTAAGGTTCTGGTTGTGCAGGACCAGGCGCAGTTGGATAAGGTGGGTTACATGCTGGGTAAACTGGAGAATCTGGAGAAGCTGATAATGATGAGGCCCACCGGGACGGATAATCCCGATATCCTACAGTTCGAGGAGGTCAAGGAGAGAGGGCGCGATTACGCCAAGGAGCATCCGGAGGAATTGGACGATCGCATCCGAGACCTGAATCCCGATGACATGATGTCCATCATGTATACCTCGGGGACCACCGGCCCCCCCAAGGGGGTCATGCTCACGCATATTAACGCCACCTGGACCATCGACTCCCTCAATCAGTGCGTCGAGTTCGAGCAGGGCAAGGAGAGGATCCTCTCTTACCTGCCTCTATCCCATATCGCCGAGCGCAATATCACCTGTTTCCAGTCGGTGATCAACGGTTATCTCACTCATTTCGGGGAGGGCCTGGATACCCTCAGGGACGACCTGACGGTGGCCCGTCCCACGGTTATGTTCGGAGTGCCACGGGTGTGGGAGAAGTTCCACGAGGCTCTGCAGAAGAGGTTCTCGGAGGAAGAGGGGGCCAAGAAAAAGCTCATCGGTTGGGGGCTGAAGGTAGGGCGCGAGAAGGTCCGGCGCCGGCAGGCCGGCGAGAAGATAGGGGGATGGCTGAACTTCCGCTACAATCTAGCCGACCGCCTCATCTTCAGCAAGATCCGTGAGGGTGTCGGCCTGGACGAAGGACGGGTCATAGTCTCCGGCGCCGCCCCTATCTATAAAGACATCCTTGAGTTCTTCCACGCCATAGGTATCCCCATCCGCGAGGTTTACGGCCAGACAGAGGACACCGGACCGACCAGCATCCACCAATGGGATCGCATAAAGCTGGGAACGGTGGGACAGCCTATCCCCGGCTCCGAGGTAAAGATAGCCGACGATGGGGAGATACTGGTCAAGGGCGGACACGTCTTCCAGGGTTATTTCAAGAGCCCCGAAGCCAGCCAGGAGACCCTGGAGGGCGGATGGCTGCACTCGGGAGATATCGGGGTGCTGGACGAGAACAGTTTCCTCACTATCACCGACCGTAAAAAGGACCTGATCATTACCGCCGGGGGAAAGAACATCGCGCCCCAGAACATAGAGAACCTCTTGAAGAGCATCCCCTACGTAAGCCAGGCCGTAGTCATAGGCGACCGCCGCAAGTTCCTCACCGCCCTCATCACCCTGGAGCCGGAGATCATAGAGGATTGGGCCAAGGAGCAGGGGATAAGCTACGAGAATTATGAAGAACTGGTAGCAAGCCCGCAAGTCAGGGAGATGATGGATAAAGAGGTGGACCGCATCAACCGCGAGGAGCTCTCGAAGTACCAGACCATCAAGGATTTCCGCCTCCTGAGGAAAGACCTGACTATCGAGGACGGTTTGCTCACCCCCACATTGAAGGTCAAGCGTGGTCCTGTGATGGAGCGCTACAATGAGCTTGTTGACGGCATGTATAAGGAACTGATGGAGGCCTTCGAGGCGGAGAAGGGCGAGGAAGAGGAAGAATAACAAGCGTGAGCGGGGAGTAAGTAATGGTAAATTAAACCATTACATACTCGCCGCTCCATGTTGTTTGTCCTTAATGGAATGTGCTCTGATATCATGCATGTAAAGCCTGGTCGTTATATAATAGACCGGAGCTGATGGTGAGGAGGACGTATGCCGGGTAAAGATGACAACAAAGATGCGGTTCTGCGACGGCTTCATCGAGTGGAGGGCCAGGTTCGGGGCATAATACGCATGGTGGAAGAGGACAAGGGATGTGAGGATGTGCTCACCCAGGTGGCGGCGGCTCGTTCTGCCCTGGACCGCGTCGGGATACATATACTCACCCATCGTATGCGCGAATGCCTGGCGGAGAATCCCTATGACTCCACGGAGGATGCCATCGACGATACCATCGAGGTCTTCCTCCGCTTCAGCTCCAGCATAGGACCGGTGGCACCGGAGCGATAAGCGATCTCGCCGGATTGATCGAAACCACCGTCTGTCCACCCCCCCGCTGATTTCTCACAGTATGATTTATATCGTATTCCCCTATACCCTATAGGGTATATACTCCCTGCATGGATGTAGAGGCTTTTTCGTTCCTGGAGGTTAGTCATGAGTAAAAAAAATCTGCAAACAGCGGCTCTGGATGAGCTGGAGCGGCGTTTCGGTGAACGCGTGAGCGAAGACCCCGTGGAGAGATATATCTATTCCAGGGATGTCGGGGAGTTTCCCCCCATAGTCGGGAAAATGGTGGGCGGAAGAGCCCAGGCCGTGGTACTGGCGGAGGACGCTGAGGATATCTCCTGGCTCATGGATTTCGCCCGTCGCGAGAAGTTTCCCCTCACCCCCCGCGCCGCAGCCACCAGCGGTTACGGCGGGGTCATCCCCGTTGAGGGAGGCATCGTGGTCGACCTGACCCGGATGAACCGCATCCTTGACGTGGATGAGGAGGGGAAGACGGCCAGGGTCGAGGCCGGCGTGATCTGGTGGGACCTGGAGAAATATCTGCGCCAGCGGGGATTGGCCCTTCGCACCTACCCCTCCAGCGCTATTTCCGCCACCGTGGGAGGATGGGTGGCCGAAGGCGGTTCGGGGATAGGCTCCTATACCTACGGCGACTTATCCGACAATCTCCTGAGCCTGGAAGTGGCGACGCCGCAAGGCGTAAAACACGTGGAGGGAGAGGAGATCGAGCTTTACGTAGGTTCCGAGGGACTCCTGGGATTCATCACTGAGGTAGAGCTGGCCGTGCGCGAGGCGGAGGAGGATATACCCCTCCTTTTCGCCTTCGACGAGCCGGCTGCGGCGCAGCGTTTTATCGACGACCTTGGCGCCCGCGACCTGCCTATCTTCCATCTTCAGGTCATAACCCCACAGCTGGCCGCCCTCAAAAACCAGGTGGTGGAGGAGGCATATCTTCCGGAGAACTCTTACCTGGTTCTAACGGCATTAAGCACGGATAACAGCGCCTCCAGGGAGGAGATAGGGGAATCGGCAAGCAAGGCGGGCGGCAGGCAGCTCGATGAGGAGGCGTCGCGGGAGGAATGGGAGGAAAGGCTCTATCCCCTGCGCATCAAGAAAGCCGGGCCCTCGGTTATACCGGCGGAGGCGACCGTTCCCACCGCCAACCTGGCGGAACTGCTTAAGGCCACCTCAAAGAGGCTGCCCGAGCTTCCGCTGGAGGTCATCATCCATAGGGACGGCAGCGCTATTTGCCTGGGTTTCATCCCCGCCGACGCTCGCAGCGTGGATTTCACCTTCCGCTTCACCGCTTCCCTGGAGTTCCTCAGGCTGGCCGAGAAGTACGGCGGCTCCCCCTATGGGATCGGGCTGTATTTCGTAGATAAAGCCGGGGTCAGGTGGGGAGAAGATAAGATCAGGCTGTTAGAGAAGGTCAAGAGAGAGGCGGACCCCACATGTATCTTGAACCCGGGAAAGATCCTGGATAACTGCATCCACTCACCCCGGCTCAAGGTCCTGAGAGGCATGATGGCGGCGGCCAGGTTCTCCCTCCCTATGGCCGTTCCCTTCCGCCGCCTGGTCCCCCGTGTGAGGACCTTGCGCAGGAAACTGCCCCAGGAGGTGGAGGATGCCGTCTACACCTGCGCCCAGTGTGGTTTCTGTAAGGATAGTTGTACCCTCTTCTCCGGCCGGGGTTGGGAGAGCTCCTCACCCCGCGGGAAGATGCAATACCTCAAGGGTTATTCTAAGGGCGAGGTGCCCCTCACCGAGGACATGTCCAAGGCCTTCCTCCTCTGTACTACCTGCAAGAAATGCGATTTAACCTGCCAGACCGACCTGCCCATCGAGTCGGTGTGGGAGGAGATGCGAGGTGAGCTGGTCGCCTCCGGTAAGTTCCCTACCTTTCCGCCCTTCGAGATGATGGGGGCTTCCTACGATATGGAGAACAACATCTGGGCGGGTTTCTCCGATGACCGCGACGCCTGGCTCCCCGACGATGTCCAGCCCCTGGAGAGCGGCGACGTGGCCTTCTGGGCCGGCTGTACCGCCTCCTACGTGGAGAGCGACATAGCCAGGGGCGCGGTGCGCATCCTCAAGGAGGGCGGCCAGGACTTCGTATACCTGGGCAAGGACGAGACCTGCTGCGGTGTGCCCTTCCTGATGAGCGGCAAATGGGACGTTTTCGAGGAGGCCGTAAGACGCAACGTAAAGGCCCTCAAGGAGCGGGGAATAAAGACCATATATGCTTCCTGTCCCGGATGCTGGGTAACCCTGTCCCACCACTATAAGGAATGGGCGGAGAAGCTGGGATTGGAGTATGACATAGAGGTCCATCATATAACCGAGTTGGCCGCGGAGATGGTACGCGACGGCAGGCTCACCTTCAAGTACGAGGTACCCCTCAAGGCCACCTGGCATGACCCCTGCCATATCGGGCGTCATGGAGGTATTTACGAGGAACCCCGCGAGGTGCTCAAAGCCATCCCCGGCCTGGAGCTGGAGGAGATGGAGCACAATCGCGAGGACGGGCTTTGCTGCGGCAGCGTGCTTACCCTTATCGGGGAGACCAGGCCCACTTCGGATCGTATAGCCTCTCAACGCCTGCAGGAGGCCAAGGATACGGGCGCTGAGGCCATCATAACTACCTGCCCCTGCTGCGAGTTCCAGCTCAGGGTGTGGAGCGCCAACGAGGGCAACGGCATGAAGGTGCTGGATTTCGCCTCGGTGTTGTCAGAAGCCCTGGGTGAGAAGCTGGAGAATCCCGATCCCATGGTGCAGGACAGCTGGGCGGTCTTCGACGTCATGATCCAACTGATGACCCCGCAGGGAATGGCCGAGTTCATGTGGGAGTTCGTCGACGATTTGTCTCCCGCCCTGGGGAAGGCAATGCGCCTCGGCAGGAAACTCCCCAAGGCGCTTCTGGAAGGGATGTTCGCCGTCACCGACCGCATCATGCCCCCGATGATGCCCCGCATGCTGCCCCCGATGATGCCCTGGATGCTCAAACGCATGATGCCCCTGATGGAGAAGAAGATGCCCACCATGAGCGACAGCATGCGCGAGTTGATGCCGGATATACTGCCCAGGGTGATGGAGAAGATCATGCCCAACCTGATGCCTCGTGTGATGCGCTGCATGTTTCTTTCGTAGATGGGGGGCCAGCCCCCCAGATGTGACCTCTTTTTCAATACTGGTGATTGACACATAATCAACTTCTGCTTATACTGGCAATATGCCATTAGTGATATCAAGCTATTATGTTAGGAGGTGATTGAGTATGTGTCATCCAGGCGTGCATCATGGGCACACGGGCATGCAAGGTTGTGGCTGTATGAGTCACGGTCCCCACTTCAGGCATTTCACTTCCTCCAAGGAGGTACAGGAACACCTGGAATCCTATAAGGAGCACTTGGAGAAGGAGCTTGCCGGCGTTGAGGAACGTATCGGGGAACTCAAGAAAAAGCAGGAGGAGTAATATAGTACTCGTTCCATGGGGGAAGGCGCGCGACTTCCCTCCTGGACAGACATCTTTCCGACCGAGATGGTAGCGATCAACGAAAGGAGACCTCTTCATGTGTGGTTCGGAACACGATTCGGCTCACCCGGAGGGCTGTCATCATAACGCAGGCCCCATGGGAGGGCATTTTGTCAGGGCTCATGCCTGCGATTGCGGCACGGGAATGCCCCGCCACCTTTTGCGTCCCCTTATACTATTGCTCCTGGCGGAGGAGCCGTGCCATGGTTACGAGCTCATCGGAAAGCTTGGCGAGCTGGAACTGGGCCTGGAAAGCATGGATCCATCCATCATCTACCGGGTGCTGCGCCACATGGAGAGCGAGGGCCTGGCAACCAGCCGCTTGAACGACAGCGGCTCGGGGCCGGCGAGGAAGGTCTACGAGCTCACGCCCGAGGGATTGGACGTACTCGATGCCTGGTCGGTTAACATGGGTGCCCTCGGTAATATGTTGAAGAAATTCGACAAGCGATACAGGATTTTTAAGAGCGAGGAAGGGTAGGGATCATGTCTGCGGCGGCGATAGAGGTAGAGGGTCTCACCAAATACTACGGCGACCTGCTGGCGGTGGACCACGTCTCCTTCGAGGTGGAGCATGGCGAGTTCTTCGGCTTCCTCGGCCCCAACGGAGCCGGAAAGACCAGCACCATCAATATGCTTACCAACCTACTCATCCCCAGCGAGGGCAGTGCTGCGATCCTGGGCATTCCCGTGAATCCCAAGGCTATCAAGGTGAGGGAACAAATAGGCGTTGTACCCGAGGTCGCCAACGTCTTCGCCGAGCTGACCTCCCTGGACAACCTGCTCTTCACGGCGGAGATCTACGGAATACACCGCAGGGAGCGCAGGAGGAGGGCCGGGGAGCTCCTGGCGCAGTTCGGATTGGAGGACAAGGCCAAGGATAAAGCTAATAGTCTCTCATTGGGATTAAAGAGAAGATTATCCATCGCCATGGGATTGATCCATGAACCCGAGGTCCTCTTTCTGGACGAGCCTAGCAGCGGGCTGGATGTGCACGGCGCTGTCACCATCCGCGGCATACTGCTTGACCTTAACCGGGCCGGCAAGACCATGTTCTATACCACCCATAATATGTACGAGGCCAACGAGCTGTGTTCCAGGATCGCCGTCATCGACAAGGGGAAGATCATCGCCATCGACACCCCCGACAAGCTCAAGATGATCGTGGACAGGTCCCATTCCGTGGAGGTTTCCTTTGATCCACAGCCGCCTGCGGAGGATAAAGAGGCGCTCCACTCCTTGAAGGGTGTGGAGACGGTAAAGATCAACGGCAGCTCGGTCAGGTTCACCACATCGGAGCCCCCCACTGTGTTGGACAGCGTATATGAATACGCCAGGGAAAAAGACCTGCGCATCACCTCGATCAACACCATGGGGCCCTCCCTGCAGGACGTGTTCCTGGAGATAACCGAGGCGAGGGAGTGAGGTGGTAAGAATGGAAAGCACCGCGAGCGGGTTCAGTTTCACCACTGAGCTCATGCGCAGTTGGGCCATAGCCAAGAAGGACATGAAGATCTACTACACCCAGGCCCCGGTGCTCATCTTCGGGATCATCTTCCCCCTGGCTCTTTTCTTCGCCTTCGCTCTGGGACGGGATGTCCCCACCGAGGTACTGGTCCCGGGACTGCTGGCCATGACCATTTTCTTCTCCACCACCACCATCCCCCCCTTCAGCGTCCCCTGGGAGATCGCCTTCGGCAACTTCGATAGATACTTCATCGCCCCCATCACCTTCAACGGACTGGTCGCAGGAAAGGTCTTCGCCTCCTTTCTCTACGGCGTAATCCTGGCCCTGGTACCGCTGCTGGTGGGGCTGATAGGTTACGGAACAGAGGTGACCTCGGCCGGGATCCTCATAGGCGGCATAATCATATCCTCGCTGTGCTTCAGCGCACTGGGCATGCTCTTCGCCAGCATCAAGGCGGATACACCCCCCAAGGTCATGTTGATCCTCAACGTGGTGCGCCTGCCCATCCTCTTCGTCAGCGGTATCTTCATAGCTATCGCCGAGATGCCATATTGGGGACGGGTACTGGCCGTGTTCAGCCCCCTCTCCTACTGCTCCGACCTCATGCACTATTCCCTGGGGCGAGGCAATTACTTCCCCTTATGGCTGGATTTCCTTGCCCTGTTCGCCTTCGCTGTCCTCTTTTACGTGATCAGCGTGGTCCGTTTCAGCCGCCGCCTCGGATAGGGCTCAGGTCTTGTTTTTCATTACCCCCTAGGGTATTCATGAGTAAGGGACTGATCGAGAAGCTGTGTTCAGTTCCCAGGGCACAAAGTCGATGATTCCTGAAAAAGGAGATCGAACGTTATGTATGGTCATGTCTCAGGTAGATATTCCAGGTTATTCTTGACTGCCGTCCTCGCCGCGATACTGGTGATTGCGGCCCTTATCCTTTCCTCCTGCGGTACCCCGTCCTTCAACCAGGAGGTCTCCCAGAAGATAGAGCAGGCCATCAGGGAGGTCATGGAGGGGCTGGACATCCCCGGAGCGGTGGCCGGAGTCTGGATACCGGACATGGGCGAGCTGGTGCTGTCCATCGGAGAGGCCGATATCGAGGACGGTAGGGCCGTCCAGACCGCCGACAGGTTCCGTATCGGCAGCATCACCAAGACCTTCACCGCCACGGCCGTCCTGAAGCTGGTCGACGAGGGGCTGCTCAGTTTGGATGATACCGTCGACAAGTTCGTGGCGGGGATCCCGGATGGCGACAAGATAACCGTGCGCCAGCTGTGCAACCATACCAGCGGGCTCTTCAACTACGGTGAGGACGAGGATTTCGCGGCAGCTCTGACCGAGGACCCCCACAAGGTATGGACGCCCCGGGAGCTGGTGGATGATGCAATATCCCACGAGCCCTATTTTCCTCCCGGCGAGGGATGGCACTACTCCAACACCGGCTACATACTTCTGGGGATGATCATCGAGGAGGTCACCGGCAGCAGCTACGAGGCAGTGATAAAGGACCGTATCATCGAATCCCTGGGCCTTTCCAACACCAGCTTGGCCTCAAGCCCGGAGATGACCGGACAGTACAGCCACGGTTACGAGTACAAAGAGGAGGGCAGCAAGGAGCTTATCGACCGCACCGAGTACCTGGACCCCTCCATCGTATGGGCGGCCGGGGCCATGATATCCAACCTGGAGGACCTCAGGATCTGGGCCAGGGCTCTGGTGGAAGGAGAGCTCCTGAGCGATGCCTCCCACAAGGAGCAGATGGACTGGGTCGATCTCCCCGACGACCCCGATTCCAAGTATGGATTGGGGGTCCTATACGTATTTGGACTAGAGGGACACGACGGGCGCCAGCCCGGATACGATGCCGCCGTGTTCTACTATCCGCTGCGTCAGGCCACCTTCGTGATCCTGTTCAACAAGGCGGAGCAATCCAGCGTCGCCCTGGGCGTCGCCCTCAAGCTCGCCAACATAGTCCTGCCGGAGGATATATCCTTCTGATAGTTACTTCTTTTTCTTAGGGGCCTGCTTGGAGAGGGCCAGCACGTATTCCAGGGAGGAGATGAAGTCGTCCTCGTATTTCAGGTAGTCTTTGGAATTCGTTTTATTAATTAGAACCCATTCTTTCATCTTGTGCTTACCCATGGGCACGAACATCTCCACGTCCTTTTTGGCCATGAGTCTCTCCCGTACCTTATCGGGGACCTTCATGGCCACTCCCTCTTCGTAGAGGCAGGCGAAGAGCTTGCCGTTGATATAGTATCCGGGAAGCCCGAACATCTTCCCCGCCTTCACTCCCGGTATCTCCAGCAGCATGGAATCCAGGACCTCTCTATGCTTCTCGTTGAACTCGGAAATAGGCATCACCTACACCTTCCTTCTTTCTTTTCGCTCGAACACCATGATTCTCTCCCATGAGGAAGGTTCGGGCAATGATATGGCTAGTACAAGCAAAGAAAAGGGCGCGGCTGATGCCGCGCCCCTATCCGTTCGCGTGCCGGGCATGATCGACAGCTTAGGGGTGTAAGTCCCCCGTCCAACCTGACGGAGGTGAAGGACTAGCGAAGCGCAAGGGCGTAGTCGTGAGGCTGGGTCTGAAGGAAGCGTGGAGCAAAACCGCGACCCGACGAACAGGAACCGGATACGAG
>Ga0180434_10009574_pt1 | contig 10510 bp, 6 predicted proteins | sample SS_ome_7_FD_132453 | JGI IMG/M metagenome (GOLD analysis project Ga0180434, IMG submission 132453) | Hypersaline lake sediment archaeal communities from the Salton Sea, California, USA - SS_1_D_2 metaG | ecosystem: Environmental > Aquatic > Non-marine Saline and Alkaline > Hypersaline > Sediment... | reverse complement strand
TCGGAACCCAGGGCTCCTACCCGGATATCCAGCTGGATGCCGCCGGGAACCTGCATCTCGTGTACGCCCGTTCCTACAGGACGTATTACCGTCTCATCAACCCGGCGGCCAATTCCATCAGCCCCGAGGAATACACCGGGGTCGGCGCCTCCAAGGATCATCAGTATCAGCCGGACGTGGCCATCGACTCGAAAGGTGTTGTCCATGTGCTGGGGAACGCGCACTACAACACCCGTGTGAACGGTGTCTGGGGGACGGCAACCCGGCCGCCGAACATCAGCCGCGATCATCACATGACCATCGACTCCGGGGACAATGTGTGGGTCGTGTACCGCGCTGCCAAGGTGGCGGTGAGTCAGCTGAAAGCGGGTAACTCCATCTGGGAACCGCGGGTTTCAATCTTCGGTGAAGGCACTTCGAACCATGTGTATCCGGACATAACCGCGGGCACCGATGGTTCGGTGCATGTCGTCTTTCGCGCCTTCGGGGCTCCGTACATGAAGATGTACGATTGCGGCTACGCCCGATATGACGGCAGCAAATGGTTCAAGGCGGAGTGGCCGTGCGGCAACGCCTATGCAAAGGTCGAGGAGGGGCCGCATGTTGCGGTCGATACCAACAACGTCCCCTGGGTGAGCTTCCCTGACGGAGCGACCCGGGTCACCGGCCGCGTGGGGGGCTCCTGGCAGACACCCAAGGCCATCGGCGCCGGCCACAGTCGTGACGACCCCACCATCGGCATTGACCGGGGGAACAACATGGTTGTCGCCTGGTGGGGAGGATACTACTCCGCGTACGACAGTTCGAAGAACGAGTGGACTTCCGGCCGGCTACAATCCACCACTGCCGACCCCATCGGTTTCGTGGACGTGGTGGGTGGTGAGAACGGCTGCTATGTTGCCTGGGAACAGGGGCAGACCATCGACAAGGAGTTCGGCGCCGGATCTGTCGACCTCGTCGTGGCCAAGGTCCTTCCCGACGCCTCTGTCGTGCCCTACAATCACGGCCAGAAAAAGCTGTTCGAAGTGGACCTGACAACATTCTCGTCGTCGAAGGGCGGCACACTCACCTACACCCTCACCACCAGTTCCACCTACGCCGGGCGTGCCTACCTGGTTGTGGCCGGTGTGACGGGCACATCACCGGGCACACCCCTCATCCCTCCGGCCGTGCTCCCCCTCAATCTGGATGCGATCTCGTATTTTACGTACGCCATGACCTTCGTTCCCGGCTACTGGACCGAGTTCTTCGGCTTCCTGGACAGCAACGGCACCAAGGTGGCCCGGGCGCCCTTCCAGCCGGGAATCCTCATCAGCATCGTGGGCTACAAGATGTACTTCGCCTATCTGTTGTTCCCGGGTGATGTCGTTTCGAATCCGATTGAAGTGTCTGTGATCCCCTGAAAATGCTGAAAAGGCTGATGGGGATCAGAGAGTATCCTGGCGGGCAAAGCGTCCCTGATATACGGCCTCCCCCTCGGTGCGCTGGATCACCAGCTGGCACAGGCGGATGCCCGGGTGCAAATTGAGCAGGTGGCTGGAGACGTTGGAGATCTCGAGAACCTGGCGGTTGGAGACACCGGGCGCGACGAAGCCCGCCGTCACGTGCACCATCAGCCCGAGTCTGGCAAAACGGGAACGTCCCTCGAGCCAGCCGCACAGGTTCCGGGCCAGGGTGATCTTCTCCCGCGTGATGCCGTGTATGGTGCTCCCGGGGAGCAGAAGGAACGGTTCGTCCAGTGGTCGCCTCTCGGTGTAGTCCGGGTCGTCGGTTTCATCCGTGATGTCCACAGGGTCTCCATTGGTTCGCATGACGCGGATCTCGTCCCCCAGGTGCAGATCGACGGACGCCGGCCCCACCAGGGCAGGGTCAAAAGGATCGACCACGATATTGCCCGACCGGACCTCTTCAAGGATCACATCACGTGTCAGAATCATACCGGTATCTATCGGCATGTACGGTGCCGTCAGCCTCCCTAATTGACTATTTTCATCAAGCTCATTTCAGCCAATTACCACTGATATGCCTGTATTTGGCTGAATATTTGTACGGTGCCAGGACAAAATCGTCGAGACAGGGGGCCGATTCCAGAGATTTTGCCCGGGGAAAATTTGACAGAAAAGGGGGGGTATTCCGCCGACTACGTCCTGGCTCCGTACGTCATTCCCCGATCTGGACCCGGATCGTCATCCCGCTCTCCAGCGATGTCACCGCCACCTCCACGCACTTCTGGTGTGTATCGTACTTCCAGCCCTCGAGTTCCCTGCTGTTCAGGGTCACCCGGCCGGGCTTCCTGTCGATGTCGAACACCTTCACCACGCACGCTCCCCGGCGCGGGCCGAGCTTCCCGCGGACGTACTCCACCCGGAACACCGACGCCTTCTTCTCCAGGGTCGCGGAGAGGCCCGTGATCCGGTACTCACCCTTGCGGTACGCGTACGAGATCCCGTCGTCCTCGTAGAATGGAAAGACGCGCTTCTCCTTCCCGGGATAGACGCGAAGAATGAGCGCCCCCTCCGGCTTCTCCCCGGTGTGCTGCACCACCGCCTGCATGGGGATGACCGCGCCCGCCCGGACGAAGACGGGCATGGTTTCGAGCGGTGCATCCACCTTGAATCGCTTGCCGTCGGAGTCCCGCTTCAGCCCGGTCCAGAAATCGAACCACTTCCCCTCCGGCAGGCAAACCGGCCAGGTCGTCTCCCCGATTCGCACCACCGGGGAGACAAGGAGATCGGAGCCCACCATGAACTGGTTGGCATGGTAGGGTTTCAGTGCAGGCTCCCACCCGGGGAACTCCAGGAGCGGCAGACGGGCCACCGGAACGCCGGTCTCCGCGGCCTCGCGGAAGAGAGAGTAGAGGAACGGCAGCATCTCGTATCGCAGCTCGATGAACCTGCGATTGATATCCTCGTACGGTTTCCCGTGCACCCACGGCTCCTGATCGCGGGTGTTCTTTGAGGTGTGATTCCTGAACAGAGGCAGCAACGATCCCATCTGGATCCAGCGGGTGAGGAGCTCGGGCGTGGGGCTGCCCGTGAAGCCGCCCACATCCGGGCCGCAGAAGGGCTGCCCGCTCACTCCCCAGTTGAGCACCATGGGCACGGACTGCTCCAGGTGCTCGTAGTAGCTCCGGTTGTCACCGGTCCACCCCGCCGCGAACCGCTGGCCGCCGGCATAGCTGGCACGGGTGAGGACGAAGACGCGCTCTCCGGGTCTGAGGGCCAGGATGCCCTCCCGGGTGGCCCGCACCATCTGCATGCCGTAGGTGTTGTGGCAATACGCATGCGGCATCTCCTTGCCCCACGCGCGGTGCACCACATCCAGCGGCATGGTGCCGCCGGGGCCGTTGAATACCGACGGCTCGTTCATGTCGTTCCACACGCCGCGCACGCCCGTCTCCAGGAGACCCTTGTACAGGGTGCCCCACCACCGCCGGGTCGCCTCGCGGTGGAAGTCGGGAAAGACGCAGTCTCCCGGCCATACCCGGCCCTTGTACAGGGTGCCGTCGGGATTCTTCACGAAGTGGTCGCCCTCGACGCCCTGATCGTACACGAAGTACCCCTTCTCGGCCTTGATGCCCGGATCGATCATGACCACGATGCTGAAGTCCATGTCGTTCAGGTCTCGGATCATCTTCTTCGGGTCAGGGAACTTCTCCCTGTCCCAGGTGAAGCACCGGAACCCGTCCATGTAGTCGATGTCCAGGTACAGCGCGTCGCAGGGGATCCTCCTCTTGCGGAACTCCCGGGCGATCTCCCGCACCCGCGATTCAGGAAAATAGCTGTACCGGCACTGCTGATACCCGATGGCCCAGTGGGGCGGCAGCGGCATGCGGCCGGTCAACTCCGTGAACCGGCAGATCACCTCCTTCGGGCCCGGCCCGTGGATGACATAATAGTCGAGGGTGGAGGAGGCCGCGCCGAACGAGAAGGTATCCCGCTCCTGGCTGCCCATGTCAAAGGAGGACCGCTCGGGCGCATCCAGGAAGAGGCCGTACGACCTGCCGCCGCGAATGGCCAGGAAGAACGGGATGGACTGGTACAACGGGTCCGTTCCGCTCCCGTAGTAGTAGGCGTCCGTGTTCCAGTGGGTGACGGCACAGCCGCGCTTGGAAAGAGGGCCCGACTTCTCGCCGAACCCGAAGTAGTGCTCATCCCCCGGCAGCTTCATCCAGACCCGCGACGCCCTGCCGTCGGCGCGGACAGCCGAGGTGCGCGGGTCCTCTTCCAGGAACGGGTGCGCCGCCCCGCCGCTGTACGAGATTGCACCGGTCCTGGGATTGATGGTGACGGAGATCCCCGGTATGCCTGTCGCGGAACAGGTTGATTCAAAAGAGAGATCGCCCTGCCGGGCCAGCAGGGGCGGTTTCCTCACGGCGGGCAAGACTGCAAACGACGGGACCGGCGCAAAGACAGGACTTTCTTGACAGCGCACCCGGATCATGGAGGGGCTCAGGAAAGAGAGCAGGACAGAGCCCCTGGTGCACTCCAGCAGCACCTCGCTTCTGTTCTGCTGTGTAACTTTCTTCAGCGCACCCCGTTGTATCCACTGGCCATCGACCGGTGGTGAAATCACAGCCAGGATGAACAGACAGGTCAGCCTCGTTTTCATGCTCCACTCCTGTTTTTTGAACAGCTACCGATCCGTGGCCATGTCCTGGTTTCCACGGATTTTCAGGAGTGTATGTTTTTTCAGGGTCCGGGGCTACTCTTCTTTTTCCACGCCCGCCCGGTAGCTCTGCCTCCCCCACGCATTCACCTGGAACACGGTCGTGTTGATGCGCAGGATCCTGTACGCCAGCATGACGAACCAGCCGTTGCACACCACCACCGAGACGGTCCATGCCAGGGCGGCACCGGGGAGACCCCACAGGAGGATGCCGAGGGCGGCGAGGCCCACGTTCATGACGGCACACGTGAGGATCGGTGGTACACACTTTTTCTGATGCCCTGTCATCACGAGAAGAGACCCCACAGTGCCGGTGCACGTGCAGATGACGTGTCCGGTGACAAGGAGGACCAGCACCGGCCACCCCCGGATGAAGCCGGGCCCGAAGAGGCCGAGAATCGAGCGGGAAAAGACCACGAGACCCAGGGCGATGGGCAGAGTGAGCAGGAAGATCCTGGGTGTCAGGGAGCCGATGAGATTCCGCAACTGCCTCATGTCCTTCAAGGTCCAGAGAGCAGCCATCTTCGGGGCGCCGATGTAGTTGAAGGCGATGAGGACGAATGCGGAGATGGTGGCGATCTTTTCGCACACGAAGAAGACGCCGGCCTCCTCCGGACCGGTCAAGGCGCCGGCAAGAATCGTCCCGGTCTGGGACATGGCCATGTGGCAGGCCGTGATGATGAACAGGAAAAAGGACGCGTCCAGCCATTTCCTTCTCTCTCTGGCATCCCCTTTTGTTCCGGCCAGCTCCGGTGGGCTGTATTTCCTGAGCAATCCCGCCAGGATCACCAGTGCGGTGAATGCGGCAAACACCTTGCAGCCCATGGCTTTCCCCGCATCGAGCCGGCCCGAGGTCTGGAACAGAATGCACGCAAGGAGCAAGAGGAGAACAGGCTCCAGCATGCCTTGCGGTCCCTGGGAGGATATGACATGGCGAAATGCCCGCAGGGTCGCGGCCATGATGCTGCCCGTTGCCGCCAGGATGAGGAGAATCACCCCCCCTGCCAGTGCCCACTGGAAGGAATCGGGCAGACCTGATCCCCGGGTGAGCCACATGACAGCCGCCCAGCCAAGACCGAGAAAGACTGCCAGCCAGAAAGAGGTCCGGATACTGAACGACAGGAACCCCCTCATATCGGCAACCTTCCCCAGCGCCAGATAGCCGGGCAGGAACCGCTGGGCGGAGATCACCAGACCCAGGGTGCTCGGGACCACGAGAATGTTGATATAGGAGAAGAGGTATGCGAGGAGGCCATACTCGGCCTCCCCCATCCACCTTGCCAGCCAGAGGTGGGCGAAGAAGACAAGCCCTGCGCTTGCAACGCTGATGAAAAAAGAGGCTCCAGCGCCCTTTTGAATCTCGGTGTCCAGCCGATATTGACTCATCTTTCAGTCCAGCACCCGAGGAGGGAACAGATTCACGTTGCCACCTGCGTGGCACGTGACGAGGCTTCCTGCAATCCATCTGTACTATCGAAACACAACTGTCAAAACAGTTTTCCTGCCCGGAGAATCCCACCATGCAGTCTTGCAAGAAAAAGAAACATCTCGAGATACCTCCTTGTGGGGGTCAGCATCAGCGGTTGGCGGTCGTGCAGCCACTGGAGACCCGGGTCAAATGCGAGACTGCAACTTTCCTGATCCGGTGAAGTTACAGACGCTTCTTCTCCCAACTTCTCCCGCGAAGCCTGTTCACCGTCACTCCCGCCAGGATCATGAGGAAGGCCAGGGCCCCGATCCAGGCGGTGGCAGGGCCGCCGCCGAGGGGGAACGCAATCAGGTATGTGGAAGGCACGAACACCAGCCAGGCCACCACGACCAGGACCAGGAAAGCGAAAATCGTATCCCCGGCGCCGCGGAGGGCCCCGAGGGCGGTCATGGCCATGGCATCGAAGGGCTGTGCCACCGCCACCCACACCAGAACCTGACCCCCTACGCGCACCACATCTGCATCAGGATTGAACACGGAGATGAGGGTTCCGCGAAAGACGAGCATGAGGATGCCCGTAAACGACATGAATGCCACACCCATGCGCATACAGAGAAACCCGCGGCGTCGGCCGGTATCGGGATCCCCGGCGCCGATATACTGGCCCACGAGAGACTGGGCCGCCTGAAGCAGGCCGACCACCGGCAGGAAGCTGAGATGCATGATCTGAAATGCCGCGAAATTGGCAGCGGTCACCGCTGCGTCGAAGGACCCCAGCATCCCCATGAACACCGCCCAGGCCATGGCCTCGAAGAACCAGAACGCACCGATGGGGCCGCCCACCCGGATCAGCCGCCGCACCTCGACCCAGTGGATCCTTCCCCTGAATCCCGTACCGAACACCTTGCGAAGCTTGCCGTTCGAAAACATGAGGTAGAGAAAGGCCGCCGCCTCGAAGGCCTGGGCCAGGATGGTGGCCAGGGCGGCGCCCCGGACGCCCATCTCCGGGAAGCCGGCATGGCCGAAGATGAGCAGGTAGTCGAGGACGAGATTGAGAAGGTTGGCAACGATACTCACCTTCAGCGGGGTGACGGCATCGCCCGATCCCCTGAAGAAGCTCGAGGTTCCCATGGCGATGCAGAAGAACACGGCCCCGCAAAGACGGATGCGCAGGTATTGCCCGGCGGCATGCTCCACGGCCGGATCGGCCTTGAAGACGATCTGGACGAGATCCGGTCCCAGGTACGCGAACAGGAGATACGGCAACGAAGCCACTGCCGCCAGCAGAACCACCGAGCGAAGATGGCGACCGGCGCGCTTGTATCGACCGGCCCCCTTGTACTGCGCGGAAAATGTGGCGATTCCGCTCATGGTGCCCAGCACCGGGCTCATGAGTGCCCACACCAGAATGAAGGTGAGTCCGGCGCCTGCCTGGTCAGTCGTGTTGTAGTGGCCGAGCAGTGCGCAGTCCAGAGCCTGCATGGCCGCATAGCTCATCAGACCGAGGGCGGCGGGGAGGGCGATGCGCAACACTTCCCGGAGAGGCGACCGTGTTGCTGAAGATACCGGTGCGGCCCTGGCGTCTCGTTCACTCACGCCCCACTCACACTTTCTCGCCGGATCGAAAAGAAATCGTATCCATCCCCTCCAGCGCTGCGGATACCAGGGCGTCGACATCGAATGTCTCGAAGGCCTGGTATTCCTCCGGAGAGGTGTGGAGACCCGGATTTCCCACGGCCATGTAGTTCACACAGTCGTCGTGGGGCAGGGAGGAGAGCTCGTGGGTTCCCAGGGCCTGCACGGTCTTCAGCAGATCTTCTCTCCGGTCGCCGGAAAGGGGCGTCAGGACGGGCACATTCACGGCCGCCATCATCGCTCCCAGGTTGTTCAACGTCTGGGCCGCCACCTGGCCGACAATGTCACCCGTGACCAGGGCATTCCATCCGTTCTCACGAAGCAACCTCTCCCCGGTGCGCAGCATCAGGCGGCGGTACACAATGGTGCGGTGGTCGGCGGGGACTGCCTCCACCACCACTTTCTGGGCCGGCTCAAAGTCCACCTTGTAAAGGGTGAGTCTTCCCTGAAACCGGGACAGAGCGGCCGCCAGCCGGTCCGCTCTGTCCGGCACGCGATCTTCGTTCATGGAGGCATTGAAGAAGTGCAGGGCGTGGACCGTGGCGCCCCGGCAAATCATGCGGACTGCGGCAACGGTCGAATCCACCCCTCCTGAAAGAAACACCACCACATGACCGTTCACGCCGGTGGGGAGGCCGCCGAGTCCGGGGAATCGTTTCGAGAAAAAATACGCCCCCTTTTCAGAGATCTCCAGGCAATAGTTGTGGTCGTACCCGGTGAGGTCCACCTTGCGACCGGAAGCCTCCACGATGGAAGCGCCCATCTGCCGGGCGATCTCCATGCTGGTCACCGGAAATCTCCTGTCGGATCGTTTCACCGACACCCGGAATGACCCAATGTCGCCGCGGGACAGGTCCACCGCAGCCCGCTTGAAAACCTCCATGTTCTTGGAGAGTCGATGCATCGACGCAAACCATGCGATTCCCGGCACCTTGCCCAGCCTGTCGATGACGGAGTCGACATGGACGCCCCTGAGATCGAGGGTCATGCGGCCGATCTCCCATCGGGTCGGCCCGACGCCCAGCCCCTCAACTGCCTGGTCGATGCGCTTTCTGAGCAGTCTCTCGAAGTGGGGGCGGCTTCGTCCCTTCAGGGCGATTTCTGCATAGTGAATGAGAATCGCATCCGGTCCATCCATGACTTGCTTCCGGTTGAAACTGTAGATCCGGTCCCACACGCGCAATCCTTATAACACAGGAGCGGCAGAAATGATAAGAAAGGGTGTGCCGGCCCGGGTCGCACCCCCTGGCGTTTGACCCCTCGATCGTTCGGGTTGCGAAAAATGGGTTCGGCAAGGGCGGTTCCACCGGTTTTCCGAAGCGCGTACCTGGGTAGAATGACCCTGCTTTGCGGGCAAACCACTTTCCGCAACAGGAACTCAATAGGCGGCAAGGCGTCGATGGAACGGGACTGTGCGGCCCCGGGATATGACCAGGAAGTCGCGCTGAATCAGGTTGTCACAGGACGGACAGCGCAGGGCCAGCGTGATGAGGCGACCCCCGTTCACCGGGCCGGTACACCTGGGAATGATCCGGGTGTTACAGGTGGGGCATTCAGCAAATCCTTCCGGGAGGTAATCGTCGAGGACAGGGGAGAAACTGATTCCTATCCGGTCCATGAGGTGCTCGATCTGTTGCCGATTCCAGGGGGTGCAATGCATTCTTGGATGCCCTTTTTCTTGTCCTGTCCACATGATTCATGATGCACCTGGTGTGCCCTCACAACAGTGCTGCATTGAATATGCGGGGGTATAGGTAGTGATGTCAGGGAGTTGTGGCCTCCCTTAAAAAAATGATATGCGAGGTTGCATATTCACACGCACGTTGTATTATTTATATGACCATATAACCATGAAACTTCTTAGGAGACGAATGCCCCGGGAATACGAGCTGTTCGTGTTCCCCAATTATCTCGATGTAAAATCCCTGTTTGCTCACATATCCTATCAGATTTGATCAGAGACCTTGCCACAAGCGGCCCCTGGCCGCTTGTGGTTTTTTTGGAGGAGGACAGATCTTCCTCCCCATTCTCAATTCGATTCTGGTGGACCCGGGGCTACAAGAGTACGGTGCCAGGACAAAGTCGGCGGAATAAGGGGGGGAATACCGACGATTTGTGCCAGGGCAAAATGTCATGACCTGAGAGGGGAAGCACGTCAATTTGCCCTGGCACAAATCGTCGGTATTCCCCCCTCAGGGTTCGCGCAAGAATAACTCCCGCATTTTCAGGAGAGATTTTTGTTCAGGTTCGTGTTTCGGAAATCCGCTTCGAATCAGAGATTCCAGTGGTTTTCCGAAACGCGGACCCGGGCAAAAAGATCCCTGGTAATGCGGGAGTTATTCTTGCGCGAACCCTTATTCCGCCGACTTTGTCCTGGCACCGTACGGTGGCACTACTACAATCTGCGTACCGTCTCGATCACCACGTTTTTTTCCGGACAGTTCCTGAAGGCCCCACCCTGATCCAGGATCCGGACATCCTTGATCCTGTCCACGACGTCTTCCCCCTTGACCACTTTTCCGAACACGGCATACCCATGGCCGCCGGAGTTCGGATAGTCCAGGCGGTACCCGTTTTCGACGACATTGATATAGAACTGAGCCGTGGCCGAGTCGGGATCCCCGGTTCTGGCCATTGCGATGGTGTATTTCTGGTTGGACAGACCATCGGGGGATTCGTTCTTGATGGGGGCGAAGGCCACGGATTTCTTTCTCTTGTCCACCGAGAATCCGCCGCCCTGGATCATGAACGTCTTCATGACACGGTGAAAAATGGTGT
>Ga0180434_10009573_pt1 | contig 10511 bp, 7 predicted proteins | sample SS_ome_7_FD_132453 | JGI IMG/M metagenome (GOLD analysis project Ga0180434, IMG submission 132453) | Hypersaline lake sediment archaeal communities from the Salton Sea, California, USA - SS_1_D_2 metaG | ecosystem: Environmental > Aquatic > Non-marine Saline and Alkaline > Hypersaline > Sediment... | reverse complement strand
TCCAGGCCGCGTCGGGCGAAATCCGCGTGGCCGAGCATGTCCATGCCCCGGATCACGGCGTTGGCCTCGCTCTCCAAGGGCCCGTAGCGGTCGGAGGCGATCCAGGGCGAGATGCGCGCACCGTTGGCCTCGTTGCGCGCCGCCAGCAGGCAATGCACCTGCGACGCCCGGATCACGTTGGTCAGCAACTCGTCGGGCAGCTCCACCTGCATCGCCGGACGCAGGATTTCCGTCCAGTACGCCTCGAACTTCTCGGGCCCGATCGAGCCGCTGCGCAGAACGCGGTACTCCTGCCGATCCAGGCTCCAGGCCGGGAGGTAGACGAGCAGATGTGCCTGGCCGTCCGGCGGCAGTTGCCCGGAGAGCGCCAGGATTGCCGCCTCGACATTCGCCTCCAAGGGTCGGGCCCCGGTCGTGTCGACAAAGGCCAACAGGCGCCCGTTCGCCACGGCCACGGCCCCCTCGGCCACCGCCTCCAGCTTGGCCGCCCGGGCTGCCTTGGCGTTTTCCATCAAGGCAAGGGAAAGCCGGGCTTCGGCGGGCGTGGCCCGGGTGTTCCGGACCGAGTATTCGGCCACGCAGACAGCACGCTCGCGCAACCACGGCGAGGCGCCTTCCGGCGGCGCGTCGTCCACCGGGGCCACGTATGTCCGCTGGCGGTAGACGATCCCCTCTTGCTCGACCGTGGTCACGGGCATCGGGAGCCATCCACCGTCGAGATGCCGGGCGAGCTTTGACGGCCCGGCCCGGCCGAACTGCGGGCGGAGCTGCGCGCAGTCCATCTCCGACATGCTTCTGCCCACTCGGTAGACGATCGACCGATAGTTCCCATCCGGCTTGTCGGCCACGTGAAAGTTGATCGTCCCATCGCGGTGCACGGTGAACTTGCGATTGTCGCAGGCCAGCGACAGAAGCGTCGGCCCCAGGTCTTGGACCGGATTGTGGACCTTCTCCAGGGCTTGCGAAAAGCTCTGGTCCGGCAGCCGGCGAACCTCCTCGAGCACGGTCTTCTTCTCGGCGATCTGCCGGCCATATTCCTCCGGCGTCACCGGAGAGGGGAGCCGGGTGACGTGCAATCCGGCGTGCGGCACGTACACGCAATCGTTGGCCACCACGTCTTCCACCGCCACGCCGAACGGTCGTTCCGGGAAGCGGAAGCTCAACACCGTGCGGTCGACCTTCAATCGCCGGGGCGTGCTGTAGCGGACCGTAAGCTCCAGCGGCTTCTTCCCATCCCAGGTGCACTTCAGATCCGAGCCTCCCTCGGACCCCTCCAGGATCTGACCGTTGTAGATCTCCACGGGCAAGGGTCCGCCCGGTCCGGGCGGCGTCGACCCCTCCCCCACCATTTCCGCCCGCAAGGCGACCGTCCTCCAGGTCGCCCGGGAGTAGGCCGCGAGGCGCTTCACCACGATCGGTTCTTGGGTGGGCGACAACAGCCAGCGGATCTTCTGCGTGCCGCGGGGGGTGTCTTCGTATCCGAGGCGGCAGACCCAGCAGTCGGCGGTCCGTTCGATCGGCGCGTCCAGGTCTTTCCACGATCCCTGCCAGGCCGACTCGCCGTGCCAAACCTGCAACGCGGCACCCTCGGCCGGCGGCGCGGCCCCCGGATCGGCGAATTGCAGGATCACGTAGCGCAGGAGACGCAACTCGGGCCACCGCAGCCCGATGCAACCCGTGCCCTCCTTGTCCGTCGGGACCGCATAGGTCCCGTCCGGGTTGGGTGAAAGCTCGTCGTAGAGAACCACGTCCTCGGCCGGAAACTCGCCGGTGCGGCCCACTTTCGTCCCTTCGAGCCGTTTCGGGGGCCACGTGACCACGCGCCCGAACGCGGCGATGTCCACACCCCGCCGCGGGGGCCGCTTCTCGGCGTCGGGATCGGGGACCAGCCGGGCGTCGGCCCAGTTGGCGCAGTCGCATGTAATGCCGTCGCCCGCATCGGAGGCGATTAACTGCAACTCCTCGGCTCCTCGCACGTCGACGGTCACCCGGCGGGCCGGATCGCCCTCGCGGACCACGCCGCTCGCGAACTGCTTCTCGCCGTCGACGAAGATTTCAAAAACTGCCGAGGCCCGATCGGTCCCGCCCTGCCACTGGATGCCGATCGCCGCCTCGAACGTCTTGAACTCGCCGGCCAGCTCGACCACGATTTCGCCGTTGGCGTGGTGGCCCAGGCCGCGCTGGTACGTCTTGTCCTTGATCTGGAGCTTCATGGGCGGCCGGTCGGCCGGGCGGACCGCCGTGTTGATGCCCAGGGTCCCCCAACCTTGCACGGCCGTCACGATCCGATCGGCCAAATCGTCGGCCAGATACTTCGGCTCCGGGGGGTCGGCGCCGCGTGCGGGTGCCCTTCCCAGCAGCAGAACGAGCCCGGCCGCCATCAGCAACAGATAACGCGTCTTCGTCATGGGAGCATCTCCTCTCGGTTGCGCGGAAACGTTCTCGAATGCCCGGTACACGAAGCGGACCATCAGTTTCGCAACGAGCCTGCGATTCGGGACACCGGCTCCCCCCGGCCCTCGACGATCACCCCGAGGAAAGCTCGAAGGTGAACTCGCCTCCGCCGTCGTCGACCGTCGCTTCCAGGCCCGAGGTCTGCGGCCGGCTGTACTTCTCGGGCACGTGCCAGATCACCTTGATCCCTTCCGGGCCCACGGCGCCGAAGTCACCCACGCCGGTCGTTTCGCTCTTGGTGACGGCCACCCGGTGTTTGCCCGCCACGGCCCCCTCCCGGTTGACCGTCCGGAGCCGGAACCGACCCTGCTGGTCGGTCGTGCCGCTGGCAGGCGGGCCGCCTTCAACGGGCATGAAGAGGACACCGGCGTCGGCGACGGGCTGGCCGTCGAGGGTGACCGTTCCGGTCACCGGAACCAGCCTGGGTCCTTTCTGCCCGCACCCGAGCAATGCCGCCAGAGCGATTGCCGCCACCAGGCGGCCGGCGGAGCGAAGCGGTGTTTGGCCCGGCGTCGGAGGAACATCTCGTCTAGAAGGACAATTCCACGGGCTGGCCATCGGCTTTGGCTCCCAGAAGCTGGTACGTGTGGTGATCGATGGTCTCCGGCAGCATGCGGACCGCACCGTCGCCGAACAGGAACTGCGCCCCCCCGGGGTGGAGCGATTTGAAGCCCGCAGAAGTATGCCAGTTGCAGTAGCGATCGCAGTTGTCGAAACTGATTTCGCGGTGGCAGGTATCGCGGTTGATGGGGATGATCGTGATGCGGATCTCCACGCCGCTGTCATACGTCTGCCCGGTGATGTCCGCTTGACTGAAATCGTAAGCGTCGAAAACCGCCCGCTGCTCGACGAACGGCAGGATATGTACCAGGATCGACCCCTTGTTGCGCCCCTCGCCGGAGGTGAAGAAGAACGATCCGGGAGGAAGCACTGTGTGCGTGGTCGCATAATTGTGCACCGCCAGGCCGATCTGCTTCAGATTACTGGAGCACTGTGCTCGCCGGGGCGCTTCGCGGGCCGACTGCACCGCCGGCAGCAAGAGCGCAATCAGGATGCCGATGATCGTGATAACGACCAGTAGCTCGACGAGCGCAAAACCGTGAGATTCACGCCGTCGGATGCACATAGTGGGACATCCTTCGACCACGGGCCCCGGTTCGCATTCCCCTCGTGGTCCGTCAATCCTGTAATGACCGGTTGAGTACCACCGCCGGCTCGTGCAGCAGGGCGGGCGCACGGTTGGACAAGCCAACCGTCGCACCCGTCATCCCGGGCTTGACGGACCACTCGTTTGGCTGAGAGTCGATTCTAGCATCCCTTTCTCTTTTCGGCCATGTGTCAAGGGATAATGCCCCCCAAAGGGGCTGGCGGCCGAGGACTTGCCACTTCTTCCCCGTCCGGCGCAGCCCGGCGCCACCCTTTGTCAGAGTGAACCCGAGCGCGCGGTCCAGCCGCATGGCAGCGATTTCTGCACACCCGCTCGGCCGGTGACGATCGGCGCCCGGCTCTGTCGCCGAACTCTCCGGGCTGCTCGCCCGGCTACGCCCCCCGAGGGGTTCTGCTAAGGCCAGAGAGAGATTCACCGACGCTTTCTGTGTTTACAGGCGCCCTTTCCGTGGCGCGGCCCCTACTCCACCGTCACGCTCTTGGCCAGATTCCGCGGCTTGTCCACGTCGCAGCCTCGCGCCACGGCGATGTGGTAGGCCAGAAGCTGCAACGGCACGGTCGAGACAATCGGCTGGAGGAACTCCTCGACCGCGGGAACTTCGATCACGTCGTCGGCCAGGCGGGCGGCATCCTGGTCCCCCTCGAAGACCACCGCGATGACCGGCCCTCCGCGGGCCTTGATCTCCTGCAGGTTGGCCGTCACCTTGTCGTACACATGGCCCTGCGGCATCAGAAACACGCTGGGCGTGTGCCGGTCGACCAGGGCGATCGGGCCGTGCTTCATTTCGGCGGCCGGGTAGCCCTCGGCGTGGATGTAGCTGATCTCTTTGAGCTTCAGTGCCCCTTCGAGCGCCGTGGGAAAGTTCAGCAGCCGCCCCAGGTAGAGGAAGTTGTCGCAGTCGGCGTACTTCTCGGCGATCTGCCTGACCGCCTCATTGCACTGAAGGGTCCGGGCCACTTTCTCCGGCAGTTCCTCCAGCTCGCCGATGATTCGCATCCCGGCGCCGAGGCCGAGATGGCGCAGACGCGCGAAGTGCAAGGCCAGCATCGCGAGCACGGTGCATTGCGAGGTGAAGGCCTTAGTCGAGGCCACGCCGATCTCCGGTCCGGCCCGCAAATAGATCCCCCCGTCCGACTCCTGGGCGATGGTGCTGCCCACGACGTTGCTGATCCCCAGCACCGGGTGGCCCTTGCGCTGCATCTCGCGCATCGCAGCCAGGGTGTCGGCCGTCTCGCCGCTCTGGGTGATGGCAAAGACGAGCGTGTCCTTCTCCACCGGCGGGTTGCGGTACCTCAGCTCGCTTGCGTATTGCACCTCGACCGGGAGCCGGGCCAGGGATTCGATCTGGTACTCGCCCACCAGGGCCGCGTGCCAACTCGTGCCGCAGGCGGTCATCATTACCCGCTCGACCTTGCGGAGCTCTTGGGGCGCGAGATTCAGGCCCCCGAACTTGGCCGTGGCCGTGTCGTGGTCGAGCCGGCCTCGCATCGCGTTGCGGATCGTCTCCGGCTGCTCGAAAATCTCCTTGAGCATGTAGTGCGGATAGCCGCCCAACTCGACGTCGCCCTCCTCGATGTCGAGTTGCTGCACGGTGTGGGCGACGTGTCCCTCGTCGCGGTGGATCACCCGCAGCCGGTCGCGCGTCATCAGGGCCATCTCCAGGTCGCCGAGGTAGACGATCTTGTCCGTGGTCCCGGCCAGCGGCGAAGCGTCGCTGGCCACGACGTGCTCGCCCTGGCCAATGCCGATGATCAGCGGGCTGCCGCGCCGGGCCCCGATCATCACCTCGGGCCAGCGGCGAAACAGGATCGCCAGCCCATAGGTCCCGATCAGGTGGGCCAGCGCGGCCTGCACCGCCTCGACCAGCGGCTGATAGCCCTCGGCCGCCATGTCGGCCACGGGGACCTGGCGGGCAAGCTGGCTGGCGATTAGTTGGGCGATCACTTCACTGTCGGTCTCGGAGCGGAAGGCGTAGCCCTCGCCCGCGAGCCGCTGTTTGATCGTCTGGTAGTTCTCGATCACGCCGTTATGCACCACGGCGATCTCGGCGTCGCCGCCCAGGTGGGGATGGGCGTTTTCGTCGGTCGGTGCGCCGTGGGTGGCCCAGCGGGTATGCCCGATGCCGATCGTGCCCGGCGCCGGGAGGTCCGCCAGCCGGCCCTCGAGGCGCTCGATCCGGCCGGCCAGCTTCGTGACCGCCAGCTCGCCCTCGGGCGTGATCGTGGCCACGCCCGAGCTGTCGTAGCCGCGGTATTCGAGGCGCCTCAGCCCGTCGACAAGGAAAGGGGTCGCCTGGCGGCTGCCGATATATCCAACGATTCCACACATGTTCCGCCTCCGCGGTGTCATTCCGACCCGACGATTCTCTCGGGCAATGGCAGCAAGCCCCGCCTACGTCCGGCGATCCTAAGTCCTTTTCGCATCCAAGTCTAGCACAATCGTAACCCGGCCCTGGGCTGGACGGCGGGCCGTGAGTCAACCGGTCGACGCACACGGTCCCGAATATCGCTCGCATCCGGCGGGAGACGGCAAGCAGCCCCGCCGGCGGCGTCGCGAAACGCGGATATTCGTCAGAAACGCAACCGGGAAAGCCGCCTTTCTGGGGGGAAGGCACAATCGCAGGGGGCGGCGCGGTGGGCGCGGGTACGCTGCCGAGTTTCGCGGAAATCGCAAGTGACGCGATTGGGGCCCACACGACATATTGCACCGCCTAACCGGAATCCGCCCGCGCGCCCTCGCCGTTCTGGCGAGCCGGCCTGCGGACGGTATAATTGGCTGTTTGGCGAGCGGGCCGCCCAGCTCGACCTGTTTTTACCCGTGGCTGGAAGCCGAGTGGAAAGCAGCGATGCCGATTCTGAGCCAAGAGCCGAGTCTGTTTCCGGAGACGCTCCTCGACGAGGTTCCCGCGGGGCCGGGTGACCGCCGCTGGTGGGTGCTCTACACCAAGGCGCGACAGGAGAAGGCCACGGCGCGGCAGTTGCTCACCTATCGCCTTCCTTTCTATCTGCCGCTGGTCAGCAAGACGCAAGTCTCACGGGGCCGCAAAACGCGCTCGTACATCCCCCTGTTTTCTGGATACGTCTTCATGTTCGGGACCGAGGACGAGCGGGTCCGCAGCTTGACGACCAACCGCATCTCGCGGATCCTCACCGTCGACGACCCCGAACAACTGATCCACGATCTTAGGCAGTTGCAGCAACTGATCGTCTCGGATGCCCCGCTGACGGTCGAGAGCCGGCTGGTGCCGGGCAACCGCGTGCGAGTGCGCCAGGGGCCGTTTGCCGGGGTGGAGGGGACCGTGCTGACACGCCGCGGCAAGACCCGGCTGCTCGTGGCCGTCGATTTTCTCCAGCAGGGGGCCTCGGTCGAAATCGACGACTTCCTGCTCGAGCCGATCGATTAGCCTGGGTTACTCACAAACCGTACCGGAATTCGCAAGAATTCCGCTGGCCCCCACGACTTACAGGGGTGCGAAGCGGCGTCGGATCGGGGAACGGCCTCGACGGGCGCCGCTTCCGCGCCGGGTCCGGGGCGGTCGCCCGGCGCCTCGGGCTCGCCGGGCCGTTCCGGGTGGGGGCCGTTGATCCAGCGATAGATCGGTCTTGCGAGATCCGTCAACCGCCCTTCGGCCTCGACGGGGGAAAGGGCCGGGGTTTCCATGAGCACTTTCAGGAGGGCCGGCCAGGCCTCTTGGCCCAAGAGCTTCAGCCGCGCCCGCCCCAGCCCCCCCCGGTCGAACAGGACCTCCTCGCCGAGCTGGTACCAGTAGAGGGTCATCACCCGCCGCCGCTCCCGGGTCCAGGTGATCAGCTTTACCGGGATCGTCTTGTCGTCGCCCACGTCGAGGTCCAACTCCTGCGCGTCGGACATTTCCCAGCCGTGCGTGCGGTAGCAGACGATCGGGTTGTGCTGCACCCCGAAGTCGTATTCGGTAAAAGCCGCCGTGTGTACGGAGACGACATCGCCTCGCTCGTTCCGGTACAGGCGATCCGAGACGACATCGGCGTCGATGGCCCGAAACAGATCCGCGTCGAGCGCGGTCTTCTCGCCCTGCCACTCGCCGAATTCAAGCGGCATGTCGTGAAAGCTCCATTCGGGCAACCGTGCGTGGGTCGGGCGAAGCGTCCCCCGCAGTTTGTATGCGGCGCCCGCAACGGCCAGCACGGCCCCTGCGAGCAAAAACAGCCGAATCATGGTAGCGGTAGGTCTTGTCATCAGAAGGGCACTCTCCGCGGCGATACCTCGCACGGCGCCGGCGCTGGGTCTCGAAGGTGACCGGCACCGGGGAGGTGAGCGGGCGCTGCCCCGGATGCCGGTCGGCGCCACCGTCACTTTTCTCCGGGCGACGAGCTCTGCTCCGCCGGCGTTCCCCCGACCGGCTCCACGGGTTTCGGCAATCCGGCCTCGGCGGATCCGACCACGGCGGTTTCGACGTCCTCAATCCCGAACGCCGAAAGCACGTCGTTTGCCCGCGACACCTTGGCGATCTGGCTTATGTCCCGCATCACGCAGAGCAGCGCCAGGTCGGCGTGCTGGGCAATGAAACGCGTATCGGCTAACGGCAGAACCGCGCTACTGTCGATCACCACGAAATCGTACTGCTCGCGGAGCCGGCGAAATAGCTGCGCCGCCGAATCGCCGGCCAGTGCGGTCACGGCCCGGCGGTCCCAGCGGCCGGCGGTCACGACCGACAGGTTTTGGGTCTGCGTGCTCCGGACGGCAAGCTCGCCTTCCCCCCGAAGGAATTCGGAGACTCCAGGCCCGGGCGGCAGGTCAAACACACCGCCGATCGCCGGCCGGCGAAGGCTGCAGTCCACGAGCACGGCCTTCCGGCCCCGGTGCGCCAGGCTCATGGCCAACTGGGTCGCCAGCGAGGTTTTCCCTTCCCCGCCGACGGCGCTGGTCACGAGCACCACGCGGCTGCGGTCCGACGCGGCCTGGCGCAGCAGCCTGCCGGCGACCCCGTCAACCGACTCGGTCAATTGCGACTTCCATCCCTCGGCCTCGTCCGTGGGGGCGCCCAATCGCTGCACCAGGCGCCGGGGGACCAGGGGCAGGGAGCCCGCAACCGGCAGCCCGACGAACCGGGCTACGTCCTCCGAGGAGTTGACCAGCCGCTTGCGCACGTCCCAGAACAGCATCAGCCCGGTGGGCACGCAGAAACCCAGCACCAGGGCCAGGCCCGTCAGGGCGAGGCGGGGGACGAAGTTGACCGGGGTCTCGGGCGCTTCGGCCGACTGGATCTCGGTCACGCGGGGCGCCGCGTTCAGCTCTACCCGCACCCGCTCGATCTCCTCGGCGATGTTCGCCAGCACCAGGTCCAGGTTTTCGATGTCGGCACGGGTCATCTCCAACTCGACCGAGGAGCCGCCCAGGCTCTGCGCCTCCCTTTTCTTGGCTTCCACCTCTTTGGCAAGGACCTCCTGTTGGGCCTCGAGCGCGGCGGCTTCGACCTGCTTGGCCTGGAGCTCTTCGGTAAGCTCGGCCCGTTTCATCTGGCGAAACTCCTGGCGGAGTTGATCCGTCAGGTCATCAAGCTGCTCTTCGACGAACTGCACGCCGGACGCCACACGTTTGACCGATCGCAGCTCGGCGCCGGGACGGACCACGCTGTCGGTGTACCCCTTGTCCATCCGGCGGAACGCGAGCTCTTCGTACAGGGTCCGCGCCAGCGGGTCGTTGCGGAGCAACTGGTCCAGCTCCGCCTTGGTGACCTCGCGCTGGCCGATGAAACGCAACAGCGCCTTGGTCCCTTCGGCCCGGCCCTGGGCCTGGCGCAGGGCGAACGTGACCTGGGCCAACTGCCGTTGGTGATCGGCCCAATCCTGGACCGCGATCCGCTGCTTCAGCGCCAGCGTTTCGGGGTCGCCCGTGCCCAGGCTCTCGGCGTAGTTCTTCAGTTCGTTGCGCTTCCGGCGGACCTTTTCTTCGACTTTGGCGCGGGCCCCCTCCAGCTCGGTGATGCGGTCCCGGCGCAGTTGCCCCTCCTTCTCGACAACCTCCCTGAGGTACGCCTTCACCACGGCGTTGACGATCTTCTCGGCCTCCTCCTTGTTGTGGCTGCGTAGGCCGACTTCCATGATCTCGGCCTGGCCTGGAAAGCTCACCCGGAGCTCTTCGGTCAACCAGCCCACCTTGTCCTTTTCGTCCCGCAGAAGCGGCGAGCGGTCGATGTTGAACCTCTCGTCTCCCAAGGCAGCCGTGAGCACGAACGGCGTCTTGATCAACTGCCCCTGCGTGAGCTTGTAGATGTCATAGGCGTCGGGGGTGAACCGCAGTCCGTCCACGTCGGCGGTGCGAAACACCAGCGGCTTCTCGCTCGTGGCCACGTGCAACAGGGCACTGGTATAGAACCGTTCACCCCAGACGAGCCAAACCGCCGCCGCAAGCAGCAGCCCGCAAGCCAACCCCAATCCGACGACCATCATCCAGCGACGCCGGAAAGCGTGTACGTAAGCCGAAAAGCCGCCCCCGGCGGCCCAGGACGCCGGGTAGTCCCCCGGCGCAAATCGCGGGTCCTCTTCAACGAGCGGGACGGACCGGCGCACGGCGAGCCCGCGCGCTTCCGAAGGATTCATCTGCAAGGAATCATTCTCTGGCATCGACGAATTCCTCTTCTCTTCGTGTCCTCAGCAACGATCGTAAACGCGGAACGTGCAATGAGTTTTCGTGAACGGGCTCTTGATGTGTCGAATGAAGCCGAATGCGGCGGTTCCCATGCCCTCGCAGCGCGGAAAAACCAATCTTCTTAACCGCCGGGTTCGGCCGCCCCGGGGGATGCCGAGCCGCCCGGCACCAGCGGGCCCTCTTCGGGCGGGGACTCAACGAACAACCGGTCCAACAGCGCCAGCTCGGCCCAGAGTAGCAGCAGCCCGACCACCATCATCAG
>Ga0180434_10009571_pt1 | contig 10513 bp, 14 predicted proteins | sample SS_ome_7_FD_132453 | JGI IMG/M metagenome (GOLD analysis project Ga0180434, IMG submission 132453) | Hypersaline lake sediment archaeal communities from the Salton Sea, California, USA - SS_1_D_2 metaG | ecosystem: Environmental > Aquatic > Non-marine Saline and Alkaline > Hypersaline >... | reverse complement strand
TTCGTACCCGTCGCATCGCACCAGCGGACGTCATAGACCCAGCGTTCGATCTGGTCCGCCCGAGCCTCGTCGTCGATCTGGCTTCGACTGACGGTGAACTGTGTCTGATCGTCGTCGCCATGACTTCCCGCGCTCGTCGTGACGGAGAAGACGATCGGACCCGCCAGGCTCTCCCGCACCGTCAGGACCGCCGAGTCCTCGGAGTTCTTCAGCCCCGTGATCGTGAACGTGTGCGTGTTATCCGTGCCACGGTGGACCCTCAAGTCCTGTTCTGTGCCCAGGCTGGACACGACTGTTGCTGACATCTTCTTCCTCCTAATTCCATTCGATGCCGGGGAGGATGCACTGATCGACGAGCGAGTTCACGGCTTCGAGCGTCTGCGCGATTTTCAGGCCCATGTCCATGTTCGCCCTCGGTTTCTCGTCGCTCCTCATGTGCACCACGAAGTCCGTCAATTCTGCGTCCAGTGGTTCTGGCCCCGGTTCGACGGCTTCCAGGTCGTGTGCCCTCGTCCCGCCGACATAGACGCGAACCTCGTTCTCTGTAGGCTTACAGATGACCTCCCCCTTCGAGCCGATGAGCGTGATCTGCCTGACCTTCTCCGGATCGAGCCACGACACGACAAGCTCTGCCCGCACTTTGTCTTCCAGTTCCATCGTCACAGCGCAGACATCGGCCCGGTCCGGGGCCAGCCACGCACCTGCCGAGCACCCCACACTGAAAGGGGGCAGATCAGCGAACAGGGCGACTACACTCAACAGGTGCGGGCCGACATTCCACCAGACATCGACGTCGTCTCTCACGATGCCCCGGTTTAACCAGTGCATCCGGATCAATCGAAGTTTGCCAATTTCCGGCAGGATCTTCTTGAGGTGCAGAATCATCGGCGAGTAGAGGAACGTGTAGCCGGGCATCAGCAGCCGATCCGCGACACCCGCCAACTTGACCATGTCCTTCGCGTCGTACAGACGGGTCGCCATAGGCTTCTCAACGAGGACATGGTGGCCGGACTCCATCGCCGCGGCGGCATAGCTGTAATGCGAGGTCGGCGGGGTAGCGATCACGACGCCGGCCACGCCGGTCTTCGACCATTCGACGTCGTCGATCACAGGATACCGCGCCGTCCTCGCTTCTTCGAGTCGGGATTCGTCGCTATCGTGGACCCAGCCGAGGAGGCCCCGAGCGTCCATGACCCTTGCCCACTTCTTGCCCCAATAGCCGAAGCCGATGAGTCCGAGTTTCATTGGCCCACCACCTTCGCGAGGACGTCCTGAATCGGCACGAGGCGGTACTCGTGGCCCTGGATCTGGATCGGCTGCCCGATGAACTGTCCTGTAATCACGACGTCGCCGGCTTCGACGTCTTCCTTCTCGCCGGCCTTGCCCGCGCCGACCACGAGAGCGAAGTGCTGGCGCTCATCATCGACGAGGTAGATGCCGCCCGCCGACTTCCTGCCCTCCAACAGGGGGTGGCCGGCTTCGGCAATGAGCGGTTTCACCAACAGCCGGTCGCCGATCGGCTCATAGGCTTCGGCGCCCATCATGTACAACACAGAAAGGAACCCCGCCGCAATCTCGCGAAGCTCCTTCGGATCGACCTTCACGTCTCCCATCATCGCCCCCTTCGTTCTGGCCCATAGGTCGTATGGGCTAATCCTCTTCGTCCGAATCCTCCACGGCCTCAGCGTCGTCGATCGCCTCGGCGTCGTCGACGGCAACCGCTTCCTTGTTCTCTGGAGGCGCCGCGCTCTTGTCCTCGTAGACGAACAGTTTCCTACTCACGACCGCCGGAGCCGGGCCAGCCATACGAGAAACAAGCCCCTGCCGTACCCGGCGAAGGGCGTCTCCATCTTCGAGTTCGAAGACCTGGCCGACGAGTCGGTAGCCCCCAGAGTCTTCGTGCTTCTTCACCACCTGGACCCACATTCTTGGCCCCCTTCTTTCATGGTGGAGGGTAGTGCGACGGGGCCACGAGGACCCCGCCGCTCTCCCGGTTTGTCCTTACGGCCTACTAGCTGCCGCTGGGAACGTCCAGAACGACGAACGGAGAGACCTCGTAGGTCTTCGATCCGCCCGACGCTTCCATGCTGAATGTGGCCGCAGGCCACGGAGCACCGGCAGCCCGGAAGGTCGCGAGCCAGGCCACGACGTCATTCCGGAACTTGTAGTCCGTGCTGGACTTCACAGTCATTCCGCCCAGGTTACCGACGATGTAGAACTTCGGATCGACGAGACTGAAGTCGCCCTTCGTTCCCAGGGTCGGCATCTTGTGCGTCTTGACCAGTGGGCGCCCAAGCAGGGAATTCGGTGCCGAACTCGCGAGATCGCCATTCCAGACGATGATGTTCGAGGCGTTCAGCGCGAACAGCTTGGGAATCACGCTCGGATGATAGAGGTAGATCCCGCCGGACCCGAAGAACCGCGCCTCCATGTCGAAAATGTCGGAGGTCTTCAGATCGCTTGCCGTGTTCCTGTTCACGGCATACTCGGATGCGTGAGCGAGGAACCCGTCGGGTGCCGAGGAACCGCTTCCCCTCATGCAGTCACGGTCGTACTCGTACCCGATTGCCTCGGTGAGAAGCGACGTGATGAGCGGAGGAACGGGCGTGATGCTGTCCTCCAGAAGCTCGTCAGACGCTTCCGTGTAACCGGCGTACTTGTACGCGGTCACAGTGAACTGCTCGAAGGTCGGTTCGCGCTCGTCGACCTGCGCGGCTTCCGCCTTCTTGGTGATGGCCGCAAAGCTGAACACCGGACGGGTGTCCGCAGCCGTGGTCTGTGCCAGCCTGGGCAGGGCGATCGTGGGCCGGGGGAACGGTACCTGCCGCGCCCGATTCGCGAACTCCTGCTGTTCGGCCATGATCTGAAGCAGCTCGCTCAGGTAGACGGTCGGCACGAGGTAGTCACCGCGTCCGTCAGAACTCGCATTGTCCCCGACCAGGGCCTTCTGGCTGTACTCGATCTCCGCTTGGGTCAGCTTCTCGCCACGCTCGAGTTTCGTGGCCGCGTCCTTGTGAGCACGCAGGGCTGCCCTCTGCTCCTTCGTCAGCTTGACATCGCGCTCGTAGTCGCCCGCCAGAGAGCGAACGGCTCGCAGATACGCGCCAAGTGACTTGAACGGAGGCTTCTCTTCGTCGCCGGTTGCGCCGGCTGCGAGGATCTCACGAGCGGTGCCATCGGCATCGTCCGAACGCCCGGCCATGCCTTCGAGGCTGTCCAGGTTCTCGGCCTTCTGCGCGAGGGCGATCCTCTCCTTGATCTCCTTCGTCTGTTCGGCGATCTCCTCGCTGGTGAGTTTCGTCTCACCCTCGGGGACCTCGCCCTTGATCTGAGCGCGAATACGCTCCTGTAGTGCTTCCAGGTCCGCCTTTGCCTTCTCTCGGTACTCGGCGGCTTCCCTGGTCAGCTTGATCGGTCTGGGCATCCTCTTCCCTTTCCCCACCTCGGCCCTATGCCTCGGTAGCTACCATTTCGAGATCGACGAGGGCTAGTGCCAGCTCGTCCTCTGTGGCCTCGTCTTCCGGTGCGTCCTCGTCTGAGTCCTCACCCGAACCTTCCACGCCGCTTTCCGGCTCCACGTCCGCCCCTTGGCTTATTGTCTGCGCTGCCTCTGGCCCCGCATCCGGTTCGGGTGTGGCCTCTCCGACGGACTCCTCGGTCCCGTCTTCGGCCACGCCGCCGAGGTGCTCGTCGGAGTCTTCCGCCGCCGTTCCGTCTTCCGCGTCGTCGGACAGGTCGTCCGGAGAACCGTCGCCCTCCGGGCCGACGGACGAGTCGTCACCCGTCCCGCCGTCCGCGTCTGCCGAAGCCGTTGGCTCGTCGCCGTCGTCTCCCGCGTCCTCGGTATCCGTGTCGCGCCCAACCTCATCGGACTGAGCGACGACTACTGCCCCTTGTATCTGCTGCACGGCTTCCCGGATTGCGCTTGCAACTTCTCCGAGAAGCACTTCTAGGGTCTCTTCTTCGACCGCCTCTGTGGAGGGTGCCTTCACTGCGTTCGATGTCAAAGGTCCGGGATAGGTGACGATGTTGCCGATGCCACCAGCCGAGCGGGTGTTTTTAAACGTGATCGTCCACGGTGGCGTGACGGTGGGGTCGGAGGGATAGGTACTCGGCACCCAGACCGTACCCTTCGTCGCCTCTTCGATTCTTTCCAGACCTTCGCCGACGAGCTCGCTCGCGGCCTTCGGCATCGTCACAATGCCGCTGAGTTTCTCCAGGCCGTTCGCAAGTGCATCGAGTCCGCCGAGAAGCTTCTCCAGATCGAGCACCTTCTTCACTGTCTCCGGATCCTTCTCGCTCTTGCGGAGGAGGGAGCCAAGCTGGCGCATCGCCTCGCGGACCTCGTCTTCGTTCACGGGCAAATTGTCTTCCCTGACTCGCTTCGCGAAGCGCATCAGATCCTTCATCGTCGCCGGAATCAGCGCCGCTTCGTTCATGCCCCAGACGACGAGCGACGTTTCCCACCACGCGAGTTCCTTCAGTTCGCGTTTCGCTCGACCAAAGAACCACGCCATCTCCGGATCTTCGTCGTCGTCCTCGTCGTCCAGAACGTACTCGAAGTCGATGGCCTTGTAACCGATGGACAGCGCGTCGAGGATCTTTTCGTCAATCTTTTTCAGAGCGATCTGAGCGTCACTGTCTGCCCGCGATACCTGGAACTCGGACCACAGAAGGTGACTCGGAGAACCGGGGTGGCTCTTCTCGGCCTTCTCTTCCTTCGCTTTGATGACCTTGCCCCAGAGATTCCGCGTCGAGAAAGGCGAGTGACCGTCGAGCAACTTCACCCGACCGGCAGGCACCCTTTCCCGGATCGTCTTCCGGAAGGCGCCCGGTAGGATCACATCGTCACCATCGTCCCGATTGCCGATTCCGGCGCTGTAGCCTTCGAACGTCGAGTTATCGAACGAGAGTTCCTTCAACTCAAACGGCAGCCGCTTGTGTTCAATGCCCTTCATTCTCTTCCCCCCGACCTTCCCATCGTCCCATTGGGCCTCGCAAACGGCGTATCGCTGAGTCGAGTCCTCGTATTCGTCGACCATTACCTGATCGCCCATACAGCGTTCGATGAACTCGTCATGTCCTTCGTCTGTTCTGGGCTTGGGTAACGGCATGGACTCTACTCCCGTCGTCCGCCCTTCCGCACTGTCCCCTAAAACTTAGGGGCTAACCGCAGTCGTGTTCAACGCTGACCAGCGGTTCGTGAGTCTCGCGACAATCTCCTCGTCGCTAAGATGCCCCGTGAAGTCGATCTCCAACACGTCGCGGTCCCGCAGGAATAACGTCAAGAGATGAAGCCTACTGCCGACCTCGAAGCGTGCGCGGTGCTCCGTGAAGCCGTACCACCGCATCATACTGTTCGCCGTCAGCGTCAGGTCCCGCTGTGCCCAGATCGTCCGGGCATCCGGAAACAGGCGGAACCACTCGTCAAGCATGTACGCCGATGGCGGGAACTTCACACCCCACGGCTCCTTCAGGGATCCAGCAATCTTCCGAACGCCGTCTCTCCACTCCGCCAGGGAGACGTAGCCCCTCAAATACTCGAGCGAGATTCTCCGCGTACCCTTTCTCTCGTAGTCGCCGCGTGGATTACTCTCCGTCCGCCTCCCCGGACCTCCCATATTCACACCCAGCCGCTCATGGAGAACTCGAGCGACGGAGGAAGTGCCGCTGCGTCCGGTGCCGACGACGAGGTACATCTATTCCTCTTCCTCTTTTTTAAGCTCAAAAAAATTTGCGCACCTGCAGTTGGGTTCCCCCGGCCATTCCAGACCGTTCGAGAAAGCTTCGTCGATGTCGACCTTTTCGCCTTCGAGCTCCTGGTGCTCCGGGCGTACACGGTCGTCCATCTGCGTAACCCAGATTTTCCAGTAGGGCATACGGGTAGCTTGCACCTGGCGGGTCGCCGCGCCGTTCGCCATCCAGCACGACTCCGTGCGGGCAATCAGCCTGGCCCGCTGGTTCGCGCTGAGAATCCTGACGACTCTGCCATCATCGAGTCTGCGGTAGAGGCCGTCGTCAAAGACGCTCCTGACTCTCTTCTGGAGGCCGGGAATACCGTCGCCCTCTCGCATCCCTTCGTTGATCGTCGCCATGATCGCGTCGAAAGTTCGACCGGGGATCGTGCCGCCCGTCAAGCCCTGTCCGCCGACGACCATGTTCACCCGCTCTTTGATGATCTCTTGCAGGAGGGGGTGGTGCAGGTTGAACGAGACGCCGAGCTGACCGGCCATCGCGCCGCCGACGATCTCCGTCGTCCGCGTGTGCAACTCCATGAACCGGGCTCGCCAGGCCCGGTGATAATCGTCGTACTTGTCGCCCAGCTGCTCGTAGAAGCGATCGAGGGATTCCGGCGTAATGCCCTTACGGGTAAGGGACTTCTCGGGGAAAGGGCTGGCCCTCGTGGGGCTCGCCTCCTTCCTTGTCCATCTCCTCTTCGAGGACGGCACCGACAAGAGCGTCCGTCTCCCGCTTTTCCTTCTCGAAATGCTCTTTCGAGAACTCGCCGTAGGGGTACTCCCTGGAGCGGGCGAAGGCGTCCCAATGCTGCCACTTCTTTTCTTTGTCCTCGTCCGTCATGTCGTCCCAACGGACGAGCAATTCGGGGAACGCGGGATCCGGATATATCCCATCACCTGCTGCCTTGCCACCCTCGTCGGCCTCTTCGTCTTCAGCCGACTCGTCCCCATCGTCGTCTTCGTCGTCTTCCTTCTCCGGACCCTGCGCTCCTACCAACTCCTCCTCTTCAACGTCGGCGTCGTAGCCGGCCTCGGTCCTGATCTCGCCTACGGTGAACACGCCGGTCTGCGCCATCTTGTGAGCCCTGTCAATCGCGGCGTTGCGATCTTCCATCAGCGCCGGCACTTCGGTAAGGTCGAACAGCAGGTAGACGTTCGCGCCGAACTCCGGGGCGACGAAGGCGTTCATTGCCGCCTCCCAGCGCCGGATGATCGGGAACATCGTTTGTACCCAAAACTTCCGCCGTGCCTCGCGGTACTCTGTGCCACCGAGCGACGCGCCGCCTGTCGCCGTAATGAGACCCAAGAGCTTCGGGTCAATGCCCATCGCCGAACAGATCGATTCCCTCGTCACGCCTCGGAGCGACAAGAACTCCAAGTCCTTCAGGCTGAAGCCGATCTCCCTGGCATGTTCAAGGCCGGGGACAAAGCCGATCTTGCCGCGGCCCCTGCCAGGACCGAAGCGTTCCTCGAACTTCGTCTCGGCCCGACGGATCTGACTTTCCTCGGCTGCCGTCGAGACTCCGAGTAGCAGACCAGGAGAGCCGTGATTCTCCAGAACTTCGGCTACGTACCGGGAGGCAGAGTTGTCCGTCGCGATGTCTCCACCTGCGCTTCGGATCCGGGGTGCCCCCCACACGTCGTTCATCGGGTGGATGTCCGGAATATGAACGAGCTGTTCAACCGGGACGGAAGTCGGCGTCTGTTTGTCCGCACTCAGTTGGAGCTTGAACGCTGTCGGGAAGTCGTTCTCGTCCGTCACCGCACTGTGATAGCGGGACGGGGGCAGGGGTCTCAGCATCTCGATCCTGCCGGTCGAGACGTCGCCACCGCCTCCACGGTGCTTGACCCAGATCGTGTTACCGCCAAAGAGGAAATGGGCGCCCGTCCGTTCGATGAACTCGACGCGGCTGTCCCTCGGGTTCGGACGGTCCATCAGCTCCTCGGCAGGGTGGTCCGTCATTCTCTCAGGGTTGCCGTCGGCGTCAAGCTTGTACGCCCGGATCGGCGCCTCAGACAGGGAGGTCAGAATCTCTCTGGCACACGCCGCGACGACCGGGTTCGCCAAAAAGCCATCGTTGACGAGATTCTCGAAGCCCGTCACTGGCTCCGGACTACTGCCCTTGCCTGACACGATCGTCCAGCCGCGGTCTTCTACTAGCGTGACGTCGCCCTTCTTCTCCAGCCGGGCTCGGGTTGCTGCTACTCGGAATGGGTCCCTCATCGCCTCACCGCCTCCATCACCTCGGCCCGTTCGCCCCGCGCCCGCAGGTGGGAAAGAAGGGTCAGTCCCACTTCGCCCCAGAAGGCCGGAGATTCCTCCAGCCAGTCGGGGTCTATGTACGTCGGGATACTTTCTAGCTTCCCGTCGACGGGACCCTCCCAGTGAAATCCGCCAGATCGTTCATCGAAGACAAAGCCCGCATCCTCCAGGACCTTCTGCGCCAGGTACGCGGTCCACACCTGTCTCATTCCGGCCCCCACAGGAGGTCGTATAGGCCGTCACGCACGACGACCCAGAGGGGCTTCAAGCCTACAAACGAGAGGAGGACGAGGCCGGTGTATAACTTCAACCACCCGGATCCGAGAAGGTCGAACATTGCCCAGCCGACACAGCCTAGACCGGCGAGCATGATGAGAAAAATCAGCACGACCTTCCACGGACGGACGATCGCGCTCAGACTGGCGCGTATCCATCCCGTGAACCTCGTCCACCACTGTTTCATGGGCGCCCTCTGGGCCTAGAACCTACGGGCTAACTGTCACGTCAAAGGTAGGGAGCCGCCGCGTAGATAGTCAACGCGACGGCTCTTGGTGGGGTGGGTTAGGATGAAAAACACACCGGCTGCCCGTGGGTAGGATTCGGGCTAAAATGCGAGGTCGTCAGCCTCGCGGCGGGAACTCTCCTTTCGGTCACGTAGGAACCGCTCGTGGCAGTCCCTCGTGATCTGTTCGAGGTCGCAGTTCTTGAGCTTCTGGAAGGTCTCGACGCCCTGGTGGACGAGGCGGTGGCATTCCGCACATTGCGGGATAACATGGTACGCCGTGCCGCTGGCGCCCCGACTTTTCAGCGCATGACTCGCCTGTGAGGGCGGTGGAGCCCCGCAGGTAGAGCAGGGTTGACGCCGTGCCCAATCTGCCTTAGCGCCGAAATGCGCCAGCTTACGGAGGCTTGCGCGGGTTCGATTGATGGGGTTAAGCCAACTCTTCCTAAGTCCGCCCTTCAACCGGAGCTTCGCCTGGCTGCGTTTCTGCCACGCCCGCAGCTTATCGGGATCCGTCCGGAGGCGCGTTCGCTTCATTGCGCCATCTCCACGACGGTGACCAACAGATCGTTCACGTCCCTCATGTCTGGCTTCTCGGGAAGCGTGCTCAGTGGTTCGCATTCCTTGAAGCGCCTGTACAGCTCCAGGGAAAGCGTCTCGACCTTTCGGAACGGCCATTCGCCGGCCTTGACCTCCATCAGCATCGCAGCCTCGTCCCTGGGCCTACGGGTACTCATGATGCCCGTCGTCGCTAGTTCGATGCCCATGTTGAGGAGGCGGATACAGTGGGCAGCGTGCTTCACGTCGTAGCCTACCTCGTCGACAATCTTCTTCCGCTTCGCGCCTTGGTAGCCCTGGTATCGCTTTCGGTCCATCTTGTGCATCTGGGCCTTCGCGTACCCGACGAGGGCCGAGAAACACGCCTTCGACAGGAACCGTTCTCGGTTGTCGAGTATGACCTTTCCTGGCGGAGTCACGAGGACTTGGTCGCTCGGATCGGCCCACAGCCAGCTGTGGACATTCGGATTGCCCTTCGCGAGTAACGAAAAGAACTTCCGCACGTCATAGATCAGGTGGTCATACCGTTCGCCCGACGTCTCCCAGGTCTGCCGGTTCTTGCCGTTCGCCTCGAGCGTCAGGTACCACCGGATCGACTGGACGCTGACGCCGAACGTGTCGACGTCGTCTGTATGCCGGGGGTGGTCCTCGGGAAGCTTCGTGCCGTGGGCATCAGAGCCGCGGATGCCCGCAAGGATCAGGTTCTGACCCCATCCGGGACGTTGCTGGCGTAGGACCTGGATCGCCTTCAGTTTGTCGTTTTTCGTTTCAAGTGTCGCCATCAAGCCACACTCCTCTCACCCATACGAGGTACCATCGCCAAGCTCACGGATCATGCGAGCGCGTGCCTCCATACGTAGCCGTTCGCGTCGCAGTCGCCGTCCGACGAGACACGACAGGCCGATATATCCGATGATTGCCAATAGTATGATGAGCGGTCTCATGGTACGTCCTCCGGACATACAAGGATAATGATCCGGCCATCGGGTGACGCCGGATGCGTAGCGTGGATTGTGCAGGTAGTGGAGTCCTGAGATGTGGAAACCTCGGGTGCGTGCTCCTCTCCAATGACCACACCGATAGCAATCATGAGAATAGCGAACAACACCAGGCTAAAGACCGCGACCAACCTGTCTAGGTCGATCATGCTGCCTCTCTGCCGCTCTGGGGTTTTGGACACGTTCACTAGGCTACCGCTTTCTGTTTTCGGGTTTCGAAGTACCCGTCTAGGTCAGTTTCTTTTTCCATGATGAACCGGGCGTAGTAAGCTGTATATCGGTTGTCGAGCTTCCACGCTTCCCGCGCGTCGGGCAGTCCTTCGACGTGCCGTTCCCAGCGGAGAATCTCGAACAGCGCCTTCATGCCGAACTTCCGCTGGCCGTTCGCCTTCGCCTGACGAGCCAACCTGACAAGATGGACGTAGACCTCGGGGTGCCGGGCATGGAACTCCCA
>Ga0180434_10009570_pt1 | contig 10513 bp, 10 predicted proteins | sample SS_ome_7_FD_132453 | JGI IMG/M metagenome (GOLD analysis project Ga0180434, IMG submission 132453) | Hypersaline lake sediment archaeal communities from the Salton Sea, California, USA - SS_1_D_2 metaG | ecosystem: Environmental > Aquatic > Non-marine Saline and Alkaline > Hypersaline >... | reverse complement strand
TGTTCAGACTGTGGTGCAACTTATCATCTAAAATTTAAACCGCCGCAGGTCAGGAATGTTTGCGATCAGTGCGGAGGGGATCTCTACCAGCGTGATGATGATTCCCTTGAAACAGTCAAGGAGAGGCTGCAGGTTTACAGGGAACAGACTGAGCCTCTAATCGCATTTTATACCGAAAAAGAGTTGCTTTGCCGCATCGACGGAAACCAGGAGATAGATCAGGTTTACCAGCAAATTGACGAGGCCATTAAAAAAATTAAGTCTTGAGCGGATGCAAAAATGAATGATTATCAGGTTGGTCAACTGGTTCAAATGAAGAAAGGTCATCCCTGTGGCGCGAATTGTTGGCGCATTATCAGGGTAGGGATGGACTTTCGTCTTAAATGTCAGAAATGTGGTCGTAGTGTACTGATACCCCGTAACCGGTTTGTCCGCCGTGTAAAATGCCTGCTATCGGAAGAAGAAGGCAAGCTTATTTAGGGCTGGAGGGTTTGGCATGGGTTGGAGCTGTGGTATTGTGGGATTGCCAAATGCCGGAAAATCAACGCTTTTTAAAGCTCTATCCGCTCATGAAGTCACTATTGCTGCTTATCCTTTTTCAACCGTTGAACCAAATAAAGCCATTGTTCCCTTAATGGATCCCCGTCTGGTGAACCTTGCCGAGCGATGTAAGTCTGACAAATTAACTCCCGCTACCCTGGAAATAATCGATGTCGCTGGATTGGTGAGCGGAGCCAGTCGCGGTGAAGGGCTTGGTAATCAGTTCCTGGGGCACCTGCGAAACGTCGATTTGCTTATTCACGTCATTGCAGCTTATAGCCATGAAGATAACAATGATCTTAATCCGCAAGAGCGGCGAGATATTATTAATCTTGAGCTTGCTTTGGCTGATTTGGCAACGATCAGGCGTCGAATGGAAAAAACTGAACCGAAACTAAAAAGTGGAGATCAGCATGCCCGTTCGGAAATGGAATTGCTGGGCAGTTTTGAAGAACATCTCAATCGGGGGCAGTTGCTTCTAACCTATCCTTTCTCGCCAGGCGAAAAAGATTTTGCCGCTGAACTCTCACTCCTGACCATAAAAAAAATGATCTATGTTTACAACTATCATGAAAAAAACAGTAGCAAGATGATCAACACTCACCTGGATGAAGACGCCTTTGCCATTTACGGCCGACTTGAAGCAGAGCTGATCGATCTGCCTCCCGATGAAAGAGAAGAGTACTTGCAAGCTTATGGATTAACAACAAGCAGGGTTGGAGAGCTGCTTGATCAATGTTTTACTCTTTTAGAGCTGCTTACGTTTTACACCGTCAAGGGTTCTGAAGCCCGAGCCTGGGTTGCCCCAAAAGGGATTAAGGCGGTCAAGGCGGCAGGTAAAATCCATACCGACATGGAGAAAGGTTTTATTAATGTAGAAGTTATTCCCTGGAACCTTTTCCCTGAAAGTGGTTCTCTCTCCTCAGCTAGGGATCAGGGTTTAACCAGGATTGAAGGGAAAGATTACTGCGTACAAGACGGGGAAGTCTTATTTTTTCGTTTTAAGGCCTGAATTTATTCAGCGTCTATTTACGGGTAAATACCTGTATCGGGTGTCGCGAAATTTTGATCTTGCTCCTAGTGTTAAGATATGCTATCATGGTTCATGTTGTTCCCTGCTCCTTTATTAGAGGGGCCATTAGTCCAGAGGGAGGTGAAAAAATGGGTTTATATGAAACAATGATTATACTGCGTGCGGATCTCGAGACGGAGGAACAAGAAAGTGTATTAAACGGTTTTACAGCGGTTGTTGCCAATCATGGTGGAGAGGTATCCACTGTTTTAGACTGGCGCAAGAGAAGGTTGGCTTATGAAATCAACAAGTACCGCGAGGGACATTACTACCTCATTTACTTCAGTGGCGCAGGCACAATTATCCCCGAATTAGAACATTACTTCAAGGTAACCGATGCGATTATCCGCAATATGGTTGTTTCTGTTGAAGAGAAAGATTTTACAGCTGCCGCCGAGAAAGCAGCTGCAGCTGCTGAAGCGATTACAAATGCTGAAGCTGAAGCTGAAACAGAAGCAGATCTGTCGGATGGCGAAGAAGTAGCTGCTGAACCTGCCGACGATGATCAGGTTGTCCAGGAGCTACCTGAAGAATCGGCGACAGAAGCTGAAGAAGTCCAAGAAGAAGTTGAAGAAGAAGTCAAAGAAGAAGTTGAAGAAGAAGTCCAAGAAGAAGATATTTCCGCTATGCCGGAAGAACCTGGACAGGATGAAGAAGATCTTAAAACTGAAGGGTAAGGCTCTTTAAGGCGGTGAGATTAATGCTTAACCAGGTAGTGCTGATCGGTCGATTAACCCGCGATCCGGAGCTGCGTTACACACCAGGAAACGGAGTTCCTGTGGCAACATTTACCCTGGCGGTAGACCGTCCTTTCACCAATCAGCAGGGTGAAAGGGATGCTGATTTTATCAATATCGTGACTTGGAGAAAACTGGCTGAAAACTGCGCCAACTATTTAAAAAAGGGTAGTCTTACGGCTGTTACTGGAAGGCTGCAGATCAGGTCATATGATGATAGTCAAGGAGTCAGGCGAAAAGTATCGGAAGTTGTAGCCGATAACGTTCGTTTTCTGGATCGAGGTGGCCGCAGTTCTGATCAGTCTAAAAATGCTGATTTCGAAGGTCCCGAGGTCGATGATATCAATATTAGTGAAGATGATGTTCCCTTTTAGTGAAAGGAGGATTATCCTTGAGGCGTGACAGAGGAAGAAAACCGAAGAAAAAGATCTGCAGTTACTGCGTTGATAAAATAGAGAATGTTGATTACAAACAATATGAAAAGCTTAAGCGCTTCGTTACCGAAAGAGGCAAGGTTCTTCCGCGTCGTATTTCCGGTAATTGCGCCAAGCACCAGCGGCAGCTGACCAAGGCAATTAAAAAAGCAAGAATTATGGCGTTGATGCCCTTTTCTTCCGAATAAACAAGATTGCTCTTAGGCGGATAAGAAAATACTTTTAACCGGTGTCGGGTTTAAACCCCGGCACTTTTTTATGCAGGATAGAAGGTTTCCGACCGCGAATATCACTTAATTGACGAAGCATTTCGAAAGGAGTTGCCAATCGCGATGAAAGTAATCCTCAAACAAAATGTACCCAAGCTCGGTAAAATCGGCGATTTAAAAGATGTTGCACCAGGATACGCCAGGAATCATTTGCTGCCACGCGGGTTGGCTGTTGAAGCGACCGCCAGCAAACTTAAAGAGTGGCAGCAACAGCTTGAAAAAATTGAAAATGAGAACCGTCTGCAGGAAGAGTTGGCGCAATCCCTGGCCGCAAAATTAGCGGAACAAAAGCTGATCTTTAAAATGCAGGCCGGCGAAGGTGGCCGGCTCTTTGGATCTGTTACCCCGGCTGATATCAGTGAACAACTGCATGCAAGGGGTTTTGAAGTTGATAAAAAGAAAATTGAACTGCATGAGCCCATCAAATCAATCGGCCGATTTAAGGCTTCGGTCCGGTTCCATCCGGGAGTAAAAACTGACTTTGATATAATTGTAGAAAAAGAAGATTAGCTGGTCTGAAAGGGGTTATTTAGATTGGTAATGATCAGCGATCGGGTTCCTCCTCAGAGCAAAGAGGCGGAACAATCGGTCCTCGGTTCGATGATTTTGGATCGCGAAGCGATCTTTGCGGCGGCTGAGCTGTTGGTTGAGCATGATTTTTACAGCACTGCGCATCAAAAAATATTTGCATCAATTATCGGACTTAGTGAAAAGGGAGAACCGGTTGACACAATTACCCTGACTGCTGAGCTGCAGCGCAACCAATGCCTGGAGGAGATCGGTGGAAGCGCTTATTTGGTGCTTTTGGCCAATGCGGTGCCCACAGCTGCAAACGTTCAGTATCATGCTCATATCGTCAGGGAAAAATCAATTTTACGATCCCTGATTCAGGCTGCCACCGGAATTGTATCGCGCAGTTTTGATTCTCCCCATAATGTAGACGAATTTCTTGATGAAGCAGAACAGCTGATTTTCGAGATTGGCAGCAGGGGTAAAACTCAGGGTTTTGCCTCCCTTAAAGATGTTTTGGTTCAGGCTTTTGATCGGATTGAGAAGCTGTATGATGAAAAAAAAGGAGTTACCGGTCTTTCAACCGGTTTCAATGATTTAAACCGAATCACTTCCGGTCTGCAAAATGCTGACCTGGTTATTATTGCCGCCCGTCCCAGTATGGGGAAAACCACCCTTGCCCTGAACATGACACAGCAAATTGCCGTAAGGGATAAGCTTCCAACCGCATTCTTCAGTATGGAGATGTCGAAGGAGCAGTTGGCCCAGAGGTTGCTCTGTGCCGAAGCGCAGATTGATGCGCAAAACATGCGTCGCGGTAACCTGTCTCAGGATGAATGGTCCAAATTAACCCGCGCTGTCGGTCCACTGAGTGAATCCCCACTTTATATTGATGACAGCGCTTCATTATCCGTAATGGAGGTCAGGGCAAAAGCCAGGCGCTTGAAAGCGGAAAAAGGTTTGGAAGCTATTTTTGTCGATTATCTTCAGCTGATGCGCGGTTTTAGCCGCTCGGAAAGCCGGCAGCAGGAACTCTCAGAAATCTCACGAGCGCTCAAAGCTTTGGCCAAGGAACTCAACATCCCCGTAGTGGCTTTATCACAGCTCAGCCGCGCGGTTGAAAAGAGGACCGACCGTCGCCCAATTTTAAGTGATTTAATGGAGTCAGGCGGTATTGAGGCGAATGCTGACCTGGTCATGTTCATCTATCGTGACTCTTATTACAACAAGGACACCGACAAAGGTAATATTGCGGAGATTAACATTGCAAAACAACGTAACGGCCCTACAGGCCAGATTGAACTCTATTTTATCGATCGTTATACCAAGTTTGCCAATGTTGCCAGGGAATCAATGCGGGAAGAGGGGCAGTAGTGAGCAGCTATAGTAAAAAGTATGATGTGATTATCATTGGTGCCGGGCCTGCCGGTATCTTTGCCGCCCTTGAATTAATGGATAAAAGCAAAGCCAGGGTGTTGATCGTTGATCAGGGAGTTCCGCTTGAAAAAAGGCAGTGTAAAACCCGGGGCGCATACGGCCGCTGCCTGCGTTGTGATCCCTGCTCAGTTACCTGCGGCTGGGGTGGAGCCGGAGCATTTAGCGACGGCAAATTGACTCTTACCCCTGCTTTTGGTGGTTTTTTAAATGAATTTATTGATCAAAATGAAATCGAAAAATTGATTGCAGAAGTAGACGCGGTTTACTGCTCATTTGGCGCAGCGGACAAAGTTTTTGGAACAGATCCTGAACCGATTAAAGAGATGGAAAGGCTGGCAGCGGCTGCCGGACTGAGTCTGATTCCTGCGAAGATCCGGCATATGGGAACCGAAAACTGCTATCTGGTTCTGGAGAAAATGTATCAGGCCCTCAATGACCGGGTTGATATATTGATGAACAGTAGAGTAGAAGAAATGGTAAGCACCGAAGGACGGGTCACAGGAGTAAAACTTGCCGGAGGGGAAATATATCAGGCTGAGTTTGTTATTTGTGGTCCAGGAAGAAGCGGTGCGGAATGGATGCAGCGTGAGTCAACACGGCTTGGTCTCGAGGGGTTTAATAATCCCGTCGATATCGGGGTCAGGGTTGAAGTTCCAGCGGTCATCATGGAAAATATTACTAAACAGATATATGAATCAAAATTAATCTATTTTACCAGCCAGTTTGACGATCGGATCCGTACTTTTTGTATGAATCCATATGGTGTTGTGGTGATTGAAAATAGTGATGGTCTGGTTACGGTCAACGGTCACAGCTTTGCAGAAAGCCGTACCGGTAATACAAACTTTGCGCTTCTTGTCAGCAAATCATTTACTGAACCATTTAATGAACCGATTCGTTACGGGCGTTATATAGCAAGCCTGGCCAACATGCTCGGCGACGGTGTTCTTGTCCAACGACTTGGTGATCTGCGTCTGGGAAGACGTTCTACTCCGGAACGTATCCGTCGTGGCCTGGTCTGCCCTACCCTGGCCGAAGCTACTCCGGGCGATCTTAGCTTGGTTTTGCCCTACCGCTATTTGCTCGCGATCTTGGAAATGCTTGAAGCCTTAGATAAAATGGCTCCCGGAATAAATTCCAAGCATACTTTGCTCTATGGCGTAGAAGTAAAATTTTATTCTTATCGTCTCAGGCTAAGCAATAATCTTGAAACGGCAGTGAAGAATCTTTTTGCCGTTGGCGACGGGGCCGGTATAACCAGGGGATTAATTCAGGCTTCGGCCACCGGTTTGATCGCTGCACGCGAGATTGTCTCTCGCTTGCCCTGATTGAGGATTGGTGCTATAATATCTCCGGATAACGGATCGCTCAACAAGCTATGCCGTTTTTTTTGTTCAAAAATAGAAGACCTTAACCCAGTATAAACCGGGGGAATAGAACACTACCTGCCAGCTAAGAAGGGAATACAAACATGAAAAATGGTTCTAGCGACAAAATCCCTGATCATCAGACAAAAAAAAGTTCGATCAATTTTTATAGCATCATTAATCCAATCGGCAGATGGTTTAAGACAAAGAAAATGCGCGCGTGTCATTTTTTAGTTATTTCCACGCTGTTTCTTCTGCTTGTTCTCGGCTTGCACGATTATTTAAATGATTATGTCTACATTGTAAAAATTAATGATCACGAAGTCGGGGTGACCGATAATGTAGAAGAAGTTAATCGTTTTATAACTCTACTGACAGAGAGTTGCGGTAATCTTTACGGGATGAACCTGGAGCCAGATGCTGACCTCGTTTTAATCAAGGAATACAAACCGGGAGTTAAGACTAACAATGATCTAGTCCGCTCTGCGATCAGACAAGAGCTGGCATTTGTTACTGATGCTTACCTGATAACTATCGATGGGGATCCATTTGTTGCCGTCAGGGAAGAAGATGACCTCGATTTTATTATCACCGGGCTGAAGAATGCTTATCAGAAGAGTGGGAACGGTGTAAAGACTATCGGTGCCTACATCCAGGAAAACCTACAAATTGAACCGTGTTCAATCAATCCCGACCTGGTTCTTGAAGCTGAAGATGTAGTTGGCTTACTCGTTGCAGACGAGATCAAAAGCAGTCAGCAGGCAGCAATAGTTAAAGCCACACCTGATTTGCTCGTTTCCGGGAATGGGTATGCATTCGGTTACTATGATCTTCCTTTCTCGATAATTTATCTGCCCGAAGACAAAAGTCTTAAAGCCGAGCCACAGTTAATTAACGAAAAAAATGTAAATGTCAGCACGGTGGAAGAAGTTAGGGTCAGGGAAACGATCCCCTTTGATGTTGAATATATCTACGATGAAGAAATGTGGATAGTGCAGCGTGAGGTAACTACTGAAGGCGTGGAAGGTTTAAAAGAAGTTGTTTATCATATTACCCGTGAAAATGGTTTAGAAACAGATAGAATCAAGATCAATGAAACAATCCTCAACGAACCGGTTACTCAGGTTGAGACTGTTGGAACAGCAAAAGTTTCAGCTGTTGGGAGCGGTCGGTTTATCTGGCCGGTCGAAGGTGGAGGCGAGATCACTCCGGGCAGGGGTTTTAGTTCATGGCATACAGGGATTGATATCCATGCTACAACCGGCACTAATATCCTGGCTGCTGACAGCGGGGTTGTCTGGTTTAACGGTTATGGAGGAACCCAGGGTAATTACCTGATCCTTTATCATGGATCATTCTGGACTTTATATCTGCATAACAGTGCGAACCTGGTTGCAGTCGGTCAAGAGGTACAGCAGGGAGATATTATCGCCAAGGCCGGTTCCACCGGACGCTCAACCGGACCGCATTTACATTTTGAAGTGCGTTTAGATGATGGCTCAGGGGAATGGCTTACTTATTACCAGCACACTCCAATTGATCCGCTGCAGTTTTTCACCCCGTAAAATATTTTAAAGGCAAATCTTCCACAAACGGAGGAGGGTTTTTTAATCTTCGGCTTAGAGCATAAAGCTTCAGGCTGAAGGTATTTAACAGGGAGAAGACGAAGCTTTACTTGTTTAAGCCTGAAGAAGAGCTTATAACAGGGATTAGGAGTATAAGCAAGATGAAAAAAATACTGGTTGTTGACGATGAAAAACCGATCGTCGAAATTTTGCAGTATAACTTGGAAAAGGAAGGCTATCAGGTTATAACCGCCTATGACGGGGAAGAAGCCCTGGAAAAAGCCAGGCAGGAAAAACCCGACCTGGTTTTGCTTGATATTATGCTGCCCAAGAAAGACGGGTTTAGCGTTTGCCGGGAGCTTCGCTCGGAACAGAATATCCCAATTATTATGCTGACTGCCAAGGAACTGGAGACTGACAAAGTGCTTGGACTGGAGCTGGGTGCAGATGATTATGTCACAAAACCATTTAGCTCGCGGGAGATTATTGCCAGGATCAGGGCAATCCTTCGCCGCAGCGAACAACAAGAAGCATTTGCTAAAAGCATACCAGACAGATTAAGCAATGGACCAATAACGGTTGATCGAAATCAAGTCCAGGTCTATAAGCAGGGAGTGCCGATCGAGTTGACCTTAAGGGAATATAACTTACTGGTTTTTTTAATGTCTAAACCAGGTTTTGTTTTCAGCCGGGAACATCTGTTAAATAAGGTTTGGGGTTATGAATATATTGGTGAAGAACGGACAGTTGATGTTACTGTGCGACGCTTAAGAGAGAAACTGGAAAAAAATCCGGCCAGCCCGGAATTAATTCATACTAAAAGGGGTGTCGGCTATTTTTTTAGGCGGGGGTAAATTATTTAAAAGCCTCCAGTGGAAAATAATATTTATTTACCTGATGCTTATACTCCTTTCCCTGCAGCTGATCAGTGTTTATCTGATCCAGTCCCTGGAGCAGTATTACCTGAGAAACTTTAAAGAAAGCCTTGAAAACCAGGCACGCTTACTGGCCATATTTATGCAGCCCTCTTTGGGAGAGGGACAGGCCTGGGCTGAGGATACAGTTCGCCTGGCCCGTGAGTTTCGGGATCTCTATTCAATGGAGATCATTATTCTTGACAGTTTTGCCAGCGTAGTTGGGACATCGGGCAGTCAAAATCTGATTGGCCAAAGACTAATCAGAGACGAGATCACCAGGGCTCTGGCCGGGCATATGAGCGATATAATCCGCTTCGATCCGGTTAACCAGGAGCGACGTTATTATCTGGCTTTTCCAGTGATCAGTAATAATAATACAATTGGTGTCATCTACCTGAGCGGTTCGCTCAAGGCTGTGGATAGTACATTAAACGAAGTAAAGGCAATTCTGCTTACCGGTGTTTTACTCGCCCTGCTGGTTTGTTTCTTCCTCGGTACTGTCCTGACCAAAACAATCACTGCCCCGATCAAAGAAGTGACCGATCAGGCCAATTCCATGGCTCTAGGTGATTATTCCCGTTCGATTCAAGTCCGGGAAGCTGACGAAATCGGCCAGTTGGGGGAAAGCTTTAACTACCTGTCCGCACAGCTCAGTCAGACCATCGATGAGATGTCTTCTGAAAAAAGTAAGGTTGAGGCGATCATTAATAATATGACCGATGGAGTGATTGCGCTTGATGGTAAGGGTAACGTTATTCAGATTAATCCTTCGGCGCGGAGTCTGATCAGAGAGATGGTTTTACCGGTTCCTGCCATGGGAAGGTCCGGGTTTTACCTGTTGCGAAAATTGATTGGTCCCGATCTGCTACGTACTTTTTTACGTAACCAAGAGCCTTATACGGCTGAATTATCAGAGCAAACTGGCAATTATGTTGTTCAGGTAAAAATAGCCCCCTTTAAAATTGAAAAAGGGAAACTAAACGGAACCTTGATTGTCTTACATGATATAACCAGGGAAAGAGAGTTTTCAAGAAGGCAGGAAGAATTTGTGGCTGATGTATCCCATGAACTCCGCACGCCACTTTCAACTCTAAAGAGCTATATTGAAACCCTGCTGGATGGAGCGGCAGAAGATCCCCAGATACGCCAAAGGTTTTTAAAGATCCTTTCGGCTGAAACTGACCGGATGGTTGCCATGGTCAAAGACTTGCTGACTCTTTCCAAAATGGATGCCGATAAGGCTGACTGGCAAAGATCATCGGTAAATTTAGCATCGCTAGCCAGGGAGTCTGTCGAGAATCTAAAACAAAAGTTTGGCTCTAGATTGCCTGCGGTTAAATTTTCTTTTCCTCCCGGTGAGAGCCTGGCCTATGTTGATCGTGATCAGGTGAACAGAGTTTTTTCTAACCTGCTGAACAACGCAGCTCGTTTTACCACCCAGGATGGGGAGATCGAGATCAGCGCTGAAAGCAAGGGTTCTTTCATCGTTGTTTCAATCAAGGATAACGGTATCGGTATTCCTGAAAGCGAGCTGCCCCGGCTTTTTGAAAGGTTCTACCGGGTCGAAAAAACTCGCAGTCGCGATTATGGTGGAACCGGACTTGGTTTATCAATTGCCAGGAAAATTGTTGAAGGCCACGGTGGTTCGATTTGGGTTGAAAGCAC
>Ga0180434_10009569_pt1 | contig 10514 bp, 15 predicted proteins | sample SS_ome_7_FD_132453 | JGI IMG/M metagenome (GOLD analysis project Ga0180434, IMG submission 132453) | Hypersaline lake sediment archaeal communities from the Salton Sea, California, USA - SS_1_D_2 metaG | ecosystem: Environmental > Aquatic > Non-marine Saline and Alkaline > Hypersaline >... | reverse complement strand
GATATTTTACCGCCTGTTCGACTCGAAATCTTGGAAATGCAGCATGCACGAACAAGCCAAGCAGAAACACCGCTAACATCTTGAGAAAGAAAGTAGCCGGATTGACTGCGCCGCCCAGAAACAAGTTTACGAAAAGAGCGATATTGATAAAGAGGACAAACGCATGTTCTATCATAGCCAACGCCAAATATTTGCCCCCATACTCAACCATGGGACCGGAAGAGATTTCCTGGGCCGCTGAGGCCATATCGAACGGTCTGATGCCGAGCATTGCGGGTAAGACAAGAAAATAAGAAAGCCCCGGCAAAAACAGGGCAAGGGAAAGAATCGACCAGCGGGCACTTTGCTGAGCGCTTACCACTTCGACAATGGAAATTGTCTTATAGTGTGTCATGACTGCCAGTAGCACGAGCACAAACGGCACCTCATATCCCAGGCTCAAGATAAGCTTCCGGGAGATACCGATGCTAATATTCGGGTTGGCGCCTTGACCCCCAGACAAAGCTATACCCAACGGTGCAATTAACATGACGTAAAGTATTACTAAGAGTCCGCCGCTATTACGCAAAGGACAAATCCAGCCGAACGGCAGAAACAGAATAACGACTATGGAGCCGGCTAAAGAAAGAATTATGCCCACGTCAAACATACGGCCGTGCGACACGCTTTTCTGGTAGAATAATCGAATCATATCGATAACCGGCTGAATCAGAGGAGGACCGTAACGCCAGTGGATTCTAGCCATGACCTTCCTGGCCAGGCCCAAGAAGAATACCCCCACTACCAGCGCCAGCAGCGGAGACAGGATTATTTCCACAATTTGCATTCTCACTCCATCTCCAGCGCAGCGACTTCAATTTCTCGAGGCCTCTGCATCTTGCTCCAGTCCTTGGGGCCGGCTATCTCCTCCATTTTCTCCAGCATGCCCAGAGCTTTTAGGCGTTCATAAATCTTTGCCCATGCGCAATCGCGCTGCGGGTCTGTCTCACATTTGCCGTTGTTGCTTCCTCCGCACGGGCCGTTCAGTAATCCTTTCGCACACTGCGTCAGAGGGCAGATGCCGGCGAATCTTCCAAGCTCACACTCCCCGCATTGTTGGCATTTCTCTTTGAATAGGGTTGGCCCTCCTCCCATGTGTCCTATAGGGTTTGTTCCCGGATAGATGCACTTTGTGATTCCGAACTCTTCTTCCAGGATTAATTCCCTGACCACTTGAAGCCCGTCGCCGCATGTCAACATCAAAATGGCGTCACACTCTTCAATTTCTTTCCTATATTGGCTTAGCCGTTTCTTGCTCCAGGGTGCGTAACAGGTAAACTCGCCAAAAGGCGGAGCGACGACTGCCAGGACTTCTTTGCCCTTTGCAGTGAGCTTTTCTGCCATCTCTTTTGCTTCCGGCTCACCTCCTGTATGAAAAACGGTAGCACATCCCCCGCATCCAATGATCACAACTTTCTGCTTGCCCTCTAAGTATTCGAGAATCTCCTCTATAGGCTTTTCGGTTTGCCCTATCATTTTGTCTTGTCCTTTCTCACCATGCTTTCCACCTGAGCTGTACAAAGATCAAAAACGCCAGGAATAAGATAATATAGGTCACATAGTAGCCTATGTCTCCGGTGTAAATGTGTCTGATGCCATTACATAGCCTTTGCACACAAGCTGCTACGCGGTAGTAGAACTCATCTATCACGTCCCTCAAGTAAGGTCTCAACATTCTAAACAGTGGATTATAGAATTCGGCAGTATAATGGTATCTATTCTCGGGCACGTAGGCGCCCGCTGCATAACTATCATCCTGAGCAACGGATACAGATCTTTTACCCAAACGAAAGAGTATCCAGACGATGACCGCCGCTACCAATACAGCCGCGAATATGTTTATGGTATTCAACGTTCCCGTCTCCGAGGCAATGCCCCACAAAGTTACGCGAAGGGGTGCAAAACCGAAAGAAGTCCCAATTGTATTGATAGCTCCAAGGACAAGACCGGGAAGAATGCCAAACAGCAGAATAGCTGCCGATAGAACCACGATGGGGACTTGCATGCTTAAAGGCGACTTCTGCACGTCTTTGTATCTCTCAGGAAGTTGTCCCAAAAACACATTATGAATCAACTTGTATGAATAAAGAACCGCACCCCAGGTGCCCACCAAAGCGAAAAATGCCAAGAAGGGAGAACCTTCAAGGATGAGAGCTTTGTAGAGCAGCCATTTTGAGACAAATCCGTTGGTCAGAGGAACTCCGATCAAGCCGCAAATGCCAACCAAAGTGCCGACAAAGACCACCGGCATCTTTCGGCTCAGTCCACCCAGCGAATTCAAATCTCGTGTCTGTGTTCTATATTCGACAGCACCGACGGCCAAGAACAACAAGGCTTTGAACAGTGCGTGGTTGAAAAAGTGAAAAATGCTACTCGCCACGGCCAAGTTTGTGCCGAAGGCAATTCCCAAAATGATATATCCGGCCTGGCCGACCGTGGACCAGGCCAACAACCTTTTGGCATCATTCTGAAGGATGGCGATAAGCGTGGGAACAAGAACAGTGACAGCACCCAGCGCACAAAGAACATAACGAAAACTGAACAGGCCATGGCCCAACGAGAGGAAAAGCTTCAAGCCGACAGTTACATACAATATCAGAAGAAAACCGTAGGTTCCCATCTTGATAAGTATTCCGGAAAGCACCGCCGAGAATGGAGACGGCGCCTCCGAATGGGCATCGGGAAGCCAGGTATGAAATGGAAGTACCGCGTTCTTGATTCCAAAAGCTATGCCGAAAGCGGCCAGAATGAATAGCAAATACGCAGACGACACCGACGTGAATTGAGAAGCAATCTGCGATATGTCCAAGGTGTCGAAGGAAACATAGAGCGATATCACACCCACCAGCATCGTGACGGAGCCGATAATGGACATGACTATGTATTTCATTCCTGCAGCTAAAGCGGGTCCTCGGTTATAACTTATGAGCAGGAACGTGGACCAGCTCATTATTTCCCAGAAGATAAAGAGACAAATCAAGTCACCCGATAGGACAATTCCCAACATGCTCGCGTTGACCAGAAGCATCATCGGGTAATAAAAGTCAAGTCTATCCCTGTCTTTCATATAGCTCAGGGAAAAGATGATAGAAAGCGCCCCGACACCGGCTATCGTAATGGCAAAAAGCCACGAGAGCATATCCATTCTCAAGATCAGTGGCAGACCGAGAAATCCAGAATAGAAAACCCTCTCGCTGCTCTTGCCATAAAGACAAGCGATCAAAATCACTAAGGCCCAAGAAACACATACCGCAAGGCAGTCTCTGGCCTTAGCAGAAATCTTGCCCGAGACATAACTGAGCAGCGCGCCGCCAAAAGCGACGATAAGCAAAAGCTCTAAGCTCATCCTAAAACACTCTTGATATAGTCCATTCTATTGAGAAGCTCTGACGCAGCCGAGTTCAAAACGCCGGTTATGAGCTTCGGATACATCCCGATAGCTATGATCAATATCATGAAGACAACGATAGGAATTAAGGCCGCAACGGGAGCCTCTTTCCTTTCCGGATTATTTTTTCCTGCTTTGAAGTACAGAACCTGCACAACGCGGAAGAAATATGCACCTTCAATCACTGTACCCAATAAAGCCAAACCAATAAGCACAATGAACAGAGACTCCTTGGTGGCCAATGCCGCTCGGACAATCAAGAATTTACTGGGAAAGCCTGTAAATGGAGGCAGCCCCACAAGGGAAAATGCGCCGATGGCAAAACCCAAGCTCGTAAGCGGCATCGTTTTTCCTATTCCTTCCAAGGCCGAGATATCCAAGGAGCCGGTTCGATAAATCATATATCCCACCGCTAAAAACAGCAGTGCCTTGCTTAACGTATGGCTCACAAGCTGGAACAAGCCGCCGGTCACTGCATACGAAGTGGCCATGGCCAAAGCGAACACGATCAAGCCAATCTGGCCGATACTGGAATAGGCCAGCATCCTTTTGATATTATTCTGGCTGAAAGCACACATTTCGCCGATTAGCAGGGTCAGAATTCCCAAAAACGCCAAGAACAGCAGGATACTTGATGCGCCAAAAATGGTAAAAAGTACCCTGACCACGGCGTAAAGGCCCACTTCAATGGCTATGCCCGATAGAATCGCGCTGATAGATGATGGAGCGGAGGAATGGGCATCAGGAAGCCATGCATTCAACGGAAATATAGCCGCCTCCACGCCCAGACCCGTAATAATCAAAACCATGGGAACAAAGACCGATATGGGACTGACGGATTCAATCTGTTGGGCAATATCCGCCATATTGAGTGTGCCGAAAAGGCCATAGAGTAAGCCTATGCCTATGAGCAGAAGGCTGGAGCCGACCGCCCCTTGAATCAAGTATTTCACCGCCGACTCAATTCCGGCTTTCTCGCCCGTATAAGCTACCAGAGCGTAGGATGAAATGCAGAGGATCTCAAAGAACACAAAAAGGTTAAAGATGTCCCCCGTAAGAACGACACCCGTGGCTCCGGTGAGCAATAGCAGATACAGGGTGTGATACTTCTCGGTGGCACGTTCCTTTATGTAATCCACGGCGTAGATGGACACCAAAAGACCTACGAAGGCGATAATCACAGAAAAAAGAATCCCTACGGGCCCCACAACCAGATTGATGCAAAACGGTGGTTGCCAGCCGCCGATAGAAACGATCACAGGACTCTCCAAGACTCTCGGCAGCAAGAGAAGGGACAAAACCAAGTTAAACGAAAGAGCGATCGGCGGGACGAATTTGGCTGCTCTCTTTGAGAACAGCGAGAGCGCAGGTATAGCGAAAGCTAAGGCTAAAGGCACAGCGATGAGAAGCACGGGGTCTACCATTTTTGCTCCCTTATCTCGCGCAGGTTAAGTGTGCCGTAATGGTGGTACAACCGGATAGCTAACGAAAGTGCCAGCGCCAAAACGGCTACCCCGATAACAATCGCGGTCAGCACCAACGCCTGAGGTACGGGATCAACCATCTGCTGACCATCTGTCTCGGAGCCGGAAAAAATGGGAGCGGTTCCCTCAGTAATATAACCAACACTGATAAGGAATAGATTTACACCGGTATCCAAAACGGCCAGACCGATGATGACTTTGATTAGGTTATGCTTGACCAAGATGACATAGAGCCCGATCAATATCAGTCCGAAAGCTCCAATGTAGAAAGCATAGTTTTCCAAGAAACTCATGTACTTTCCTCTATGAGGTTATCAATGATGCCGGCCAGTTCCGAGCCGACCTTGAATCCAATAGCAATATAGATCACAGGAATGATACCTGCGCTGAGAAGCGAGTAAGGCTGTCCCTTTGGCACAAAGTTCAGCAAGAAATAACCGCCCACTGCCAATCCAATCAAGCCGGCCACCACAAAAACCAGTCCCCCCAGAGATTCCAGAGTTGTCGATGCAGTTTCGCTTATCCTTCTCTCCCGGCAACCCAAGTAAATCAGGACAAATGCGGAAGCTACAATTGCTCCTCCCTGGAAGCCTCCGCCCGGAGTAAGATGGCCGTGGATGAAAATGTAACTACCGAAGACAAGAATAAGAGGAAATAGAACCCGACAGCCTGTACGCAGCACGAAGCTCGCCGGCTCTATCGCGGCCGCTTCTCTCTTACCGATTTTCAGCACCGCACCTAAGCCGGTGGCAGCGATAAATAGTACCGTCACCTCGCCTAAGGTGTCGAACCCGCGGTAGCTTACCACCACCGATGTAACGATGTTAACAGCTCCTGTTTCTTCTACGCCTTTATCAATATAGCGCTGGCCCACCTTCGTCTTCGGTTGGCCAAAAGGGACCTTTGCCAGCGAAAGGCTCATTCCCACGGCCACTATTGACAACAAGATGATGCTAATGGTCTTTCTCACTGCTCGTACCTATTTGTTCTTCGTATCGCAACGATGAAAATGGCGGTAGTCAGCGCAGCACCGATGGCGGCCTCGGCCATTGCCACATCGGGCGCCTGCAGAAAATAGAACAGGATCGAGGCAATTAAACTAACCAAAGCGGCGGCGATGACCGCGCTGATGAGGTCCCGAAAAATACAGGCGGCAACGGCTCCGAGGAGCATCAAAACTACTAAAAGCGAAACAAAGAAAATCATTCTTCCGTCTTGTACCCTTCAAATTCCTCGGTCTTATCCACGACACTCCGGTCACATAAAGCAACGCCACTTTTGCGTGCTGCTCTTCCCAGAGCGTGATTGGAGATGGGGTTCGTTGTAAGGATGAACACGGCGATGATCAGTGTTTTCCAGAACCACTCGGGCTGGATCATCCCCACTCCGATAATGGTCAAGAAAGCTCCCAGCGTTGTGCACTTTGTCCCCGCCTGAAGTCGGTTGTACACATCCGGCAGCCTGAATACACCCAGACTTCCTAAGAACAGAAACGCTGTTCCTAATGCTATGACAATCGTCCCCAGTAGTTGCACTTAGATCCCCTTTTCTAAAAACCTTGCAATGGCAACGGAGCCGATGAAGGTGAGGACTGCATACACCAAAGCAACATCCAAATAGACGTACCTCTTAAACATGGAACCGAGAAGGACAAGCAAGGCGGTGGTAATCGTTGCTGTAGTATCCACCGCCACCGCCCGGTCCGGGGCCGTAGGGCCTTTGAGCATGCGCAAAAGACACAAGATAACACCCGCTATTATAATTGCTAAAAAGATCGTATCGCTCATTCGATTCATATATTGCTATATACAAATAAAACGGTCAAGTTTGCGAAAAAAAAAACTACTGCTTGCGAATCATCTCTATGATTTTTCTTACCTGTGCATCAATGACACGATAGCACGTTTTGGTTCCTTCCCTTCTACCTTTGATGACATCTGCGTTCTTTAGTATTCTAAGGTGTTGTGAGATCGTCGATTGAGGCAACCCCAATGTCTTTTGAATCTGGCCGACACTGCATTCATCCTTAAGCAAGCCAACGACGATCTTCAGCCGGGCTGGGTGAGCCAGCGCTTTGAGAGTTTCGCTCATTTTGTCATAGTTGAATCTCAAGCCCGAATCCCCTTGTTCACAGTTTTGTTAGAGCAATCTCAGCCGCATTTTCGACCTGGTGATCTATGGGTAAGGCAGTAAGCAGCGGATGCGTGCCCACCTGAAATGTGACGATCTCGTCTGCTCTCATTCTTCTCTGTATTAAACCTCCAATGAAATTCGCTGCCTTCCCAGCGGTCATACTGCCGTGAGCCTGACCACTTTCTGCGAATATAGCGCTTACGTGTTTCTCCAATCTGCTAAAATTCATGTTTTATCCTGAAGCACCATGCGTTGTCTTCTCTATGGTTCGCAACATTACCCAGGTTTACGTAACCGGCGCTTAGAGTCGTGTTATCGTTCAAAATATAACCGAGACAGACTGTAAACCAGTCGTTTTCTGCCTTAACAAGGTGCTTACCGCCGGCGGAGAACTGGTCTAACAAGTCCGGCTTCTGACGGTATTCGCCACAAAGCACTAATGGCTCCGCCACGTGCGCGATTATATTGCCCTCAAACGTTGTGCGCCTTTCGCCGGCGAATCCAAAAAGGCCGGTATGTATTGCATCGCTGTTGCGGATTCCGGCTGATACAATTATCGGCCAGGGGGCCAAATCTTCTATCTTCTTGCTTGCTACAGCGGTGAACTCGACCCCGCGGCTATGATCCGAACCGAGCCTGTCCAGAAGTCCTCCGAGATCGTCATCAAGTTTGGTTTGGCCGTCCGTCCACTTGAAATGTGAGCCCAGGGTAATTGCGGGCATCCAGAGAGAATTAAAACCACCTTCTTGTACAACCATCGCTCGAAAGTTTACATTGTGCAGACCAAGATGTTGATTAACACTTGCTCCGGCGGCCGCTTTGACATCGTCGGGCCAATCACCCAATCCTAAACGCTCGTACGCATAGCCAATCTCGTATGTGCCAAGGATATTCTCAGTGACAGCAAAGGACTGCACATTCTTCTCTCGACCAAAAAGAGCAAAGGCCGCTACACTTGGTTTGGCAAGAATTTGCCCGTTTTCTGCGGGATTTGCCAGGTAGGCCGTGCTTGTGACCCCTATTCCACTGTTACCCTCGATGTTGATAGATGGAAGAGGGGGTCCGGCTGACACACTGCTTGCCATCAAGAATACCGTTGATACACCCAAGACCAGATCCGTCCACTTCGCACTGTCTGCCCTGCTTTTCTTTTTGCTCATGTAAACTATTCTCCTTACTGAGTTTAGGTGAATATGATCCTCAGAAACTTCTCGAATCTACCGCCTATCATCTTTGTCGCGCCGTCGACATCTTCAGCCTTTACGTTTATCCAATGAATGAGCAATTCATCACCGATAACGTCCAAGGTAAACGTGCCCGGAGTCAAGGTGATGGAATTGGCCAGAACCAGCTTGGCAATGTCGGATTTGAGAGAGGTCTTTACGACTACAATTCCCGGCTTTATAGGCATTCGGGGGTGAAGGACCCGATAGGCAACGTCAAAATTCGCCTTTATGATCTCCGTGAGAAGCACGATGACATACACCAGCGCGAAAAATACTCTCTTTATGCTTATCGGCGGCAAACCGAGTGTGGAGTAAATGCGAGCGGCCAAAAGCGAAACAACGAGGCAAACCACACAACCACCGATTAGCTCCGGCAGGTTTAATTGCGAAGTCAATGCCAACCACAAGACAATACTCGTGCCGAAGAGCCAAGCGAAGCCCTTCAGATTGTCCCGCGCTGAATGTGTTGCTTGCGGCATAAATACCCTGATTCGTAACCTGTACCTTTTGGCTTTGTGCGTGTATTCACTTTCACAAGTTCTTGCTACTTTCCAATATCTCGCCGACGCTGTCAACAAAAAAAATGCAAATTGTATAAGTGACGCGCATCGATGTGCCAACGAACGCGGCTTGTTTGCTGTGCTCGATAACAGCAGGCCGAGTTGCCAGACAGAGAATGATATAGAGCCCAGTGACTTCAAAGGACTCTTCTGTCCCGATGACCACACCGTCAAGTTGGCGCACTATACGGCAGAACATTTTTTTTTCGTACCTGCGCCGAACTGTTGCTGAGGACTTGACTGACGAAGAGGCTCAAGCGACAATTACAGCACGAAAAGGGCTCCGTCACTCGGTAATAGGAGCACCGTGAATTGCAGCGGCAACACAAGTATAGTCCTGGTAACAATCTAAAGGGAAAAGGGAAAAGTAATGCACGTAGGAGTCAGCATGGCAGGTCTATTGTTCGTAGTCGTAGTATTATTGGTCTTGGCGTTGAGCACAGCGGCGTTGATAATAGCTATCGTTGCTCTGGCACGGGCATCCAAGAACGCACGAGAGATCAGCAACGTAAAAAACGGCCGACCACCGGACAGGTGACCGCCGCTCTACCCTTTATTTGTGGGTCTGACAACGGCTGCAATGGCCGATCCGATTGCTTCGCGTAGTGTACAAATCGGGGCGGTCAATAAGGGCCGCGGTACACTGTGCGAGCGACTACCGATGAAGCAATTCCGTCACACTTGCAGAAGCACCCGGACAAGAGCGCATGCCATCCAGGCAAAGATAAACGCGATGCGTCGGCTGTTCACTATCGCTATCCAGCACAGAGGCACATGACACATGGCAAGTGGGGAGTCCGGAAAAGGTCAGTTCAGACTGATCGTCACGGCACTGCAGACCTGGCGAGACCTGATCTATTCGGGCCTCTCGGGCCGGGATTGTCGCCGTGCGGCGTTTGAAATAGACAAGAGAATAGCCAAGGCCGCCCGCAGATACCCGCAAGTCAAACCCCTCGAAGAAAAATGGTCTGAAACGTTCGACTTGTTTCTGAAGTACACAGCCGCGATTGAGAGCCGTTTCTTACGAGACCCGGCGACAATCCGCGCGCTGGCGGGCAGAATCCGGAAATCTGCAGATGAGCTAATCCACCGTTTCACGTTGCTCAATGTATGCGGGGCGCCCCTGGAGACGGAGCGTTGATGCATACGAGGAGCTTTGGCCCCGCAGTGGAGCAGTTGTTGTCTGGCTATTGAATAACCAATCGGTGCGACTCTAAGGATTGTCAGCGCCGGGAGATGGCGTGGAGGCCTGCCAGTTGACCACATCGTTGCCGTAAGCAGAAGGCTCTATCCGAGAAAGAGAAAAGCCGCCGCCGTCGGTCTCGGTCGGCCACAAATCAACGCCGCCGGGACAATCCTCCGGATGCGAGCCGTCACTGTAGCTGACCCGGTCCACGCGAATGTAGTACCGTGTCCCTAAGCCATCCACATCACCGGGCATACCAAGCTCGACCTTCTCGCCGCCGTTCTTCAACTGTCCCTCATACGGACCAAGAATCGCTACATCCGCAGGCACGGAACCGTAGCAAGCAGTAAAGGCATCTATGTCCTTGACCACCAGGACATAGCCGTAAGCCGGAATAGTCACTATCGGGTCGGATGGAAAAGTAAACTCGATCCCATCGGTAAACTTCCACGGCTCAAACTTGTCATACCGATACAGAGCCACGGGCGCGCCAGTGAT
>Ga0180434_10009568_pt1 | contig 10514 bp, 9 predicted proteins | sample SS_ome_7_FD_132453 | JGI IMG/M metagenome (GOLD analysis project Ga0180434, IMG submission 132453) | Hypersaline lake sediment archaeal communities from the Salton Sea, California, USA - SS_1_D_2 metaG | ecosystem: Environmental > Aquatic > Non-marine Saline and Alkaline > Hypersaline > Sediment... | reverse complement strand
CTCGCATGTGGCGTCGTTGTACACATAGTCGCCACCCGTTCCACTCTCAGTCTCTTCATAGCGCTTGATAGATGCAACTGATGGCACAACCGCTTCGTGAACGCCATGCTCTCCTGTGAGCACTGTTCCTTGCCAGATTTCCGTAGAACGGTCCCGCCACTTCTTCAGATCATCTTCATCATTGAAATCCCCGTCGAGATTCTCGTCATATCCGCAGAAATTGGAATCAAAACCGCTGTAACTCGGTACCCCCATGCTGTCAAAGTCGGACTTGCGCTCGATGTCATGGTATGAACTCGTGCCCATGATTTTGGCCCTGATTCTGCCGGAGTTTATCGTACCGTTGTTCTTTCTGTGAAGGTACATGCTGCCAATAGCACGCAAGTAGTATGAGTCAATTGTCAGCGTGCTATTACTGCCTGTGCCTATGTACATATCACGGTTTGTGTGAACTCGCCCTGAGATAGTCATGGTAGGTCCAGGTTGAATCTCGAGGTCATTGTTGTAGAAGACCGCATATTGGAATATTGGGGTCTTACCAACGTCAACGATCTTGTGAACTCGCGCTGTGTAACCGTCAATTGTGGCAGACGTCGCTATCTCGTAGCCATCATAGATAGTCTGCACGCCATCGGCGTCCTGCGCCGGAGCCCTGACCCCGGGAATATCCGTGACAACGTAGCTCACAGGCACACCGTCAATCACCAGCACACCGTCTGCAGTGGGCAATCTGTAGTTGGCTATCTCCTGCATCAATTTCTTCTGGACAGCCTCATTGCCGCCTTCGGCAAGGAACCTTGCGCGCTCCTGGCGAACATGATGCTCTGTCACTTTTGAATTACTCACTGTAAGCGTCATGAACGCTGCTCCAAGACTAAGGACCGTCACCACCGTGAACATGCTGAATACGAGAGCGGTTCCTCTTCGTCTCTTCGCCTGTAGATCTCTCATTAAGCTATAGTCCTTCACAATTGCGCATCATAATGGCCGAGTTCAAGCTATATCTCACCATACGATCATGGGTGGACCGTCTCAGATGAACGGTAATTCTCATCTGGGAGATAGGAAGTTCTGTGTCCACTGTATGGTCTTCAAAGTCGATACGCTCGACATCCGTCCCAAGGATCTCACTAGTCACTCCGTTGACAAGTAGCAGAAGTTCGTTTTCTCCTCTATCGTTGGTTTCGAGGACAATCGCGTACTCGTCGTCTCCCCATTCAATGGCTCCTGTCGTCGCATCAGTAGGGTAACCATCACCGTCATTGTCTGCTACGCATTTGAAAACGATTTCGCGAGTGGGTCCGAAGGCCATCGACCCTTCCTCAGCATCGTGAACAGCGGGTTCATGATAGTAATCGCTGAATATCCCTTCCGCGTAACCATCCTCAAATATGTAAGGATACAGGCCTTCAGCTCTCCCCGACTGCTTCAGCTTCTCCGTAATTCGATCTATGATTTCACGAGCTTCTTCCTGCAATCCAGCGCGCGTAACTCCTGAGTCAAACACTCCCCACGAGGATGTGAGTGTCACCGCCATGACAAGAATCATAAAACTGAAGATTCCGCTGGAAATGAGAATCTCCACCAGCGTCAATCCCCGCACACTGGCATATCCCATTGGCCTAGCCATTCTCACCTTGTCCTCACTGTCGTCATCCGAACGGTTCTCCGAGTACCAGCGTCATACGACCATCCTGTTTCACCCTTTCCGCGATGATCCTGCCAACTGATTTCTCCGACAATCACGAGAGGATCAGCGTTCACGTCTTCGTATGTGATCATGACCCTCTCATCACCGAGATGCATCTTCTTGGCACGACTCTCGTAGAAATAGCCATTCCCGTGTCCAGCGTGTGCGCCGTGATCGCATCCTTCTTCGTGATTGCCGTGTGCGCCGCTTGCACAGTGTTCGCAGTATCCCCCGTATCCGCCGTATTCACCGCCCGCGTAGTATGGGGAACCGTCCGGAAACAGATAGCAGCCATCCGGAAATTCACTGGTGATATCATCGAAAGGAGTGCTTCTCACAATCTCCAACGTTGCTTTCAGATCGAACACCGCCATGTTTGTCTCCCGCGTCGTTTGATTCAGGTCCACGCTGGACAACAACATGGCATAACCGCCGGTGAAGGCGATCGAGAGAACCATGACCGATATCATTACTTCAAGAATGGTCATTCCTCGACGTTTGTGCGTTCTCCGTCCGAGGGGGGTAAGACTCATTTTCACGCCTCTCCAACAGTGCTCGACTGATACAGTCATCAAAGGAAGGATAGTCTGTTGGGCACATACCACAACATCGGTTGTAAGCACTATATTCTCTTCAGAGCAACTCCTGTGCCAAATACCAGCCGGATTCCATACAACCCACGGCGTTGTTGACCCATTTCAATAAGTGCATGGCCTCAAGCTACTTAAGATTCACACGATTTTCGCTTGATTCATACTGCCACACTTTGGCTGCGCTGTGGATTGCCTGAAGAGCAAATCTTTGGCACCTGAGCTGATAAAGTTTGGTATATGTAGCAATCGCGCACGCAATTATTACATCCACCACGTCTTGTGCGGAGTTGGGTTCCACTCACACTACGTGTGCGGCTGCCATTGATGAATTCTCAATCCACACTGGCATGAATATCGCTCACACAAGCGGCTTGAGGAAATGAATAGTCTGGTCTGTTGGCCGGTCGCTACTTGCCTTTTGCCTTCTTGTAAAGATCCGGCAGGTGCAGCTTTACCTGCTCTTCCATTTCTTCATTCGAAATGGATGTCACACGGCCGCTGTCATACTGATCCGTAATCCACCGCATGATCTTAACTAGTTTGGTCTTCTTCAGCCTGTCTTTGCCTTTCAGGCCAAAAAAGCCGTTTACCCACAACACAACACCGTCGGCACCTGACTTGTCGGTGATCTTGATCTGAGGAGCCATGCCGAGGAACTTGCGGGTGTCAAAGACACTGTATACTCGTTCGTCAGCATACAGACCACCGGCATGGATGCCTGCACTTGTACGAGTGAAGCTCTCACCCAACAAAGGTGTGCGGGTCGGGATATTCACCTTAACGACATCGGTATAGTAGTCTGCGATTTCCCTCAACACCAAAGGATCAGCTCCGTTGAAGTCTCCTCTCAATGAAGCGTAGGCAAACAATGCACCCTCCAGCGTCGGATTACCGGTCCGCTCGCCTATCCCGAGGAATGTCGCGTTCAGATTATCGCAGCCGTACAGCCAGGCCGTTACAGCATTGTTGTGAACAAGGTGGAAATCATTGTGTCCGTGCCACTCAAGACAATCTGAGGTCATCCCGCCCTCGTTAAGCATTCTCAATACGAGTTTGGGAACACTTCGAGGCAACGCACTGCCAGGAAACGGTATGCCAAAGCCCATCGTATCGCACAGGCGCACTTTGACACGCAGGTGCTCGGGCGCATCTTCCGATATGCGAGCCAATGCCTGTACAAATGGCATCACGAAACCGTCAATGTCTGCCCTTGTAACGTCTTCCAAATGGCAGCGCGGTCGTATCCCCGCTTCCAAAGCAGCCTTGACCATCCCGGTATATTGATCGAGAGCCTTACGCCGGTCCATCTTGAGCTTGTAGAATATATGGTAGTCAGAGCACGAGGTGAGCATGCCGGTCTCTTTGAGTCCGAGTTTCGCTACAAAGGGAAAATCGGCAGAGTCCGCTCGAATCCACCCGGTAATCTCGGGATAACGAAGACCCTTCTCGCGACATCGCTCCACGGCCTCGCGGTCTTTCTTGCTGTATACAAAGAATTCCGTCTGTCGGATCACACCATTCGGCCCAGACAGTCTGGAGAGCATCTCGAAAATATCGACGATCTCCTGCACGGTATACGGGGGACGCGACTGCTGACCGTCACGAAATGTCGTGTCCGTAATCACAACCTCGCGTTCTTGATAGAACTGAAATCGACAGTGACTGTTTTACCGTCGATCTCTTCCACAACTTTCTGGTCAAACACAACGCGAGGAATCTCGGTGTGGGGAAACATGTCCTCAAAAAGATTTGGTTCAGTCACCTCGACAAGACGAAGTGCTCTTCTGCTCTCTTTTTTTTCCATAGGTCTTCTCCCTTTTGTACACCTGTACTATACGTACATAGTACTCCGCTCAACCTTCACGTAGCTATCTGGATCACCTTACCTTAGCACGAGTGCGCTGTGTTTCGCAAGCCATTTCGATCTAAATCCCACATTTGTCTCATATGCATTGCAAGACTTGAACATCGCGCATTACTTACTGTATGATTCCCCACCGTTGTGTTGGACTAACCGACAACCTCTGGAGAGTGAATAATGAGCGCTAGAGTCAAGAAGCTCGGCCTGCATCGTGTTGACGGGCGTTCCTACTGGTTTGCAGCGTATTTCAATCCCTTCAACTACGACCTCATGGCCAAATACGCCGGACAGGGACGTGCCGACCGGTTCAATGAGACCTTTGACAACAAGATTCCTTTTGCTGACGCTGAGATTGTAAAGGTCTACGACGATAATGAAGCAGCGGCCCGACAGTTTGCCGACACGTTCGGCGTTGACGTTGCAAGTACACTGGATGAGTTTGGTGAGGGCCTTGATGGAGTCATCGTCCCTTTCCCCTCAGGTGGTGAACTCCGAGACTACAAGGTCACCTCTCCTCTAATGGAACGCGGCATACCTCTTTTCCTGGATCGACTGATTCTTGAGCAAAGTGATGTGCTGGGTGAGCTTTTCGAGACCGCTGCACAAGTCAAGGCACCCATGCTCGTGACTTCTCTTTTCCGTTTCCTGGCGTACCTGCTCTTGCCGGAAGATGCTGAGACTGCGGACTTTGCCATGGTTTCCACAGCCGGAAGACCTGAAGGCTACGGTGCCGATGCGATTGACCTTATAGACGAACTGATGAAAGGCAAGGCCGCAAGCGTGGTCAACATTGGGGACGACACCAAAGATATCCTCCGCATACAGTACGAAGACGGTCGACACGCTATCGTGCAACTCTTCCACGACCAGCACCCGCCCATGCAATTCACATCCCTTGGTGACGGCTGGGGCCGTTCGCTCCAGGTCGATGTCTCACATTTCCATCTTGGCGCCATGAGACAATTTGATGCATTCCTCCGTACCATTGAAACGCGTGAGCCATACGTACCGTACGAACGGACCTTGACCAATGCAGCCATTCTGCACGCAGCAGAGAGCCGAAAGCTGGGGGAAGAGATCAGGATCGATACCTGACGCGAAATGAAACGAAAACGAACACATTACTGACTCATCACACTTCCATAGAACCCGGCCCAAAACTTCAACACAAAATAGCCAATGAACCCGGCCACTGTCACGTAGACGATGAATGGAAGTATCACGGAAATGCGCTTCAAAGATGTGGCAACGTCAAACTCGGCGGAATCTGCCATGCGATTCAGCATTTCGGGAACTCTTCCTGACTCCTCGCCCGTTCGAAGCATCGCCGTCAGTTGACGAAAGAGAACCCTCTTGCCCGCAAGATACTCACTCAAGGGACGGCCAGAATCAATGTAGTCTGAGCCTCGAGCCAACGCAGCAGCAAGATATGTGTTGCCCGACGCCTCAGCAGCCAGACCCAACGCCTGGCTCGCCGATGCTCCGGCTTCAGTTAGGTTCGCGTAGACACGACAGAAGCGCGCCGTACATGACGCTCTCACAATGCGCCCCATAAAAGGAATCCGTAGAACAACTGCGTCCAAGACAAGCGCAGCAAAGGCCACTCGGTGCAATACTCGCCACAATAGGTGCCCGCCGAATACACAAAAATATCCAGGAACCAGCGTTCTCCCCACTTTCAGCAAGAATGCGTCAAAGCCTCCTCCCGCAGGTATTACCGAGATGGCAGAGATAAGAAGTACAGCAGCGTGCAGGAGGAACACTGGATAAGCCAGTCCCGCGACAAGACGCGAGCGAAATTCTCTTTCCCGAGCCGTCTGCCGGGCGAGAAGCTTCAATGCTTCGGGAACACGACCACTTGCTTCAGCAGCGACAATCAGGTGAACCGCCATGGTTCCGAACAGTCCTACGGCTTCGCCAAAGATCTCCTGTAGAGATCTCCCCTTGTGCGTGCTCTGTTCGGCGGTGCTGGAGAATCGTCGCAGCCGTTCGTTCGTTGCTGTTTCCGACAATGTTGCAAACGCTCTCCCGACGGGAACGCCCGCTCCCAACAGAGTGGCCAACTGTTCGTAGTAGTGAGTTAGCGCACGACGCCTGATCGATGGAAGACGATTCACTCTCATGCAAGCTCTCTCGGAATGGTCATGTGCTGAATCATTATAAAGACAGTCGTCCCACTCACACCTCACAAACAAATCCCAGCCGATTCTTCACGAGGATAACCAGCCACCGTCAACCGCAAGTACTTGACCGTGAACATATCTCGCGGCATTGCTCGCAAGGAACACAGCCGCCCCCGCGATATCCTCAGGTGCGCCCCATTCACCCGCCGGGATGCGGCTGAGAATGCCAGGACCTCTCACGGGATCGTCACGCAACAGCGCAGTAAGGTCAGTCAGGATATATCCTGGCGCTATTGCGTTGACATTGATATTCTTCGACGCCCAGTCGTTTGCCAGACTTCTGGTCAATCCAACTACACCGCTCTTGGCGGCAGTATATGCAGGGATCTTCATGCCGCCTTGAAAGCTCATCATACTCGCCATGTTAATGATCTTGCCGCCACCTTGCGGAATCATCACGCGCGCAGCGGCTTGAGATAATTCAAAGACAGCCGTAAGCATTACAGAAATGATCGCATCCCATTGGTCCAGAGGAAACTTTTCGCAGTCTTCCCTGTGGGTTATGCCTGCATTGTTTACAAGGATATCGAGCCTACCATGCTCTTTAATCACGGAAGGCACAAGTCTGGAACGATCTTCTCTTGAGGAAAGGTCAGTTGTGAAATAGGTGTATTCCCGGCCCAGCGACTCGACGGCCATGCGCACCTCATTGTCGTTACTGCTACGAGAGCAAACGGCAATATCCGCACCGGCCGCGGCAAGTCCCTCTGCAATTCCACGACCGATACCACGAGTGCCGCCGGTCACCAACGCCACTCTCCCTGATAATGAGAACATATTCCCTACCCAATCACTGCTCACCTAACATCTCCTGATGCAATGCAAATCACATAGTTCCTCCCACTCTAGTGCAAAGCACACGCTCGCGGTCTGCACGGCTGCTGCGCTTCCGGCCCTGGAAGGGTTGGTGGTACCCAGTTGTACTGGATTCAACGGGGTCAGAGAGTCCTTGGAACGCGGTACTACAGAATCTCGTATGCTTCCTCCAGATCTGCGTATTGCAGATTCTGGACAACCTGGTCTACGGACAGCACAAACTCCGTAACGAGGAGCGATGCCCTTTTTGCGAGTTCCAATCGAGTCTTGAGTGAGACAGCACCAGCGTTCTTCTCAAGTTCGTCGACGAGCCAGTGATAGTCTCCGGGGTCTGTTACAAGAGCAGTGCTTATGAAGGCTTTCCTCGCACTGTGGCTCATTGTTGGCCCGCCTACGTCAATTGCCTGCCTAACGGTCTCAAAGGCTACATCTGCTTCTTGCATAACTGTGTTCAGAGGATAGAAGTTGGCAATCACTGCATCTATGGAAGCAATCTCATGGGCGTGCATGAAGGCAGCGTCCTCTTCTGTATATCTGTGCCCAAGAATGCCCGCGTGAATCTTGGGGTGGAGAGATTTCACCAACCCCGTCTCCATTTCAGGATATCCCGTATACGCTGACATTTCGATCACGTTGAGTCCTGCTTGACTGACGAGCTTGAAGGTTCCGCCTGTCGAGATGAATAACGCACCTGGGTTCTTCTCTGCAATAAACCCAAGAAGCCCGCACTCAGGGACCCCTTCGATTGCGCTGCCGTCGGATCTCTTGTTGGAGACGAGGCCATCCTTTATCGTGCAACTGACGATCACATTCTTGAGCAAAATCAAATCGTCCACCGTTTTAGCCAGCTTTATCTTTGCCACGTCTACTCCTTGTTCTCAGTCAGTTTCTGGCGCCGTTGTTCGGCTGAATGTCCGTTGCAATTCACCGTTGAGTTTCTTCATGAGTTTCATTTGGGAAATCCAGGCTGACACTAGCAGCAAGACAACCAGACTCAAACGCTATGGCCTCTGGCTACCGAAGTGACCCGCGAGACGTGGGCGGTCCTTCCTGAATTTGGCGCCGATATCGTTCGTACGGTGTCTCCTCTGGAGCCTTGGCAGCCGGACCATAGCACCGCAACTCTCCACTGTCGGTAGTGACAAACAGCCTATTCGCACCCACACACACAGTCTTGCCGAAAGCCTTATCGTTGTATCCGGCATCAACAATATCGCCAAGCCATAAACCAACGGCAACGTATTCCTGATTTGCTCCCGACGTTGCCAGATATGCAGCGTGATTGGCAATGATCGGAGAAGATAGGGCATGTCCCGGTATCCGCCGCTTCATCACTTCCTTGCCGTTGTAGACGTCTATTGTGTGCAAGCTGCTTTCGCCGGCCTCCGGCACAGTTGCAATGATCGCAAGACCACTGGCGAGCGCTGGCTCCCCTACGATCAAAGCCCTCGCGTCAAACGTCCAGGCCTGTTCACCGTCCTCAAGTTCCAGAGCTACAACCTGTTCTTCGGCGGCAACTACTACGCGTTTGTGAATCGTGTATACAGCGGGCGGTGAGAGGGACTTATTGACTGCTGTCCGCCACAGTTCTTCACCGGTGCCAGCATCGAAACACACAACAGCGCCCTTCGTCCGTGTCGACACGACCACTCTGCCATCACCTACGGCAGGAGCGCCGGAAATGCCGCCGACAACCTGAATCTTCCATTGCCATTTTCCCGCAACATCCTCGACCTCTTGGCGGGCTGCCAGCGTTCCTTCGATCGTGGCGGCGTAGATCGTGCCGTCAGCCGCAACAACTCCCGCAGGATGATGAGCCGCGGCCACCTGTTCACGCCACAGTCGCTTGCCAGTCTTCTTATCAATTGCCAGCAACTCGCCCGTATAAGTCACCAGATACAGCGCCCGGTCTGAAATTGCGGGAGCTACGGTAACTGGCATCACCTGTCGATCTTGCCAGACTACACGGCCATTTCCCACAGAGATCGCGGTAAGCACACCGTCTGTCCCGCCGACATAGACAAGGCCATCCATGACGACAGGAGTACTCAGTTCCCCGCCCGAAGGAAATACCCATACCACTTCCATTGGGGAAGCGATCTCACGATCCGGGGATTCGGCCGTTGCTGCAGGGTTTCCTCTCACCATCGGCCAGTCAGGACCGCTACCCATCTTGAGTCCCATGCAACCCGACAATGACATTGCAATAGCGCACACTACTAGCCCTATCCGTCGATTGAACACGAATCTACCCTCCTGATCCAATTGCGTTTTCGTTGGGAAATCCAGAAACGTGTGATGAAATCGCTTCTGTGGGTTGTCTCGTCAAAGCCCTTATTCTTCGACCATATCATGAAGAAGACACTGTAAATACCATGTCAACTTCAGGGCATGATACCGACTATGATTAACGGCACAGCAGGTACTCCCCGCCCCTGTCTGATGACGTTGTAGAGCTCTCCTTCGTAGTACGGGACGCCTGAACTCATCTCCGTCTGAAGTGCCTTCATCGGAAGAATCTCTATTCCAACGTCAATCTTGTCACCAACATAGAAGGCCAAATGCTTTACAAAGAGGTCATATGCAACGAATGCATACTTTCCGAACTGAACTTCAATTGCCACTCTTTCCCTAATGAAGTCGGTCTGATTATAACTGTATATAGGAGTCTCACCGTTGGCCTCGATTTCAGCCTTTTGCTGTTCGGCATCCATCGTCAAAGTTTTCCGGATAAGCTTCGCTTGCTTTGTAACCCAGTAACTCACTCGGCTTTCATGCCACTTAGCCTTTGTCAACAACCTTCTGAAACTGGAATTCATGTCAATAGGACTGTACAGAAGCTTCCCCGACATTCTCTTCTCTTTCGAAACTTTTGTTCGGCACGCTTCCGCATCAACGCGAGAGACAACATCAGCAACTTGCGACCACAGCTTGGGTTTGTGAACCAATAGGAACTCCAAACCGTTCAAGTGTGAATAGGTTTCAATGATCTTCATTTGTTTCTGGAGTACTTCTTTCCTTTCTCGAATAGGAGATTCTCTCTCGACGTCTCACTCGATGCCCAAGGCGAACACCTTAAGGAGTTACCTGCCTTTTCAGGATCGTATACAGGTTTGTTCATTGGACGCGTTTTCAATGTCCCAGTGATTTCCCGTTGGATTCGATCATTCGCGATCTCAACGTACCTGTCAAACACCTCTGCCCCAAGGCCTCTACGGTTATGACGAAGTGCGGCTATGATTGTGGTCCCCGTGCCCAAGAACGGGTCAAGAACCCAATCCCCTTCTCCTGACATGGAAAGAACCACTCTCTCAATCAATTCAACAGGAAATTGACACGGGTGTATTGTCTTCTCAACATGATTGTTCTTG
>Ga0180434_10009567_pt1 | contig 10514 bp, 8 predicted proteins | sample SS_ome_7_FD_132453 | JGI IMG/M metagenome (GOLD analysis project Ga0180434, IMG submission 132453) | Hypersaline lake sediment archaeal communities from the Salton Sea, California, USA - SS_1_D_2 metaG | ecosystem: Environmental > Aquatic > Non-marine Saline and Alkaline > Hypersaline > Sediment... | reverse complement strand
TACTCAAACGCGGCTGGCTGCACCGCGAGCGGGGGCGCGGAACGTTCGTGGCGGAGGGCTCGTACGTGGAGCTTGCTCTTCTGAGTGACGAGCTGAGTCTGTCGAGCCAGTTCCGAAGTGGGGCGCGCTTGGTGAGCCGTACGATCCGCTGCAGGACATGCGCAGCGCCGCAAGAGGTATCGGAGGCGTTGGGGCTTCCGAGCGATTCCGAGGTGGTCGAGCTACGAAGGCTTCGGTGCATCGACGAGCGCCCGATTCTCGTGAGTGACGCGTACCTGTCGGCTGCCCGGTTCCCGCAGTTCGAGGACACGGCGCTTACGGACGGCTCGCTCTTCGCTACGCTTCGCATGAGGTACTCCGTTCCCGTATCTCATTGCCAACGATGGCTGCAGGCATTCGAGGTCCTGTCGCAGGACGTTGCCGACCTTCTGCAGATTCCGCTTCTTGCCCCGATCCTGATGGTGCGAGGCTTGGTCTACGCAGAGGACGATACGCCGGTCGCATTCACGCGAGCGTTCGTACGGGAAGGGATCTCGTTTCAAGCGACGGCTCGCTCCCATCCGGTGCAGCAAACGAGGACGGCGAGAACGTTTGCAGAGACTGTAGTCCATAGGAAGGATCGGACTCCGTGAGGAAGAGGACCGTCCTGGCTCACGATCTCGGCACGACCGGCAACAAGGCCACGCTGTTCGCGCCAGATGGGAAGCTACTCGCCAGCCATTATCTCTCGTATCCGACCAACTACCCGAAACCCGGCTGGGCGGAACAGAACCCGGACGACTGGAAGCGTGCCTTCGTCGCGTCGACCGCCGCGGTGCTCTCGGAGGCGGGTGTCCGGAAGGAGGACGTCGCAGCGGTCACGTTCAGCGGCCACATGCTCGGCTGCGTTCCGGTCGCTGCGGACGGACGGGTTCTCCGGGATACGGTTTTCCTCTGGGCTGACCACCGAAGTCAGGAGGAGGCCGAGACAATTGTCGACCGGATCGGTTGGGAGCCATTCTACCGAAGGACCGGCGGGGGTCTTGAGCTTGCCCTCTATCCGGCGGCCAAGCAGCTGTGGCTGAAGCAACACGAGCCGGACCTATACGACAAGACCCATCTCTTCTTGGGGACAAAGGATCTCCTAGTCCACTGGCTTACCGGGCGGTTTGCCACCGACTACTCGGACGCGTCGAACACGGGCCTCCTGGACTTGGAGAAGAGATGCTGGGCGGCCGACTATATGGAAGCGCTCGGCCTCGATCTGAAGAAGCTCCCGGCGGAGATCCTCCCGAGTATCGAGATCGTCGGACAGGTCACGCGCAAGGCGGCCGAAGAAACCGGCTTGGCGGAGGGCACACCAGTGGTGTTGGGTGGGGGAGACGTCCCGTGCGCGGCCGTCGGCGCGGGTGTCGTGCAGGAAGGGACAGCGTACAACTACATCGGGTCGGCCTCATGGGTCGCCGTAGCTGGCGAAAAAGGCGTGATCGATGAGACGATGAGGCCGTATAGCCTCTGTCACCTTGTGCCGCACATGTACGTCAGCCAGTTGGCGACGTACTCGGCTGGCGTCGTCCACGAGTGGTTCAAGGATCAGATCTTCCTGGCCGAGGGTCGGGATGCAGACCGAGAAGGAGGAAGCCCGTTTGATCTGATGGATCGGATCGCCCAACAGGCGCCCCCTGGATCGAATGGACTGCTCTTCCTTCCCCACATGCGCGGTGGCGGAGCTCCATTCCACGACCTCGATACGCGCGGTGCGCTTCTCGGCCTGGATCTCGGCCACAGCCGGGCGGACGTGATCCGCGCTGTGCTCGAGGGAATCAGCCTGAACATCGGGATGCTCTGTAGCGCTTTGGAAAAGGGTATCGGAAGTCCCTTCTCCGAGTTGCGCGTCATCGGCGGGGGGGCGAAGAGCCGCCTGTGGCTGGGGATTCTTGCCAGCGTGATCGCGAAGAGGGTGGTGACCCTGACTGCCTCTCAGGAGGCGAACTGCCTCGGGGCGGCGATGACGGCATACGTTGCACTGGGACAGTTCGACACGTTCCCCCAGGCTGCCGAGGCGATGATCCAAGTCGGCGAAACCGTCGAGCCGGATCCATTCTCCGTGCCCGTCTACCGCGAACGCTCCGAGCTCTTCCGAACGGCGTACGTGCAGGTCTCGCCGGTCCACAAGGCGCTGGCGAGCCGAGAGGGGTAGCCGTTGGGATAGAGGGAAACAGTCTCATCAAATGACCTACGCCACAGGGAGGTGATTGACTCTACAGAATCGACCGATCGAAAAGGGAAAACCGAAGTAGCGCAACGGAAGCAAGTTTCGACCAAGGAGGTGCGAAGATGGGTTGGAAGAGATTTACGTTCCTACTTGTCATCGGGTTGGTCGCCGTTTTGCCGCTGGCGGCATGGGCGGCCGAGCGCACGATCGGCGTCGGTGCTCAGGGGCTCTCGAGTCCGTGCCCGAGCCGAATGGCGAACCAGTGGAGGATTGTCTGCGAAGAGAAGGGATGGGAGATCCTAAGCGTCGATGGCGGCGGTGACATGCAGAAGGTGATTGATGCCGCACTCACGTGGGTCCAGATGGGCGTCGACGCGATTCACATCTTCTTCCCACCGGCCGGTTCGATTGGTGAGCTCGCCGAGGCGTGCGTTGCGGCGGGGATCCCGCTGATTACGACAGGCTATGGCTGCGGGCAAGGGCAGACGTTCGATGTCGGGATGAGCGACTTTGCCGGCGCGGTCGCGATGACGGACTGGCTGTTCGACTCTCTCGGACGAGCAGGCGAGATCGCTGTCCTGCATTGGGATGAAGTCCCCTGCCCGCGCCAGCGCTATGCGATCCTTGAGGCGATGCTCCCTGAGTACCCGGAGATTGAGGTCGTCGCGAGCCACGTAGCGAAGTTCCCCGGAGCGACGGAAGACTGCCGCGCGGCGATGGAGAACATCCTCCTCGCGCACCCGGAGATCGACGGAGTCTGGGGGGCCTGGGATGAGCTGACGATGGGCGCGGTCCAAGCGCTCGATGTGGCCGGACGCGATGATGTCATCTGCGTCGGGATCGACGGGAACCCGTCCACGTTCGATGCGATTCGAAGCGGCGGACCGTTCAAGATGACAGTCGCACCGGACTGGGAAGGCGGCGTCACGATCGCCCTCGACCAGCTCGAGACGCGGCTCTGGCAAGGTCTGCCGGTCTTGCAGGAGCAGTTCTACATCGACATCCCCATCGTTACGATCGCCAACTGCCCGCCGGCGCGGTGGTACTACAGCGAGTGGGTTGCCGCCGGCAAGCCGGACACACCCAAGGAGTAAGGCAGGAACGGAGGGCGGAGGCTCCAGCCGAAGGCGTGGGGACCTCCGCCTTGTTCTCGATCGGCGGAAAGAGGCATGGTCCAGCGATGGCGGCAGAAGCTTCGGCGACTCTCCGGCTTGAGATGCGTGGAATCGTCAAGACATTCCCCGGAACGGTGGCCTGCGACAGGGTCGACTTCGACCTACGTCAAGGCGAGATCCACGCGCTTGTCGGACAAAACGGGGCCGGGAAATCCACGCTGATCAAGGTCCTGGCCGGAATCCATCCCCGAGATGCTGGGGGGATTTCCATCGAGGGGGTGCCGGTCGATCACCTCACTCCGCGGATCGCCCACGATCTGGGGATGCGCTTCATCCACCAGGAGCTGAGCCTGATCCCGCAGTTCAACGTTGCCGAGAACATCGTCCTCGGTGACCAGTACCCCTTGCGACCGGCGACACCGTTCATCGCCTGGCGGCGGCTCAACCGGCGCGTCGGCGAAGTCCTCGAAGGGCTCGGGATTGCGATCGACCCCCGCCGGTCGGTGAGATCGCTCAGCATCGCGGAGCAGTGGACGATCGCGATCGCTCGAGCACTGTACTCGAGAGGGCGGGTCCTCGTCATGGACGAGCCGACCTCCTCTCTGGCACGCGAGGAAGTCCGCGAGCTGTTTCAACTCGTTCGCTCGCTCGCTGCGAAGGGCACATCCGTCATCTACATCTCTCACCGTCTGGAGGAGATCTTCGAGCTGGCGGAGCGTGTGACGGTGATGAAAGACGGGCGGAAGGTGGCGACCTCCGACGTCAAGGGTCTTTCCCTGAGCGAGCTCGTTCGCCTGATGGTCGGAGGCCAACCGCAAGAGCTGTACCCGGAAGTCCCGATCGACCGCGAAGTCGGAGAGGCCATCCTTGAGGTAGATGGCCTCACGAGCGCTGACGGGCGATTGGTCGACGTCCGTTTCGCGGTCCACGAGCGAGAGGTCCTGGGGGTAACGGGGTTGCTCGGCGCTGGGCACAACGAGCTGGCCGACTTGCTCTTCGGTGCCGAGGGGCGCGCTGTCGACGGCCGCATACTGCTCGACGGTCGCCCCTACCGACCGCATACTGCTCGCCGCGGAATTCGCCGCGGGATGGGCCTTGTCCCGTCGGAGCGGAGGAGCCAGGGTGTCGTCGGGGAGATGCGGCTCTGGGAGAACGTCATCCTTGCGCACCTGCGCCGGTTCGTCATCGATCCGGTGATTGGCCTCGTCCACCGGACGCGCGCGGAGCGCGCAACGGTGGAGCAGATGAAAGCGTTGCGAATCATCGCGACCGACACGAAGCAGGAGGTGCAGTTCTTGAGTGGCGGGAACCAGCAGAAGGTCGTCCTCGCGAAGTGGCTGCTGAGGAGCCCGCGACTCCTAGTCCTGAACGAGCCGACGCGAGGGATCGACGTCTCGGCGAAGGCGGAGATCTACGGGCTCGTGCGGCAGCTCGCCGATGCCGGCAATGCGATCCTGTTCGTCTCCACGGAGGCGGAGGAGTTGGCGGGCGTCTGCGATCGGGTGCTCGTCCTCCGAGGGGGGCGTGTGTCCGCGGAGCTGGAGCGTGGTGAGCTGTCAGCGCAGCGGATCATGGAGGCGTGCTACGGAGGGTGAACCGATGATCCGGGCCGGTCGTGGGCTGAAGGAGCGGCTTGAGCGTATCGCGCTCAAGGTCGGACCGTACGGGACCGTGCTTGGTCTCTTCACCTTGGCGACCGTGTTCGCGGTTCTCAAGCCAAACGTCTTCCCGACGATGAGGAATGCGCTCAATATCCTCAACCAGATCTCACTTCTCGGGATCTGCGCTTCGGGGTTGACCGTCTGCCTGGTGATGAACGAGTTCGACCTTTCGATCGGCGCCGTGGCGACGCTCGGCGCCGTCCTCGCTGCCGGATGGCTTCCGAATCTTCATCCGCTGCTGGTTGTCGTCGTCGTCTTGGGCGTTTGCGCTGGGATCGGCCTGGTCAACGGCCTGATCATCACCGGGCTGAGGGTCTCCTCGTTCATGACGACGCTCGGGACGATGACCGCACTGACAGGCTTCAGCTACTGGTACACCAGCGGGACCGGAGCGATCCTCTACAGCGGCATCCCCAAGTCCTTTCTCGCTGTCGGAAGGGGGACATTCCTCAGCGTTCCATACCTCATCTTCATCATGGCGGGCGTAATGCTGATGCTGCACATCCTGCTCAACCATACGTCGCCGGGGCGCCGCATGTACGCCGTCGGTGGGAACCCGGACGCGGCTCGCTTCACCGGGATTGCCATCGCACGACTGAAGGTTATTGGGTTCATGATCTCCGGCATGCTGGCTGGCCTGACCGGCGTCCTTCTCGTGGCACGGGTGGGGCTTGCCGAGCCGACGATCGGGGACCGGTTCCTCTTCGAGGCGTTTACTGTCGTTTTCATTGGAGCGGCATCGATCTACGTCGGGCGGTTCCACATCCTTGGGACGCTGATCGGCGCCTTGATCATGGGGGCAATCTTCAACGGGTTCACGTTGCTCGATGTGCCCTACCATCTTCAGCTGGTCGTTCAGGGAGCCATTCTGATCGCTGCGGTGACGTCGGCCGGGCTCTGGCAGGGACTCCTGCATTCGGTACGATTGCGCACCGCCCGGGAGGGATCGGAACCCGGGGGGGGAAATGCCGATGCCAAGTAGAACGGCGAAGGAGCGTTGGTCATCGGCCGTCGCCATGCTGCCGAGCATCCGCCGGTATGGGATCATCGTGTCTCTCCTCCTGCTGTTCACCTGCTTCTCGGTGCTTCGCCCTGGGATCTTCCCCACTCTGGGCAACCTTGTCTCCATCCTCAAACAGATCTCGCTTCTCGGGATTCTCTCTTCGGGTCTCACTGTGTGCCTCGTCCTTGGTGACTTCGACCTCTCGATCGCCGCTGTAGCAACGTGGAGCGGTGTCATGGTCGCGGCTCTCCTGCCGGAGATGAGTATGTGGTTCGCGATGGTGCTTGTGGTCATGATGGGAATCGGCATCGGACTCATCAACGGCTTCTTCTCCGCCGTGATCGGGATCTCACCGTTCATCGTGACGCTCGCGACGCAGACGATGCTGCGCGGACTCACCCTCTGGTACACGGGCGGGTACTCCCTGTATTCCGGGATTCCGGAGACGTTCATCCGGATCGGACGCGGGACCTTTCTTGGGCTGCCCTACCTGGTCTACGTCATGCTCTTCGTCTATATCCTGGTCTACATTGCAGCAAATCACATGGCCTTCGGGAAGAAACTGTACGCTGTCGGGGGCAACCCGACGGCGGCGAAGTACTCCGGGATCCACGTCATCCGGATCCACTTGGCCGCGTTTGTCATCTCCAGTGTCTTGGCGGCTCTCACCGGGGTGCTGCTTGCGGCGCGGCTCTCCTCCGGGCAGCCTCGTGCGGGCGAAGGGCTCCTACTCAGCGCCTTCGCTGCCTGCTTCCTCGGCGCGACGACCTTCCGTGTCGGGCGGTTCAACGTCCTTGGCACACTCGTTGGCGTCCTGTTCATCGGCACGGTGAACAACGGCCTCGTCATCCTCGGGATCCCTTTCTACCTACAGTACGTCATTCAGGGGGCGATCCTCGTTCTCGCAATCGCGGCCTCAGGCCTGGCTCGGTCGAGCCTCCGCAGGAGAAGGCGGTAGGCGAAGCTGAGAACTCGTCCACCCCACGCGGTCAGCCGAACAGGGTGAACCCGCCGCGGGCGAGGAGACCGACCACCATTGCGACCGCGGTCGTCCCGGCGACGACGAGGCCCGTCTGACCCCAGCCGAGCTCGCGCTTGAGAACGACGATCGTGGCAATGCACGGCACGTAGAACAGGACGAACAGCGTGAAGGTCATCATCTGGCCGGCGGAGAGAACGCTCGCGGCCTGCGCGGTCCCCAGCGCCTGGAACAGCATGACCAGCGAGAGCTCCTTGCGGAAGATCCCGAAGATCAGCGGGACCCCGACGGCCAGGGGGAGCCCCAGGCTCCACGTGATCGGCGATACAGCGAGATTCAGGTAGCGAGTGACGTCGACGTACTCCAACAAGCTCATCACTACGCTTCCGAGGAGGAGAAACGGCACCGCGTAGCGGAGGAACTCGTGCACGCGCAGCCAGACCTTCGCGCCGATCACCCGGGGGGAAGGGATCTTGTACGACGGGATCTCGAGAATCAGTCCCGGCGTCACCCGGGGAAGGACGACGGTCAACAGCTTCCCGACGGCGGCGATCACGACGACGTTGATGACATACAGGAGGAACGCGAGGTGCGGCCCGAGGAAGTAGCCGACGAGGCCGTAGATGATCGTCGTCCGAGCGACGCACGGAACCATCACGGAGAGGAGCGACGTGACGAAGCGATCCCGCTTCGAGTCGAGGATCCGCGTGGCCATCACCGCCGGCACGCTGCATCCGTAGCCGAGCATCAGGGGGATGACTGATTTGCCGTGCAGCCCGATGCGGTGCATCAGCCCGTCGATCAGATAGCCGGCGCGCGGCAAGTAGCCAATGTCCTCGAGCACAGCGAGCCCGATCAGGAACGGGACGAGATACGGAAGGACGATCCCGATGGCCCCACCGACCCCTTGGATCATCCCCTGAATCACGAAGAACGCGATGTGATCGGGCGGGATGACCCCAGCGAGCCAGTCGACCGACTGGTCGAACAGACCGACCAACGGCCCTTCGACCAGCGTCCCAACTTTGAACACCAACAGGAAGAGGGCGTAGAGGATCGCGCCCAGGGCGAGGACCCCGAGGACCGGGTGCATCAGGACGCGATCGATTCGATCGCGTAGGGTGACGACGGGGGAACCGACCGTGGCCACCCGCTCGAACAGCTCCATCCCGGCGGCGTGACGCTCGGCGGACAGCGCGTCCTCCCCCGAACGGCCCCGCTGCGCGGCAATCGTCTTGCGCAGGGAAGCGGCTGCCTCGAGCAGATCGGGATGATCCCTCTCCGCGTGGCGAACGAAAAACGGATCGTCCTCGAGGAGCTTGATCGCCGTCAGCCGTGCGTTCGTGAGCGGATCCGGAAGGGGCCGCTCGCGGACCTTCCGCTCGAGGGCGTCGATCGCCGTCTCGATGTCCTGGCTGTACGAAGGGAACGGCGCGACGGCGCGCTCCCTCGCCACGCGGGCGGTCGCGACGGCCGCTTCCATGACTCCGGTGCCGCGCACGGCCACCGTGGGGACCACCGGGACCCCGAGCCGCTCACTCAGGGCCTTCGCGTCGATGAGGATCCCCTTGCGTCGTGCCTCGTCGACCATGTTCAGGCAGACGACCATCGGAAGCCCGAGTTCGAGCAGCTCGAAGGTCAGCTCGAGGCTTCGCGACAGCAGTGACGCGTCGACGACGTTGAGGACGGCATCGATCGGTTGGCCGATCAGGAAGTTTCGGGTCTCCGCCTCGGCCTCGTCCAGCGACGTCAAGGAGTACGTGCCGGGAAGGTCGATGACCTCGGCCTGCTGGCCTCCGACCCACGCGTCGCTCTTGAGGTATTCGACCGTCGTCCCCGGAAGGTTGGAGGTGTTCGCCTTGTAGCCGACGAGGTGGTTGAAGATCGTGCTCTTGCCGCAGTTCGGCTGACCGAGCAGGGCGATACGGATCCGCGTGGAGGGCGAGGGGGACAAGCCTACGCGTCCTTTCCGCTCTTCGCGTCGCGCTTCTTCGCGCACGCATCGCAGAGCCCGATCAACTCGAGCCGGATCCGCTCGATTCGGAATCCTTCCGATTCGGCGAGCTTGCGGAGCGGCACAGGGGATGGGAGATCGATGATCCGACCGCACTCCGAGCAGACCAGGTGCAGGTGATCGTCGTGTCGAACCTCATAGTGGGCGTGCGCCTCGCCGAGCCCGCAGGCTCGGACGACGCCTAGCTCCTCAAACAGGCTGAGCGTTCGGTAGACGGTTGCCAGACTGATTCGAGGCTCCTCCTTCCTCGCGATCCGATGGATCTCCATCGCGTCGAGGTGCGGGTTGGATGCAAGGATTTCGAGGAGGAGCTCGCGCTCCGGCGTCAGTCGTTTGCCGGCCGCGCGCAGCTGTCCGATCGCTCTCAATCGGGCCGTCATTGTCCCGGCCTCCAGAACCGTCGACCGTGGCCCCACGGCATGCTTGGACGGCCGAGTGGCTCGACGAGGATGTGGCGGGCGACGCCGCGACCGAGGGCGACGCGCATTCCGTGGATCTGAACGAGAAGAGGGCCACGAAACGCGCCCCGCCCCGACATGCGAAGGGTATCGCCCGAGCGAATTCCGAGATGGCTCAGCCGCCGCTGGAGGCCGCGCCCCCCGCGGATGTCGAGAACCCGTGCCTCGTCCCCCGGCGAGAGCTGGTCGAGCGTCATGATAGGAAAATGATAACGATTCCCATTCTCGTTTCAAGAGGCCTTGGCCCGATCGATGAGGCAGTGTATCCTCGAAGGGACCGATGTCTTCCAACCCGTATCGCGACCTCTATGACCGGCTTCTCGCCTCGTATGGCCCGCAGGGGTGGTGGCCCGGCGAAGGGCCGTTCGAGGTGATCGTCGGTGCGATCCTGACCCAGCGGACCGCATGGCGAAACGTCGAGATCGCGATGCGGACGCTGAGGGAGTGCGGCCTCACGAGCGTCGCGGCGATCGACGGCGCACCGCTCGAACGGATCCAGGGAGCGGTTCGTCCCGCGGGGTTCTACCGGGCGAAAGCCGAGACCCTGAAGCGGTTCGCGCGGCACGTGGCTGCAATGCACGACGGCGATCTGGCGGAGCTACTGGCCCGACCCACCGCCTCGTTGCGGAAGGAGCTGCTCGGGCTGCGTGGAATCGGTGAAGAGACGGTGGATGCGATCGTCGTCTACGCGGCGCGGAAGCCGGGCTTCGTCATCGACGCGTACACCCAACGGTTGCTGCACCGACTGGGCTGGACCGACGGGTCGGAGACGTACGGCGCGCTGCGGGAGCGGTTCCTCTCCTCCCTGCCGCGCGACGTCAAGTTGCTCGGCGAGTTCCACGCGCTGATCGTGAAGCACGGCAAGGAACACTGCCGCGCGACCCCTGCCTGCGCGGGGTGCCCCGTTCGCTCGATCTGCTCGACGGGTCCGTCGTGCGTCGCCGTGGGCTGCGAGGACGGTCGGCGATGATCCGGTTCGATCGATCCGCCCTGCGAACGGGGTTCGGCCGGGATGTCGTCCTCGATCTTCTTGAACGGGGGCTCGCTGCGATCGACCCGCAGCGGCTCGTCGAGGACACGCTCTCGTTCG
>Ga0180434_10009566_pt1 | contig 10515 bp, 4 predicted proteins | sample SS_ome_7_FD_132453 | JGI IMG/M metagenome (GOLD analysis project Ga0180434, IMG submission 132453) | Hypersaline lake sediment archaeal communities from the Salton Sea, California, USA - SS_1_D_2 metaG | ecosystem: Environmental > Aquatic > Non-marine Saline and Alkaline > Hypersaline > Sediment... | reverse complement strand
CATTCGGCCAGGCAGAACTCCCACGGCACGCGGGCGCTGCCGAACTCCCGCTTGCCCTTGTACCAACCGCGATACATTGCCCAGTCCCAGGAAAACGGCGCGCCGTACTCGCACAGGAACGCGGGCTTGACCCCGCGGTTCGACCAGTGCTCGAACCAGTCCGACATCTCCTGGATCGGGACGAAATTCGGGTAGAAGTTGCTCGCGTGCAGCGCCCCGATGTCGCCGGCGTGGTGGTATACGATCCGGCTGGGGTCGAGCCTACGAACGATCGCCTCGGCGCCGAGGGCGAGAGTTGTGTTGTTCGCCGACCAGTTGTCTCGCGGGATATCGGCGTCCCCGAAGCGGTGCGGGTTCATGTCCTCGCCGGAGCCCGTCGCGTTATGGCTGGTGGAGTAGGCTACGACGGATGGGTGGTTCTGTGCGACTCGCACGTAGAAGGCTGCGTGGCGTGCGTATCCGTTGGTCTTCGCGGCGTCGCGGGCCTTCCAGTCGTAGTGGCTGAAGTGCGGTTGTGACAGGGCCACCAGCATCCCCGCGTCGTCTGCGGCCCGAAGGATCTCCTTGAAGCTCAGGTGGTCGCCCGGTCGGCAGCCGTAGTTGTGTGTGTATACGAAGTTGATACCGAAGCTCTTGAGGCGCAGCAGGCTCTCCCGCGCAGCGTCGTAGCACGCGGCCGAGGCGCCCACCTGGGCGTTGTCGAGCGGTACGGCAGACAGGTGGATGCGGCTGCCGTTCAGGTAAAAATCCCGCCCGTCGATCCAGAACTCCCGGAAACCGAATCGCACTGGCAATGCGGCGTCGAGCAGCTTGCCCTTCGCATCCAGCAGGGATATTCCGGCGGTATACTTGTGATTTGGCGTATGGATGTCCCACAACTTCTCGGGCTTCCATTTACCGGTGAACTCGATGCGTCCGGAGCTGCTGAAAGCCTTGCTGGTGAACTCGACGACGCGGCGGGCGCCATCGGTGATCCGCGCCCGCAGGGTATAGCGCGTATCGGCATCCAGGCCGCCCGTCACGACGCCGAACGTGATCCGCCCGTTGCGCACGGACGTGTCGATTTTTACATCGCCGATGCGCGGACCTCGGGGCGCTCCGACGAGGTAGACGTCGCCACACAGGCCTCGACGCGCCACGGAGCCCTTGACCTTCCTCGCCGATGCGGTGTCGCTGTAAGAGAGCATGACGCCCTTGAGCGGTATGGCGGTGACGGCCAGCGAAAGCACGTGCGTCCCGCCCGCCCTGCAGAGCGGCGTGATGTCGGTCTCCCCGGAAGGGAATCGCATCTCGCCGGCCTTCTTACCGTCCACGTACACCGCGGCGAGGGAATTCAGGTATTCGGCGCGCACGGTGATGCGCCTCCCGCCCCATCCGGAGGGAATGGTGATCTCCCGCTGGTACCACGCCGAAGTGACCCCGCGCAGGGTCATGTTCTTCCAACTCGGATGCGCGTGAACGGTTTGGGAGTCCTTCTGCATGTAGTTGGTGATTCCCGGCCAGCACCCGGGGACCTTGAAATAACCCCACTTCCCGCCGGGCACACTACCCGCGGGCCCCTTCGCCGGCTGATACCGCCACAGACCGTTAATGCAGATCTGCTCGCGCGTGGGCGTCGACTCGCGGTGTGCCTTCGCCAGATCCCACACTCGCGTAACGCCTCGCGGGAGCTTCGCATCGCCCGAGGCCGCAAGCAAAGTCGATAAGGCGCTGAAACACGCCACAAACACGCCGGCCACCACGGTGCTGGTCCTCATTATCCGCTTCCTTTCATCGTGATCCTACCCTCAGGCGCCGGTGAGGTCCAATACGGCTTCCAGGGCCAAGCGGCTGCACTTGAGTTGGCGTGAGCTTTCGATGGTCGCGGGCCTGCGCGTTCTACTGATTCAGAGATGAACGTCGCCTGGCGTGACCGGTGGGAAAATGTGATCGATGAGATATTGCGGAAAGGTCGACAAGGGACAGGAAGTTTTCGTTATCCCCGTCCAGATACCCAAACCCGGAAAGATCGATCAGTCCTGGGCGCCCGGAGCGGTCCGGGAAAGCAAGTTTACCGAAGAGGAAATGAAGAAGATCGCTGTCACAGACCGGAAAACGCGCCGCTTCACGGCAAGCGGGTCGCAAGGACCCGTGGCGGTGTTTTTGGGGACCTGTTTTCCTGTTGTACCGCCAGAATGTGGACGATATTGTATAATACTGGCTCTATGTGCCAGTAGCGTGCAATATGCAGTCATTAACCGAAATCATTCTGGAACGGGTTCCTCACGGCGTCTTTACGCATACTGAGGTCGTTTTGCTGGTCGGCGGTTCGCCTCAGCGGGTGTATAGTCTGGTCAAGCGGGCGATTCGGGCCGGTGAAGTCCTCCACATCCGCCGCGGGCTGTACTGCCTGGCGCCGAAATATCTCCGCCGCCCGCTGTCGGTGATGGCGTTGGCCCAGCGGGTTCGCGGTCCGAGTTACATCAGCCTGGAATCGGCGTTGTCGCGGCATGGCCTGATTCCGGAGGCAGTCTATGCCATCATGTCAGTTTGCGATAAGCGGTCATGCACGTTCGATACACCGGTGGGTCGGTTTCAATACGTTCGCGTACCGCAGGCAACGTTATATCAGCAAGTCGAACGTATTGTCGAACCCGGCGGTGAGGCGGTGTTCCTGGCCACTCCCGCCAAGGCGCTGGCGGACTACGTTTACGCCCGCAAGCTGGATTGGACCACCACCGATCCGCTTGTGGTCTCTCTCCGCATCGAACCGGACCGCCTTCGAGAAATCCACACCGACGACATCGATGCCTTACTGGCGAACTACGATTCGCGCAGAGTACAACGTTTCCTGAAAGGCCTGAAGAAGGAGTTGGAATAATGTCGTTAGAGATCATCCAGCAGCGTCTCGAATCCTATGCCTGCGGTTCGCGGATCGAGGAGGAGCAGGCGATTCGCGAGATCACTCAGGAAGTCGTGCTGGCCGCATTGGGTCGCACGGAGTTCTTCGGCCATGCCGCCTTTCACGGCGGGACCTGCCTTCGCATCTTCTACGGAATGAATCGCTTCTCCGAGGACCTGGATTTTGCCCTGCGCGAGCCGGACGGAGAGTTCAGTTTAGCGGAATACCTGGCTGCGATCGCGGAGGAACTTGGTATTTACGGATACGATTTTGAGATCAGCGACCGAACCCGCCCCGACCGGGCCGTACAGAAAGCCTTCCTGAAAGATGACTCTCTGGGCAAGGTGTTGCGTTTGGGTTTTCGCGCCCGGACCGGACCGATGCGTAAGATTCGCATTAAGCTGGAGGTCGACACCAACCCGCCGGAGGGGAGCGGGTTTGAAGTGAAGTACCTCGACTTCCCTTTCGTCTCGTCAATGACTCTTCATGACGCCCCTAGCCTTTTCGCCGGTAAAATCCACGCTCTGCTCTGCCGCCAATACATCAAAGGTCGCGACTGGTACGACTTCATCTGGTATACCAGCGCCCAGACCGAAATCAACCTCACGCTGCTGTCGGCCGCTCTGGATCAGACCGGACCCTGGCAAGGACAGCGCTTGACCGTTGATACCGACTGGTGCAAGTCGCAACTCGAGCAGAAGGTCCGCCAGATCGATTGGTCGGCCGCCGCCCGGGACGTTCAGGCATTCATCAAGCCCCAGGATCAGCCTTCGCTGGACTTGTGGTCGGTCGATCTGTTCACCGCCCAGATCGACAAGATCGTCTGATCGGGCACTACGCAAGCCTGGATTATTCCAGGCTCCAAATACAATCCGATTATGACCGCCGCGGAAGGACAATGGCGCGAAATGCACATGCCTTCGAACTTCACGGCAGGCGGGTTGCTACTGCTCTTGACGGTGTTTTCATTTGGGCCAGGAGTTTTTGGACCAGTTTCTTGTTCTCTGCGTTGCCCGCGATGTTTGTGTTCTCGCCGGGGTCTGTCCGGTGGTCGTAGAGTTCGATTTTCGCCGGGAGCTTCTTGCGCCTGTCGGACCATTCCACGATTCGGTAGCGGTCGGTGCGCAGCGTTCGCCCGAAGTAGCGACCGCGGCCGAAGAAGCTGAAAGCGCCGTCCTTTCCGCGTCGGGCCGGGTCGTCCAGAAGCGGTTTGAGGCTTACGCCCGGCAGGTCTGCGGGGGGCTTCAGACCGCAGAGTTCCGCCAGCGTCGGGTAGATGTCGACCGTTTCGGCCAGGGCGTCTGTGGATTTCCCCGCACGGGGCATGTCGGGCATCCTGACGATCAGCGGGCTGCGGGCGGCGATCTCGAAGTTCGTCTGCTTCCCGAAAATACCGTGCTCCCCAAGATGCCATCCGTGATCGCCCCAGAGCACGACAATCGTGTTGCGGTCCAGCCCCAGGCGTTTGAGTTCGCCCAGCACCTTGCCCACCTGGGCGTCCATGTAGCTTACGCACGCGAAGTAAGCGTGGCGCTGGTTTCTGGCCTGGGCGTCGGTGATCTTGCCCTTACCTCCCGGCCAGGCGTAGTGACCGGTCAACTCGAAACTGGGATGGAGAGAGATATCCGCGTCGACGTTCCTGGGCGGTTGGCGGTTGGGCGCCAGGGGTATTTTGTCCGGATCGTACATGTCCCAGTACTTTTTCGGCGCGTTGTGTGGCAGGTGCGGTTTGTAGAATCCGACTGCCAGCAAGAACGGTTTGCCCCGCGACTTCAGATCGCCGAGCTGCTTGATTGCTTCGCGTGCGTTCAGGCCGTCTGCGTAACCTTCGTCCGCTACGTCGGCGCACTCGAAGGCGGGCGTGTCAGTCTTGTTCCGCCCGTATCCATACTCGCGCACGGACCCGTCGGCGTAACAGAAAAATGCGCCCCATGGGTCCTTCCACTTTCCGATTGGCGCATACGACAGATCCCAACTGAACGGGACCTCGTGTCTCTTTTGCGCCGGATCGGTCACGCCGCCGGGGAGGTGGCTGATCTTGCCGATGCACACCGTGCGGTATCCGCCCCGGCGGAACAGGTGCGGAAACGAAACCGCCGCGGAGGGCTCCGTTTTCAATTTCCGGGCCGACTTCCAACAGTCCCACGACCAGAGGCGCCTTCCGGTCAGCAGAGAGCACCGCGACGGTCCGCAGACGGCCGACTGAATGTAATGTCGCTTGAAAAGGCGAGCGGATTTGGCGAGTTTGTCAATGTTCGGCGTGCGTATATGCCTGCTTCCGTAACAGCCCAATTCCGGACGCAGGTCGTCAACAGCGATGAACAGGACGTTCGGTCGGGCTTTCGCCCCCTCTCCGGCGACCGCCCGCCCCAGGGGCGACAATGCCGCGGCCGCGGCGCCGAATCCGATCGTTTTCAAAAACTCTCTGCGCGCAAGCGAATTGGGCATAGCTGTCATTTCTCCAGGTATCCAACTCTGCAATTCTAACCGGTCCAGGCGGGCTTTGTACACGATCGTCATGGAGCCGGTGCGCGAAAGGGCTTGCCCGCCCGGTAGAATCTCAGGCGGTTTCGGATACGTTTGGCCAGATCGGCGTCGCCGGCCTTTGCGGCAAGATCGACCGCCTTGCTCGCCGTTTCGACGGCTTCGGCGAATCGACCGGTGGAAGCCAGGGCGGCCGCGAGCGTATCGAGCTGCACCGGGGCCTGGTCGCCGGCGATTTTACACGCGCGTTCGGCGAGCAGGACGCCCTGCTTGTAGTTGCGAATATCCTCACTGGGATGCGTCGAGTATATCCAGGCCAGTTCGTTCAAGGCCGGCAGAAGGTCCCCCTTGAGTTTAACAGCCCGAATATACGAACTGATTGCATCGCGGGTCCGGCCCGAACGCTGATGAATTCGAGCCATCCGCAGGTGGAATTGCGGGACCCCGGGATTGATCCTGATCGCGGTCGCCAGATGCTCGGCCGCCCTGGACGTTTCATCGAGGTCCATGAGGACCTTGGCCAGTTCGCTGTGCGCGTAGGGATGGTTTGGCTGGATCGACAGTTCCTTCCGGAACGCGTCGGCGGCGTGTTTCAGTTTCTTCTGCCTGGCCAGCGATACACCCAGGAAGAAGTGCAGATTTTTGGCGTCGGGTTTGCTCTTGATGGCGATATTAAAGTGTTTTTCGGCTTCGACCGCCTGGTCCTCGTTGACCAGCACCTGCCCGAGTTCGAATCGGGCAGGCAGGTGGTCGGGGCGGATAGCCAGGATCTTTCGGAACTCCCGGATCGCCTCGGCGGTCTTTCCCTGTTTTCGCATCGAAAGCCCAAGGAGGTAGCGGGATGCATGATCTTCCGGCCGGGTTCGAATCGCCTGGGACAGATGGCCCTGGGCCTCCTTGTGATTTCCCAATCGCATCAGGAGCGAGGCCAGGCTGATCCTCGCCTCGACAAACTTCGAATCGATGCGAAGCGCCTGGCGGTACTTGATCGCGGCTTCGTGGTAATTGCGCTGCTGTTCCAGTTCGATACCGAGATTTCGGTGGGATCTGGAATCGTCGGGCTTGAGTTCTATCGCCCTGGAAAGGTGCTTGATTGCCTCGTCAGAGGCCCCGGTGCTTCCTACGAGTGCGCCGATTCTGGCGTGTATGTCCGCATTCTTCGGGTTGAGTTTCAGGGCCTGGCGGTATGCCTTTATCGCGATCGCGTAGTCGCCTTCCAGCAGAGATTGGTGTCCGGCCCTGGCGTAGGAAAACTCGTCAACAAACTTCTCGCGGATTTTTCGGATCGCCAACGGTCCGGCGTTGACGAATTCGGGTATGTTGGCGGCGCGGTCGGGCGCGGTGAACCATGACAAAACGACCGGCGGACTGCTGCACCCCTGCTGGTCGATGTGAGTGAGAAACAACTGCGTGTATGGCGAATCGGGTTTCGCGGAAAACACTATCCACCTGCTGTTTGGAGACCAACTGTGCCACGAGTTCATACGAGACGTGTTGCATCGAAGCCGCCTGGCCTGGCCGCCGCCGGCCGGGATGATGTAAAGTTCGCTGTCCGGTTGAAGCAGCATAAAGCTCCTGGCTTTGCAGAAGACAATCCATTTACCGTCGGGTGAGTATTTCGCGAAGTAGTTGCTCGCCCCGTTGCGGGAGGCCCCTCGCAGCGGAAGGGCCTTGCCTCCCCTGCCATTGTTGAACGGGATTCGGTACAGGTCGAAAAGGAAGGTCTTTCCCTCCTTCACGAATTCGCGGGATTCCTCGGCGTTCAACAGCACCGCCTTCCGATCTCGCACGTGCTTGATGTGATGCACCTTGCTTCTAGCGAAGACGATGTACTTTCCGTCCGGGCTCCAGACGGGATTGCTCTGCACCAGTTTCCTGTCGTCGGCGCCGGGCAGCGCCTTGAACGTCCGCGTCTGGCGATTGTAGACGACCAGAATACCCTTGATCGGGAAGAAAAGCTGCGAAAACGCCAGGTCGGGCATGGGAATGAAGACCGACCGGTCCTTGACCGTGCTGATCGCGTACTTTCCGTCCGGGGAAACCTGGGACAGCAGCCCAAAGGTGAACTCGTCCTCCTCCTTCTTGTAATCGTCCCACGTTATAACGCTTTCCTTCCTGAGATGCATTTGCTCGGCGACGGCCTCGATAACGTATGAACCCTTGGAATTGGCGTAATCCACATCCATTCCCAGCGTCGAACCTTCGGCGGAAAACGAATGGCAATTCCCGCAGACAGGCAGCTTTTCCAGAACGATCGGAGGAGTTTTCGCCGAGGATATCTCGCCAAAACGCCAGCGCAGGCGGGACGGGTCACGGACGGCCTGAATGAACGGCAGGATCACTTCCCGGTAAAACAGCGGCGCGCCCACTTCGTCCCCGGATGTGCTGATTGAAATACTCGCTCCGGGCGGGATTGTCTCCCGATCGGCGCGATTGACGGCGCTAATCGTGACCGTTGCTTTCTTTTCACGAGAACGGCGCTTGATATCCCGCCACTGCTCATCCGAAGGCGTCCACTGAGTCTTACCGGCGCGGGCGATCTTGTTTTCATAACCGTCCTGGAACTTGAACGTGATGATCCATTCGGTCGAATCGACTGCGCTGTCGCGCCATTGGAACGTCGGCGGCGCTATTTCAGGGGGAAACAGCGTCTCGTCAAGCGGATAGAGGATCGTCAATCCGCTGGAGTTTTCGCCTTCTTCGCCGGCGCCCGGGGGGCGACCGCCCGGGGAATCGAACATGCCGGAAACAATCAGAACAACCACCAGCACACCAACCGCTGAGGCCAGCCCCAAGAGAGTATAAATGACGGATTTGCGCATGAAACGCGATCCTGTGCAATCTCTTCAGCCCTGCGAGACCCGGACCTGGAAGTCTTCCCGTCGATAACTTGTTTAGCAACCGATTATTAAAGATTCTAGCAAGACCCCCATATCATCGCAAACTGAAAACTCCGTACCACGACGGATTTGGCGGTCACTTTTTTTTCGCCGGTTGGAGGGCGATCGTCGCGGAGTTCAGGTAACTGCATTCGCATCCTGTGGTCGCGTCGGGCATGAGCACCAGTCCTCCGACGGGGATCACGTTAATCCAGCATCCCGGGCGGATGCCTCCAAAGTTGGCCGTCGGGCGATCGGTCAGCAGGTCCCGGTATCCCAGGGTCGCCGAGCGAAACAGCAGGATGTTCGGGGCGGCGGAGACGATCCCGCATCCGTAGCTGCGTTGAAAACTCCAGGGTATCGAGGCTTTGGAATCGCTTGTTCGCTGTTTTCCGGTCAGCAGATCCCACGCACCTGGTTGGGCGTAGATGGTCTGTTCGTTGATCAGCGGGCGTGAGGCGTAGCCTGCCCTGATGTCCCAGAGCGTTTCGCCCGTCGACGCCCGCAGCGCCGTCATCCGCCCGCCGAGTTCCGACGCCAGGCGGAACCTCGTTGACTGGTAGCACATCAGCATCATGTCGCGGGCCTCCACGGATATCAGCATCGTACCGTAGGCGTCCGATTTCTCCCAGGCGGTCCGTCCGGTGGCGATGTCGAGCGCCGCCAGCACGCCCGGCGCGTGGGGTTTGGGCCTTCCCCCGCGCCGGCGGACCTCGACGGCTTTGGCGCGGTCGATAAGGTAAACTCGCCCGCCCGCGGCTGCGATTGTGTTGTGGCGGATGGAGTGTTTCGCCGCGTATTTCCATTTCATCTTCCCGGTCGCGGCGTCCAGGGCGAACAGGACCGAGCTTTCGGTGAACATTCCCGCCATGTTGGAGCGGAGGAATCGATACGGGACGAGGTGACTTTCGTCGACGAGCGTTCCCAGCAGCGTTCCGTTCGAGACGGCGATGTATCCCCATCGTCCCGCCTTTCCTGCGGGGTGTTTCGGCGTGGCGAATTCAGCGCGTTTTTCGCCCGTGACCGGGTCGAACACCAGGCATTTATCGCCGGTGTGGGCGTAGATTCTCCCGGCGTCCATGCAGAGGTTGCTGCCGGTACCGGCGGTGCCCATGAGGTGTTCCTGATCGAATGGTTTGAGCACGCCGGGCAATTTCTGCTCCCACAGCATCCGCCCGTTATGGATATCGATCGCCGCGAGGCTGTCGAGGCCCATGACGAAAATTCGCGTCCCGTCGCTGATCGGCGAGTGTCCTCGCCCGTGGCGATCGGGCATGCGAACGCCGGGGTTGTCGAACCACAGCACTTCCAGCGGCGCGCGGACGAGTGTGTCGGTCCCGCACAGCGTGTTTCCCGCGTCGGCGTACTGGTGGGTCCATTTTCCCGCCCCGTTGCGCGGTTTGCGAACGGTCAGCTTCATCTTTCCGAGCGGACCGATGCAACTTACCCCCCCGCCCGGACGGAGCAGGCGGGCGATCTCCTTCGATGTGACGCCGCGGGCGGAGACAGCAAGGTCCGCGAAATAGTTCGGGTATGGCGTACTCTTCGGATCGGCGATATGAACGGTCACGCGCGTGCCATACAGGCCCGCGGATCGAAGCTTCTTCCTCGCCGCCGCCACCGCGGTGCCGTCTGCATCCACCGCGTAGATCTTCAGTTTCGACTGCCTGGCCAACTCGTATGACAGGGCGCCGTCGCCGCACGCCAGGTCCACGCAATATCCCTCCCTGACACCTGTTTTTTCGAGGATGGCTTTTGCCCTCGCGGCCATGGCGATATTGTCGCCGTAGGGTTGGGCCTGCCGGTCCGCCGCGACGTCTCGGCCTTTGGACCCTGCCCCAAAGCAATAGATCGCGCCCTTGTCGGTGCTGGCGAACAACTTTCCGCCGGCGACCGCCAGTGACAGCGCCTCTCCACGCACCTGGCTCGACCAGATGGCTTTCTTCGCTTTAATATCGACCACGGTGACTTTGCCCGCCCCGCCGGAGACGACTTTTCCACCCGCGACAATCAGCGATCCTCCCCCGCCCGGAGCGTCGACGAACCACTTGGCGCTGGGCGCGCGAACTGTCCTTTTCTTTCCCTGGCGGACGACTTCTTTGGTGACAATCGGTCTGGTCGAATCGAGCATGCAGATTCTTCCATCGTTATCGTCATCGCCATCGCCATCGGCGTAATAGACGATTCCCCCCGGAGTAGCGGCCAGGAGCGAAGCGTCGATCCCGCCGAATGCGATTTTGCCGGTGCGGGCGTCGAAGACCGCGGTGTTGT
>Ga0180434_10009565_pt1 | contig 10517 bp, 5 predicted proteins | sample SS_ome_7_FD_132453 | JGI IMG/M metagenome (GOLD analysis project Ga0180434, IMG submission 132453) | Hypersaline lake sediment archaeal communities from the Salton Sea, California, USA - SS_1_D_2 metaG | ecosystem: Environmental > Aquatic > Non-marine Saline and Alkaline > Hypersaline > Sediment... | reverse complement strand
GTTGCCTGCCGATGACCACGCTCTACTACTTCAGCATGACCATCTTACGGGACTCGTCGTACCCAGGGGCGTTAATCCGGTAGAAGTAGACGCCGCTGGCGCACTTCTCGCCCTGATCGTTCGTGCCGTCCCAAGTCACCGTGTCCTGCGCCGGCGCATCGAACTCGGTGTTGAGAAGCGTCCTGACGACCTTGCCGGCGACGTTGTAGACCTCTATCGTCACCGGGCCGGCCTCCTTGACGCTGAACGCAATCTCGGTCACCGGGTTGAAGGGGTTCGGGTACGCGTTCGAAAGCGCGTTCTTGAACCCTCCGTCCACGACGTCGGTCGGCTGTCCCTGGGGCTGCAGGCCGAAGTAGCCAGGAGCCTTGCTCAGGTCACCCATGATGTTGGCCATCAGGTTCACCCTGTCCTGGATCCCGCACTTGTAGTAGCCCGCAGGCGTGTAGTTGCTCGCACCAGCGCCGCAGACGCCGTCCATCATGTGCTCGACACCGAAGCCGAGGATGATGGTCTGGTAGGCAAGCGTCGGGTTGGTGTATGCAACACCCGCCGGAGAGATCGTCCCGCAGTTGTCATGGATGTAGTCTGCGACGACCTCGTTGCCCGAGATGCCCGATGCAACGTCGATGATATCGGGGTTCTCGACCGGGTCGGGGCAGGCGGTCGCGAGGATGCACTCGCCGTCGTCGTAGTCCATGAAGGTCCAGTCGCCAGCGTGGTCCTGGAGACCGGCGGTCGTGTCACTAAGGCTAGCGCCCGAGTGACCGTAGACCTCGCCCTCGTACGACGCCGCAAGCCAGATGTCGTGGAAGCCCAGGGTCTCCTTGTTGGAGGCGGTCGACTTCAGCTCCCAGCTGATGTCGAGACCCGAGAGGAGCAGATTGCGCTCCTTGGTGATCCCCTCCGAGAGCCACTGGATCAGGTTGTACTGGTCTGACTTCCACATGACATAGCTGTCGAAGTCGTGAGCCCACCAGATCTGGGTATGGTAGTACTTCATGCCCAGCGTGTCGGGGCCCTCCGAGTCTCTACTGCCCGACTCGACGTCGACGTCCCACGTCTCCCAGTTGTAGCCCAGGATGCCCAGAGCCTCTCGGTAGTAGTACTCCGAGCTGTGACGGTAGTCACGCTCGCGGCTCGGGACTCTCCTGTTGTGCTTGTCGACCAGGAGGATGCCCGGGGTATTGGTCGTGGTCGTGACGTTGATCGGAAGGATGCTCATCTCGTAGTAGGTGTCAGGCGCGCGCTCAGGCAGCGTGGTAACGTTCGCCTCATTATCCACCGCTTCGAGATAGTAGTGAATCTCGCTGTACGGGAGCATCTGGTTCACGGGCGGTGGGATCTTCCACCACTCGGGATCCGGCGGATACTCCGGGACGCAGGCGTAAGCCTCGTAGGGACCGCCATTCCTGCTCGCCATGAGCGTGAGGCTAGCGATCCCGTCCTGGTCCCTGACCAGCACGCGCGCGGACTCGGTCACGGCCGTCGCGAGCTCATCCTTGAACCAATCGTGGAACCACTCCCAGTCATCCCGGTTGAAAGCGGTGCTCGGATCCGGCGCCGGCGCTCCGACCCTCTGGCGGTTGATGAAGACACCACCCATGTGCGGGTCGGTCGGCGTGTCGTAGTTGTACAGCTGCCAGCCGACGGCGAGCCAGTCGTTGCCCGCGAAAGCATCCCAGTTGTCGGTCCAGACGCCCCAGAACGGGCCGCCGTACCATCCACCGGTCTCCTCATCGACCATTCCGTCCAGAGTCTGGGTGCACTCTTTGTAGTTGCTCGACGCCAGGAACAGGTTGAAACGATCGTAGGAGTTCTTGGGGAGGTCGACCCACTGGTCCCACTGGCCGACGAGGTTCTGGTACCCAGACACGAAGATCGGCGGGCTGACGAGCCAGGTGTCCTGGTCGTCGACCATCTTGCCGGTGCCTTCTGAGACCGCGTAGTACATCCACTCGCCAACGTCGCGGTCCTCGCACGCCTGCGGACGATCCGTGTCGAAGTCGATGTAGTACTGACCGCGCTGGTAATAGACGTTGGTCTGGCTCTCGGGCTGGACCGGCACATGCGTCCAGTCGTCGTTACCAGGACCTACCTCGCAGTCCTCGATCCAGGTCTGAGCGTCGTTGACCTTGATCTCGATGTTGTCGAGCTCCCACGCGCCGTCCTTGACCGAATGCTGCAGGTTGTCCTGCTGGTCCTGGGCCGAGTACAGGCCGTCCGACTCCATCCTGAACTTGAGGACGATGTCGTTGCCCGCCGCGATCGAGCTGATGTCGAGCGTGATGTGACCCTTGACCGGATGCGTCCAGTCCACAGGGGTGCCCGACTTCGTATACCCGCCGTTCGTGTAGAACGCGAGCTCCGTGAAGTTGGCGCCGCCGTCGTTCGAGATCTCAACGTAGCCGTAGTCGTAGTTCTTCTCCAGCGCGAAGCGCTGGTCGAACTCGAGGATCACGGTGTCGGTCGAGATGCCCGTGACGCCGGTCAGCTCCTTCTCCAGGATCTGCAGCCAGTCGTTCCCGTAACCACGAGGCTGCTTCCAGCAGATGTTCTCCTCACCGCACCAGAACGCGTAGTCATCGAGATACTCCTCGGTGATGCGCACGGTGTCGATGTGCCAACGGTTCGGCTGGCCAGGGTGCCCGCTCTCGTCGTAGGCCGTCCAGCCCGCGTTGTCACCAGTCGTCGTCTTGAAGTCGGCGTCGAAGAGCCAGAATGTATCTCTGAAGGCTCCCCGGAAATCCTCCGACGACATGGCGGGCTTGGTGGGCTCCGGCACTCTGCTGAACGGCATCTGCGTCACGTCGTCCCTGGCGATCGCCACGGTCGCCGCGAGCGTCAGCGCGAGTACCGCCACCAGCACTGCCACAAATATGTTCTTCATTCGTTCTGTCCCCCCTCGATACAACTGAAGGTGATCCAGCTCATCCTTCGCGTGTGGATCTCAACTCTCACTCTCCAGCCGCTACTCCTGGCGGGGCGAACCGCCGGCCGCGGCCGGGGTGATCGCAACGAGTGAGTAGCCTTCTGTCTTCGCTGCTGCGCAATCCCAGTTGCGTGGAGCCGCCCTTTTGGGCATCACTAACAGGGCGCATCCACCCGTTCACAAAACCGCTGGATTTCGCGCGCAAGTGGTGGGCGTTAACGCGAGGCGTCTCCGCTATTTCCCGACTCGATGGTGAGTATAGCACCATGGGGGGGCAGCTGTCAACGTCAATTCGGCTAGCGTCCCCCGCCAGTAGGTGGCAGCAGCGCCTGGTCCAAAGCTGGGACGCGCTCCCCCCCCAACCGTAGATACTCTCGGTAGTGAAGGGTGGCGCGGTTCCTATCCGCGAGGTGATATAGGGAGGTCGTGGCCAGATTCCTGTGTGCAGCGGCGAAGTCGGGACTAATCCTGAGTTCCGCCTCATAATGGCGTATCGCCTCGTCGTGGCGACCAGCTTCGTTGAGCATCACGCCGAGCGTGAAGTGCCCGTGTGGCACGAGTGGGTCTATGCGCAGTGCCTCGCGGACGAACGACACCGCCTCATCGAGGAGCCCCATGTCCCTCTTGAGGATGCCCAACCTCTGTAGCGGCACACCTGAGTCAGGCGCCAGAACTGAAGCCTCAGTCAGCGCCTCGACCGCCTCGCCCGCTCTCCCGACCTGGATCAGGGAATCCGCCAAGGCGATCGCTCTCCGAGCCTCCTCCGGCAGTGTGCGCTCAGTGGGGCCCTCCACTATCGCTCTATAGAAGTGGATCTCAGCCACCTCGCTGCCCTGCCGGTCAGCCGCCTCGGCCTTGGTCAAGAACTCCAGCGCTTCCTCTTCGCGACCCATCCTGTAGAACGCTATGCCCAACTGCGTCAGCGCCCGCGCGCTCCGCGGGTCCTGTTCCAGCGCCGTCTCAAGCTCCCTGACCGCGTCGTCGTACCGCTCCTGAGTTAGGTACACCATCGCCAGGTTGACCCTCGCGTCAAGGTACGCCGGGTCGAGGTCGAGCGCCGTCATGAACGCTGTCTCGGCCTCATCGAACTCTCCCCTGTCCGCCAGGAGCGCCCCCATGTTCAGGTAGCTCTTGGGGTAGTCGGGGTCTATCTCGATGGCCCGCCCATACTCCGCAAGAGCCCTGTTCACCTCCCCGCGGTCGCCGTAGATGATCCCAAGTCGATAATGTATCTGTGCGAACGGGGTCCCGCGATCGACCGAGTAGAGATTCGCGTTCACCAGGAAGCCAAGAGCCAGCAACGCCACCGCGAACCAGGCAACACTCCTGAAGGCGCGCGCACGCAGCCGGTCATACGCCACGACTGCCGCGTGAGAGGCCCCGATCGCCAGAGCAGGCACGGCCGGCAACCGGTACCTCGCGAGAACGAAGAAGACGACGATCGACATTACATACGCGATGAAGAAGAGCCCCAGCAACGAGCCTCGCCTCCTACGAAACGCAAGTCCGAGGCCCAGAAGCCCCAGCGGAGCCACGACCCCGAAGCCCGGCAGCGGCAAGGACAAGAGCGTCGAATAGCGCCTCTGGAACTCGTAGTTCTCCAGCTGAGGGAACTCATATGAGCCGAGGGCGAACGAGAGCTTCCGTATGAGCAACCCGGCCCACGCGCCCGGGTCGCCTCCGATGTGGGACCACGCCCGCGAGTACCAGTAGGAGGAGATCTCAGAGGGCGTGAGGTCCCGACCGAGCTCGGCCTCTGCGATCAGCTCGCCCCCGGGGTCCTCGACGATGTCGAGACCCTCGGGTTTCGCGTATCCACCCGTCGCGATGTCGCCGTTCCCTATGTAGAAGTTGAGTCCGCCGTTGGACGTGATCGGGATGAAGTCCCCGGAGACTGCGTAGTTCCGCGTCGTGATGGGGGCGATCACAAGCAGGATCCCCAACACGTAGAGCGCGGCCATCCTCCAACCGGCGGTGGCCGGAGACGCGGACGCGCCCGAGGCCTCGCGCGGCCCCTCGCGCCCGGACCTCGCATCAGCGGGCCGAGGGGCGCTCTTCGTCCCCGCGCGCCCCCGCGCCCACACGATCCACGCCACCGCCAGGGGAACGAACAGAAGAGCCGCCGCTCGTCCGATCGCCGCGAGTCCCAGGGTGAAGCCGGCCGCCATCGGGAACAGCACGCCCCCGATACGCTCTGAGCGCGCCAACAGGAAGAGCGACAGAAGGTTCAGGAACACGAGAAGCGGGGTCATCACGACGGACCCGTCATAGAATATGAGGGCGCCATAGCAGGCCGTCACCAGCCCCGCGATGAGACCGGCGCGACTGTCAAAGAGATCGCGGGCAAGAAGATACGTGAGGGCCGCCGATCCCGCACCGATCACGGACTGCACGACCCGGACAAGGAACAGATCCCTCCCGAACAGCCTGTAGAGACCGGCCAGGAAGTACGGGTAGAGCGGCGACATGAAGAAAGGCTCGCCGTATCCCTCGCCAGCAGCCAGCCGCCGCGCCCACTGGTCATAGAAGCGCGCGTCGAGACCTAGCGTCTCGAAGAAGGGTGTGCCGCGTGTTTGGCTCACATAGATGAGCCGCAGGACGAGCGCGAGCACGAAGATGAGGGATGGAGCGAACCACGGCTGGTCAAAGCAGCTGCCCAGGCCCGCGCGACACTCGGGCGGGGCCATCGTCTTGTTGCTTGAGGGCTTCCGTGGGGACATGTTCGATTCGTCCGTCAGTCGACAGGGAGGACCCGCGACGTCGAGTTCACCTTGGTCAATCGATCAGGGCGTCGTGGCGCACTCTGCCCTCGGGCTCGTGGCCCAAGTCGAGGCCCGCCGCGCCGGCGAGCGTGGGCGCGAAGTCGAGAAGCTCGAGATCGTGCAGCCTCACACCCTCGCGTACGCGCGGGCCGGACATGATCCAGAACCCCGTCTCATCATGCATATTGGGACCGAACAGAGGGTTGCCATGCGGGCCGTATACCCACCCCTCGATCCCGTGGTCGCTGACGACCGCCACCGTGGCGTCGGCGCCGGCCAGCCCCAACAGGTCACCCAACAGCCCATCGAGCATCACATAGTAACGCCGGATCACGTCGCGGAGCGCCGGGATCTGTTGCTCGACCTGCTCGACGTTGGCCTCGGACAGGTCTTCCCATCTCAGATCCTTGGGGTAAGCCATGTGCCAGAAGGTCTCTCCGACGATGCAGGCCCCGGGCAGGAGGACCAGCTCCGCCTCGAGGTCCAGCTCGGGCGCCATCGCCATTGCCAGGTCGTGCATCGAGATGTCGGCCGCGTAGGCGCGGGCAAGGTCGTTGTATCCCATTCCTATCAGCGCCTCCAACCCCAGCCCCTCTTCCGTGTTGACGAACATCGACAGGTCGGCCCGCCGGTAGCTCTCGGGGCGCGACGTGATCGTCCAAGCCAGCTCGTCGAGCCCCACCGGGTATATCAGCCGCTCGGGACTGGCGGAGTGGCTCTTCTCCAGGTAATAGGTTTCGTACGGCGCCAGCATGGCTCCGTCTATCTCCTCGACGGGCCATGTGCCCCACCACCCGAACACGCCAACTCGCGTTCCGGCATCCGAGAGCGCCGTCCACAGCGTCCCTACGGTTCGCGATTTTGGTATCAGCGGAGCCTGCACGACCTCTCCCCTGGGTGACATCCTGGTACCGCCGAGGCCCTGGTTCTCCGGGCTGACACCGGTAACGAGAGACGTCCACGCGATCTTCTTGTCCACGTGCTTGCCCAACGTGCTGAAGCTTGCGGTGACGCCTTCCGACATGAGCCTCTCCAGATTCGGAAGCCGGCCGTCGGCGATGAGCTCTTCCGCGATGGAGAGGTCTAGACCCTCCAGACCCACGACCAACAGGGAGAGCGAACCCGACGGCGTTTGGGCAGTCTGACTGACGGTCTTGACGGGTCGCACGGCCTTGGTCACGAAGATCGTCGTGGAGGCTGCGACCACCAGCAAGATGAGGATTACAAGCCACCTGTCGCTCCGCATGTGACTCCTCCGAGTGGGTCCGTGGCATAGGGAGAGAACTACTCTATGTATCCTAGCGAGCGCAGCTGTTCCTTGACCTGGCCGTCGACGGGCGACTCGGCCCCTGCTTCCTCCTCGCCCAAGCGGCTCCGCTCGCCGGTCTCGTATGTAGTCACCGAGCTGGTCTCGAGAGCCGCTAGGAACTCCGGCGCCATGGCCTCGGTGAGGACGCGCCCATCCATGTCTTCACCGACGGGCAGCCCGTAGAGGGCCAGAATGGTGGGAGTGATGTCGAGTACGCTCGGCTCCGCCAGCTCCGTGCCGCCCGCGATGTCCTTGCCCCAGAAGGCGATGAACCCGCTGGGATCGTGCATGGCGATGCCGACGGCGTACTTGTCTCCTTTAGGCTTGGGACCTGAGTGCCCATGGTCCGAGGTCACGATCACCGTGGTGTTCTCGTCGGCGAATTCAAGGAACTCCCCTATCACCCGGTCGGCGTCCTGGTAGTAGCGCTCGATCACCTCTCCGAACAGCCGGCTCTCCTCCTCGCTCACCGGCTCTCCGGTCCCTGGAAACGCGTCGACCCAGAACTGATGACACACGAGGTCGACGCCGGCCAGGTAGACAGCCGTCAGGTCGGTCGGCCGGGTCTCCGCGAGGTGCAGACCTATCGCGCGGGCGGTCTCATCGACCGCGATGAAGCTCTTGAGCGCCCCGATCCTGGCGTCGAACTCGTCTCCGTCTGGCATTCCGCCGACGATGAACTCGGCGGCTCGTTCGTCCGGCACGTCATCGCGGCGAACGACCATTCCCTTTATTTCGTCGATGAGTTCCGGCGGAAAGGTTGTGTCCTCGGGCCCCTGCCCGCCGGAGTCCCAATCGAACTTGACGTAGTCCGATACCAGATACCCGTTCACCGGCTCCGCGGGCCACGTTACGAGCCACATCGTAACGCCGGCGGTGTACCCCTGCTCCCCAAGGATATCCCACACCGTCCTCGCCTCGCGGTAGTCAGCCGTCAGGACGACGCCGTCTCGCTTGGACCACGGCTTCCTCGTGTACCCGCTGATGCCGTGCTTCTCGGGAATCTTGCCTGTTGAGATGCTGGTCCAGATCATCGGGGACTCGAGATACTCCAGCGAGCGCACCTCGCCCCAGGCCCCCTCGGCGACCAGTCTGGAGAGATTCGGCAACCGGCCGGTCTCCATCATGGGCCCCAGGATGTCCCACTCAAGGCCGTCGACGCCGAGAAGCAGGACCCTCCGCTCGACGGGCGCGGTGTCCGTCCCCGCGCACGACAGCGTGAGCAGACAGAGCGCCGCCAGGAGCCCTAGCGCGGCCAGCTTTCTCGTTATCCTCACTACCGGGACCTCCCGCTGCTCACGACCACATTGAGATCGGCGCGCCGCGCCCACCCTCCAGGCGGAGGGCGTCAGTCAATGTAGCCGACCGACATCAACCTCTCCTTGATCCGCTCGTCGACCGCCGTCTCGGCGGGCATGTCGCCCAGTTCGGCGTCCGGCGCGGAGCCGGTCTCGTAGGTATCGATGTACGTGACGGGGGCCGCGCTCAGTCGCTCCTCGGAGATCAAGCCTGACAACACGAATCCGTCCATGTCGCGGGCCACCGGCTCACCAAGAAGCGCGAGCACTGTAGGAGTGACGTCGAAGACGCTCGCGTCCGAGAGCTCGCCGCCCGCACGTATCCCCGGGCCTGCCGCGACGATGACACCTAGCGGCCTGTGCATCCATATACCCAACCTCAGGCCCATCGGCGAGCGGTACGGCCCCCTGAAGCCATGGTCTGAGCAGAGGATGATCGTCGAATCCTCGTCCAACCGCTCGAGTACTTCGCCGATCATCACGTCCATCCGCTCGTAGTATCTCGGGATCACATCGCAACAGGTCTCGACGGTCTCCTCGTCCATCTTGATGGCGAGGCTGCTCGGGTCCATGTGCCCCCAGAAGAAGTGGCACGCCATGTCGACGCCATTCATGTAGACCGCGAAGAAGTCCGGCTGCTCCTTCGTATCCAGAAGGTAGGTCGAGGCGTCGGTGATCGTCCTGTCGATGCCGTAGATGTCCCTCAGATGCTCCACGGCCTCCTCGAGCAGTAGATTCGACGTGCCCCGCCACGCATCGCCGTTCAGAAGGGGCGCAAGCTCGTCGTCCGTCACGGAGTGCATCGACCGAACGTTCGCGACGACCTCCTCCGCCAGCTCCTCGGGATACGTGGCGCGCTCGACCGGCCACAGGTCTTCGTCGGTCGCGTACATGATGCGATCGCTGACGTTGTAGCCGTTCACGGGCTGCGCGGGCCAGGAGAGCAACCAGTTGATTATGCCGACCGTGTATCCCTTCTCCGAGAGGACGTCCCATATAGGCCGGACCAACCAGGCCTCCGAATTGAGAAGACGTTCCTCACCACCTCGCTCGATGAAATCACTGATGCCGTGCTTCCGCGGCCCTTTTCCCGTGGCGATCGTCGTCCAGATTATCGGCGACTTCATGTCCGGCTCGAGGGAGCGGAAGTCTGATCTGACGCCTCGCTCGATCAGGCCTGCCAGATTGGGGAGCTTGCCCTGCTCCAGAAGTGGATCGATCAACTGCCAGTCCATGCCGTCTATCCCGAGCACGACCACTTTCATGTCGCTAGATGGTCCGCCCCCGCACCCGCCGGACAGCGCCGCCAGCACGACGCCCAGCGTCACGAGCGCTGAGGCCGCTCCTACCGCGGCACCCGGGTGATGCCATCTGTTCCTCTCCGCCGGGCGTCCGCTCGCCGACCGCCGTGACCTGATCCTGCTTGTGAGCCCAAGCATCAGCTCGTCTCCTCTCCCTCCAGAACCACACGCCCGAAGTCAGCTACCCTAAGGAAGAGATCTCTGACGGACGCGAGGAGGCCCAGCCGTGCGCGCCTCAGACACTCGTCGTCCGCCATTACCATCACCTGGTCGAAGAATTTGTCTATCGCGGGCCGCAACGAGAGCAGACTCGAGACGGCAGCGTCCAGGTCCGACCGCGCCATCGCGTCCTCGACCTCACGCTCCACCCTGGCTCTCTCGCTGTCCAGCTCCTTCGACTCCGGCGCCGTGAGAGCGCCGGAATCGTGGCTCGGCGCCTCCTGGTCCCGCAGGATATTGCTGACGCGACGTATGCCTATCACCAACCCGGAGAAATCGGCGTTCTCTCTGAAGTGCGTGAGCGCTTCCAGCCTGGGCCTCACGCCCGCGAGGTTGGCAAGAGACGACTCCAGCACGGCATCGACCAGGTCGTAGCTGTAGCCCTTCTCCATGTAGAAGGCCCGAGCGCGCCCCCTCACGAAATCGAGCACGGAATCGACCAGCTCGCCCGCGCCGTCGCTCTTCTGATAACCCCGGACGGCCTCTCGCACCAGATCGTCGAGAGCGAGGTCGAGTCGTTTCTCGTCGATCATGCGCACGAGCCCGATGGCCTGCCGCCTGAGCGCGTACGGATCCTGCGACCCGGTCGGGATCAGACCGCCGGAGAAGCAGCCGACGATCGAGTCCACCCTGTCGGCAATACTCAAGATGGTGCCGGCCTCGGTGGATGGCAAGTCGTCGCCGGCGAAGCGTGGG
>Ga0180434_10009561_pt1 | contig 10519 bp, 9 predicted proteins | sample SS_ome_7_FD_132453 | JGI IMG/M metagenome (GOLD analysis project Ga0180434, IMG submission 132453) | Hypersaline lake sediment archaeal communities from the Salton Sea, California, USA - SS_1_D_2 metaG | ecosystem: Environmental > Aquatic > Non-marine Saline and Alkaline > Hypersaline > Sediment... | reverse complement strand
TCGTGCCGCATTTCGAGAAGATGCTGTATGATCAGGCCCTGATTGCCCTGGCGGCTCTCGAGACCTTCCAGGCGACCGGTCGGGAACTCTTCGCCGATATCGCCCGGGATATCTTCACCTGCGTCGAGCGTGACCTGACCGCCCCTGAAGGCGGGTTCTACTCGGCCGAAGATGCCGACAGCGAAGGAGAAGAAGGCCGGTTCTATGTCTGGACCCGCGAGGAGATCGAGGCCGTTCTCGGCGCCGAGGCCGAACTCTTCTGTGCGGCCTATGCGGTGGAGGAGGCGGGGAACTGGCGGGAGGAATCTACGGGTCTGCTCACCGGCACCAATATCCTGCATCGTCGCCGGCCGCTGGCCGAACTGGCCTCTGAAGCCGGTCGGGATGAGGCTGAATGTGAAACTGCTCTCGCCGCGGCGCGCGAACACCTGCTCGCGGTGCGCTCGCGCCGGATCCGTCCCCTGCGTGACGAGAAGATCCTGACCGACTGGAACGGCCTGATGATCGCCGCCCTGGCCCGGGGGGGGCTGGTTCTCGATGAACCCGGATACACGGCTGCCGCGCAACGGGCAGCGGCGTTCATCCGTGAGAATCTGCGTACTCCCGACGGTCGCCTGCTCAAACGCTGGCGGGGCGAAGCCGGTCTGCCCGCCCACCTCGATGATTACGCCTTTCTGCTCTCGGGCCTGCTCGAACTCTACGCCGCCACTTTCGATCCCGCTCACCTTGAATGGGCTGTCGAACTGGCCGAAACCGCCCTCGAGCTCTTTCACGATCGTGACCGGGGCGGGTTTTTCTTTGCGGCCGCCGATGCCGGAGACCTGCTGGTGCGGCGCAAGGAGAGCTATGACGGGGCACTGCCGTCGGGCAATGCCGTTATGGCCAGGGTTCTGGTACAGCTGGGCCGGATGACGGGCCGGGAGGACTTCGAACGGATCGGCGCCGGTACGGTCGGGTTCTTCGCCCGGGAGATGGAAACCGCTCCCGCCGGCTATACCGCCCTGCTCGGATCGCTCGATTACCTGCTCGGCCCCGCCCACGAAATCGTGATCGCCGGGCAGACCGGGGCTGAGGATACCGGCGCTCTGCTGACAGCGCTCAGGGGTCGTTTCCTGCCCCGGGCGGCGATCCTGCTGCGTCCCGCCGAGGAGGAGAAACCGGCGATTACCGAACTGGCACCCTACACCGCTGACCAGCAGATGGTTGACGGTCAGGCCGCCGCCTACGTCTGTACCCGGCAGGCCTGCCGCCGTCCGGTCTCGACCGCAGAGGAAATGCTGGCCCTGCTCGATACAGCCCCTGACGGAGGTGAGGTGCAATGATCCGAATCGTGCGTGCAGTTTCGGTCATCACGGCGCCCTGAAGGCGGGGGATCCCTTTGGCCGGGTCAGGGCCGAAGCCCGTCGGCGGGGTGGCCGGCAGGCAGGACCGTCGGGGGAATATACCCGCCGGCAGGGGGAAGACGGGGCGGATGGGGAGTCCGGGATAGGTTGACTCCCCGCCTGCCGGCGGCTTTGTTATCAGAGAGAAGAAGGTGCCCGCCCGGTTTCATATTGCGTCAGCGATCGCCTGAGAACGCAAACATCGAGGTGCCATCATGAAACTCGCCCAGCGCATGTCCCGTCTCGGAACCGAAACGGCTTTCGAGGTTCTGGCCGTAGTTAACGCCCTGAAGGCCCAGGGACGCGATATCGTCTCCTTTTCGATCGGTGAACCCGACTTCGACACCCCCGAGAACATCCGGGAAGCGGCGAAGAAGGCCCTCGATGAGGGACATACCCACTACACTCCCTCGGCCGGGGTCATGGCGTTCCGGGAGGTGCTGGCCGATTACATCAACCGCACCCGCGGAACCGACTATGCGCCCGCCAACGTCGTCGTGACGCCGGGGGCCAAGCCGATCATGTTTTTCACCATCCTCGCCCTGGCCGATGAAGGGGACGAGGTGGTCTATCCCAATCCCGGCTTCCCGATCTATGAGTCGATGATCGACTTCGTGGGCGCGAAGGCCGTGCCTCTGCCCCTGGTGGAAGAGCATGCCTTCAGTTTTGATGCCGAGCGGCTCGAAGACCTGGTCTCGGAGAAGACCAGGCTGCTGATCCTCAACAGCCCGCAGAACCCGACCAGCGGCGTGGTGCCGCGCGAGAGCCTGCAGAAGGTGGCCGAGCTGGCCGAGAAGTACGACTTCTACGTGCTCTCGGACGAGATCTACAGCCGGCTCGTGTACGACGGCGAATTCCAGAGCATCACCCGGTTCCCGGGCATGACCGAGCGGACCATCATCCTCGAGGGGCATTCCAAGACCTACGCCATGACCGGCTGGCGGCTCGGGTACGGCGTCATGCCCGAGGAACTGGCGGTGGCGATCGGCCAGCTCATGACCAACTCGAATTCGTGCACCTCCGACTTCACCCAGATGGCGGGTATCGAAGCCATCACCGGTCCGCAGGACGGGGCCGATCGCATGAAGCAGATCTTCCAGGAACGGCGTGACATCATCGTTGACGGGCTCAACGCGATCGAAGGCATCACCTGCCTGAAACCCGAGGGCGCTTTCTACGTATGGCCGAATGTGACGGGGGTCTGCCAGACCTTGGGGTTACCGGACTCGAAGGCCCTGCAGAACTACCTGCTGCATGAAGCCGGGGTGGCCGTGCTCGGCCGCCAGTGCTTCGGGCGCCGGGCGCCGGAGGAAGATCAGGAATATGTGCGCTTCTCCTATGCCTCCTCGATCGACGCCATCAGGGAAGGGTTGAAGCGTATCGAAGAAGCTGTGGGGGACACGGACCGGGCGCAGGCGTTCCTGCAGAAGCAGGCCTGACAGCCTGACTTTCTGCCCTGAACGGGAACGGCCTGTCCCGGACCTCACCCGGGAGAGAGACGCGTGTTCACAAAAGAGATGAAACGCGGCACGGCCCTCGCGGCCGGGTTGCTCGCCGTCCTCGGCCTCTTTATCGGCGGGTGCGGCGGCGGAGGCGGTTCCACCGGCCCGAACGGGGATGAGACCGATCTCCTCTATGAGGAGAACTTCGCCGATGCCACCACCGGCAGTATCCCGGTGGGCTGGCAGATCATCACCCAGGATACAGCCACCGAAGAGGGACCGGAGGACTGGAAGGTGCACCAGGGGCGGCTGCGCCAGGCATCAAACGTGCGCGCCCCCAACACCCCGGGTCTCAGCTACAATCTCAACTACGAGGGCACCATGGCGGTGGTCGGCGATACCGCCTGGACCAATATCTCCTTCCGGGTAGAGATCTGGCCGCAGGATGACGATGCCGTGGGGATCGTCTTTCGCTACTCCGACTCCGCGACCGATCCCGACGGGAACTTCTACCGCCTCATCATGGTTGACGATGAAGCCTCGGGGGGCGAGAAGCTGCGGCTCGACCTGCACGAGGACGGGGTCTGGACGATTCTGGACGAGAAGACCACCACTTACGGGGGATACAACCCCGACAACCGTTACGTGGTCGAGGTCGAGATGGTCGTGGATGATTTCACCATCAAGATCGACGGCACGATCGTGTTCGAGTTCACCGACTCTACCCTGAGCCGGGGCCAGGTCGGACTCTTCTGCTATGCCCAGCAGAACGCCGAATTCGACAATATCCGGATCTACCGGCGCGGACCGTGAGCGCGGTGACCACCGGCGCCGAACCGCATCAGGGCCCCGTTCCGGGGCCCTATTTTCTGACGGCTGCGGCCGGGGCGGTGAGCGGGATAGCCCGCCGCACGCCGGTTCTGCCGGCGCCTTTCCTCGATGAGATCACCGGGGCCGAAGTACACCTCAAATGCGAGAATCTCCAGGTGACGGGGAGTTTCAAGGTGCGCGGTGCGGCCACCCGGATGCTGATGCTCACCGCCGGGCAGCGCCGGCGCGGAGTGGTGGCCTGCTCGAGCGGCAACCATGGCCGGGCGGTGGCCTTCGTGGCCGAGCAGCTCGGAGTGCCGGCTGTAATCTGTGTGCCGGAGTGGGTCGATCCGGTCAAGCTCGCGGCAATGCGCTCCCACGGCGCCCGGATGGTGGTGTACGGAGCGACGTATGACGAAGCCGAGGCGAAGAGCTTCGAGATCGAGGCCGAAGAGGGCTTGACCTACGTGCACCCCTTCGATGATCCGCACGTCATCGCCGGGCAGGGTACGATCGGACTCGAACTGCTCGACGACCTGCCCGGGCTCGAGACGGCGGTCGTTCCCCTCTCCGGAGGCGGGCTCATCTCCGGGATCGGGCTGGCCCTCACCAGCGCCGATCCCGCAGTCCGGCTGATCGGCGTGAGCGCGGAGAGGGCCCGGGTCATGCACGAGAGCGTGCCCGCCGGCCAACCGCTCGAGATGGTCGAGGAGAAAACGATCGCCAGCGCTCTTTCAGGCGGGATCGGTCGCGAGAACCGCCATACCCTCCGCCTGGTAACCGAGCTGGTGGATGAATTCGTGCTGGTGAGTGAGCCTGAGATCGGCGCCGCCATGCGCGCGACAGCGGCCGAAAGCGGGCTCGTTGTCGAAGGGGGTGGGGCAGTGGCGGTGGCGGCCCTCATGGCCGGCAGGATCGATGTTGCCGGTCAGCGGGTAGCCGCCGTGGTGAGCGGCGGGAACGTGGACCCGACGCTCTACGCTTCGATCCTGACCGGGTGAGTCCTCAGATCTTCTTGATCACGTCGGCAGCGATGACTGTGCGCTGGATCTGATTGGTGCCCTCGTATATCTGGGTGATCTTGGCGTCCCGCATGAACTTCTCGGCCGGGTACTCCTTCATGTAGCCGTATCCGCCCATGATCTGCACCGCATCGGTGGTGACCTTCATGGCCACATCGGAAGCGAAGAGCTTGGCCATGGCGCTGCCGCGGGCCACGTTCTTCTCACCGGCGTCGATCGAACGGGCCGAAGCGTACACCAGACAGCGCGCAGCTTCGATCTGGGTGGCCATGTCGGCGATCATGAACTGGATGCCCTGGAAACTGGTGATCGGGCGCCCGAACTGGATCCGTTCCTTGCCGTAGCGGACCGCTTCTTCGAAAGCGCCCTGGGCGATGCCGACCGCCTGAGCGCCCACGCCGGGGCGGGTGCGGTCGAAGGTGCGCATGGTGATGATAAAGCCCTGCCCGCGCTTGCCGAGCAGGTTCTCCTTGGGTACCAGACAGTCGGTGAAGACCAGTTCGGTCGTCTTCGACGCCCGGATCCCCATCTTGTCTTCCTTCTTGCCGAATTCGAATCCGGGGGTGCCCTTCTCGACCATGATGGCCGACATGCCGCGCGGTCCCCGGCCCGGATCGGTATTCACGATCACGGTATAGACGTGCGCTTCTTCGCCGTTGGAGATGAACTGCTTGGTGCCGTTGAGGATGAAGCCGTCATCGGTTTCGACCGCAGAGGTTTTCACTCCGCCGGCGTCGGATCCGGCGCTCGCTTCGGTCAGGGCGAAGGCGGCGTACTTCGTGCCGTCGGCGACATCACCCAGCCAGCGTTCCTTCTGCTCGGGTGTGCCGAACTGCTTGATCGGTTCAGCCGCCAGGGCGTTGGCGGAATAGGTGACTGCTACACCCGCACAGAGACGGGAGAGCTCTTCGGTCACGATGCACATCTCGGTGGTGCCGCCGCCCAGGCCACCGGCCTCTTCGGGCACGAAGACCCGCATCAGGTCGGCCCGGGCCAGCTCCTGCATGATCTCGTGGGGGAACTCGCCACTCTCGTCGAGTTCAGCCCGGACCGGGCGGACCTTTTCCTCCGCGATCTTCCGGGTGAGGTCGCGGATCATTTCCTGCTCTTCGGTGAAGAAGTAGTTCATGCACTCTCTCCGATTACCTGACCGGCAACAGCCGGCTGTCTCTGATGCACGTCACTGTGAGTGGATATCCGGGTGAACGCCACAAGCTATACACTTCCGCGCCGAGGTTCAACTCCGCGCTGAGGTTTGCCCCGCGTTCTTCTCCGCGTCGAGGTTCGCCCCATGCTCTCCTCCGCGCGCCCCTGTCCGACCGCAGTCTGAGAAGATGTCTTGTTGCAGGAGGACCGGGGACGTTGATTGCAGGGGTCATGCGTTACGTATTCGGGCCCGTCTTCTCGCGCCGCCTGGGCCAGTCCCTCGGTGTCGATCCCATTCCGCAGAAAACCTGCAACTGGAACTGCGTCTACTGCCAGCTGGGGCGCACCACCCCGATGACGGACGAGATCGCCGAGTGGATCCCGGCCGGGGAGATCGTGGATGAGATTGAGGCCGCGGTTGCGGGGGCCGGCCCCGGAGGGGTCGACTGGGTCACCTTCGTCGGTTCGGGGGAGCCGACCCTGCACGGGGGGCTCGGCTCGATGATCTGCGAGGTGCAGAAGCGTACCGGCCTGCCGGTCGCCGTCATCACCAACGGCTCGCTGCTCTGGCGCCCCGAAGTGCGCCGTGCGCTCGCCGCCGCTGATGCGGTTCTGCCCAGTCTCGACGCCGGCAGTGCCGAACTCTATCGCCGCATCAACCGGCCCCATCCCGATATCACCTTCGAGCGGCACATCGAGGGCCTCATCACCTTCAGCCAGGAGTATGACGGACGGCTCTGGATCGAAACGGTGCTCATCGAGGGACTCAACGATACCGAAGAGGCCCTGCGGGACCTGGCCGGGATCCTCGAGCGGATCCAGCCCGACGAGGTGCACGTCAACATTCCAAACCGCCCGCCGGCTGAAACGTGGGTGCGTCCGGCAGGTGAGGAAGGTCTTCTGCGGGCGGCGGCGATCCTGGGTGATGTGGCCCGGATCGTGCACGGCGCCTCCGGGACCCATAACCTCGGCGGCTACGACAACGTGGTCGAGGCGATCCTCGATATCATCAGCCGCCACCCGATGCGGGAGGACGAACTCCTGCTCACCCTCGAGAAATACTTCCCGGGACAGGCCGAAAAGGCCCTCGAAGAGCTCCGGGAAAGCGGCCGGGCCCACCTGGTCGAGCGCTACGGCACCCGCTTCTGGAGCGGATCCGAATCCTTCTATCCGGCGCAGCCGGATGATGCCTGATCGCAGCTGAAAGCGCCGCGATCCCGTGACAGGTTCTGCTCGAAAGAGCTCACCGGGCGGGGAAGATATCTGGAATATGTCTATTGACACATTGTCTATAGTATTATTATCTTAAGGTCGTCTGCCAGCAAGCCGGGTCGCAAGGGCTGCTTCACACGCAGCCGGAACCGACCCTCATGTCCACCCGTTCGGGGGTTTGACGATGAGTCCACGCGGTACAGGCCGGGGAACCGGCAGCGGCAAGGGTGCCGGCGGCGGCCGGGGAACCGGCGGCGGCAAGGGCACCGGCAGCGGCAAGGGCACCGGCGGCGGCAAGGGCACCGGTGGCGGCCGGGGTACCGGCGGAAGCCGGGGTACCGGCGGCGGCAAGGGCACTGGCGGCGGCAAGGGCACCGGTGGCGGCCGGGGTACCGGCGGAGGCCGGGGTACCGGCGGAGGCCGGGGTGCCGGCGGCGGCCGGGGTAAGGGAAGTGGACGCGGCGGCGGTCGTCGGCGACGGGTCATGAGCTTCCTGCAGCCCTGCCTGCTGACCCTGCTGAGCCGGGAACCGGCGCACGGTTACAACCTGCTGCAGGGACTCGCCGAGTTCGGTTTTGAAGCCGAAGCCCTCGATCCGAGCCTGGTCTATCGGGCTCTGCGCGACATGGAGGATCACGGCCTGGTTCGATCGACCTGGGATGAGGAGAGTCTCGGCCCCCAGCGCCGGGTGTACGCCCTGACAGGGGATGGTGAGGACGCTCTCCGATCCTGGATGAGTGACCTGGAACGAACCCGTGACGAGATCGACCGACTGCTTGCAGGCATGCAGGATTCCGGCGACTGGCAGACAACATAAAGGATTGACACCGTGGGCTTCGGCTCACATTAACAACCATGAAGGTGGTGAGTACCATGCCGAGAGGTGACAGAACAGGACCGGAAGGCAGGGGCGAGAAGACAGGCCGTGCGCAGGGGTACTGTGCCGGCAATGAGGCCCCCGGTTTCACGTCGGATCAACCTTTTCGGGCCGGCGGCGGCGCTGGTTTCGGTGGCGGCGGCGGCGGTCGAGGTGGTCGTGCAGGACGCGGCCGGGGACGCGGCTTCGGAGGCCGGGGACGCGGCTTCCGATTCTGGCGGAATGCAAACCCGACAGAGGAGACAGAATAAATGCGTATCGCGGTGCCCGCGGAGGGCGAGGGCGGTCTGCAGAGCACGGTCAGCCATCATTTCGGACGCTGTCCGTTCTTTGTCATCACAGAGGTGGAGGACGGCCAAATCACGGCTCATGAGCGGATAGAGAATCCCTTTTATGCCGCTCATCAACCGGGTCAGGTGCCGGCCTTCATCCACGCTCAGGGGATAGATCTGATGCTGGTCGGTGGAATGGGTCAGCGGGCGGTGGCTTTCTTTTCCAGCTTCGGGATCGAGGTCTGCAGCGGGGCGGCCGGGACGGTGGAAAACGCCGTCCAGGCCTGGCTCGATGGTCAGCTGCAGGGTTTCGAACCCTGTGCCGAGAGTGTGCGCCATGCCGGTCAACACGGCCACGGGCACCACGAGCACCACCACGACCACGATCATGTCCGGCGTCACGGACAGGGACATCCCGACCGGGCCGGAGATACCCCGGCTGACGACGACCGATCGGAGGGAGAGGCGTGAAACTTCTCATACCCGTTACTGATCCCGATAACCCGGTCGAGGTGGATGCCCGCTTCGGCCGGGCGGCCGGGTTCGTGCTGATCGATACCGTCAGCGGGACGCGGGAGAGCCTGCCGAATCCGGCTGTCACCGAACCGAGCGGAGCCGGCATCAAGGCTGCCCGGACCGTTCTCGATGCCGGGACCGAAGCGGTTGCGGCAGGTCATGTGGGGCCGAAGGCGGAACAGGTCCTGCGGTCAGGGAAGGTGCAGATCTACACCCTTCCTCCCGGCACACTCAGCGTCGATCGGGTTCTCGAACTCCTGGCGGCGGGCGAACTACCCCCGCAGTAGCCCGGGCGGTATCGCCCGGGTGGGGGGGTGTTCGATCCAGTATGCCCGGATGATATCCTCGATGTCACCCATCGTGAATCCGTAGCTCCGGCGGATCCGCCCGAGTCTTTCCCGGGCCAGCCGGGAATCGGTGATCTCGAGCTTCTCCAACAGGTGGCTGACAGGCACTTCGTACATGGTGGAGATCTCCTGCAGGCTCATGTAACCCTGAAGCAGGAGAGTGTGTTCCTCATGCTCGGCCCGGGTGCCGGCCGGTTCCGCAGCCACGTGAGCCGTCGCGGCGGTGTCGCCGCTCACAACGGCGCTTTGCCGGCGCGGGGTGGCAGGTTCGGCACGGGGCTGTTCACCTGCCGACGGTCGGGCCAGGGTATCGGTCCGGACGTAGCGTCCCCGCCCGAAGGCCATCGTGTCCTGCCGGGCGAACTGCCGCAGGGTTTCCTTCGGCGCCAGTTCGGGCCTGACCACGAGGGGAAAGGCCAGCAGGACCAGCGATCCCAGCGTGAACCCCCAGGCGGTGATGAGCCTGACCCGGCGCGAGGGAACCAGGTTGCGGAAGAAAGCCAGGACCTGGCTCCAGTGCAGGATGATGTGCAGGGCCAGCAGTACGAGCAGGATCAGGCTGACGACGAAGTGGGTCTTTCCCCACCAGTGCCGGTCCAGGCCGAGGAAGAGCGGTTCCACCATGGTGCCGTATTTGAGCTGGACATCCCGTCCGTGCGGGAGGACGTACTTCATCAGCAGGCCGATCCCGGCGACCGCCATCATCAGCAGGAACATCGCCGCATCGATGAGGTAGTTCCACTTCCACTTCGTTTTCATAGTCACACTCCCCGGGTACAGGATCCGAAAGGCAGACGCCGGAATGAGGGGCTCCTCCTTCCGGCGTTACGATCGGTCCTGTTCTGGCGGTCCCGGGTGGAAGGACCGTCGATTATGCTGCTCCCTGTTCAGCTCTCCGTCGCCGGCGAGGTCGCCCCTTCGACAGTGAATTCGGGGGCGTCGGGAATACCTTCGCGCGGACCCGATCGATCTTCCGGCCGGACGAGCCGGGCCGGTTCGCATTTCGCCCGCTTGCTCAATTTCAGATAGTCGAGCACCAGTTCCCGCTTCATGAGCTGGATCGCGCGGGCAGGGTCGACCCCCTTGGGACAGACTGCCGAGCATTCTCCGGCGTAGTGGCAGCGCCAGGGACCTTCGGCACCTGAAAGCAGTTCTGCCCGTTCCTGGAAGGAACCGTCCCGGGAATCGGTCAGGTAGCGGTACCCCTGGGCCAGCGGCATCGGTCCGGAGTAGACGGGATCGGTCGCCAGGGTGGGGCAGGCCGCCATGCAGCAGCCGCACTTGATGCAGTAGGCGAACTGCAGGTAGCGGGTCAGTTCTTCCGGTGACTGCCAGTACTGGTCGGTCGGGTCGAGAACTTCCTCGGTGTCGGCCCGCCGCACGGTGGTTTTCAGAGCCCGGTGCTTGTCGAGCATCGGCGCCAGGTCCGGCACGAGGTCGCGTACGATGTCGAAGTTGGGCAGGGGGGCCACCATCAGGATTTTACCGGCAAC
>Ga0180434_10009560_pt1 | contig 10519 bp, 5 predicted proteins | sample SS_ome_7_FD_132453 | JGI IMG/M metagenome (GOLD analysis project Ga0180434, IMG submission 132453) | Hypersaline lake sediment archaeal communities from the Salton Sea, California, USA - SS_1_D_2 metaG | ecosystem: Environmental > Aquatic > Non-marine Saline and Alkaline > Hypersaline > Sediment... | reverse complement strand
CGCCGCCCAACGCGCAGCCAGGCACACCAAGAACCTGCAGCATGCGGGCCTGAACTACTACTGGAAGTGGAAATTACGCCTCGATGGTGAAAGAATAGCTCGAGTATACCTGCTCGCCGAACATTTCTACTGCCTGACGAATATGAATCACCTGATCGCAATTGATGCCGCTCGCGGTATATTGCGTTGGACCAAGTGGGTTCATGTGGCAAAACCGGGCGTAAAAGTCTACGCCCCCGTCCACACCAGGAACGTTATGATACCCCGAATTCCTCCGACCAGGAAAGAGATTCTCCAACCCAAGCGCGGCGCCGGTCGGAGAATCAAGGCATTCGATGCCGTTATAATCAGCACTCGAACCAATGCCCTGGTCATAGATCGGAGCAACGGGGACGAAATCCGCAATATCCAGTATAATTTCAAAGCCGGAGCATCTGCCGGCGCGTGCTCCGACGGAAGGCTCCTGTTCGTTCCGGATTCCAGAGGGTGGTATCACGCAATCTTACTGCACCAGATGCTCGAGAGTTGGACGCTGTCGGTCGAGGGCGCTATCACTCTTCCACCGCGATACGTGGACGACAAGGTTATCGTCGTTTCCGACAAAGGGCGTGTTCAGGTGGCCAGTACTTTCGAAGCGCGTAAGAAAATCTGGACCAGACCGCTCGGTACGGCGATAGAAGCGCCTGTACTGGCCACCCGCAATCACCTCCTGGTCCCCTGCACGGACAGACGCCTGTATGCTTTCGACCCAACCACGGGCCGAAAATTGTGGGAACCATTCGACTGCAAAAAGCCTCTGAAAGACATGCCGCAGATCAGCGAAATCAGCGCGTTCCAGTATGCCCGAGGCGGAGAATTCCATGCCCTGGCCCTGGTAACCGGAAAACTCCGCTGGACCTTGCCTGACGCTCGCAAGGTCCTGGCGGCAATGAACAGCAACGTATATCTTCAGGACAACCACAATCGCATTCTGGTAGTCGACGAAATCCTCGGGCAGGTCACAACCGCTGTCCAGATGCCTCGATCCGACCTGCTGGTTGCCAATACGTCCGCACCGGCAATATACGGGGCGTCACGCGACGGAAACCTCTACTGCATCCGTACTCTCGACGCGGGGCGCCTCACCGCGGAAATGCTCCGAAAAAAATCAAAGTAGGAAACTCACGCCGGTTTCCAATTATCCAAAACCGTTTGATTCCAAGAAAGGTTACAAATGGACGAAATCGAAATCCGCCGTGCACTGATAAGCGTGTACGACAAGACAGGTATCCAGGAATTCGCTAAAGCTCTTTCCGATATGGGTGTAGAGATCATCTCTTCGGGAGGTACCGCCAAGACCATCGAAACGGCCGGTATAGACGTCCGTTACGTGCAGGAATGGACCGGTTTTCCGGAGATGCTCGGTCATCGCGTCGTAACGCTTCACCCCAAAGTGCATGGGGCGATCCTTGCACTTCGCGATGACCCGGACCACCAGGCCGACATCGACAAGTACGGTCTCGAACCGATCGACCTGGTCTGCGTGAGCCTCTACCCGTTCGAACAGGCTGTCGCAGCCGACGACTGCACGCTTGAATCCGCCATTGAAATGATCGACATTGGCGGTCCGACCCTGATTCGGGCGGCGGCCAAAAATCACAAGTTCGTCTCGGTTGTAACCGACACGAGCCAGTATAATCTGATTCTCGACGAGATGCGGGCCAACGGGGGCAAAGTCAGCTTCGAACTGCGCCAGAGACTCGCCCGCCAGGCCTTTGGACTGACCTGCCACTACGATACGGCGATTTCTTCATACCTCGTCGGGCAGTCACGCACACAACTACCAGAGCGAATCAGCTTCTCGTATCGCAAAACGTGTGAACTGAGATACGGTGAGAACCCACACCAGAAGGCCGCCTTCTACGTCGGAGACGACGTGTCAGAACCGTGCATCGGACGCGCAAAACTCCTCGGCGGAAAAGAAGTATCGTACAACAACTACTTCGACGGTAACGGGGCGCTGGAACTGGTCAAGGAATTCGACGAACCGGCGGTGGCGATAATCAAACACGCCAACCCCGCCGGATGCGCCATCGACGAGAATCTCGTGGAAGCTTACCGAAAGGCTTACTTCGGTGACGTCAACGCCTGCATGGGTGGTATTGTCGCGGTAAACAGGCCCGTAACCACCGAATTTGCGACGGCCGTAGTCGAGACTTTCCAGCGTTGGGGCAAACCCGCCGGCGCCGGAGGATTCTATGCCGAAATGATAATCGCCCCCTCATTCGACGACGAGGCCATCAAGATAATACGCGCACGCGAAGGATGGGGAAGCGAGGTGAGACTGCTCGAGGTCGGCGAGTTCACCCGGAAGCGAAACAGCGAAAAGTTCCTGAAATACGTTGTCGGTGGCGTGCTTGTCCAGGACCGCGACCTGGTCAGCCTGAACGAGAGCGATTGGAAAGTCGTCTCCAGGCGCAAACCGACCGAACAGGAAACAATCGACATGAAATTTGCCTGGCTGGTTTGCAAGCACGTTAAATCGAACGCGATTGTCCTGGCGAAGGACAAGGCGCTGCTCGGCGCCGGGGCGGGACAAATGAGCCGCGTGAACTCGGCCAGACTCGCCGGTATGCTCGCAAAGAGCTACGGAGGCGGAGGCGTGGTCGACATGACCGGTTGCGTGCTGGCCTCTGACGCCTTCTTCCCGTTCCCCGACAGCCTCGACTGGGCCGTGGAAGCCGGAGCGACCGCCGTCATAGAACCCGGTGGATCGAAGAAAGACCAGGATGTGATCGAGCGCGCCGACGAACTGGACCTGGCGATGATATTCACCGGTACGAGGCATTTCAATCACTAGAAGTACTCCGTTCGGGAAGCATTGCAGAACAGCGGATGATTGATTGCCGACACAGAGACTCAGAGGCGAAGAGAACGATCGAATCCAGGCTAACGAAAAAAGCGTTTTCTTGCCGTTAGCCAAGACTGATACCGTTCTCTGAGCCTCTGTGTCTCTGTGTAAAAACCCGGACCGTTTGTCGCCAGACGACCTTCGGACCGAATTAACGCCGAACTTTCCCTTGACCGATAACACTGACTCGCAGACAATACGCGGTTCCAATCAGGAGAATCCGTGAATGAACGCCAAAAACTTACCACTTAAGTTTGCTTTTCTGGCACTACTGGTAGCCGTTTGTATATGGTCGCTGCTTAATAAGGGACTCAAGCAGGGTATCGACCTGCGCGGCGGACACAGCCTGACGTTCCAGATACGCACCAACGCCGACGAGGTCAATCGACTCGAGGCCAGGCAGGCTGAACTCGACGCGAAGATCGCCCAGTCTACCAACGAAGAAGAGAAAAAAGCCCTTGTCGAGGCCGCCAACCGCATAAAAGGCGACCTCATACAGGCTAAAAAGGATGAAGCATCCGACGCCTCCCTGGCTGAAGATATGATCCGAATTCTCAAGGAGCGAGTCGATCCGCTCGGACTGCGAATGCTCGAATGGCGCCCGGTCGGCGCCAACCGCTTCGAAGTCCGCATGCCAGCCGGAAACCCCAAGACCCAGGAAGCAAAAAACGCTTATCGTCGGGCAATACAGGACTTGGAAAACCGGAATATCGAAAAAAGCCGCCTCAGGAGACTCGAACAGGGACGCACGACCGTCGAAAAACTTTCCGGCGGCGACAAGAAACTCGCCGCCCTGCTCGATGAGCTGCTGGCGGCTTACAAGACCCTCGATCAGAAACGTAAAGCCGGCGAGACGAAGATCCAGCAGTACATCGGCGCCTGGGAAGTGGCGGAAACCGAGGTCCTCAAGTACAACATCGAGACCCAGGCCCTCAGGAGCATACTGTCGGGGTACGTCAGGCCCACGGACCTGGCGAAGTTGAAGAATCAGCGCAAGGCCCTGGCGTCCTTGAAGTCCAGATCGGAAGTCTACCAGCGCGCCATCGAGTCGTTCATCGAGAACCACCGCGACAATCCCGACAGGGTCGCGGCGATAAAGAATGTTATCGAGCTTTACAAGACCTGGGCCGACATGCGCCAGGAACTCGAAGACCCTTCCGACCTGATGCGCCTGATCACCAAGGCCGGCGCCCTGGAGTTCCGCATCGCGCCGGTATCGCCGGGAAATGCGACCGAAAACCAGGAAGCACTTGCCGCCTCCGAGAGGGACAGGTACGTCAAGATCCTTCGCGAAACGCTCGACAAGGAGGGCCCTCAGGGCCTCGCCAGGCGAACAGACCGCTACATGTGGTTTCCGATACGCGGTGACCGCAAGAGTGGATACGGCGTCATGGTAACCTCAGACTACGGCGGACAGAGATACCTGCTGCTGAGTAACTTCAAGGGAAAAACCCTGCTCCAGAGACGGGACGCCGACAGGTGGGCACTTACCAACGCCTTCTGGGATTCGGACGAAAGAGGCCTGCCCTCGGTCGGATTCACCATGAATGAAGCCGGCGCCAAGTTCCTCCACGCCCTGACGCTCAACAACAAGGGCGAGCACATGGCGATCCTGCTGGACAACGAAGTCTACTCGGCGCCGGTTATCAAGACCGCCATCTCCTCGAGAGGGCAGGTCACGATGGGCACGTTCAACTCCGAGGAAGTCGGAAGGCTCATCAAGATCCTGCGGGCCGGTTCGCTTCCGGCCAAGCTCATTGAAACACCCGTCGCCGAAAGCTCGTTCGGACCAACCTTCGGAGAGGCCAATCGCGAGATGGGCTTCCGCGCGGGGATTATAGGCCTGATCGCAGTAGCCGTTTTCATGTGCGTCTACTATCTCAGCGCCGGAGTGGTCGCGATAATCGCACTGGTGCTCAACATCGTCCTGGTCCTCGGGGTCATGAGCCTGATCAGCGCGGTATTCACGCTTCCCGGTATTGCGGGAATTATACTGACTGTCGGTATTGCAGTGGACGCAAACGTTCTCATATTTGAACGATTGCGCGAGGAGCAGCAGCGGGGAACCGCGGTTCGACGCGCCATGGCCAACGCTTATCAACGGGCCTTCAGCGCCATTTTCGACGCGAACATCACCACGCTGATAACTTGTCTTATCCTTGGATGGGTCGGTACCGAAGAAGTGCGCGGTTTCGCCGTTACCCTTTCGTTCGGCGTGATGTTCTCGATGTTTACCGCACTGGTCGTCACGCGATGGATATTCCAGCTCCTGCTGGACAGGGGAATCATATCCAAACCGCTGAGTATGCTGCATGTCATCGGCATACCGAGAGTCAACTGGATGGCGAAAAGGCATTTCTTCTGGGTCTTGTCGCTGGCGATGGTCGTAATTGGCGTTGCCTCGATGGCGATGCAGGGAAAGAACCTGCTGGGCATCGAGTTCTCTGCCGGAACGCAGGCGGTCATCACGTTCAGGGACGACGCGCTGATCGACGGGAAGTTGCCCGACGCCGAACTCGTGCGAAACCGCTTCATGACGAACGTTGAGAAACTAGCAGGCGGCGACCACGAGCAGTACGGTAAACTCGCTGAAACGTCGAGAATCGAAACCAGGTACGACTACAAGAAGGTCGAAAGGTTCCTCGAACCTCGCGACAGCGACAACGACAAGAAGATAACCCTGAAGGAATTCACCGCCCTTCCAAAGGCCAATATCGATTTCTTCAAACTTATCGACACCGACTCGGACAGCATACTAACTGTCGACGAACTCCAGGGGTTGGGCGAAACATCGTTTCAGATCACAACGACAGAGGTCTCAGTACCGAAGATCAGCAGGATCGCAACCGACACGTTTGGAGCATCCCTGAAGCGGCGCATAAGCTACCTGCCGAAATCCGCTGAAAACGCCGCCGGATACGTTGTGGTCACCGGCGCCATGATCGGCGAGCTGGACCTGGAGGCCAACAGCCAAGGCTATGCCGTAGTCCGTCCCAGAAGCACTACCGCCCACACCGGTACACTGGAGGATTTCTCCGACGGCGTGGTCATGGTAATACGCGGGCTCAAGCCTGAAATGACCCAGCGAGAACTTCAGGAACGCATCGAAAACACCCAACTGCAGCCGGGCTTCGCCGAGAGAATTCAGAACCGTGTCAAGGTTGTCGCGCTTTCCGGGACGGTTGAAGGCTTGTTCTCGGACTTCGCGGTCTTCTCCCGCCCGGGGCGTTCCGCGGCAGGTGCTGCGGTTCAGAGCACCGAAGCGGTGGCCGCTGAGCTTTCGGAATTGCTGACAGAATCCCTTCGCCGGGATGAGGCGATTGTGGCGATTAACTTTGATGCGGCCATTGCAGCCGGGGCGGCGCAGTCGGCGGTTCTCGCGATCATCATGTCCTGGATAGCGATCGTGCTGTATGTCTGGGTGCGATTCGGGTCCATACGCTGGGGCCTGGCGGCGGTGATCTGCCTGATTCACGACGTGGTGATCGTTGTCGGACTCCTGGCGGCTTCGGTCTGGATGGCCGACACCGCACTGGGAGGCCTGCTGGGTATCGGGTCGTTCAAAATAGACCTGGCGATGGTGGCCGCTATCCTGACGGTCATCGGTTATTCGGTGAACGACACGATCGTCGTGTACGACCGCATCCGTGAGAATCGCGGTAAGCTGGCCAGCGTGTCGGTCATGGCGCTTAACTCGTCGGTCAACCAGACTCTCGGGCGGACGCTGCTTACTTCGACCACCACGTTGATAGTAGTGGTGATAATGTACGTTGCCGGTGGCGACGCCATCCGCCCGTTCAGCTTCGCGCTGCTGGTGGGTGTGCTGTTCGGAACGTATTCGTCGGTGGCCATCGCCAGCCCGCTGCTGATGGGCTTCCGCAAGGCATTGGTGGCCAGAACCGCCGGTATGGTCGAAGGACGTAAAACCTGATCCTGCGGATCAACATCGAACACTACTTCGCCGGTTGTTACTGGATATTCGCCGTTTGTTCGCCCAGAGGGTATAATCTTCCGGCGATGAGAGTATTCCGCGTCATCCCGGTGGTCTGTGCGATCCTTGTCGGATGCAGGTTGTCGAACCCCGTCAAGGAACCAACGGAACCGGTAAACAGGCCCGATCCCCTTCCTCTCCAGCAGGCCCGCGCTTACGAGGAGACCGTTACGGGGCTTTTCGTGTCGCTGGCGGATTTCGAAGATGCATCCGATGGTGCGAAAGGCCACTCGCAGGTCGAACAGTTCTCTATCGTTCCTTCAGACAAACGGGGGCGGCGGAAGTTCGTCGTTAATATCACCCGCACGGGCATCGGGGCAATGGAAGTAGCACTCGGACCGGGGGCGAAATTGAACTTCGCCAGCCCCGACATACACGACTTCACGGGTTATACACTGCTTACCATGGCGTTGTACAGCGAGGCGCTTCGCGACGACCTGCAGGTCACCTTGGTCTCAGACAGCGGTAGTTGGACCAGCCATCGCACCCTCGTTACCCCGGGATGGAACAACGTATTGATAGATATACAGCGCCTCGCACGTATGAAAAACTTCAGCACCACGTCGGTCAGGGAAGTTCGCATCGCCTTCGCCGACGCCCTTGGCGACGTGACTTTTAATCTCGACGACATCATGCTGATAGACAATCGCCGAACGCTCAAGCCGACTCCACCGGGAATCAAACTGCTCAAGCGCGGTCTGGATTACGAACTGACCATACCGGGCCGCGAAAAACCGATCGTCCTGGCACAGGGTGCTGACGGTCTGTGGCGCCTGGGGCGCCGCCAGGGCGTCGTGCGCCTGAGTTCAGATGCCAAACCCCTGACCGGCGGGCGAGAGGACCTGGCGATAATGGGCCCGCGCAAGGTCGGGCGCGTCGAGATCGTCGAGCATAACAAGCTGCGACTTCGCCTGGTCAACACGTGGTATTTTCCGACCCGCGCCGGAGAATGGGCGTCGCTGGCGATCAGGCAGATCAGATGGGCATACACCATTTACGCCGATGGCGCGTGGATAACCAATGTCGAACTCAATAACGCCGGCGGAAAGGAAATTCAGCAGGTCGGACTGTTCATCGGAGAACCGGCCGCCTGGGACGACGGGGCGGTGGGCAGTGAAAGAATCGAGGCAAACTTCACCGGACCGGTCGCGCGATGGAACTACATGTTCGCATCACCACAGGCCAACCGGCGATCCGCATTCGCCCAATACCTCCAACCGGGGCGAGTCGACATCCAGATGGGACGCCGCGACGTCCGCCCAACCGGCGATACCAACGCAAATCGCTTCGACGAATCCAGGGGCTGCTACTTCCTCAGCGCAAACCAGGCCGGACATTGCAGGTTCACGTTCCATCCCGGGCGAACCGCTAGGCGAAACGCGGTGTTCCACATAACCGGGCCCTGGGGCGAAACAGTCTCCGTAAACGCCGCGGGAATGGCACTGCGCGAGATAACCCGCCTGGCTGACGGTTCGGTGCTGTTTGTCCTGCCCGGAGCGGTCACCACGCCAAAACGTATCGAAATCACAGGTAAGCCCAAAACTCCCCACTAATCGATCGTCGAACACACCGATCTGATATCTGGCGCCAAAAGGCTTTTTGCGTTGTCGGGAGTTGCGCGAAACCGATATAATATATAGTGGATGGTGTGTATCTTATGAATTTGAGTGAATTCTATGAGTAACGTCATGCAATCACATACCAGGAATGAAATCACTCACAGGTCGCGGCGGAGAGGCGCTTTCACTCTAATCGAGTTGCTGGTTGTCGTTGCTATTATCGCACTTTTGGCGATGCTGATGTTTCCGAGCCTGGGCAACGTATTTGGAGTGGCGAGATCCACCCAGTGCAGCAGCCGCCTCAAGGAAATCGGAAAGGCCATGAAACTTCTGGAAGCTCAGGAGGGACTCGGTAACATGAAGGCCATGTTCTGGCAGGACATGATCAGCCCCTATCTGGGCAAAGGGCGCGAATGCCTGATCTGCCCGGAATACACATACCAGATGGCCATGCGAGGCCAGGAAGAGGAAGAATCGACGATACCGAGGGCCCAACCGCTGGAGGAACTGGTCGCGTTCAAGGTGGTAAAGGGAGGGTCGACGTATTATGAGGATATGGGCTCGGGACCCATGGTGGTAAAGCTCTCAGACAAGAACTTCAAGAAAGCCAAAGCCGAAGGTTGGCTCGGAAACTCAAACGCCTCAAACTACATGCCGCGCGACAAGTACGAAGACGGGTCGGAAGAAACGTCCAATCCTTACTGGTTGTGCCTGGAAGACCATGGGGGCGACCAGGACTTCAAAGACGTTATGGTGGAGGTCACTATCACCGGAAGCGGATATCTCCTGAAAGTTCAGTGCGGGTTCACGGGACACCAGAACTGGATCGTCAGCAATCCCGACCACGAGGTGATACAGAGAACACCCAGCAATTCCCTGCCCGGTGTGCTCGAGCCGATACCTATCGCCGCAGGCGGGGTCATAGCCAGTTACGGTATGAATGTCATGATGCCCGAGTTGAAAATACCCGGCGCTATCATGGTGATGGATTATCACTGGCTGATAGCTTCCCCGACCGATCTCTGGTCCGAATGTCCGGATCCAGAGAACGGCAGCATACCGGTATTTGCACGACACAAAGGACGTGCTAACGTGGTGTTCATGGACGGTTCGGTAAGAATGATGGACCCTGACGATATAGACCCGGACAATGTTAAAGTCGCAAAAACTTACTGGATGCCCTGACCACCGGTCCGCCTGGATCGGCTAAACTCACCAGTTGGGAGAAAAAAGTGTTCTATATTCCAATGCGGCTTCGCATACTGATCGCAACGGCCGTATTGTTGACGCCCCTGGTCGTATGGCGTGTCGTCGCCACACGAGATGCTCCACCTCCCATGACGCCCGAAGAAATCGCAATCCGCAAGGATCGGATCAGTGGTAATGTCGAAGGGCTCGCCAAAAAGGTCGAGAACCTCCCGCCAAAATTCGCAAAGAAAGCGGTTCGGGCAATGGCTTCCGGGGGAACCAAATCGCTTCCATTTCTAAAAAAGATTCTAAGGAAGAACAAACGCCCGGAAATCAGACAACAGGCCGCACAAACAATGGCGCAAACACTCCAGAAGACCGCCCGGAAGGCCAAACCTCTCGAGAAGAAAATGACCGATGCATTGGTGGAGGCAGTTTTAAGTGACAAGGCTCCGGAGGTGCGTGCTTCGGCGGCTTCAGCGCTGGGGCAGGTGTATGACTACAGCAATATGGCGTCGTTGCTGAAAGCAATGGATGACGAGAGTCTGGCCGTCCGACGCAGGGCCTTCGAGGCGGTCTCGCGAATATATGGACGGAGATATGAGTTCAACCCCAACAGCGCATCGTCCAAACGGCAGATCGTCATCCAGGCCATCGCCGCCGACTGGGAAGCACACAAAAAACATGTCGGTGAGTATCACGATCGCCGGCGCAAGCCGACAGAACCCTGAACCCCCGCCCGGACCGACTGAAATTGCCCGAAATTTCCGCTTGATCTGCCTCAAATTTGACGATACACTACTACGTTCTTTATCCTGAAGAACAATCAGAGGTAGCATCATGAAGCCCGATATCCATCCTGAATACAAAGAAATAAACGTCAAGTGTGCG
>Ga0180434_10009558_pt1 | contig 10520 bp, 5 predicted proteins | sample SS_ome_7_FD_132453 | JGI IMG/M metagenome (GOLD analysis project Ga0180434, IMG submission 132453) | Hypersaline lake sediment archaeal communities from the Salton Sea, California, USA - SS_1_D_2 metaG | ecosystem: Environmental > Aquatic > Non-marine Saline and Alkaline > Hypersaline > Sediment... | reverse complement strand
GACGGCCTCTACACCGCCGCCACCGACGAGGCCCTGCGGTACGACGTGGAGGTGACGAAGCAACTCGGTTTCAACTTCGCCCGCAAGCACGTCAAGGTCGAGCCGCACCGCTGGTACTACTGGTGCGACCGGCTCGGCCTGCTCGTCTGGCAGGACATGCCCAATGGCAACAACGCCACGCCCGAGGCCAGAAGGGAGTTCGAGCGTGAACTCCAAGCCCTCGTCGACGGCTACCGCAACCATCCCTCCATCATCATGTGGGTCGTTTTCAACGAAGGATGGGGGCAGCACGACACCCAACGCTACACGAAACTCGTCAAGCAGTGGGACCCCTCGCGGTTGGTCTCGTGCGCCTCGGGCTGGAAAGACGCCGGCGTCGGCGATATCAAGGACGTCCACAGTTACCCGAAACCCAAAGGCGCGGCGCCGGAGCCCGACCGCGCCGCCGTCCAGGGCGAGTTCGGCGGACTCGGCCTCGGCATCCCCGGCCATACCTGGAAGGAGAAGCACTGGGGTTACCGCGGCATGGCCGACCGCGACGAACTGACCCGCGGCTACGAGGAACTCCTTCGCACCATCTACGCGTTGAAGGAGGCCCCCGGCATCTCCGGCGCCGTCTACACCCAGACCAGCGACGTGGAGGTCGAATGCAACGGCCTGATGACCTACGACCGGGCCATCATCAAGCCCGACACCGAGCGTGTGGCGGCCGTCAACCGGGGCGACCTCTCCCTCATCCCACCGCCGGCCGTCGTCAAGCCCGCCGTCCCGACCTCCGAGAAGCAGCCCCAGACGTGGCGCTATACCACCGAGAAACCCACCGCCGACTGGGCCAGGCCCGGCTTCGACGATTCCGGCTGGAAAGAGGGCCCCGGTGGCTTCGGTACCGGCGGCACGCCCGGCGCCGTCGTCGGCACCGAATGGAAGACCTCCGACATCTGGCTCCGCCGCCAGGTCATCGTGCCGAAGGGCACGTACCACAACCTGCATCTGCGCATCCATCACGACGAGGACGCGCAGGTGTTCGTGGGCGGCGTCAAGGTGGCCGACTTTAAGGGCTACCTGACCGAGTACCAGAACCGGCCGATGAACGAGAAGGCCCGCTCGGCCGTCAAGCCCGGCGCCAGGGCCGTCATCGCCGTCCACTGCCGGCAGACGCGCGGCGGGCAGTTCATCGACGTCGGCCTCGTGGACCTCGTCCCGCAGGAGAAGAAGTAGGGGCAGGGGGTGCCGCTTACGATGTCATCCCAGCGAGCGAAGCGAGTCGAGGGATCTCGCCGGGATGCCTTTCGAACAACGTCACGGCGAGATGCCTCCGCTCGGCCCTGAAGGGCCTCGGTCGGAATCACCACGTGCGTGCCGCGCGTGGCGTTTACAGGAGCCAATCCATGCTACGTTTCGCTCTTGCCGTGTTGATTGCCTGTGTGTGTGTTTCGGGGTCCTCAGCGGCCGGGCGGCCGCACCGGCGCCTGGAGCCCGTGCCGTTCACGCAGGTGAAGTTGACGGATGCCTTCTGGGCGCCGCGGCTCGAGACGAACCGCACCGAGACCGTTCCGCACGATTTCGAGAAGTGCGAGCAGACGGGCCGCCTGTCGAACTTCGCCAAGGCCGCCGGCCGGATGGAGGGCGACTTCGAGGGCATCTACTTCAACGACTCCGACGTCTACAAGGTCGTCGAGGGGGCCGCCTATTCCCTGGCCGCCCATCCCGACCCGAAACTCGAGAAGTACCTCGACGATCTCATCGCCACCTTCGCCGCCGCCCAGAGGGATAACGGGTATCTCAATACGTACTACATCCTCAAGGAGCCGGAGAAGAAGTGGTCGAACCTGGCAAAGATGCACGAACTTTATTGCGCCGGGCACATGTTCGAGGCGGCGGTGGCCCACTGGCGGGCCACCGGCAAGAGGGCTTTTCTGGACGTCGCCACCCGCTTCGCGGACCGCATCGATGAGTTGTTCGGCCCCGATGGCAAGCACGGCGTGCCGGGCCACGAGGAAATCGAACTCGCCCTCGTCCGGCTTTACGACGCCACCGGCGAGCGACGCTACCTGGACCTCGCCAGGTTCTTCCTCGACATGCGCGGCAACGAGGCGGAGCGGGACCGGCTCTACGGCCCGTACTCCCAGGACCACAAGCCCGTGACGGAGCAGTCCACGCCCGTCGGCCACGCCGTGCGCGCGATGTACCTGTACTGCGGCATGGCCGACGTGGCGGCCTACACCCGCGACGAGGCGATGATCCAAGCCCTCGACCGCCTGTGGATGAGCACCGTCACCCGCAAGATGCACGTGACCGGCGGCGTGGGCGCCCGCCACGGCGGCGAGGCCTTCGGCGAGGACTACGAGTTGCCCAACAAGTCGGCCTATTGCGAGACGTGCGCGGCCTGCGGCCTCATCTTCTGGAACCACCGCATGAACCTCCTGCACGGCCACGCAAGATATGCCGATATCCTGGAACGGAGCCTCTACAACGGGTTCCTCTCGGGCGTCTCGCTCGACGGCCGGAAATTCTTCTACGTCAACCCGCTCGCTTCCAGCGGCAACCACCATCGCCGGGCGTGGTACGGCTGCTCGTGCTGCCCCACGAACGTGGTCCGCACCGTCCCCTCCGTGCCGGGCTACGTCTACGCGACGGACGCCGAAGCGATCTACGTGAACCTCTACGCTGCGGGCGCGGCCGAGATCGACCATCCGAAGGGCAGGGTGGCGCTCACGCAGGAGACGCGCTACCCGTGGGACGGCGCCGTGACGATTCGTGTCGAACCGGAGAAGCCGACGGCGCTGACGCTGGCGCTTCGCATCCCGGCGTGGGCGCGCGGCGAGACGCGGACCAAGGGGCTGTACCGCCTGGCGCCCCCCGCGAGCCTGCCGCCCGTCGGCATCCGGGTGGGCGGCGAGGCGGTCGGCCGGCCCGAGACGAAGGACGGCTACGTCCGCCTCGCCCGCACCTGGAAGCAGGGCGACACGGTCGAACTCGCGTTTCCGATGCCCGTTTGCCGCGTCTACGCCCATGAGAAGGTCAAGGCCGACCGCGGCAAGGTAGCCTTGATGCGCGGGCCCGTCGTCTATTGCCTGGAGGGCATCGACCATGACTTCAGCGTGCTGAACTTCGTCCTGCCCAAAGACGCGGAGATCCGGGCCGAGCATCGGGAGGACCTGCTCGGCGGCGTCACCGTGCTCAAGGGACGGGGCCTGGCCGATGGCAGCCGGCCCGTCGCGTTCACCGCGGTGCCCTACTACGCCTGGCAGAATCGTGGGGTGGACGAGATGACGGTCTGGCTCATCGAGAACGCGCCGTAGGCGCTTGCCTGCAGCGGCATCCGAGCCGCAACCGTGAGGGAAGGGGGCGGGTAAACCGCTCGCGTGCGGCTCTGTCTGCAAAGATTGATGGAAAGCGTGCATCCTTCACGGTATACAGTAGTGCAGGATGGTTGTGCATTCTCGTTTTGCAGGTAGTGGATTGGCAGCTGTCTTCTCCCGACATAGTCGGCCGCGTCTTCGCGCAGGTTGAAGGAGGCTTCGACCTAACATGTCCTGTGTTGACGCGATGATAGCGCAGGAGATGGATGCCCCTCAAGACATACCACAGTGTTGCTGGGCGTACCGTGACGGTAGGGTTCGCACGGCGGACCAACAGTGGCGGGAAATCGCGGAGTCTTTGGGAATTGACCCAAATGCATAACAAGTGACGCGAACTTAGCGAGGCGAGACATGAACATGCGGTTGGGCTGCCTTTTCCTGGTCGTTTGTTCGCTTGCGTTGAGGGGGTCCCTTCCATCCGCCCCTGCCGCCGAGCCCGTCGCCTGCCCGATCCTCGAAGGCCCGCCGCCGCGCACCCTCGAGCCCGGATACACGATTCCCACCATCGACCTCGCGGGCGAGACCGACCGCCAGGTGGTCGTCGACCGCGAGAAGGGGCAGTACCTCGGCCATCCCACCACCGTGCTCCTGGAGGACCACCGGACGATGCTGGCCGTCTACCCGAAGGGCCACGGCGCCGGGGCCGTTGTCATGAAACGCTCCGCGGACGCCGGCCTCACGTGGTCCGACCGCCTGCCGACGCCCGAGAACTGGGCCAGGAGCCAGGAGGTGCCCACCCTCTACCGCACGGTCGGTCCGGACGGCCGTCGCCGGCTCATCATGTTTTCCGGGCTGTATCCGATCAAGATGGCCCGCAGCGAGGACGACGGGCGGACGTGGACGCCGCTCACGCCCATCGGCGACTTCGGCGGCATCGTGGCGATGGCCTCCTGCGTGCGCCTCGCCGACGGCTCGTACATGGCCCTCTTCCACGACGACGGGCGGTTCATCAAGGGCGGACCGGGCAGGCACCGTCAATCGCCCGTCGGCAAGCGGACCGGCACCTTGACCGTCTACAAGACCCTCTCGGGCGACGGCGGCCTGACGTGGTCGGACCCCATCGCCATCGCGAAATGGACGAACGGCCCGCACATCTGCGAGCCGGGGGCCATCCGCTCGCCGGATGGCAAGGAGATTGCCCTCCTCCTGCGCGAGAACAGCCGCAAGTACAACTCCATGGTCATATTCTCACGCGACGAGGGCAAAACCTGGACGCCGCCGCGACAGGTGCCCGCCGCCCTGACCGGCGACCGCCACGTCGGCAAGTACGCCCCGGACGGCCGGCTCCTCATCTCCTTCCGCGATACGACCCGCCAGAGCCCCACGAAAGGCGACTGGGTGATGTGGGTCGGCACCTACGAGGATATTAAGCGGGAGCGCGAGGGGCAGTACCGCGTCCGCCTCATGGATAACCACCGCCGCGGCGACTGCGCCTACCCGGCCGTCGAGCGCCTGCCCGACGGCACGTTCATCGCCACCACCTACGGCCACTGGACCGCGGGCGAGGCCCCGTACATCGTCAGCGTGCGGTTCAAACTCGAAGAGATCGACGCCAAGGCCAACGCCGCCGGGGCCGCCGCGGACCAAGCCGCCGCCGGCGAGGCCCCTGCGCCGGCGCCTGAGAAAACCGTCGTCTTCAAGAGTGGCACCGAGGGGTACCACACGTACCGGATCCCCGCGCTGCTCGTCACGCCGAAGGATACGCTGCTGGCGTTCTGCGAAGGGCGAAAGACCAGCCCCCGCGACCAGGGCGACATCGATCTCCTCCTCAAACGCTCGACCGACGGCGGCCGCACCTGGTCCGACCAGCGCATCGTCCACGAGGAGGGCGGCACCGCCAGGATCACCATCGGCAACCCGTGCCCCATCCTCGACCGCACGACCGGCACGGTCCACCTCCTGTTCTGCCGCAACAACAGCCGCTGCTTCACCGTGCAAAGCACCGACGACGGGCGCACCTGGACCGAGCCGCGCGACATCACCGCGGCTCTTGAAGGCTTCGACTACGACCTCGTCCGGATGGGAACCGGGCCGGTCCATGGGATCCAGTTGACGACCGGCCGGCTCGTCGCGCCGGTGTGGGTCAGCAACCGTTCCCTCCAGGAGAAGAACCGGGACCCGACCAACCGCCGGTTCCAGTCCGGCCTCCTCTACAGCGACGACCACGGCCGCACCTGGCACGCCGGCGGCCTGGTCCCGCCGACCATAAATCGCCTCAACGAATGCACGGCCTACGAGGGGACGGATGGGCGGCTTTACCTGAACATGCGGGCCCACGGGGCGGGGTTTCGGGCCGTCACGGTCAGCCGCGACGGCGGCGAGTCCTGGGCCGAACCCCGCCTGGACCGGTCCCTGCCCGACCCGACGTGCCAGGGGGCGACGCTCCGTTACAGCGGGGTCCATCAGCCGGGACCGAATCGGGTCCTGGTGGTGAACGCGGCCGTTTCGAAGCAAGCCGGCTACCACAGGCCGTCCCGCCGCCGGTTAACGGTGCGGCTGAGCCGGGATGACGGGGCCACGTGGGCGGCGTCCCGTCTTCTGGAGGAAGGCCCTGCCGCCTACAGCGACCTGGCGGTCCTGCCCGACGACGGCATCGGCTGCCTGTACGAGACGGGCAAGAAGGGTCCGTACGAAACGATCACCTTCGCGCGGTTCCCGCCGGCGTGGGTGAGGGCGGGGTCGTCGGCCCCGAAGCCGCCGAACCCGTGAGGGAGGTGGTGCGATGCGCGCAGCAGGACAGGGCGGTCGGCAAAGCCGCCGGACGTTTCTGCAAACGGTAGCTGGAGCCGTGGCAGTCGTGGCGGCGTCGGCGAAACGGGCCCGCGGCGCGGAGGCGGCGCGGCCGAACATCGTCCTCCTGATGGCCGACGACCTGGGCTTTTCCGACCTCGGTTGCTACGGTGGCGAGGTCACTACACCCCATCTCGACCGCTTGGCCGACGAGGGCCTGCGGTTCAGCCGGTTCTACAACAATGCGCTCTGCGGCCCGTCGCGGGCGTCGCTGATGACCGGCGTGAACCCACACGTCTTAGGCATCGGCAGCCGCTGGACCGGCCTGCTGCGGAAGAACTGCGTTACCCTCGTGGAACTCCTGAAGCAGGCCGGTTACGCGACGAGCGCCGTCGGCCGGCTCGACATGACGACGGCGGACGGATGGCACGACCCCGAGATGCTGGCCCGGCACCTGGACCGCTTCTTCGGATCGACGTCGCACACGGGCCCCGGCAACTACTTCGCGGTGGTGCGGGGGGCCGAGGACTGGCTCAACGGCAAGGCGTGGACGCCGCCGGCCGACGGTTACTACCGGACCGACGCGAACGCCGACTACGCCGTCCGTTTTCTGCGGGAGCAGGCGGCCGGCGATCGCCCGTTCTTCCTGTACGCGGGCTTCTCCTCCCCCCATTGGCCGCTGCATGCCAGGGAAGCGGAGATCACCCGTTTCCGCGACCTGTACCGCGGCCTGGGGTGGGACGCCGCACGGGCGCGCCGGCACGAGCGGCTGGCGGGCCTCGGTCTCGTGCGGCCGGCGTGGCGCCTGGCGCCGCGCGATCCCCGCGTGCCGCCGTGGGACGAGGCGCCGCACGGGGTGTGGGAGGCCGAGCGCATGGCCGTCTACGCCGCCCAGGTCCACGCGCTGGACCGCGCCGTCGGCCGCATCATGAAGGCACTCGACGAGACCGGGGCCGCGGCGCACACGCTCGTCCTGTTCCTTTCGGATAACGGGCCGTCGGACCAGGTGTGGAAACGCCCCCTCGACCGCCCGGGCGACCCGTGGCGCCGCGACGGGACACCGACCCGGCTGGGCAACACGCCGGACATCCCGCCCGGTCCGGCCGACACGTTCGTGACGTATGGCCCGCCGTGGGCGAACGTCTCGGCTACGCCGTTCGGCGGATACAAGGGGTCGGTTTACGAGGGCGGCATCGCCACGCCGCTGATCGTGCGCTGGCCGCGGGGGGTCGAGGCACGCGGCACGGTGACGCATGCGCTGGGACACATCACGGACCTCATGGTCACCTGCCTCGACGTGGCGGGCGCCGCGTACCCGACGACGTTCCGAGGCCGAACGGTGCGGCCTCTGGAGGGCGAGAGCCTGCTGCCCGTGTTCGAGGGGCGGGAGCGGCCCGAGCGGCAACCCGTCTGCTGGGAGATGCGCAACCACCGGGCGGTGCGGACCGACCGGTGGAAACTCATCGGCCGCAAGGGCCGGCCGTGGAAACTCTTCGACATGCATGCCGACCGTACCGAAACCCGTGACGTGGCCGGCGACCACCCCGACCGGGTTGAGGCTTTGGCCCGGGTCTTCGCGACGTGGTCGCGTGAGGCAAAGCGGGGAGCGGGTGGAGGCAGGCTGACCGGCAACGGACGGCTGCACGGGCTCGCCGTTCGCCTCCGGCGCCCTTGAACCGTGAACGCTTGAACCTTGCACGGTTGAACGGTCAACGCCGCCGCTACGCCTCCACGACGGCCGCCCCCTCGCGCAGCGAGTCGAGGTACGCCTCGACGGCCTGGTCGCGCAACTGCTGCTGGGCCCGCTCGCGGGCGAGGTCCTCGACCTCCTCCAGGGGCACGAGACCCTCGGGCTTCTTATCAATCATCTTGACGATGTGCCAGCCGAAGCGCGTGGCGAAGATGTCGCTCGTCTCGCCCGGTTGCATCTTCCAGATGGTATTCTCGAACTCCTCGACCATGTGCCCTCGCGGAAACCACCCCAAGTCGCCGCCGGCGTCCTGGCAGTCGGAGGCGGTGTCGGCGACCTTGGCGAAGTCCTCGCCGGCCTCAAGGCGCCCGCGCGCCTCGCGGATCTTGGCCTCGGCCACCTCGGGCGGGGTGTCCGCGTCCACATGCATCACGATGTGAGCGGCGTGGACCCGCTCGGGCGCGCGGAAGCCGTCGCGGTTTGCCTCGTAGAACGCCCGGACCTGCTCGTCGGTCGGTTCGGGCGCCCCCTCGGCGGCGCGCTGGAGGAGGCGCTGGATTTTCAGATTCAGTTCTACGTCCTCGCGGAGTTCGGCCTCGTCGACCGTTTCGCCCGCCTGGCGCTTGGCCTGTTCCAGGGCCTGCTCGAGTTGCTCTTCGGGCGTCGGCTCGTCGTCGGCGCGGGCGGCCTGCTCCAGCAGCATGCGCTCGATGGCATTCTCGCGGGCCCACTGCTGGAGCCGAGCCTCGCGCTCGGCCGTGTCTTCGTCCGCGAAGGTCCGCTCGAACTCCGGCCGCATGCGTTCGGCCTCGGCCTCGACCGCTTCGTCTTCGATCGGCTGTCCGTTGACGGTGATGGGCATGGTGCCTCCGAATGGCAGGTGTGTTTCGTCTATGGCGCGGCGGGTATCCGTACCCGGCGCACGAAATAGCGTTGTCGTGCTAGGCGCGGTTGTCTTTTGCCGAGCCCTTGCGTTTCGACCGACCCGCGGCGCACTTCAGCGCCTGGTCCAGGTCGGCGATGATGTCGCCTGAGTCCTCGACGCCCACGGCCAGGCGGACGAGCGTGTCGGTGATGCCCAGTTCCAGCCGTTTCTTCCGCGGGTAGTCGTAGTAACTGATGATCGCCGGGTGCGTGATGAGCGTCTCCACGCCGCCCAGGCTCGGCGCGATGAAGCAGAGCCGCAGGCAGTCGAGGAACCGTTTGCACTGGGCCAGTGTGCCCTTGGTCTTGAACGTCACGACGCCGCCGAACCCGTCCATCTGGGCCGCGGCGATGTCGTGGTGCCGGTGACTCGCCAGGCCCGGGTAATAGACCGCGTCGATGCGCGGATGGCCTTCGAGGAACTCGGCCACCTGCTGGGCGGTGGCGTTCTGGCGCTCCATCCGCAAGGCGAAGGTCTTGAGGCCCCGCAGCAGCAGGTAACAGCAGTGCGGGTCGATTACCCCGCCCAGCGCCTTGTGCAGGTCGCGGATCTCGTCGATCAGTTCGCTCCGCCCCAGCACCGCGCCGGCGAGGATGTCGTTGTGGCCGGCCAGGTACTTCGTGCACGAGTGGATCACCAGGTCCACGCCCCACTCCATCGGCCGCTGGTTCATCGGCGTGGCGAAGGTGGAGTCGATGACCGTCAGCACGTCGTGCCGGTCGGCGATGGCCTTCAGCCGCTCCAGGTCGAAAATGTTCAGGTACGGGTTGGTCGGCGACTCGGAGAAAATGAACCGCGTGTTCGACTGGATGGCGCCCTCCAGGGCCTCGTAGTCGCCGAAAGGCACGATGGTGCAATCCACGCCGAACCGCGCCAGGTACGCCGAGCAGAACTCCAGCGTCTTCTTGTAGGCATCGTCGGTGATGACCAGGTGGTCGCCGCTGCGCACCAGCGTGAGGATGGTGGTAATGATGGCGCTCATGCCGGAGGCGAAGACGACGCAGTCCTCGGCCCCTTCCAGTTCGGCCAGCCGGCGCTGGGCCACTCGTTCCGTCGGGTTGCCGTAACGACCGTACTCGAACCGCGTCTTGCCGTGCTTCGTATACGCCTCCACCTCCCTGGTATCCTTGAAGGCGTAGGTGGAGGTCTGGACGATGGGGGTGGTGATGGCGTCGGCGTATCGTTCGCGTCCCTCGCCGGCGTGGATGGCGCGGGTCGAGTAGCCGTGCTCGGGATGCTCGCGATGGCGGGCCTTGCGTTGCTTGCTCATGGCGTCTCCTGCGTGCTGAGGATGCGGGGCGGGCCGCCCGGCGCGGCCGAGGCCGACCGGCGGCGCGGCCGCCTGCTTTCCCCGTGCCCGGCCCGATTGCCGCCGGCGTTCCGCTCCGGCAAGGCGTCCCCTGAAGCCTCACGTGCAGATAGGTTCGACCTTGATGCCGGCCAGTTTGCCATAGGCCTGGAACGTCCGCCGCAGGTTCCCCACGATGAACAACTGGTGGAAGCCCTTGGTATCCCGTGCGTCGACCCGGCCGAGCGAGTCCGTAACGCCGTCCAGTTCGACCTCCACGGCGGTCCGGCAGCAGCCGGACGGCGGCTGGGGGATGTTCGCCCGGACCCGGCCGGTTCCGAGGATGATGCGCTGCGGACCGGCGAACTCCATGACCGTCACGTCTCGGCCGACGGGCCAGAGGATCTGGGGCGACACGCCCGTCTGCGTGTGGTAGTCGCGAAGCACGAAGGGGGCGCGGTACGGTTTGTCGAACCCTTCCAGTTTCGTCGGGGAGGTGCAGTGCGCCCCGATGAGCGTGTTGTT
>Ga0180434_10009557_pt1 | contig 10520 bp, 8 predicted proteins | sample SS_ome_7_FD_132453 | JGI IMG/M metagenome (GOLD analysis project Ga0180434, IMG submission 132453) | Hypersaline lake sediment archaeal communities from the Salton Sea, California, USA - SS_1_D_2 metaG | ecosystem: Environmental > Aquatic > Non-marine Saline and Alkaline > Hypersaline > Sediment... | reverse complement strand
GCCTACGAGGACGCACCCGACCAGGAGTTGTTCCTGCAGCGACAAGAGTCGATCCGCGTCTTCCGGGAAGTGCTCGATCCGTCGAAGGGATTCCCGTTTTACAATAACCCGCTCTATCTCGACTTCCTCCGTGGGGAGCGGACGTACGACTGCGCGGCGTGGACGACGGTGACCTACACGGTGCTTGGGTGGCGACTTCCGTGCTACGCGATTGCCGATCAGCACGTCGATGACGTCGAGGAGTTGATGGCCGACGAGGTGTGGATTCGCTACGGTCCAGGGAACGACCGGCGCTGCGTGAACTGCATGATGCACTCGTCGTTCGAGGGGGCGAGCATCCTGGACGCGTTCAGTAGACCGGCGGCTCTGGTTCGCGTCGCGCAGGGAGTCTGGGGGCGATGATCGTGATCAGCGCCTGTTTCGCACGGGAGACGCGATGGATCGCAGCGCGCCCCGGGGTGGCCGTCGTTCACACCGCGATGGGTGCCGGCGCGACGCGTGACATCGAGCGACGATGGCCGGCCGGTCGCGGAGTCGACGTCCTCATATCGACCGGTATGTGTGGCGCGGCCGATCCGACGCTGTGCCCGGGAGATCTGGTGTTGGCCGACAGGGTCTTCCATCGTGGGGAGGAGATCGTGATCTCGCCGGAGCTTCTCCATCGGATCCGGCACGGAATCCCCGGTCTGCGCGTCGGAGCGGCGGCCTCGTGTGAAACGATCGCCGGGTCGGCGCAGAAGCGAGGGGCGGGTGAGGCCGGCGCATTGACAGTCGATATGGAGAGTGGGCCGCTCGCCCGATGGGCGAACGAACACGGGGTGGACTTCCTGGTGATCCGCGCTGTCCTCGATCGGGTCGACGAACAGCTCCCGTTCTCGCTCGATCGTCCCATCTGGGTGGACGTGGTTCGGCGCCCGATCGCGGCGTTTCGCTTGGCGCGCCGTTCGTTGTGGGCTGGCCGGGCGATCGGCCGCGGCGTCGATGTGGTTGTCGCGCAGCTGCAACGGGGAGGATCATGAGTCGACGGGTGATGGTCGGCGGGGTGCCGATCGGTGGGGAATCCCCGATCGTCGTCCAGTCGATGACGAACACGAACACGTCCGACGTCGCATCGACCGTGGCCCAGATCAGGGCACTGGAGACCGTGGGGTGTGAGATCGCACGGGTTGCCGTCCCGACCCACGAGGCCGCCCGCGCCCTGTCCGAGATCAAAGCCGGGATCTCAATCCCGCTTGTGGCCGACATCCACTTCGATCCAGCCCTCGCCCTGGCCGCGATCGAGGCCGGTGTCGACAAGCTGCGCCTTAACCCCGGCAACATCACCGATCCCGACAAGATCGCGGCGATCGCCGAGGCGGCGAAGGAGGTCGGGATTCCGATCCGGGTCGGGGCCAATTCCGGTTCGCTGGCAAAGGAGTATCTCGATCGGGACGGCCGGGCTGGCGTGCGCGGTATGGTCGACAGCGCGATGAATGAGGTCCGCCTCCTTGAGCGTCTCGGGTTCGATCAGATCGTCCTCTCACTCAAGGGGACCGACGTCGAGACGACGATCGAGGCGAACCGAACGATCGTTGAGGAGGTCGATTATCCGCTGCACATCGGGATCACCGAGGCCGGCACCCCATGGGACGGTGCGATCCGCTCCGCAGTCGGGCTCGGCGTCCTGCTGCACGAGGGGATTGGGGACACAATCCGCGTCTCGCTTGCCGGGGATCCGACCCGCGAGGTGCGTGCTGCCTATTCGATTCTTCGCTCGCTCGGACTGCGACAGCGCGGGATCGATCTCCACGTCTGCCCGACGTGCGGCCGAACCGGAACGGCGCTTGTCGAGATTGCCGAACGGATCGACCTCGCGCTCGCCGACATCGTGGAGCCGTTGAAGGTGGCGGTGATGGGATGTGAGGTCAACGGGCCCGGCGAGGCGCGGGATGCCGATGTCGGCCTGTGCGGCGGGAAAGGATGCGGTGTCATCTACGTGGCCGGAGAGCCGGTCACGAAGGCGATCCCCGAGGCACGGCTGGTCGACGAGTTCGTCCGAATCGTCCGGGAGGTCGTGGCGCGGAGGGCAGGGGGCTCGAACGATGACTAGCGATACCACCCTGACGCAGGGGACCCCCCGGAGGACGGCCGCTACGAATCTCGATCGCTCGATCGACCGGGCGGTCGCGCATCTCCTCTCGCTTCAGTACGAAGACGGGTTTTGGTGGGCGGAGCTGGAATCGAACGTCACGATCACTGCGGAGCACATCTTCCTGCGGCATGTCCTGGGAAACTTCGACCCACAGGAGGCCGACAAGGCGGCCGCCTATATCCTGTCGCAGCAGCGCGACGACGGGACCTGGGGGAATTGGTTCGACGGTCCGCCCGATCTCTCGACCACGATCGAGGCCTACACGGCATTGAAGATGGCCGGCGTCTCGTTCGAGAGGCCCGAAATGGCCAAGGCCCGGAAATATATTTGCGCCAGCGGCGGGGTGGAAAAGGCGCGCGTGTTCACCAAGATCTGGTTCGCGTTGTTGGGGGAGTGGGATTGGCGAGGACTTCCGGTCCTCCCGCCGGAGTTCGTCTTGCTGCCGAGCTGGTCCCCGGTCAGCATCTATTCCTTCGGGTGCTGGGCCCGTCAGACAATTGTGCCGCTCGCTGTCGTGATGGATCGCAAGCCGGTCGTCCCGCTGCCTGAGGGAGCGCGGATCGACGAACTCTTCGCCCGTGGTCGCGAGAACGCGGACCTCGCCGTGCCGGTCGCCAAGCGGACGATTCGCGCCCGCTTCTTTCTCCTTGCCGATCGGATCCTGCGGTTCTACGACCGCCTCCCGTACAAACCGCTGCGCAAGACGGCGATCCGCGCGGCCGAACGGTGGATCCTCGAGCGGCAGGAAGACGACGGCTCGTGGGGTGGGATCCAGCCCCCCTGGGTCTACTCGTTGATCGCCCTCAAATTGTGCGGTCACGACCTCGACGGGAACGGCCCGCTGGCGAAAGGGTTCCGCGGCTTTTACGGCCCTCGGGGCTTTGCGATCGAGGATGACGAGACGTTCCACCTCCAATCCTGCCTTTCGCCGGTCTGGGACACCGGCCTGGCGATGATGGCCCTCGAGGACGCCGGTGTGCCCGAGGGTCATCCGCGAAGGGTGAAAGCGGGTGAGTGGCTCCTCGGCGAGCAGGTCTTCACGGCGGGAGATTGGCGGGCGCACTGCAGCGCGCGGCCGGGCGGCTGGGCGTTCGAGTTTGCCAACGACGGCTACCCCGATACCGACGACAGTGCCGTGGTGATGATGGCCCTTCGCGATGTGCGCCTCGATCCGAAGCGGCGCGAGCATGCCCTGGAGCGCGGGACCGAGTGGCTGATGGCGATGCAGAGCCGGAACGGTGGCTGGGGCGCGTTCGATCGGAACAACACCCAGACGTGGACGCGTGACATTCCGTTTGCCGATTTCGGGGAGATGATCGACCCGCCGTCGGTTGACGTCACTGCCCACGTGGTCGAGTTCCTCGGCCGCATCGGCTATCGGGCGGAGCACCCCGTGATCCGCCGCGCCCTGCGCTATCTCTACGGTGAGCAGGAGGCCGACGGGTCGTGGTACGGGCGCTGGGGCGTGAACTTCATCTACGGGATCGGCGCCGTTCTCCCGGCGTTGGAGTCGGTCGACGAGGACATGGGATCCCCACCGGTGCGGCGGGCGGTCGAATGGCTCCTCGAACGCCAGAACGAGGACGGCGGGTGGGGAGAAAAAATCGAGAGCTACCACCAGCTGCAATGGCGCGGACGAGGGCCGTCCACGGCATCCCAGTCCGCATGGGCCCTCCTCGCCCTCCTTGCTGCCGGGGAGTACGATCATCCAGCGACGGCGCGGGGGGTGGACTACCTGATCCGGACCCAGCGCGAGGACGGCGGATGGGACGAGGAGTACTTCACCGGGACCGGGTTTCCGACTGACTTCATGATCCGGTATCACCTGTACCGGGACGTCTTCCCGCTGATGGCCCTCGGCCGCTATCGACGGGTCGTGAGAGGTGGATCGTGACGATTGTCAGGGCGAAGGTTCTCGGCTTCTGTGGGGGCGTCCGCAGGGCGGTGACGATGATCGAGACCGAACTCGTTGAGAACAGCCCGCTCTACACCCTTGGGGCCATCGTCCACAACGCACACGTTGTCGAGGCGTTGGCCGCCAAGGGAGCAAAGATGGTGGAGAGCCTCGATGAGGTCCCTGCTGGAGGCACAGTGGCGATTACCGCCCACGGCGCCGGGGAAGACGTCTACGACGAGATCGAGCGGAGGGTCCTCCGCCTGATCGATACCACCTGTCCGATCGTGCGTCGGGCACAGGAGACGGCGGCTCGACTGGTGGAGGAAGGCTACGCCGTCGTCCTCTACGGTGAAGCTGAGCATCCGGAAGTTCGCGGAATCCTCTCCTGGACGCGGGGGCGGGGGATCGCGACCCAATCCCCCGATGTCGAGATTCCGATCGGCGAAAAGGGGATTGCCGTCATCGCGCAGACGACGAAGAACCCGGTCCGGTTCGCCCAGTTCGCGCAGGCGATCGTCAAGCGGTTCACCGCCGGAGTCCCGGAAATCCGCGTGATAGACACAACGTGCCCGGAGACGGGACGGCGATATCAGGCGGCCCGCGATCTGGCCGAGGAGGTCGATGCACTATTCGTCGTCGGTAGCCGGACTTCGGCGAACACGCGAAAACTGACGGAGACGTGCCGGGCGACCGGCGTGCCGACATACCACATCGAGTCGGCGAGCGAGATTGAGAGGGGTTGGTTGAACGAAGGGGCGCGATTCGGGGTGACGGCGGGTGCGTCGACTCCCGACGTGGTCATCGATAACGTCGTTCGGCGCCTACAACAAGAAGGCGCGAGGGGAGCTGCGGCTCCCTCGAAGGGCAAGGAGTGAGGGCGAGAGGATGAATCCAACAACGATTGAGGAGAAACGCGAGACGAAGATCCACCGCGAGATCATTCATCGGGTGGCGACCGGGGCGCCGGAATTCATCGACATCACGCACGAGGTCTTCCGTGTGGTCGAGGATTCGGGGATCCAGGAAGGAACCGTCACGGTCTTCTCCCGCCACACCACGGCGGCGGTGAAGATCAACGAGAACGAGCCGCTCCTGCTACGAGACATGGCCAGGTTCCTCGAACGGGCGGCGCCGCGAACGGCCGACTACCGGCACAACGACTTCGTGATCCGCACCGTCAACATGAACGAGGACGAGTGCCCGAACGGGCATTCCCACTGTCAGCATCTTCTGCTGGGAACGAGCGAGACGATCCCAGTCGCGGAAGGCAAAGCGCTGGTTGGTCGGTGGCAGAGCGTCTTTCTCATCGAACTCGACCGGCCTCGAGAGCGACAGGTCGTCATCCAGGTTCAAGGATGGTAGAGGCTCACGTCGCTGCGCTCCTCGAGCCGGCACCGAGCGCGCCGCCGCTTGACGAGGCCCGCGCTTTCTGCCTTCGGCTGGCGCGTTCACATTACGAGAACTTCACTGTCTTATCGTGGCTCTCCCCGCGATCGATGCGCGAGCCCCTCGCGTGTCTGTATGCCTATTGTCGAACCGTCGACGACCTTGGAGACGAGGCTCCCGGGGATCGCCTCGCCCTTCTCGATCGCTACGAGTCCGAGCTCGACGCAGCGTTCGACGGCCGGCCGGCCCATCCTGTCCTGGTCGCCCTTCGTCCGATCATTGCCCAATATCGCCTGCCGCGTGAGCCGTTCGCCAAACTGATCGAGGCGAATCGGATCGATCAACAAAAAAGGCGCTACGCGACGTTCGAGGAGGTCATCCGCTACTGCGACCATTCGGCGAATCCTGTCGGGCGCCTGTTCCTGATGCTCTACGGATATCGCGACGACGAGCGATTCGCCCTCTCCGACGCGACCTGCACCGCGCTTCAACTCGCCAACCATTGGCAGGACCTACGGCGCGACGCCGAAATCGGGCGGATCTACCTTCCTCAGGACGAGATGGCCGCCTACGGTGTGACCGAGGACGACCTGGGAGCGGACCGCGCCACCGACGACCTCCGTCGTCTGATGCGGTTCCAAGTTGAACGGACCCGCGACTGGTTCGCACGCGGCCTCCCGCTGATCGACCGCGTCCGCGGGCACCTCAAGGTCGATCTCGCCCTCTTCTCCCGCGGCGGACTGGCGATCCTCAATGCCATCGAGCACCAGGGGTTCGACACCCTCTCCCGACGTCCGACCGTGGGCAACGCGAAGAAACTGGCCCTGTTCGCTTCGACCCTTGTCTCGCGGCGGTGGCGGCGATGGGTCTAGATCGCGCCTACAAGGCCTGCGCGCGGATTACACGATGCGAAGCTCGCAATTTCTACTTCGCTTTCCTGTCGCTGCCGAAACGCCAGCGCCTCGCGGTCTATGCCCTCTACGCTTTCTGTCGCGAGGCTGACGATGTCGCGGATGCTGCGGCATCGGCGCGGGAGAACAGCAAAGCCGTTCTCCCCGTTGGGGCGACGAATGGAAGTCAAGATGGCGACGACGTGAGGCGCGAAGGGCTTGCGCTTCTGCGATCGAGGCTTGCGCAGGCCGCTGCGGGTGAACCGGAGAACGAGCGCGATCTGGCGCTGGCCGACGCGATGGAGGCGTTCGGTGTGCGTCCCGAGGACCTCGGTGCAGTGATCACCGGCGTGGAGATGGATCTCGACCGGTCTCGCTACGGGACGTTCGACGATCTCAGAGACTATTGCCATCATGTCGCGTCGGCCGTCGGCTTGGCGGTCCTGCCGATCCTCAACGACGGCGTGCCGCCGACCGATGCGATGCGGGAACGCGCCGCCGCCCTCGGTCTGGGGATGCAGTGGGTGAACATCCTTCGCGACATCGCTGAGGATCTCGATCGGGACCGGATCTACCTTCCGCTCGAAGATCTGGCCCGGTTCGGCGTCGACGAGGAAGACCTCGCCGCGCGTCGCATGATCGACCCGATCCGCAATTTGCTCGCGTTTCAAGCCGAGCGTGCTCGCACGTTTCTGGCGGAAGGCCGCCGGCTGGTGCCGCTGTTACCACGGAGTGGGAGGGCGTGTCCTCGCCTGCTGGCCGAGATCTACAGTCGAGTCCTCGAGCGGATCGAGGCCACCGGATACGACGTGTTCCAACGGCGCGTGTCGTTGCCGATGGCCGAGAAGCTGGCCCTCCTCTTCTCGGCGTTCTGGAGAGGCTGATGGGGCGCGTCATCATCGTCGGTGGCGGGTTTGCGGGGCTCGCCGCTGCATGTCGTTTGGCTGCAGGGGGACATCGACCGCTCCTCCTGGAGCGGTCGAGGCGGCTCGGAGGGCGGGGCGGTTCATTCCGAGATCCCGCGACAGGCGAGACAATCGATGATGGCCATCACGTGTTGATGCGTTGCTGCACCGCGACGACCGGCTTCTTACAACGGATCGGGGCGGAGTCAGCGGTCTCATTCCAGGCTTCCCTCAAGGTCCCGATTGTTCACGGAGAGGGGCGTACGGTCCTTCGATCGGCGCTTCTTCCGGGCGCGCTTCATCTGGCTCCCGCGCTTCTGTCCTACCGCCTGCTCACGCGGTCGCAGCGGGGGTCCGCGCTGCGAGCCGGCCTGGCATTGGCGGTCACTGGAAAAAAACGGCAAGAGGACACGACGTTCGCGACGTGGCTTTCCCGACACCGGCAGGAACAAACGACGATGGATCGGCTGTGGGATCCGGTCTGCATCGCCACACTCAATGCCTCGGCGAGCGACGTCAGCCTCGCTGCGGCGCGCAAGGTATTCATCGACGGATTTCTTCGACCGGGCGGAGCCGATCTCGGCCTGTTCACCGCGCCGCTTGCCGCGATCACCGAGGCGGCGGCGCACTCCATCGCTTCGCACCGGGGAGAGGTGCGGACTGCTACGGGGGTTCGATCGATCCGTATCACCGGGGGCGAGATTCACGGCGTCGAACTGACGGACGGCACAACGATCAGGGCCGACGCGGTGATCGCGGCGGTTCCCCCGTGGGATCTGGAGAAGATGATTCCCTCCGACGCGGGATTGGACGGCATTCTCACCGGCGCGGCGAAGCTTCACTGGTCGCCGATTATCAATGTCCATCTGTGGTTCGATGGTCCGGTGATCGATGATTTGTTTTTCATCGCCGTGGACGCTCCGATCCAGGCGGTGTTCGACGTGTCTCGCCTGCACCGATCCGGTTGGACGTCTTCCGGAAAGGACGATCCCACCGTTACACCCGATGATGTGCCCCACGTGGTGATCTCGCAGAGTGCCGCGAAGGACTGGGTCGAGCGAACGAACGACGAGATTGTCAAGCTCGCCGTCGCCGCCCTCGGCGATGTGGCACCGCGGACGTGCACGGCGAGGCTTATCCGCTCGATTGTGATCCGCCGGCCGCGCGCGACGTTTCTCCCTGTACCGGGATCTTCCCGCCTTCGTCCGCCGGCACCGACGCCGGTACGGGGGCTCTACCTCGCGGGGGACTGGACCGCGACCGGATGGCCGTCGACGATTGAGGGCGCCGTCCGATCGGGCATCGGGGCCGCGGCACGTGTCGAGGCAGCGCCCTAGAGAATCGGTGCGTCTCATGTATTGAGAAAATTTTCCATTCTGTGTCGCACCTTGCGAGAATCCCTCCCGTGGCTATAATCCGTCCGTTCAGTGAGGTGATGGACGTGCCGCAGACGATGACGGAGAAAATTCTCGCGAACCATATCCGCGAGGGGACACGAAAACGGGGGCAGGAAGTCGGGATTCGCATCGACCATTGTCTGACCCAGGATTCGACTGGGACGATGGCGTGGCTCGAATTCGAGGCGCTGGGAATCGACCGCGTGAAGGCCGATCTGGTTGTATCGTATTCCGATCACACATCGCTCGGGTTCAAAGGCGAGTCGACCGACGACCACGTCTTTCTCCAGACGATCGCGTCCCACTACGGGGCGAAGTTCTCCAAGAACGGAAACGGCGTCTGCCATCAGCTGCACTACGAGCGATTCGGCGAGCCGGGGAAGACGTTGCTCGGCTCGGATTCGCACACCCCGACGGCCGGTGGCCTCGGGATGCTGGGGATCGGTGCCGGAGGGATGGACGTGGCGGTCGCGATGGGCGGAGGCCTTTTCTACCTGACCGTCCCGAAGATGATGAAGATCGTCCTCACTGGAAAGCTGCCGCCCAACGTGAGCGCCAAGGACGTCGCGCTCGAAGTCCTGCGCCGCATCTCCGTCAAAGGCGGTGTCGGCTTCTTCCTCGAGTACACCGGCCCTGGCGTGAAGACCCTGTCCGTCCCCGAGCGGGCGACGATCACCAACATGGGCACGGAGACCGGCGCGACCTCGTCGATCTTCCCGTCCGACCAGGTGACTCGAGAATTCCTGCGGATGCAAGGGCGTGAGGAAGCCTGGTCGGAACTCAAGCCCGACGAGGGCGCGGTCTACGATGAGACAATCGAAGTCGATCTCTCGCAGCTCAAACCGCTGGTCGCGATGCCCGGGATGCCGGATAACGTCTTCGACATCGAGGAGGTGGCGGGGACGAAAATCGACCAGGTCTTCATCGGCTCGTGTACCAACGGTTCGTATCGCGATCTCAAGATCGTGGCCGAACTCCTGAAAGGCAGACGAGTATCGACCGACATCGACGTGATCGTCTCCCCCGGCTCGCGACAGGCGTGGGAGATGTTGATGGAGGACGGGAGCTTTCTCGAGCTGACAAAGGCCGGGGTGCGGATGATCGAACCGGGATGCAATGCCTGCATCGGGATTGGCTTCGTCCCCGGGAACGGTCATCTCTCACTGCGAACCGTGAATCGGAACTGGGCGGGGCGCGGGGGGAACAAGTTCGGCAAGTTGGCCCTCTGCGGCCCCGAGGTGGCCGCCGCGTCGGCGTTGAAGGGGGAGATCGCCGATCCGCGTGAGCTTCCAGCGGTCAAAGTGAAGATCGATCACCTGACGGTCGACGACTACCTGATCCTCGAGCCAGAAGGTCCCAGGGTGGTAATCCGCCGCAGTCCGAATATCGTCCCACTGGGGAGACAGATCCCGCTTGAACCCGTTCTGCAAGGTGAGGTCCTCCTCAAGCTCGGTGACGGAGTGTCGACCGACGCGATCCTCCCCGCCGGCCCGCTGACGCAGCACCTGCGCAGCAACCTTCCCGAGATTGCCAAGTTCACGTTCTATTACGAGGACGAAACGTTCGCGCAGCGCGCACTCGATGCCGGTGGAGGGTTCCTTGTCGGCGGCGATAACTACGGGCAAGGCAGCTCGCGCGAGCATGCGGCGCTGGCTCCGTGGCAGCTGGGGATCAAGGCCGTCTTTGCCAAGAGCTACGCCCGCATCCACCGTGCCAACCTGATCAACATGGGGATCGTCCCGTTCGTCGCGGATACCGATGTGATCGATCAGGGCGATCGACTGGAGATCGAAGTTTCCCACTTGGACGGTGAACTGGTGGTGAAGAACCTCACTCGGGGCACGGAGCTGTCAGTGGAGCACGGGCTGTCGGACCGAGAGGAAGAGATGATCCGCGCCGGCGGCCTGCTAGCGT
>Ga0180434_10009556_pt1 | contig 10522 bp, 7 predicted proteins | sample SS_ome_7_FD_132453 | JGI IMG/M metagenome (GOLD analysis project Ga0180434, IMG submission 132453) | Hypersaline lake sediment archaeal communities from the Salton Sea, California, USA - SS_1_D_2 metaG | ecosystem: Environmental > Aquatic > Non-marine Saline and Alkaline > Hypersaline > Sediment... | reverse complement strand
TGCCGATCCGATCTTAGGGTCGACCGTGTTTGAATTCACCTTCGACGTGACGGCCGATCTCGACCCGCTGGTGGGCCAGTGGAGCCAGGCCGTTCCGATCGGGCCCGACGCCGCCCCCGTGGCCGCCGACGCGCTGGGCTACTTCAACCTCGTCAAGGCCGCGGTGCGGATATTCGACGGTCAAGGCGGAGGGGAGCTCCCGACGCCCGAGAACGGCCGGTCGCAGATGTCCGAGCCGCTCACCGTCCACTTCGATCCCAACGTGCCCGACGCCTCGCTGGCCACGCTTGCCCTGGCCACGTACAGCGACACGGGCGACCTGGGCGATTTGACCACGCGGATCAATCAGCCCGCGTTCGTCGGCGTGGCCGAGGCCAACACGCGGCTCCGCCTGTACGCCCAGCGGTTCGACGACGCGGGCGCGCCCGTCGGCGTTCCCGACCTGGTCGGCCAGACGCTGGTCGGCTCCGACACGTCGGACGTGGGCGCGGCCGGCGACGAGGCCGCCTACCTCGGCGAAGGCGGCGCGCCCGACGACGGCCTGGGGCTCTGGGAGATCACGGCCGAGCCGTTGGCCGACGGGTCCTACCGGTTCACGCTGGAGATCGAGGACGTGGCCGGCAATTCGAGCGATCAGGACGACGGGCCGAGCCTCGATTTGGAGATCGACACGCGGCCGCCGCAGCGGCCGACGATCGACCTGGTGGGGCCCGACGTGGTCGATTCCCTCGTGCTGATGACCGGGTCCGACCCGCTCGACTTGACGCCGGGAGCGGTGACCAGCCCGATCAACTCCGACACGGGCATCTCGACGATCGACGACGTGACGCGCGGTTACGGCTCGCCGGCGCCCGGCGATCCGGTCCACGTGCAGATGCGGGTGTCGGCCGAGCCCGGCGCGACCGTGGCGATCAAGGACGGCGAGGAGGTGATCGCCCAGTTCACCATGCCCGACGAGGATTTCGTCTTCGTCCTCCTCACGCTCGATGAAGACCCCCATCCGCTCAGCGCCGAGGCGTTCGACCAGGCGGGCAACCGCAGCGAGCAGTCGGAGGAGCTGCTGTTGATCGCCGACACGACCGAGGCCGACGGCGTCCCGCTGTCGCTGACGTTCGACCTGCTGACGGCCAGCGACACGGCCGACCCGGACGAGATGATCGGCACGACCGACGACAACATTACCAAGATCAACCGGCCGGCCTTCACGGGAATCGCCGAAGCGAACGCGCAGATCCGCATCTACGCCAACGGGGAACTGGTGGGCCAGACCACGGTCGGCTCCGATCAATCCGACTACCTCGGCGGCAGGGTGGACGACGAAATCGGCGGCGCGCTCGACGACGGCTTGGGCCGCTTCGAGGTCACCGTGGAGCCGTTGGCCGACGACAGCTACGAGATCGAGGTGGAGATCGAGGACCTGGCCGGAAACGCAGTCCGGCTGGTGGCCCCGATCGTCAACCTGGGCGGCCCGATCCTGATCGACACCCTCGCGCCGCAGCGGCCCACGATCGACCTGGTCGACCCGGACGACACGGGCAGCTCCGACCTGGACAACGTGACCATCGGCGACCCGGGCTCGCTGCCGGCCGACAGCGTGGCCGACTTCCGCGTTTCGGCCGAGTGGGGCTCCTGGGTGCAGGTGAAGGACGGCGAGGTGGTGATCGCCGCGTTCCCGTTCGACCCGCTGTTGTTCGATCAGGCGACCGACGGCGTGCTCGACGGCTTCGGCGTCCTCACGATCGACTTCCTCGCCAACCAGGGCGTCTTCGGCATTCCGTCGGAAGGCCCCCACCCGTTGAGCGTCGAGGCGTTCGACGTGGCCGGCAATCGCAGCGCCCAGGCGGAGGAGCTGCTGGTGACGATCGACAGCACGGCGCCGCTCGCGCCATCGATGCCCGATCTGCTGGCCGACGCCGACAGCGGCTCGTTCGACGACGACAACGTCACCAACGTCTCGGCGCCCGCCTTCTACGGCACCGGCGAGGCGAACGCGATCGTCCGCGTCTGGGTGCAAAACGTGGACACGGGCGGCGCGCTCGAGCTGGTCGGCGAGGGCGTCGTCGGCTCCGATGAGAGCGACTCGGATCCGACCGACGGCCTGGGCATCTGGGAAGTCACCATCGAGCCGCTCGACGACGGCGTCTACGACGTGGTGGCCGAGCTGGAGGACCTGGCGGGCAACATCAGCCCGGTTTCCGGCTCGCTGCGCATCGAGATCGACACGTACCAGCCCAACACTCCGTTCCTCGACCTCGTCGAGGCCAGCGATACCGGGCGCCACGACGACGACAACGCGACCAAAGACGACAAGCCGGAAGTGAGCCTCACCACGCATGACCCGAACGCGGCGCTCCATCTGCTCATGCCCGATCCGGTCAACGAGGCGGTCCTCACCGACTACTTGCAGTTCCGCGTCTACGACCGCTTCGAGGAGACCGACGAATTCCTGCTCTACGATTCGTCGCTCGACCTCGGCGTGGACGCCGTATCCCAGCCGGGCGACGGACTGACCCGTCTGACCGCGATCCTGGAAATGCTGCCCGTCCAGTATTTCAACCAGGTGGGCACGAACGCGGCGGTCGAGGCCGACGGCACGTTGGCCGACGGGATCCACAACCTCAAGCTCGAGGTGGAAGACCGGGCCGGCAACATCAGCGAGGACTTTCTGCTCGACCTGCTCGTCGACACGGTGATTCCGCCCGTCTCGTTCGGCGATCCCGCCGATCCGGACGACGGCCTGCTGCCCGACAGCGACACGGGCGTTTCGCCGCCGAATCCGGACACGATCGTCGATGGGGTCACCTCCGACACGACGCCCTCCTTCTGGGGCCGCGCCGAGGCCGACGCCATCGTTCGCCTGTACGTCGACGTGAACGACAACGGCGTGCTCGACGTGGGCACCGACGTGTTCCTCGGGCAGGACACGGCGATTCCGCTCGACGGCGACGACGCCGAGCCGGACGGCTACTGGCAGATTGACTCGGTGGTGGATCTGAACGACCCCGACCTGTTCGCCGAGGCCGGCGGGTTGCGCACGATCTTCGTCACGGCCGAAGACGTGCCGGGCAACGTCAACGCGCCGGAGGGGCAGGCGGCCGACGTGCTCGAGTTGTTCGTCGACACGCAAGGTCCGGTGATCGACAACGTCTTCATCACCGGTCACGGTCCGGACGACGCGGAGCCGCACGACCTGTTCGACGTGAAGGAGTTCGACGGCACGGCGCATCCCACGCCGCTGGTCCACAGCCTGACGATCGACTTCACCGATCTGCCCGAGCGCGTGCTGCCCGACTTCGACTACCCCGCCCTCAAGGGGGAAGTGGCCCTGCAGCCCGGCCACTATCTCCTGGTGGGCGATGCCAACGGCGTGATCCCGATCCGCGAGGTGCTCCTCACCCAGTTCATCGGGCCGGATCCCGACCGGGAGCTGGCGAACGTCGCCCAGGCGACCGTGGAGCTGGTCTTCTACGAGGCGCTGCCCGACGATCGCTTCACGCTGACCATCTCCGACTCGCTCATGGATCCGGTGGGGAACGCGCTGGACGGCGAGAACAACGCCATCGAGCCGCAGGAGCCGCCGCGGTTCCCGACCGGCGACGGCGTGCCCGGCGGCGACTTCGTCGCCCGGTTCACCGTCGACAGCCGGCCGGAGGTCGGCACGTGGAGCGGCGGGAGCGTCTACATCGACACGAACGGGAACTTCGTGTTCGACCCGCAGAACCCGGACTTCACCAACCGCGACATCGCCTACACGCTCGGCTACCCCAGCGACGACGTCTTCGCGGGCAACTTCGCCCACATGGCGGACGGCCAGGTGGACGTGGCCGCGGAGGTGGTCGTCCGGGCCGATGGGTTCGACAAGCTGGCCGCCTACGGGCAGAACGCGGCCGGACGCTACCGCTGGCTGGTCGACGTGGACAACGACGGCGTCCCCGACATCAACTCGATCGAGCCCACCTGGTTCGACGGCCTGGGGGCTCCGGTGGCCGGCAACTTCGACGTCGAGCACCCGTACGACGGCGGCGGCCCGGCCGCGCTCAGCGACGACGACCCGAGCGTGCTCAACGGCGACGAGGTCGGCCTGTTCACCGGCACGAGCTGGCTGTTGGACACGGATCACGACTACCTCGTCAGCGATGAGACGCCGATCGAGTCCGCCTTGCGCGGCTACCCGATCGTGGGCGACTTCGACGGCGACGGCGCCGACGACCTGGCGACCTTCCTCGACGGCGTCTTCTACTTCGATCTGGCCGGCAACGGTTACGGCGGCGCCGCCGACGCGTTGATTCTCTTCAACTACCGCGATTTCAGCGGCGTGCGCGAACGGCCCGTCGCCGCCGACATGAACCAGGACGGCATCGACGACCTGGGCCTTTGGGTGCCCGACCGCAGCGGTGCCACGCCGGAAGAGGGGGCCGAATGGTACTTCCTCGTCTCCGACGCCTCGCTGCAAGAGGACGGCTCGCTGGCGCCCCTGGATCACCCGTTCGAGCCGGTCCCGTTCGGCGACGACCTGTTCGCCCAGTTCGGCGACGACTACGCGGCCCCGATCGTCGGGAACTTCGATCCCCCGGTGACCGGAAGCTCGGAGCCCGTCGCCCCGACGACCCAGACGATCGAAGGCACGGACGGGGACGATACGTTCGAGCTGATCGCGGAAGGGTCGGGCGCGTGGACGGTCACCGTCAACGGCGTCCCCGTCTCGGTCCCCGCGACCGTGACCACCCTCGACCTGGACGGCCTCGAAGGCAACGACACGGTGGTGCTCACCGGCACGGCGGGCAAGGATACGGTCGAGCTTTGGCCCGGCCGCGGCACGCTTTCCGGCGACGACTACACGGTCAACGTGGCCGGCGCCGAGGTGATCACGGTCTACGGCGGGGGCGGCTCCGACGTCGCCGCGCTGCACGACGATCCCGACGCCGTCGATACCCTCCAGGCCGAGCCGGCCGCGGCCGCGCTTTCCGCCGAGGGCTACTTGAACCGGGTCGTCTCCTTCGCCGAAGTGAACGCCTACGCCACCCCGGGGCAGGCCGACGTGGCCGCGCTCGACGACGATCCCACCGGCAAGGACACCTACCAGGCATGGCCCGATCAGGCCAAGTTCTTCGGCGAGGGGTACTTCATCCGCGCGGCGTCGTTCGCCTACGTGCACGCGTTCAGCACGCCCGGCAACGAGGACATGGCCGTGCTGCACGACAACCCCGCCGGGACCGACGTCTTCAAGTTCTGGCCCGAGCAGGCCAAGCTCTACGGCCACGGGTTCTTCACCCGGGCCAAAGGCTTCTGGCAGGTGCACGCGTTCTCCAGCGAGGGCAACGACGACGTCGCCGTGCTCTACGACAACCCCGACGACGTCGACACCTTCAAGTTCTATCCCAGCGAGGCCAAGCTGTTCGGCGTCGGGTTCTACAACCGGGCCAAAGGCTTCTCCCAGGTGCACGCGTTCTCCGAGGACGACAGGGACGTGGCCGTCCTCTACGACGACCCCAACGCCGACGAGACCTTCCAGGCCTGGCCCGACCAGGCCAAGCTCTACGGCGACGGCTTCTTCAACCGGGCCAAGGGTTTTCGCTCGGTGTTCGCCTATTCCACCGGCGGCGACGACGCGGCCCACCTCTACGGCTCCGCGGCGCAGGATACGCTGGTGGCCACCTCGCAACAGGCCCGGATGTTCGGCCCGGACTACTTCAACCGGGTATCGTCGTTCGACCGCGTGTACGCCCACGGCGGCGACGACGGGGACGCGGCCGTCCTCTACGACGCGGTGCTGGAAAGCGGGATCGTCTCCGGGCCGAGCGACGCCGAGAGCATCCTCTGGCTGTACGAGTTCGAGGATATCGAACAGCACGAGGCCGACGACAAGGACGCCGAGGCCGAGATCGAGGCGTTCGACGAGCTGTTTACGGCCTACTGGACGTAGTAGGGCCCGACCGAGCCGGTCTCGGGAGTGCGGCGGCGCGCCGCCGCACTCCGAGCGACCACCTCGTCGATGGCAGGCGCCGGTGGCGCGCGGGCGCGTCCTTCGCGGCCGGCCCGAGGAAGACACCCGCGGCAGTTTCGGTGGCCGGCGCGCCGCCGGCTTCAGCCCGGCGATCCGGGGTCCCCTCGGTCGCGGCGGCCGGTCCACTCCTCGAGCCAGACCAGGTCCTCGCGGATCTCTTCCAGCGTTTCCTCCAGGCCGAATCGCTCCCGGCGGAAGCGGCGCCACGCCCGCCATCCGGCCGCCAGCCCCAGGAATCCACCGAGCAGAAGGACCCCGCCCACTACCCCGAGGAACCAGGGCCGAGCCGGCTGGGGGAGCAGCCACGCGCCGGCCACCACGAGGATCGGCAGGCTGGTGAAGACCGTCACCGCCCCGGCGGCCAGCAGGATCGCCAGGCGCCGGAGCCGACGCGCCGACGCGTCGACCTCCAGCCGGGCCAGTTGCCAGCGCAGGCCGGCCATGCGGCGCACCTCGCCGGCCAGCCGGGTGAGCTCCGCGTGCGCGTCGGCGAACAAGGGGCGATCAGGATCGGCCATCTTCGGCTCCGCTCGGTTCGGCGGGGGGCCGGTCCGGCGTCGACTCGGCCCAGATCGCTTCGACCTCCTGCCACGCCCCGGCCATCCCCCGATCCAGGGCCCGACGGACCAGCCGCGCTCCCAGCCAGCGGGGCCAACCTCGCGCCAGCCCCGCCGAGACGGCCAAGCCCAGCCCGGCCGCGGCCACCAGCGCCCGCGCCGGGTATTGCCGCACGTACGTCCGCCACGAGGCCAGGCGTCGTCCTTCCCGCTCCAGCCCCCGGAGGCGGCGGTCGATCCGTCGCCGCGCGCGGGCGATCCGCAGGCGCAGGTCGCGCTTGGCTCGCCGGGGGTCGCAAGGATCGTTCATGGGCGGGGATCGCCGACGGAGGAACCGTGGAGGAGAGCCGGGCCGGTCGCCGCGCGCCGATCACCGGCGGAAGAGCCGTCCCAGCCAGAAGCCCACCAGCGCGGCCAGCGCCACGCTCGGGCCCGGGTGTTTTTGGACCAGCTTGAGCCCGTCGTCCACCAGGTCGCCCAGCCGTTTCTCTCGGATTTGCTTCAACTGCTCGGCGGCCCGGCGGCGCACTCGGGCGTACGCCTCCTGGGCCTTCGCCAACTCGGCCTCCGCGCGGCGGACCGCCTCCTCGGCCGCGGCCACCTCCGGAGACCGTTCGGCCTCGTCGATCGGGGCGTCCGTCGCCTCGTGCCCCCCATCCTCCGGCCGGGGCGATGCCTGGGTCCCCTTCTTTTTCGCCATCTCGATCTCCTCGACCGGGTGGATCGCCACATGTTCTTCGGAGGTTCTCCCAAGCCCCTATTTTACCAAGGGCGAAGGGGGATCGCGACGGGAGAATCGGACGCCACCTTTGGGGGATAGCCCGTGTTCCCCGAAGGCCGGACGGGTCTACACCGATCCACGAGGCGGTCGATCGACGCCATGACGGCTCTCTACACGCCCCCGAAGGCCGCGAAGCCCCCGTCGACGGGGATCACCGTGCCCGACACGAAGGCCGACTCGTCGCCCACCAGCCAGAGGAGGGTGCCCAGCAGGTCGTCCGGCACGCCGTAGCGTCCGGCGGGCGTGTGGGCCAGAATCGTCTCGCCGCGGGGCGTGGGCTGCTTCGTCGCCTTGTCGATCAGCAGGTACTCGTTCTGGGCCGTGAGGAAGAAGCCCGGGGCGATGGCGTTCACCCGAATCCTCGGGCTGTACTCCTGGGCCAGGTGAACGGCGAGCCACTGGGTGAAGTTGGCGATAGCGGCCTTGGCCGCCGAGTAGGCGACCACCCGGGTGAGGGGCCTTATCCCGGCCATTGAGGCCACGTTGATCACCACCCCCTGTTGCTTCTCGATCATGTCGGGGACGAACACCTGGCAGGGGAGGATGGTGCCCAGGCAGTTCAGGTTGAAGACCCACTGGATGGCGTCGGCCGGGATATCGAAGAACGACTTCCCCGGGCTGGCGGTGGCCTCCGCCTTGTTTCCGCCGGCCCCGTTGATAAGCACGTCGACCGGCCCGCACTCGCGGTGGATCGTTTCGGCCGCCTGCTGGAGGCTCTCGCGGCGGAGCACGTCGGCCTCGACGGCGATCGCCCGGCCGCCGGCGGACCGGATTTCGTCGACGACCTTCGCGGCGGCCTCGGGCACCAGGTCGAGCACGGCCACGGTGGCGCCTTGGCCCGCCAGGGCCTTGCTCAGGGCACTGCACAAGATCCCTCCGCCTCCGGTCACGGCGGCCACTTTGCCCGTCAAATCCGACATCTCCCTCATCCTTTCTCTTGTCGCAAAGCGCCTGGGCCAACATGGCGGGAAAGCGCAGCCTTAGGGCCGCCGCGTTCTCAGCGTCTATGAGGATACCAGGGAGAATCGGCCGGCGAAAGATCGGCACCGGGCCCTTGAAAAATCGGAGAAAATCGACGCCTAAGGTGTCCGGCATCGAGGCGATTTGGCGATGTGTAGGGTAGATAAGTGTAGATAAGTGTGGAAGACCAACCATCCACCTCAGGAGCGGCTGACAACCCCGCCTTCCATGTCGGCAAGCAATCGGGAGGACCTGCCATGCTTCGCTACCGAATTGCCCCCCAACCGACAGGCCGCTACATGGTCATCGCCGCGTCGACTTGCTCGGTCTCCATCGACGAGACCTACGCCACCCGAGCGGAAGCCCAAGACACGGCCGACTGGCTCAACCGCCTCCGTCAGGCCGAGTGGCAGCGCGGGCCCGGCCAGCCGGCGCTCTAGCCCCAGTCGTTCCCGGGGCTCGTGATGCCCCGAGTCCTCGGGGCCCGGCCACCCGAAATGGCACAGTTTGTTTCTGCGCGAGCCCTTTCCGAGCGTCTTCCATGCGGTCGCTGCCCACCGCGGACCCGCCCAGCCGGCGCGCCGCCCGGCCCGCGACCCCCGACTCGTCCGCTCGCCGGGGCCCCCACCGCTCGACCCCGGGTTAAGCTCCCATTCCGTTTTCCTCGACTGCCGAGAAACGGCTTGACCGGCGCCCCGCTAGGTCGTCTGTCAGGTTAGAATGCGGAGTGCGTCGGGCCGCTTGACGAGCGAAGCGCGCCGGGCCGTGGGACGAGCCGCGCGCCCCGGACAGCCCTCTTGGCGGAGGCGATTAGGTCCGGTGAGGGCTCTGCTGGAAGAGCACGTTCTCCCCGTCTACCGGTTCGCGTTGCGCTTGGCGGGCGATCCGCATCGCGCCGAGGACCTCACGCAAGAGACGTTCCTTCGGGCGTGGCGGCACCGGGGGCAGCTTCGCCAGCGCAGCGCCGCCCGCGTGTGGCTCTTCAAAATCGCCGTGAATCTCTGGCGCGACCAACTCCGCCGTGCCCGGCAGGGCCCCCGTGACGCGGGTCGCTCGTGCGACGACCACGAGGCCCGGCAGCCACCCGCGGATCGGGCGATGATCGACCGGGAGGACGTGCAGAGGGCGCTGGAGGCCATGGACTCGCTGCCCGGCCGGCAGCGCGAAGTCCTCTACCTGCGAGCGTGCGAAGGGCTTTCGCTGGGCCAGATCGCCGACGTGCTTGGGATCAGCGCCGAGGCGGCCAAGTCCAGCCTCTCGCTCGCCCGAAAGGCGATGCGACGCCGTTTGAAGGACGTGTGTCAAGACCGTTTCCCCACGGGTTGAGAGTCGCGATGGACACTCGCCGATGCGATCAACGGGACGACTACCTGGGCGGCGTGCTCTCGGCCGACGAGGCGGCACGCTTCGAGGCCCATCTGGCCGAGTGCCCGGCGTGTCGCGCGGAAGTGGCAGACGGCCGGCGGATCGATCGCTTGCTGGCCCGCGCAAACGACCACCTGGAGCCCGTCCCGGCGCGGCTGGTCGACCGGATCGAGGGGCGGATACGCTCGCTCCGACGTCGCCGGGTGATTCGCGTGTCGCTGGGGCTATCGGCCGCGGCGGCGGTCTTGCTGGCGGTCGGCGTCTGGCTGAACCGGCCGGATGATGGGATGCGCACGGGTCCGGCGACGCATCCCGGCGCGCGCTCGATTGGCGGAGAGACGATGGAACGGGAGCCCGACTCCACCCCGGACCGGCACGACGCAGCCCCCGTTGCCCAGTTGGCGTCGGGGGGCGCATCTCGGGTGCGAGTCTCGCTTGCCGATCCCTCGGAGGCGATCCTGGTTCCCATCGAGACGTCCAACCCGAACGTGAGCATTGTCTGGATCTACCCCACGTTGAGGCCCGGGCGGGCCGCCGCCCAGCCGGGCGCCGTGTCCCCCTGAATCATGATGAGGAAAGAGCCATGTGCCGGAGAAGCTCGAATCGGACCGCATTGGTGTACCGGCTGCTGTTGGCTTCGCTCGCCAGTCTCGTTCTGCCGGCCGTAGCGGCCGCCGGGGAGGCGAAGTCGCCCGAACCGAAGCCGGCCGCCGCGTCGCCGGCCGACGCGCCCGAAACGGCGGAGCCCTCCGAGGTTTCGCCCGCGGCCAAGCGTGCCGGCACGCCGACGTCGGGTCGCGAGAAGCAGAGTGTTAGGGTCTATGCCCTCAGGTACGCGGATGAGCAGACGGTTGG
>Ga0180434_10009555_pt1 | contig 10522 bp, 6 predicted proteins | sample SS_ome_7_FD_132453 | JGI IMG/M metagenome (GOLD analysis project Ga0180434, IMG submission 132453) | Hypersaline lake sediment archaeal communities from the Salton Sea, California, USA - SS_1_D_2 metaG | ecosystem: Environmental > Aquatic > Non-marine Saline and Alkaline > Hypersaline > Sediment... | reverse complement strand
CGAGAAGGCCTTCAACCAGCAGCTGAATGCCGAAGCGTTTTCAGCCTACCTCTACCTGGCGATGTCGGCCTGGTTCGACGCCGGCAACCTGCCGGGTATGGCGAGCTGGATGAAACTGCAGGCCGGAGAAGAGCTCGAACACGCCCTGAAGTTCTACGACCAGATCCAGGAACGGGGCGGTACCGTGCATCTGATGCAGATCGATACCCCCCAGGCCGAATGGGATTCACCCCTGGCTGCTTTCGAAGCAGCCTACGAGCACGAACAGAAGGTCACCGGGATGATCCACGATCTGGTCGATCTGGCGATCAGCGAGAAGGACCACGCCGCCAACGCCTTCCTGCAGTGGTTCGTGACCGAGCAGGTCGAGGAGGAAGATTCGGCCCTCTCGATCGTCGAGAAGCTCCAGCTCGCCGGCGATTCCCCCGGCGCGCTCTTCATGATCGATCGCGAACTCGGTCAGCGCGGTGGCTCCGACGACCACTAGGGTCGGTCACCACTTTCCATTCAATCCCGCTGCAGACAGGGTGTGACGGCAACGCCGCAGGGCGGATCCGGCGCACCCTGTTCCGTGTTTTCGCCTGTCCGGTTCACCGCCAGCGGGTATATTTCCCTGCGCTCTCCTTTTTTTCATTCTGCGCCCTGCGGCATGCATTCGTGATACCGACCGGGTTGGTCGGGCAACCTCATCTCTACCCGCTCAGGGGGATGGCAGTGACGACACATCACCTGCCCGTTCTGCGGATCGACGACATCGAGGCCCGGATACCGATCGTGCAGGGGGGGATGAGTGTCGGTATCTCACTTTCGGGCCTGGCGGCGGCGGTCTCCAACGAAGGTGGTATCAGCGTCATCGGAGCAGCGGGTCTCGGGCTTCTCGAAGACGAGAATCCGAGCAACTACAGAGAGGCGAACGAGCAGGCGCTCAGGAGCGAGATCCGGAAGGCACGCAGCCTGACCGACGGACTGCTCGGGGTCAATATCATGATGGCCCTCTCCGATCACGGGAACCTCATTACGGCGGCCATCGATGAAGGCGTGGATCTGATCTTCATCGGGGCGGGCATGTGGCTCCGCGCTCCCCGGCAGGTCGACATGGACCTGGTCCGGGATTCGTCGACCAAGATCGTGCCGATCGTTTCTTCGGCCCGGGCCGCCCGGATCATCTTCCGCTACTGGGCCCGGCATCACACCCACGTACCCGACGCCGTGGTGATCGAGGGGCCGAAGGCCGGCGGACACATCGGCTTCGCCCGTGAAGATGTGTCCAATCCCGAGTGCGCCCTCGAAAATGTCCTCCCGCGGGTCATAGAGGAGATACATCCCTATCGGGACCGGTTCGGCAAGAGCATTCCGGTGATTGCGGCGGGGGGGATCTTTTCGGGACGGGACATCTACGAGATGCTGCAGCTCGGAGCCGACGGTGTGCAGATGGGTACCCGGTTCGTGGCGACCCATGAGTGCGATGCCTCGGATGAATTCAAAGAGATGTATGTGAACAGTACCGAGGAGGACATGGTGGTGATCTCCTCCCCGGTCGGCCTCCCGGGCCGGGCCATCAGAAACAGTTTTCTCGACAACATCCTGGCTGGCCGGAGAACCCCCTTCCGCTGTCCCTGGAAGTGTCTGGTGACCTGCGATTTCCGCAAATCTCCGTACTGCATAGCCCGGGCGCTGGTGAATGCACGCAAAGGGAAGATCACCCAGGGCTTCGCGTTCGCCGGGTTGAACGCCTACCGTATCGAGAAGATCGTATCCGTGAAAGAGCTCATTCAGAGCCTGATCGAGGAATACGAGGACGCGGTGCGGGAATTCCTGGACAGCGCCGAAGGCGTGGTGCCGGCCCTGTCCCCGGCCTGACCGAACCGACCGCACCCGCTTTTCGGCTGCCCTGCGGTTCGCGTCATCCTCCTGACCGCCAGGTTTTTCACTCTCTCTGATTCCGACCTTGCCAACGGGTGCGAAGCACTCCATTGTTGACCACGATTTTCGCCCCGAACGTTCACCGGTAAGCATCGGATCGGTCCATGCAGGTATTCCTCCAGTCCCTCGAACGATGGGTGCAGGCCTTCACGGATTTCCTCGACACCTGGGTCGTCAACATCGGTCCCTCCGTCGGTGGGGAGAAGATACCGATCATGGTCATCATGCTCCTCGGGACGGGTGTCTTCCTGACCCTCCGCCTCGGCTTCATCCAGCTGCGGCGGCTCGGGCACGGTTTCGCCGTCACCAGCGGCAAGTACGACGATCCGGAGGAACCCGGCGACGTTTCGCACTTCCAGGCGCTGACGACCGCCCTCTCAGCCACGGTCGGGATCGGGAACATCGCCGGGGTGGCCCTGGCCATCCACCTGGGCGGGCCGGGGGCGCTCTTCTGGATGTGGGTCACGGCCTTTCTGGGCATGGCCACCAAGTACACCGAGGTGACCCTGGCCCAGAAATACCGGGCGGTGGAGGCTCCTGATCACGACGCCCATACCTGGGAGGGGACCGTCTCGGGTGGGCCGATGTACTACATCGAACGGGGCCTGGGCCGGAACTGGAAACCGATGGCGGTCTTCTTCGCCATCATGCTGGCCTCGGTGGCCTTCCTGACCGGGAACGGGATCCAGGCCAACACCGTGGCCGATGCCGTGCAGACCGAGTGGGGCGTGCCGACCTGGATCACGGGTCTGATCACCTCCGGGATCGTGGCCATGGTGATCCTGGGCGGGATCTCCCGGATCGGCAGGGTAACCAGCATTCTGGCGCCGGTCATGGCCCTGGTCTACGTGCTCGGTGCTCTCGTCATCCTCATTCTGAACGCCGGTGACGTTCTGCCCACCATCGGCCTCATCATCCGGGAGGCTTTCCGGCCCACCGCCGGGATCGCGGGGGCGGGAATCGGAGCCATCCTGGTCACCCTGATGTGGGGGGTGAGGCGGGGGCTCTTCTCCAATGAGGCCGGACAGGGGTCGGCGCCGATCGCCCACGCCGCCGCCAAGACCGACGAGCCGGTTTCCGAAGGGGTTGTGGCCCTGCTCGAGCCCTTCATCGACACCATCCTGATCTGCACCATGACCGGCCTGGTTCTCATCATGACCGGGGTGCACACCGAGCGCTACCCGACCGAGATCGCCTTCAGCGGCGGGGACATCTCCTACGTCGTCGAGCACGAGGGGCGCGGCTGGATCGATGTGGACATGCCCGACGAGGTCGAGGTCTCCAACGGTTATCAGGTTGCCTACAGTCCGGAGAGCCCGCAGGTCGCCTGGCACGAAGTCAAGGTGGACCGGCTCTATGAAGACGAGGCGATGACCATCCCCTTCAGCGGGACCGTCCTGCCCGTTGCAGCCGAAGCCATGACCAACGACGGCCGGACCCTCGAGACGCTCTGGGGCATGGCCCCGGAGAACGGCGCCCCCCTGACCATGCTCGGTTTCCAGAAGGGACTCTCGCCGCTGGGCAACTGGGGGCACTACATCGTGCTCTTCTGCGTCATGCTCTTCGCGATCTCCACCGCGATATCGTGGAGTTATTACGGTGACCGGAGCGCCAATTACCTGCTGGGCAAGAGATTCGTTCTGCCGTACAAGATGGCTTTTATCGTGGCCCACTTCATCGGAGCCGTCCTGCCTCTGGCCGTGGCCTGGAGCCTCGGGGACGTGCTGCTGGCGATCGTCATCTTCCCCAACCTCTTCGCTCTGATCCTGCTGGCGCCGAAGGTCGTGGATATGACGAAGGACTACTTCGCCCGGCAGCCGTGGATGGAGAACTTCGAGAAGCGCCAGCGGATGAAGGAAGAGGGCACACTGTAACCGGGAGCCCCCCGGGCGGTGCCGGTGCCCGGGAAGAGCGGTATTTCGCTCCGCAACCGGCGGGGATCTGTTCCCGGGATGCGGCTCTCTCATGGACGGTTGACAGTCCGCGGCAGGGGGCGCATTTTCAGTGAGTCGGGAGAGGGGTGGTCTTCCGGTCCTCGGCCGATTGCAGCGTACTGAGAAATCGAACGGGCCTATAGCTCAGCTCCGGTTAGAGCGCACGCCTGATAAGCGTGAGGTCGGTGGTTCGAGTCCACCTAGGCCCACCAGCCAGACCCGCCCCAGGCGGAGATGAAGCGGGGAGACAGACCATCATCTCCCCGCTTTCTGGTATAAAGGAAAGACCTCACACCCTTCACCAGCAGACGGGCAGGACCGTGAAAGAATACACAAGCGATGCAATCAGAAACGTGGCCCTGGTAGGCCATGGCGATTCCGGCAAGACGACCCTGGTCGATGCCTTCCTCGTCACCGCGGGAGACATCAGCCGCATCGGGAGCGTCGAAGCGGGGAACACCGCCTCGGATTTCACTGATGAGGAGAAGGAACGGCAGATCACCATCAATACCTCCCTCATCTTCACCGAGTACAGCGGGACGAAACTGAATCTGCTCGACACTCCCGGCTTCGCCGATTTCCTGGCCGAGGTCCGCGGCGCCCTGCAGGTCGTCGAAGCGGCACTGGTCGTGCTCAAGGCAGACGCCGGACTCGAGGTGGGGACCGAACAGGTCTGGCGCTATGCCCGCGAAGCAGGCGTGCCGCGCCTGCTGCTGGTCAACAAGCTCGACAAGGAACACACCGACTTCGACGCCATCGTGCAGGCGGCCATCGATCGTTTCGGCACCGGGGTGGCTCCACTGCAGTTCCCGCTCAATCCCGGTCCCGACTTCTCCACCGTCATCGACCTGCTCAAGAACCGGGCCCTGGTCTTCGAACAGGACGGCAAGGGGACCTACACCGAGACCGACATTCCCGAGAGTGCCGCGGCCAAGGCGGCTGAACTGCGCGAGACCCTGGTCGAAGCCGCCGCCGAAGCCGATGACGCCCTCATGGAGAAGTACTTCGAGGATGGCGACCTCGCGCCCGAAGACATCGTCGCGGGATTGCTCAAGGGTATCCGGGAAGGGACCGTCCACCCGCTGCTCTGCAGCGCGTCTGAACTCAATGTCGGTACCGGCCGGGTCATGGAACTGCTGGCCGAGATGGTTCCGGCTCCCGACCAGATGGAACCGCTGACCGGCACCGACAAGAGCGGCGAAGAGGCGGTGAGGGAGCGCAACGACGCAGCGCCGTTCGCCGGGCAGATCTTCAAGACCCTCTCGGAAGCCCACGTCGGGGAACTCTCGTTTCTCAAGGTCTTTTCCGGTACGCTCGAGTCGGGGCAGGAAGCCCTCAACATCACCCGCAGTTCCAAGGAGCGCCTCGGCAGTCTGAGCCTGCTCAAGGGGCACAACCGGGTCGAGATCGAGAAGGTCCACTCCGGTGACATCGTGGCCCTGGTCAAGCTCAAGGACACCCACACCGGCGATACCCTCTGCGCGCCCTCACAGCCCTTCGCCTGCCCGCCGATCGTCTTCCCCGATCCGGTGATCAGGATCGCGATCGAACCGGTCGGCAAGGGCGACGAGGCCAAGCTCTCGACCGGACTGCAGAAGCTGCACGAGGAGGATCCGTCAGTCCACGTCGAGGCCGATCCCGAACTGCACCAGACCCTGCTCTACGGCCAGGGCGAGGTTCAGCTCGAGGTCATGATCAAGAAGCTCTCGGCCCGCTTCGGGGTCGAAGTCGCGACCCACGAACCGAAGGTGAAGTACCGCGAGACGATCACGAAGCCGTCCCAGGCGCACGCCCGCCACAAGAAGCAGACCGGCGGCCGCGGCCAGTTCGCCGACGTGCGCATCAAGCTCGAGCCGAAGGCCCGGGGTGAGGGGTACGAATTCATCGACAGTATCGTGGGCGGGGCGATCCCCAACCGCTTCATCCCCTCGGTCGACAAGGGCGCCAAAGCCGCAGCGGCCCGCGGAGTGATCGCCGGCTATCCCTGCGTCGACTTCAGCCTGACCCTCTACGACGGCACCTTCCACGACGTCGACTCCTCCGATGCCGCCTTCCAGCGGGCGGCCTCGATGGCCTTCAAGGACGCCTGGCGCAACGCCGGCCCGATCCTGCTCGAGCCGATCTACACCATCGAGGTGCTCGTGCCCGAGGAATACACCGGTGACATCATGGCCGACATCTCGTCACGGCGCGGCAAGGTCGAGGGGGTGACCAGCGAAGGTCCCTTCCAGGTCGTCCGGGCCAAGCTGCCGCTCGGCGAACTCTACAAGTACTCGACCGCCCTGCGTTCGATGACCCAGGGCCGCGCGAGTCACTCCCGTGAATTCGATCATTACGAACCCGTCCCGCACGACGTTCAGCAGCGCATCATCGCGCAGGCTGAGCTCGATGAGGAAGAGGAGGATTGATCATGAGGCATCACTCTGTTCTGTCCGCGGGAGCCGCAGTGCTCCTGCTCGCGGGATGCGCCGGTTCCGGCCGGGTTCAGCAGCCCGCCGCGATCGAGCCTCCCCCGCCGTCGGAAGCTTCGGCCCCGGTCCTCGAGCAGGACCTGCCGGCCCCGACGCAGACCCTGCGTTCGCTCGATGAGATCCTCGGGCCGATCAGTTTCGATCCCGATACGGTCCGGGCCGGTCGTTTCGATACCGGCCGGATGTGGCTTTTCGAGGCTCCCCCGATCGACTGGTTCTCCGAAGCCTACGGTTTCACCCCCGACGAGGCGTGGTTCGCCAAAGCCCGCAGCGCCTCCCTGCGCAACAACGGGGGGGAGTGTTCCTCCTCCTTCGTCTCGCCCAACGGTCTGATCTTCACCAACCATCACTGCGGTCGCAGCTACGTGACCCAGGTCACGCGTGAAGGCGAGAATCTGCTCGAAGAGGGCTTCTACGCGCCGACCCTGGCCGATGAACGCCCGATCGAGGGTTTCTTCATCGACCAGATCGTGGATATCACCGATGTGAGCGAGCGGGTGCATGTCGCCATGGATGCGGCTGCGAGCGCCAACGCGCGGCTGCAGGCCCGCGATGCCGAGCTCGAAGCCATTCAGGAGGAATTCGACGCCCGCAACGGAATGGTCAACGAGATCGTCGAGCTCTTCAACGGCGGCCGCTACTCGGTCTACACTTTCAAGCGCTACACCGACGTACGCCTGGTGATGGCGCCCGAACTCGAGATCGGGTACTTCGGCGGCGATCCCGACAACTTCACCTACCCGCGCTACAATCTCGATATCACCTTCATGCGGGTGTATGAGAACGGCGAGCCGGTTGATTCCTCGCAGTTCTACTACCAGTGGAGCATCGACGGGGCCGAGGCCGGCGATCCGGTCTTCGTGGTCGGCAACCCGGGCGCGACCAGCCGCCTGAGCACGGTCGCCCAGCTGGCGCACTTCCGCGACTACCAGTACGCCTACCTGCTCCACATGCTCGAAACCCGGATGACGGCCCTGCGCGCCTTCCTCGATGCCCATCCCGATCTGCCCGACTGGGAGGAGCAGAACAATTTCTGGTTCAACCTCTCCAATGGGGAGAAGTCGTACCAGGGGCGCATGGACGGTCTGCTCGACTCCTGGGTTCTGGCCCGCAAGGCTGCCTGGGAGGAGGAGTTCCGCAACGCCGTCATCAACGATCCCGTTCTGTCGGAAAAATACGGCGACCCCTGGACCGAGATCGGCGAGATCTACTACGACCTCGAACCCTACAGCAACGATCTCTACGTTTACCGTTTCACCAATGTCGGTGACGCGCTGAGTTCGGAGAACCTCAGCCGGGCCTTCCTGCTGCAGCAGTACCGCTTCCTGGCCGAACAGGGGATGGCGGCCGACTCCGAAGCCCTGCAGGGTCTCCGGCAGCAGATCCTGGCTGAGAGCACCCGCCACCCCGGCTACGAGCGCGAGATGCTCGCCGCCCAGCTCAGCGACATGCGCCGCTTTCTGGGTGACGAACACCCGATCGTGCAGGCCCTGATCGGCATGCGGACCTGTTCGGCGGCGGCCGATGACATGCTCGGCCGCACCGTGCTCGGTGACCGGGCGGCCCTCGAGGCGATGCTCGATGGTGCACCGGCAGCGATCGCGGAATCCGGCGACCCGTTCGTGACCGGCCTCGACGGCCTGCTCGAGCGCCTGATCGAAGTGCAGATGGTCGCCGGCCAGGCCTTCCAGCGCGAAGCCGACGCGGTGGCGCGGCTGGCCCGGGCGGTCTATGACGTCTACGGCGACACGATCCCGCCCGACGCCACCTCCTCGCTGCGCATTCAGGACGGGGTGGTGACGAGCTACCCGTACAACGGCACCCGGGCTCCGGTCTACACGACTTTCTACGGCCTGTATGACCGGTGGGCGAGCAACGACAAGGAAGACCCCTGGGCCCTGCCCGAGCGCTGGCAGAACCCTCCGCCGGAGTTCGATCTCGACACGCCGCTGAACTTCATTTCGACCTGTGATATCATCGGGGGGAACTCGGGCAGCCCGGTTCTCAACACCGAGCTCGAGGTCGTCGGGATCGCTTTCGATGGCAACATCGAGAGCCTGCCCGGAGACTACATCTTCCTGCCCGAGCTCAACCGCTGTGTCTCGGTGCACTCGGCCGGGGTCTTCGAGGCCATTCAGGACCTCTTCGGCTACGCGGCGCTGGCCGGGGAACTGCGCAACGGTACTCCGCCGCCTGACGGCCGATAGGCGGAGCGTCGGAGACGGAACCGATCAACGGGCCGCCGCCCCCGGCGGCGGCCTGCCAGACCGCGGATCGCGACTCCTCGTCCGGTGCGGTGGGTCCCGGTGGGCGGCACAGCATGAGGTGAGGCCATGTCGGGTCATTCGAAATGGGCGACGATCCGCCGCAAGAAAGCCAAAACCGATGCCGTCCGCGGCAAGCTCTTTTCGCGACTCACCCGGGAGATCATCGTCGCGGCCCGTGACGGCGGCGGCGATCCCGACGCCAACACCCGTCTGCGTACGGCCATCGAGAACGCCAGGTCGAACAACCTTCCCAACGACAATATCGACCGGGCGATCAAGCGGGGGACCGGGGACCTGCCCGGAGTGGAATACGAGGAGGTCGCCTACGAAGCATATGCGCCCGGCGGGGTGGCGATCATCGTCGACACTCTGACCGATAACCGCAACCGCACTGTTTCGGAGGTCCGCCATATCATCACCAAGTACAGCGGCACTCTGGCCGAAACGGGGAGCGTGAGCTGGCAGTTCGAGAAGAAGGGGACTTTCATCGTCGAGGGTGAGGAGATCGACGAAGAGAATCTGCTCGAGGTGGTGCTCGAAGCCGGAGCCGAAGATCTCGAAGCCGAAGACGATCTCTGGCACGTCACCTGCCCGGTCGATGCCTTCGCCGCTGTCCGTGACGCGCTGACCGATTCGGGGATCGGTTTCCGCGACGCGGCCATCAGCCAGGTGCCGCAGAACTATCTGACCCTCGAACCCTCTCAGCAGGGAGTGGTCCTCCGGATCCTCGAGGCACTCGAAGAACAGGACGACGTCCAGAACATCTGGACCAATCTCGATATTCAGGAGGACGCTCTCGAGGACGCGGAGGAGGAGTGAGTCCGGGTTCTCCCGAACGCCGGATTCTGGGGCTCGACCCCGGATCCCTGGTGACCGGGTGGGGGATCATCGGTGTCTCGGGTTCCGACCTGCGCTGTCTCGACTCCGGCTTCATCCGCCCGCCGAAGAACGCTTCGCTGGCTGATCGACTCTGCTGCCTCCACGACGGGATTCTCGGCGTCATCGACGCCACCGGCCCCGATGAAGCGGCCATCGAAGATGTCTACGTCGCCCGCAACGCCCGCAGCGCCCTGGTTCTCGGTCACGCCCGCGGCGTGATCATGCTGGCCTGTGCCCAGAAAGGCCTCGAACCTCACGAGTACAGTGCTACCATGATCAAGCAGGCCGTGCTCGGGCGCGGGGGTGGGGGGGCTGCGAAAGACCGGGTGGCATTCATGGTCAAGGCCCTGCTCGGGCTCGAAGAGATCCCCGAGCCGTCAGACGTAGCCGATGCCCTGGCCTGTGCGATCTGTCATGCCAACCGTTCGGAGGTGATGCCGTGATCAGCTCCCTGCGCGGCCAGCTTCTCAGCCGGCACCCGGCCGAGGCGATCATCGAGGTCGCCGGAGTGGGGTTCCGCTGCCGCATCAGCCTGGCCACCTACAGCGCTCTGCCGGCCGAAGGAGCCGAGGTCACCCTGCTCACCGAACTCGTCATGCGCGATGACGGAGCCGATCTCTACGGCTTCGCCGGGGAAGCCGAACGCACCCTTTTCGGGCTCCTGACCGGGGTGTCAGGGGTCGGGCCTAGAATGGCGCAGGGAATCCTTTCAGGGCTCTCGGTCGAGGAGTTCGCGCGGGCTCTGGCGGCTGAAGACCTGGTCGCCCTGACAGGGATCAAGGGGGTGGGCCGGAAAACGGCGGAACGACTCGTTCTCGAGCTCAAGGAGAAACTCCCCCACCTCACCGAGGTGACCGGTGAACCGGTCCCTGTCCCGGAAGAACCGGATTCAGAAACCGCAGCCGAAGAAGAGGAGGCGGTCCTGGCCCTGCGCTCGCTCGGATACGGCACCGGCGAGGCCGAGAGGGCTGTGCGCCGTGCCCGGGATCAGCTGGAAGGAGAACCGACCGTCGAAGCGCTCGTGAAGAGGGCTCTGACGCTCGCCCGT
>Ga0180434_10009554_pt1 | contig 10523 bp, 6 predicted proteins | sample SS_ome_7_FD_132453 | JGI IMG/M metagenome (GOLD analysis project Ga0180434, IMG submission 132453) | Hypersaline lake sediment archaeal communities from the Salton Sea, California, USA - SS_1_D_2 metaG | ecosystem: Environmental > Aquatic > Non-marine Saline and Alkaline > Hypersaline > Sediment... | reverse complement strand
GCCGTCGAAATATATCTCCACGCTGTCATCCTGCCAGGAACTGGCCGAATCATTTTGCAGACTGTCGTCGGTGACGTCCACGATAACATAGAGATTCTCCGCATCATACAATGCCTTCCAGGTACCGGAACCGTTTGCCGGGTCTTGAAGAGGGACGAAAGACTGCGTCGAAGCGTCCGCCCAGATTTCATCAACCTGCCCATCAAGCACGGGAGCCTGCATGGCGAAGCCGATTTCCATATCGACATCCTGCGCCGCCGTCGGGCCGATCAGGCCCACAACTATAAATGTACAAACCAAATAAAACAATTTTCTAAACATAATAATCCTCCTTCGAAAAAGATAATTAATATAGAAAGTTTAATAACGCTTTTTGCCTTCACTGCGTTATTTGAACAGTCTGACGGGGGCATCCCGTGCCCTTCGATTTGAAACAGCCTCCTTTCCATCCAATATTAAATGAGTTCTGCCAAACGACTGAAAATTCACAAACTCAAACAATTTTATTTATACCAGATAAACCACCTATACGTCAAGGCAAATCTTAGTATCCCGCTTCGGCACAGCCCTTAAAGGGGTTTTTCCCAGATTTTTCCTTTGCGCAGCTTATCTGCAAAAGTTTCATGTGAAAATGCTGCTAAGGTTTCGGCAATCTGCTCTGCTCAGCGTCTGTCGGCGGGTAGGTTTTGAAGGTGGACCACATGCCTGCATTGCCCGAATCCCACGCCTCTTTAATGAAAACCTTGTCTTTTTTCATATACGCGGTATGCCCGTCATAGAAGGCCATATTGACCCCCTCGCTGTGGCGATAAAGCGTCGGGCCGTCGGTGCCGACATCCTTATACGGCATGATAGTATCCTGGCCGAGAACGTCCCATCCATCCTCGTAATTTGCCCCCCACCACCATAGCCACCAGTCGTTGCTCTCGGTGAAAATGAGCTCATCGGCCGGGCCGGGAACGGTAGTGTTTTTGTGCCCGGCGTAACCTATGCCGAACCAGTCCGAAAAGTACCAGTCCGTCAGGTTGTAGCCGTAGCTGATCCAGTTGTTGTACTGACTGTCTTCTATTCGCTTTATCGAAATCCTGTCGCTCGGACATAGATACTCCCTGGGCGCATTCCAGCCCTCGTTCGCAACGGCGTTCTTGGGCTTATAACCTATCAATTCTCGAAACAGCAGGTTGGAAGGCCAATAGCGATTGTCGCCTAATGTTCTGTCCATGATTGGAACGTACCAGCCGTCTGCTTCGTCCGAATATAGAACATTGGCCAGTCCCAGCGTTTTTAAGTGGCTGCTGCAAACGATGCGTTTGCCGTGCTCCTTGGCTCTCCTGAGGGCGGGCATCAGAATCGCCATGAGTATCGCAATAATAGAAATGACAACGAGCAGCTCGATAAGCGTGAAAGCTTTCTTAATTCGCATGGCAACCTCCTTCCCGCTGATTTTTACCGGCCCGGTATTTATCGTCTGCTTTTGCATTTTCCTACTCAATTACACAGCCGAATCTCTTCTATAACATACTACCAAATAAATGCTGATAATTCAAGGTTCCGTTTTTTTTGAAGCGATTCTTACGACGGGTGGCCTGTTTTTTTATTCAAGGATTTCCAACCGCACGCCGGGGACTTCTCCCTGTGGATAGCATCTCATTTTGACCGCCGGGCTGTCGGCCGGCACGCGAAAATCCAGGGCCGAGAAATCTTTAACCGTGAACTCTGCCAGTTTGCTGCCCTGTTCGAGACCGAGCTCTTCTCGAACCCGCTCCAGATTCCGATACCTCCTGTTCTGCTTCCAGGTAACTCCCCAGTTGAACAATTCAGCGCCGGGGGCTGCGAAATAGAGATTATCTCTTAGAGTCAGCGCGAGCTTTTGAAGCGACAATCGGTCGGCGGCCGCTTCGCCAGCCTTAGCGGGCCAGTGGCGATTGTCTGTAATGTCGAACCAGCCCCAGGTCTGCGCATCGCGATTGAGGGCGATTACGTTGTTGCGAATAACGTGATCGTGGTTCCAAACCGGCTCGCTGTTCCTGTCGCCGATTCGCGGCGTCGAACGGCTCTGCTCGCGGAAGTTAAAACCTTCCTTATTGCCGATTAGCAGATTACGCTCGATAAGGCAGTCCGGCGAGCTGGAGATACTAATGCCCGCACTGGCGCCCCAGGCACCGGCGGTACCGGCCAGACCGTTTCCCACGATGACATTGTCATGGGCGTGCAGGCCGTAGGAGATTTCATAGAAGATACCGGCGTCTTCATTGAAGGCAATAAGGCAGTTGCGGACGGTGCAGTCCTCGTTGCCGATGTCGAACCATATCCCATCTCCACGGTTCTCGATGAAGGTGCTGTTTTCGAGCACCACGCCGCGAGTCAGACATATCTTATTACCGCCGGCTTCCCAGCCCCGATTGTAACCTTTGATATTGTTGTTCCGCACGTTGCATCCGGTCATTCTGAGCCTGTGGGCACGTCCGGCGCCGAAACCGAGCTGGCCGTTGTACTGGAAAATGCAGCGGCGAACGGTGATATCCTCGCCTCTGAATGCAGCGCCGCTTGCGTTGGTATATTCGAAAACGCAATCCTCGATGTTCAGACGATTGCCGGAGAACTCAACTGCCCCATATTGTGCACGATTTGCGGCGTATCGAAAGCGAATGCCTTTAATGGTGACATAATCGCCCTTAACGGTGAGGATTCGATCGCGAACGGATGCCTCGACCTTCACCTTGCTGCTGCTGACATCCTGATTATCGTAGCTCCGGACATAAAGTTTTTTGCCGTCCAGATCGACGTAGAAAGTGCCTCGTGCGAGCTTGTCACGTTCGAGGACCTGCCGGAGTGCGTAACCGTTGATAAAAACCTGCTCGCACCGGCCAATCAAACGATGGAAGTCGTCGTCGGGATGCGTGTTGTGCCGGTTCCACGTAATGAATTGGTGCGGCCAGGGCGTGCTGTAAATACGGCCATCGCCCTTCACATCGGCCCATTCACTAATGCGGTCGGCGCCGGTCATAACCACGCCGGCCCCGGGCGCAGCCTGAAATTCGATCGGGTTGTCCGGCAGGCCGCTCTTTTCGATAGCGACAGCCTCGCGATAGATGCCGCTGTGAATAATCACCGTATCACCCGGCTCGGCAAGCTCCGCGGCCCGGGCAATTGTTCGCGCCTGTTGTTGCTGCTCGACGCCGGACAACGTTTCTCCGGAGACATGCCACGTCTTGCCGTTCGCCGAGGCACAGAAACACAATCCCTGCATCAATACAAGCACAATCCTTATTCCCTGGCAACGTCTATTCTTGATATTGTCTTGCCTGATCATTATCGACAGCCTCCTACTTGCCGCACTATATAGTGACGAGCATATATACAGAAGGCACGAGTTGTCAAGCTCGTGCCTTCTGTTTCTGTTTGCTTCTTCGTGACTTACAAGTTCCTGGGCATCACGAAAGGCTCTCGGTACGAGCACGTGATGTACTTATTGGCCTTTTCGGCGTCTGATCCGACAAAACGTTCGGTCTTGCGGTCGTAGGTCAGAGCCGGCCCGAGGACAAATTTATCTTTGGCCGGATCGACTCCGTTGCCGTCTAACTGCTCCAGCATGGCATTGAGCGTATTGATGGCGTCCTCGTGCTTTTTGACGCTTTCGCGGACCTCGTCAAGAGAGGCCTCGGTCCCGGCCCGCCAGGCGACGTTGGCCTGGTGACAGACCGCGGTGCCGAGATGCCCGACTTCGATCTCCGCGGCCAGGTCCTGCCTGCGACCGCTCCGGAGACAATCGATGAAATTCTGGTCATGCCCCGAACCGCCGGTTCCTTTGTATTGATATGCGCGCTTGCCGTTGTTGTCATAAAACCAGCCGCCGCCGCGCGAAATCCGAATCGATCCCGCCTCACACTGTATGTAATTACCGCCGCGCGAACCGAGATACAGCGCGCCGCTTTTGCCGCCGCGTTGCTTGGGGTTGGGCAGGTTGCGAATATCCACAACAACCGGCAACCCATCGTAATAGAACAACGCAAAGTGCATATTGGGCGTCTCGCCGTTGTCGTCCCACGCAAAGCGATTTCCAGCCGCCACTACTTTGGTCGGCACATCATCCCAGCCTAAGATGTGACGGAAATCATCGATATAATGAATTCCCCAGTTGGCCATCTCGCCGTCTCCCCAGTTCCACTGCCAGTGCCAGTCGTAATGGAACTGCTTACGCATCACGGGCGTCATCGGGGCAGGCCCGGCCCAGAGATTATAGTCGATGTTGCTCGGAACGGGCTGAGGTGTTGTCACTTTTCCAATCGTGGCTCGGGCACCAAGTTTGGAGCAGTGTATCCAGAGGACCTTGCCGTACTTGCCCGCCTTGACATCGCGAGCGGCTTCCTGCACGGCGGGACACGAGCGATGCTGCGTACCGGCCTGGACGATACGGTTATACTTTCTTGCCGCGTTGACCATCTGGCGGCCTTCCGCTATCGAGTGGCTGACCGGTTTTTCCACGTACACGTGCTTGCCCGCCTGGCAGGCATAAACCGTCATCAGCGAATGCCAGTGATTCGGTGCGGCGATTACCAGGGCATCGATGTCCTTGCGATCCAGCAGCTCCCTGATATCGGCGTAGCCCGTCACGGAAGATTCGTACTTGTCTTTGTACTGCCTGACGCGGTCGCCAAGGACTTTACTGTCGGGATCGCAGAGTGCGACAACTTTCACGCCTTGAAGCTTCTGGAAATTCTTGATGTGAGCGCCGCCCCGGCTGCGAATTCCCGCTACCGCGACGCGGACTTCATTATTTGCCCCGCGAACGCTCGGCAATAGTCCGCCCGGAGATGACAGGGCCAGATAGGATCCCGCCGTGGCGGAAATACTACGCTTGAAAAATTTTCGACGACTAATTTTATTCATCATCTGATCCTTTATTAAAATAATCCTCAATTAGCTATTTCACGCGCAGGAGACTTCAACCCGTCGCTGCGAGCAAAAATCCCGAACGCCCAACTTCTCTATATTAACAAATATACAACCGTAGTCGAGCCTTTTTTCATATTGTTTATAGGAGATTTGTTCGTTAAACGCTTATTGATAGCATAGTCGATAACATTTGCTAAACAATAAGAGCCAACAACTCTTTCAAGCTGCCAGTTCTCTAACAATATGGGGCGTTATGTTTTGTGTCGCGGGCATCTTGCCCGCGATTAGAGGGTGGGACGCCCTCGACATGTGGTCTACTGTGTCAAGGCTGCGATTTGCTATGGGCTCACTACACGATTGTAGATACGAACGTCGTTAATCAGGCCGGAAAAGTGAATACCGGGGCCTATACCAGATCAACCGGTATAAGCCCCGAATTTATACAATAGCATAGATTCATGAGTCTGTTTTAACCGGTTCTTATTGCATTGATACCGGATGCAGACAAATGTCATCGATGTATACCAGACCTGTGCCTCCTTCTTCTGTGGCATCGTCACCAATCACAATCGTCATGCTTGTGATCTCATTAAGATTCACACCAGCGAAATCTGTCAGAGGAATAGACCACTGCTGCCAGGTATCTGATAAAAGTACAACTGGATCCGTATGAACGATCACAGCCACATTGTCTGCACTGTCTCCTAAACAGACTTTTAAAGGCTCCGCCGTATTATCCGGGCCTCCATGAATCCACAGGCTTAGGGTCTCAACACCCATTCGGGTCCAATCCTGGGGAGTCTCCCAAATACGCAGTACCTCTGAGATCGGCGCCGTGCTGTTGTCATAGACGAGATACATGGACTGTTCGCCATTATGGACAATGCTCGCCTCCGGATACAATATCTCAGCGCCGTTGTTCGGATCACCCCAACCATCCCACCAGATGAACCACATCGGATCAGAGGATTCCATATCATCTACGACAAGATAGTCGGCGACAGAGAAGCTCCAGAGATCGCCTTTGGTGATAAGCCCTTTGGCGCTAACTTCATCGACGCGCCAATAGAAGGTCTGGCCGGGCTGCACATCTTCAGCTAGAGTATACTCGCTGGCTTGTTGTCTGCCGCGATAGACACCCGTTGTATCGGATGTGTCCGCATCCTCGACGGCCGCTGAGTCCAACCCGACATATACATCATGTTCAGATGCCCCGCTTCCAGGCCACCAAGAAAGTAACCGGGCTTGATCAATATCTGAAAGTCCCTGGTCAAAAGGTTTCGGCAGACTGGCCGACTTAGTAAGGTCGTCAACCTCTTGGTCCCAATGGCTCATCAAGACTTCCACATCGGCCTCATCCACGATCCCGTCTCCCCAAGGCATGGGACCGACATCGCAGCGAGGTGCAGCCGTTCCCCAGTTATCAATCAGCGTCACTAAATCCTCGATTTCAACAAAGCCGTCCCCATTGAAATCAACAATAGGTATAATCGGCGCCTGCCATGTATCTCCGATTCCGTGTCCCCCGCCGCGCATCGATGCACAGTAAAAAGTAGAACCATCCGCCGAAACGCCTGGGCATCCATCAATCTGGCGACTGTTGATTGGTGTCGGAAGGGCTACGGGAGTGCCCCACGCATCCGATTTACTCGACCGGCTCGATACCCACATGTCCTCTTGCCCCGGGCCCCCAGGTCGCCAGCCGTGAAAGAATAGCAGAAGGCCATCGGATGAGACGTAGGGACAAGAATCGTAATCGGTACTATTGACAGCTTCTCCAATATTCACCGGTTTTCCCCAGGGATCATCTATCGTGGCTCGTTTTGCTACCCATATATCTCCGCCACCATACCCTTCGGGCCGAAATACTCCCCATTCATTGAAGTAAAGCTCCAAACCGTCTGAGGAAACGCAGGGAAAGATCTCGTCAAACTCGCTATTAACGGGTTCTCCGAGATTCACGGGATCGCTCCAGTCATCCGCTAGCGTGGCTCGTGTACTCACCCAAAGATCAAATGCACCATACCCACCGAGTCGATTGGAGCAAAAATAGAGGGTCAAACCATCCGCAGATAGACTGGGCTTGCCGTCGTCATACTCGCTGTTGATGATCGGCCCAAGATTGACCGGTTCGCCCCAGGGCTCAGAGACGCTGGGCCTTCTGGTCATCCAGATATCCCAGCCCCCGCATCCGCCGGGTCGGAGGAAATCTAAATCGAAGAAGTACAGCTCAAGCCCGTCCGATGAAACCGTCGAAAAACACTCATGAGCTCCAGTGTTAACAGAAGGCCCCAGATTCACCGGTTCGCCGAAGGTGAAATCGGCCCTCACATTCCCGCCGCTAATCACCACAGCGGCCACAACTCCAACCAATACAACCCTGATTTTTGCACAATTTAAGAGTTTCATAACACACTTCCTTTCTTGCCTTTACAGGCCAAATGACGTTAATTAAACGGCTTTTTATAACCATCATACTTTTTCATTCGCACCTCACTTTCTACCTCTTAGGGCTTGATGAATAGACGTTTCTATTTATTAAGGACTCACGACTCGGTTGTAAATACGGATGTCATCAATCAGGCCGGAGAAGTAGGTTCCGGGTTCCATATTCTTGCCGCAACCAATATAAAGGCCGCTCTTCGATTCACACAGACCATTCGGTGTGTCTTCGGCTACAATGATGCCATCAACACAGAGTGTTCTATGCGAGCCGTCCCAGACAAGACCTATGCGGTGCCAATGGCCATCGGTGATAACTGTCTCGCAATACAGAGGGCCTGCGGAACGACCGGTACATTTCAATTCCGTCATCAAATTGCCCTCGGCATCCACTGTCAGCCAGTTCGACGCACCTGTCTGCGACAAAACTACTTGTCCCGGTGCTCCACCTTTTATCCATGCGACTACACTGAAATTCCCGTCCGCCGGATTCAGGACTTCGCCGGCGATTGCACAACCATCGACACCGTTTAACTCAAGAGCACCATCTACCTGTCCGCTATCGGGCTGCCACGCAGCGCCACCGACAACAAAGGCATCGTTGATACCGTTACCAACACTATCAGCAGCGAACATACCCTCTGTTTCGTCCAACGGCCAATGTGCAACCAGGGTAGGATCATCCACTTCCTCGAAAAAATGTTCAGCAAGAACTTTCAGGTCCTCAACATCGACTACGCCGTCACCCCAGGGCATCGGGCCGATGTCACACAAAGAATAATCTTCGCCCCAATGGTCCACCATGATGCACATATCGGAGGAGTCGACGATTCCGTCGCCGTTGAAGTCCACGATGGGAATGATGGGCGCCTGATATATGTCGCCCCAGGTCCCACCATATCCACCAGGCCGATTTGAGGAGAAGTATATGGTGGAACCGTCTGATGACAGCCTTGGGTCTTCTTCGCCGGAGGAACTGTTGACGATAGGTCCGAGATTCACAGGAGTTTCCCAAGGATCGGAGACGGTCGGCCGAGTCGTCATCCACATATCTGAATTCCCGAATCCACCGGGCCGATACGGAGATCTATAGTCAAGACCGGCAAAGAAGAGTAACAGGCCATTTGTGGATAAGCATGGATCTGCGTCTCGTGCCGAACTATTTACTATTGCCCCAAGATTGATTGCTTCTGTCCAGGGATCATTTTTTGTTGCACGGTTTGTCACCCATATGTCAAAGGTGCCGATTCCGCCAGGTCGGTTGGAGTGGAAATAGAGTTCTAGGCCATCAGACGAAATCCACGCTCCATCGTCATAACTTGACCTGTTGACTGTTGGGCCGAGATTTATAGGCTGCTCCCAATCATGGTCTCTTGTTTCACGTCTGGCTACCCAGATGTCAAAGCTGCCATAACCACCCGACCGGTTGTAGGAGCCGAAATAGAATTCCAGACCATCCACAGAAAGGCAACAAGGGCAGTTCCGGCAGCCTGGATAATTGAGAGGTGATCCAGGATTCGTAGGTGGTTGCCAAGGATCGGAAACACTTGTACGTTTCGCCACCCATATGTCAAGAGATCCTACACTACCAGGCCGGTCGGACGTAAAATAAAGTTCTAATCCGTCTGTTGAAATACATGCTGTAACTTCACTATCCGGACTATTGATTGTCGGCCCGAGATTGGTAGGTTCCCCAAAGGTGAAATCCGCCTTTGCTCGCCCGCTGACAAAGACAATCACGGCCAAAACTCCGACTGCTATTAATCTCATTCTGTCATCATTCAATCGCTTCATTTCTTTGCCCTTTCAAAATTTGTTTCCAATATCTATTTTCATGGATTGATGGGCCGGCCGGGCAGTTCCTCAAATAAATGCTCCGCCAGAACGATGAGGTCCTGGACATCGACTACGCCGTCGCCCCAGGGCATCGGGCCAATATCACACAAGGAATAATCCGTGCCCCAGTGATCAACTACGATGCACATGTCTGCAGCATCGACAATTCCGTCAGTATTGAGATCAACGATTGGAATGACTGATGCCTCGTATATGTCGCCGTACATCCCACCAAATCCACCAGGTCGTTCTGAAGTGAAATAGAGAGTGGAGCCGTCGGGTGAAATCCTCGGATTACAGTCAAGGCTCGGACTATTAACGATTGGTCCAAGATTGACAGGAACACCCCAAGGAACATTGAAACTCGCCCGGATGGTAAACCACATGTCTGCATTACCAAAACCACCTGGCCGGAGTGTTACATCTCTTTCTTCTGAGAAGAAAAGTACCAAACCATCAAAGAAGAGAAAAGGAAACGCTTCGGAGGCTGAGCTATTGACGACTGGCCCAAGATTCATTGCTTCTCCCCATGGATCATTCTTTGTTGCCCGCTTGGACACCCATATGTCGTCGCTACCATATCCTCCGGACCGCCGTACGAAGTAGAGTTCAAGTCCATCAGGAGAGATCGAAGGAGTCCCGTCATTCGATGAGCTGTTTACTTCTGGACCGAGATTCACTGGTGTCCCCCAAGGATCATTTCTTGTAGTACGTCTCGAAACCCATATATCATCTATACCATAACCCCCGCTTCGGTTATAGGAAGTGAAGTAAAGTTCCAAATTATCAGAAGACATGTATGCAAGAAAATCTGGCTGATTCGTATTGATAGTTGGCCCAAGATTCTCAGGAATAGCCCAATCATCATCTATTGTCTCTCGTGTAGACACCCATATATCCCAGCTACCATAACCACCGGAGCGGTCGGAAGTGAGGTACATTTCTAGACCATCAGCCGAGACAAAGTCAAGGGTGTCGCTGGCTGAACTGTTCATCGGTGTCCCGAGATTAACAGGTTCACCGAATGTAAAATCCGCCCTCGCATATCCTCCGCTAAATACAATCGCGGCCATAATTCCCACTACTACTAATCTCATTCTGTTACCATTTAACCGTTTCATTCTACACTTTTCCTTTCTTCAAAATTCCTGTTAATATTGCTTTTATCAACTTGCCCACCGAGCCACTCGCCCGGTGGCGTTCGTATCTAAGTACTGGAAAAAATCAAAATACTGCGCAATATCGTGGTTTTTTTATTATTTTTTTCGCAGATTATCCATAAACGCTTGCTTTTAAGACAGTTATCGAGTATAGTAATTACATAGAAATTTCCTCCGAGACGTTAAGTG
>Ga0180434_10009553_pt1 | contig 10524 bp, 9 predicted proteins | sample SS_ome_7_FD_132453 | JGI IMG/M metagenome (GOLD analysis project Ga0180434, IMG submission 132453) | Hypersaline lake sediment archaeal communities from the Salton Sea, California, USA - SS_1_D_2 metaG | ecosystem: Environmental > Aquatic > Non-marine Saline and Alkaline > Hypersaline > Sediment... | reverse complement strand
TTTTTTGGCCCCCTCTTTTTTTGCCCACACCAGCCGAGAGCTCCTTTCACACCCTCGTCCTCTCTTTGACTATGTACCTTTTTTCGGCAGCTTTACTGTTGTCAAACCTCTATTTGACCACAGTTCTCCACAGGGTTATTGGTCCCATATGGGATCTAAAAAATCCGATGGTCCAGCTTCCACACCAGTGGTTCAACTAGCTCAGCTGGGACCGGCAAGCTCTGTCGTGGCCTGTAGTACCACTCGTCCACTAGAGTGTCCAGGCAGCTAGCGCAGAGTCTCTTATCGTACCTAGAGCTCATCTTCAACGGAAGTATCTTCCTGCAGCGATCGTAGCACACGAATACGTTCCCAGTGATACTAAGAGGCATTTCTTTTCAGAATTCCAGAAATTCTTGACCGCCCTAGTATATACCTACCAAGGTTCTTTGCCCAAGTTCAAAAAATGTCCATCGTTACCGTCCAAGTTGAATTCCTGTGTTACGCCAAGTTTGGTGCTCTCCGCTTTGGAGCGCACGTTGATCAACCGGGCCATGCCATTCTTGCCAGGTTGAGATCTCACATCCTCAAACTGGATGATGAAGCATTCAACCCAGTTTTCCACGTGCCCGCTCGCGGTCTCATGACCATGTCATGCCGCCCGGGTAGGTTCTCCCGTGAAACCCAAAATCTTCAAAGACACGATTTGTGTCAGCTCCGGTTCGCCGTGGCGAAGAAACAAGTTGACCAAAAAGTCTATTACAACATTTTGCTCAAGGGCTTCCGAGTCCTCAAGCGTCATGACGCTGATTCCGAATTGCTTGATTTCCAAGGCCTCGTTTCCGGCGACGGCGAAGAGAACTAAGACTCACTATACGCTATCACGCCACCAGCCAAAGTACACCTCTTTTCAATGATCCACATTCTAGCAGCATCCAGGCTACCGCAGACCTGATGCTCAACGAATGTATACAAACCATAATATGAGTACGTGATGCTGGCCGCGAAAATGCCGTCGTGAGCTCTAATCGTCGCTTTGACAAATTGCCTAGCCAAAGTCATGCCTAGTGTGTAGCTGAAGGGGGTTGCACCCAAGTATACATGGGGTTGATGTTTTTTTGATCACCGGCGGCGAGGGGCTCACCATTCAATCCCAGAGAATCCACCACGACCAATATGCAGCCTGAGACTTAACCTTGTAAGCCAGTCGCCCATCCTTCAGCCTGATAGAACCATGACGTGCCCTGTAGCGCCGCCGCCTATCTTCATCCTTGTGTATGGTATAGTCGCTCATGCCGGCAGCGCCAAAGTTAATACGCTTGCCCTGGTACTTGATATAGTATTTTTTGCCAGCTGCTCTGGACAGGCCGAACTCAGTGGCTCCATGGCTGATTGCTTTTTTCCGGAGAGAGTCCATGTGCCTCTAGTATATATCATGGCAAACATTGTTCCGTTGCCGAGCTGCTTGCAAAAAATGGTCGCCGACTACATCATGACTAGTGTACACCACGTTAGCCTTTGCCGACTTAAGGTACTCAATGAAATCCGGGTCATTAGAACCCTGGTGTTGCCCGGTGAGTACATTCCCGTGAGCGACCTTATACAATTCGTTAGCATGTGGAGCTGGCGCCCTATGCTCAAACGCTCCTAGAGGAAATTGGTCAGCGTCATCTGACCCAGCATCCACGCCTTCAGCTTTGGCTTACACACCTGACACGAAGTAGTGGCTTTTTTTCGCCTTGACGATCCACAGCTGAAGATGTCAATTCGCACCCACTTATCCAAGTTGTATCTAGTGCCCTGAACATCATATATAGGGCCGTGGAGTTGCATGTGCCGTGGAGAGCACATACAGGGCACTAGGTAGCTATATTCGTAAGCCCACGGCTCCTCTATGACGCCTTCTTCCCAAACGCAGCCAAAAGTTGACTCTTTGAGGACTCTCACAGTCTGATTGTCTGTTATCTGGGCCACCCTCATGCTCATTACAGGAACGCTTTCCTGGCCGTCCGTATCCAGCATGATAAAGAGTCCCTCGTGGCTTTCTAGGTGGCAATAGCGTCTGACCTTTTGGAGCAGATGTCCCATGGTCATTGACTGATTCCTGAAGGTCATCTGCATCATCGCTTTATTCGGCAGTTGAATGCGAACGCGTGTCATCCCCCTTTATATACTAGCACCATCATTTTTCACAGGCGACTGATGATAATGCTCCCGCTCTCTGTGGCGAGGATATTGCCTACGGCCGTGAAGCTGGCCTGCAGGTCCATGGTGTTGCTGACTGTCGTGTTGACGGGGATGGTGCCGGTCAATGGGATTCTGGCGACTTGGCCAGATGCTGGATTGGTAATATAGGTCAGCGACCCTTGAACCCAAGCAGTGCCACCAGCGCCTAGAGTTCTAAGCGCCACGACCATGGATATTTCAAATTGGTAGCCAAGGATAGGACCTATGGCCGCAAAACCAAACGGCAGCGTATTACCGCCAATGACAAGTAGGATGTTGGTGGTGCCTCCACTGTAAGTATATGTGCCCGAGCATTTGAAAGCGATTGATGTACCCAGCGGACTGTTGGCTGGGAGCGATTTACTCCCAAGGCCTTCCGGACCTAGAATGTTGTAGATGCTCTGTGGTGCTGTAGCCGCTTTTGAATTCTGCTGGATCTGGCTGTAAACCTTCGTGGTTTTAGAGACCGGCTCAGCCCATGAACTACCACCAAGGCCATCGGCGATGATGACCTGACCATTAAGGCCACGCGTCTGTGGGAGGACCACGCTGTTGGCCCCGGCGTTAAATTCCAGGTCTGCCTGCACCCACATATTGCGGAAGCTATTGAACCGGTTCCCTGTCGTATCCCAGATGACGTCCCCCGGCCCTTTTTGGGTTCTCAGGACGCCGCCGAATAGACCAGTCTGGTAGACGTTGAGACTATCGCTGAGCTCCAGCTGAGGTCCAGCCGGCTGTGTAATGTTAAGAATGCCTCCCGCCGTCAATGTAGCTGGACTATCCTTCAGAAGCTTGCCCGAAATGCCGTCATACAGGGCCAGTCCGCTGTCGGTCGCCGCAGCCGGTCCGATAACATCACCACTACTACCGCCTCCAGCTACCAGGCCGACCTTGACGATTGATAGGGTATGATCTATGACGGTGCATTGTGTGGTGTCTGTAAAATTGGCAATCCGCACGTCCAATTGGTCACCGTTGCTCAATTGGACTATGGCGTTGGTGCTTGACGACCTTGGGTAGTCGCTGTCGGAGTCCAACGCACACCTCTGTTCCGATGAAGGCACAATGGCACCATTGACGAAAATCGCCAACCTGAAGAGATCGGGTGTACCACCAGCATGGTCCCACGTCTGGCTGAGATTGACCAAGAATTGGCTAGGCTCAGCACCAGTATATTGTAGCACGTTGGGGGCAAAAGTGAAATCCTGCAATTGACTGCCAGTACGGATCCCTACAATAGGGGTATAGACACCAGCCGCCGCAAATGAAGTCGGGAGACCATTTCCCACCATTGACGCGGTGCCGTGTGCTGCTGAAGGGAAGTCAGTCCATGAAGTCAGTCCTGCTACGTTTTGACGAAGGTACTGGCCTGGACTACCCCTGACAGTCGGCAACGTGAAGCCAGTAGCGACGGCCCCAACGAGTGTCTGATTAGCCAGTTGGATTTGTCCTGTCGGTGCTTGGAGTTTTACGTCGCCTGCTACCGACAGCACTACAGCATCACCAGTGTTGGCCTGCACCGTTGCCGTAGCGCCTTGCACGGTGAGAGCTACAGCAGCATTAACCTGAATACCTCCTGGTGCTCCCAATGACAGATTGTTATCGGCGTTTACTACAAGGATTCCCGCACCAGGTGCCCCAATGTCTAATATCTGTTGCGACGGTTTGCCTGTCCAACCGAGTTTACCACCGGCGGCCAATTCCACGTTGGCGAATTGTACGTCGTCCGTGGTGTTGAGACTCTGGTCAAATGGATTGCTGCTGCCGCCACCAGCCTGCCATGATGAGCCCCCCGCACCATCACTGGTAAGCACTTGACCGACTAGTCCCCGTGTGGTAGCCAGCGAGTATGTATTAGGCGACCCACTAGCCCCAATCTGTACAACATTGCCACCATCCAGAATGACCCGGTTGGCTGCCGTAAGACTGACGTCTGTCCCAATGGCTTCAGCTGCTACAGATACATCGGCGCTATCACTCCTGATGCTTAGACTCGCACTAGCCGTATATTGCGAGCGCCCCCCGGCTGTCATATTGAGGTCCCCAGAGGCGGAAACTAGGCCGGTGTTCACTGCTAGAGCTTCAATGGATGCGTCCGATACCGGGATGACTCCCCCTGGGGCAGGCTTCGGGCTAATGTTGGACAAAGCTACCCATTTCTTATCGGTACCTCTCCGCACGAGACCAGCGTATCGGTTGCCACTATGCTCACACAGCAGGCCTGTGTTGACGGTGTCAGCCACATTACCCACGGCTATAGTGATCAGGGCATCCTTGACCTCTAATTCGTCCACGCTAGTTATAGTTCCGCTGACGTCTAGGTCTCCATTGATAGCCACATTACCATTCACTTCTAGATCACCGCTAATCGTACCACCATCTGCCAATGAGTCCCCTCCGCCGTCAATTGGGTTTCCGTAAATGTCCATCCTTAGTTGCTTTGTTCGTCAGCTTCGTTTATATACTAGGTGCCTCAAAAAAATCACCGCACAATTAAATGGACAGAATGACACCGAGTCCCTTGCGAAAGCGAGTCTCCTCCCTGTGTCCCATATTGATGTGCAGAAAACTGTATGGCTCGGCCACGGCGTGCCCCACCAGGTCGGCGAACTCGGCCTTGGTCAGACCACTCGGGCAGAACTCGTCAATCATGAGCTTCTTCTCCGAACCCGACCCCCTGAAGTAGAAAATGTTATTCGCTTGCAGCCGGCACGCTCTCGGCGTTAACGTAAAGGACTGGCCGCAAATCCATGTGCTCATGTTGAAATGGCGGTTGGCGATGAATGCCTGTTTGACAGCCTCTGACCCCAGAAACCTCTTACACGACTGACAATCCTCTAGTATCACTAGCATCTTCGGGGCCTTGTCTACGCCCTTGCGGTCAATCACTTTTTTTTGCTTCTTCATGAGGCTTTCAAGCTGCCGCGCTGTCGGCTTCATGTGTACATTGCGCAGTGGTATCTTGAGGGAATCAAACATGTCATCGGTGCCACCAGTGGGTGCGAACAGGTGTATCTCGTCAAAATAGCCCCTCTTGCCAGGCGGCCCAAAGAACTCTGGCCTGCTGAGAAGATTGACCAACAGGGTACTCTTACCGCTACCAGAACGCCCATTGAAGATGACGCTTGAGATACCCTTGGGGATAACGCCCTGGTCCATTAGAGGTCTGCTTGCTACTTTAGATTTATTGGTTTTGATGACTCGGATACTCAGGTCTACGAGACTCGGCTCCGGCTCCGACTTTTTTCGTTCAGCCATTTTATCGCACCCTATATATACGCGTGGAAAACTTTTCGTGCGAATTTTTAACAGCGAACGCTCACTATGGATCCAACCAGAATCACCCAATCAGCTGTCAAGTCAATAGCGCTGACGCTCCCTGGTGTCCAGCAGCACACTGTCAATGGGTACGCAGTGTTGCGCCGTCTAATCAAGATATTAGGCCTTGTTGGAGTCAGAATTAGAATCAACTCGGTTGAGGGGAGGCCACTCATCCAAGAACTCATAGGCCAAGTTGAGCTTATGCTTGTTAGCCCACCAGCTGGCCTCGGCCGCGATGGGACAGTGGCGACTAGAGAGCTTATCGCAAAAATCAGAGCAACGCCCAGGAGGAAGCTCACACGGGATATCGCCGACTACATTAGCAACCCCCAGGTGTTTAGGGCTATTCAGAACCGCATGGCTGGAGATGGGCTCATTGACAGTATAGTATTCTTCACACACGGCAGCGAGGATCGTATCCGAGGGCTACTCAATGCCCTAGTTGAAAGGGGGCGTTTGATGGGTGTCAATGACCAAATTCACCAATTCGGAGACCTCGCTGCGGTGGCAGATGGAGCAGCGGCTGAAGCAGCTATTGGCCCCGAAGAGAAAGGTCCACCCGACCCAGTGCTCGAAGCGGCGGATGAACAGCGAAGGCTTGCACGATTGGCGGCGGCGGCAGACCCAGCAGCAGGGCTACGCCCCGACGAGGCTTTGCCTCGGCTACGCCGCGCAGTCGCAGCAGCAGCAGGGCTACGCCCCGACGAAGTCGCAGAGCCGAGACCCGCAGCAGCAGCACCCCTAGACCCAGCAGCAGCCCTAGAGCCAGCACCTAAACCAGAAGAGCTCAGTCAGTCGGAGGCGGCTCAGGCCAGAGCAGATGCATTACCTACTGGGACAGCTGCCGCAGCAGGCGCTAGAGGTGCCGGTCAACTAGGCGCGCTAGGCGGTGAGCCTCTCCAGCCGGATGAGGAGAAAAAGTCAAACGTGCCAGAGCAAGCCGTCAACCCACAGCAGAATATTGAGGCTGCTGGTGCTGGAGTTGATCAGGGCCGTGGGCTTGTGCAGGCAGCAGACATTGGCCAGGAGGGCAAATACGATTCAGTCAATAACGCCCTGGCGAACCAGTTGGGCGTGGACAATAACCAGGGATTCAATCAGCAGCTTAGCCTGCCCCCCATCAGAGCTCCCCCCGCAGGCGTACCGGAAACTAAACAACAGCTGTTTGCCATGTTGACCGGAGCAGTGCAGAACGTTGACCGCCTAATCGCCGTAGAAGAGCCGCCATCTTGGGGCGAAATCGCCTCAATATTTGAGCCTAGCGATTTCAAGGAGCTTGAAGAGGTTAAGGCGGCTGTTGAGGAATCCAAAGACGAACTTGCTGACCGGCGGGCCAGATGGGTAGCCGCTAATTGGCAGCCAGGCCTCCCGACGGCATCACTTGTCCTCCTGGCAGGCTTCTTAAGCCCAGCTGTTCGCACGTCTAGCGGGTTTGATACAGCAATCGCATCGCCCGGTGCTCTCGGTATGATGCTCGCAGCACTATCAAGCATTTCGTACACCAGCCAAGTTAGCTTGGAAGACCTTAAGCCAGCCTCGCCGTTTGGCGACCAAGCTGACCCAGATAGACGTGGATTGAACGACCGCCAGCAGGATGGTGCTGACGTGGATGGAGGCGGGCCTCCTGCCCCTGCGCCGCTCTTCCCTGGAGCTGGAGCTGCGCCGCTCCCTCCCGATGCTGTACCAGCAGGCGCCGGATATTGGGGTCAGTTGGCCAAGGCGGTTCTTGGTGGCTTAGCTGCTGGGGCCGCTGTGAACGAGCTCTACAAAATGGCTAGCGGAGGCGGAGCTAGCGACCCTGGTGCCCCAGGCGACCCAGGCGACCCAGGGGACGACGAGAAGACGGGGGACGACCAGGAGGAGAAGGAGGACGACGATCAAGAGACGGATGATAAGAAGAAGGATAAGGACGGCAAGAAGCGCAGGGAGCGAAAGGAGCGCCCTCGCCATGGGCGGTCGTTCACTGAGACCCCAATCACGGTGAGATCAGGGGCTGGCGGTCCCCCTAACAACCAGGACCTAAGGCCCGAGTTTATCCAAGTGGGTGCCGATATCCTTGACAGGACCTATACTGAGCAGAAAAGGGACGAGCTTGCCTTCGCGGCATTTAACAAGGTGCTCCCACATTTCGGCGATGTGTCCAATATGGCCAGGGCGTCTGATGCCCGACGATTCAACAATACCATCAAGGCACCCCAGCCGCCGTTGACCAGGCGCGATGTCGTTGAAATCATGCAAACATTCCTTGACCCCAAGCTGGCTGGTAAGCTCTCTCAATACGGAGACCCACGCGCACTAGGGCAGGTGGCTGACGTCAGACGGAATCCGGACTTTGAGCCCCAGCAAGATGGCGTCCGACCGGTGTATGGTGTGAGGCCAACCACTAACGAGTTGGCTTTCCCGTATCAGATGACCGACGGACTGCCCGCCGGGGAAACTCTGCCACAAGCAATGTATAACGACGCCCCACCAGTTGACAACAAGCGGCTACCGGACGTCAGCGTGCAATCGCTCCAGCCGGCCAAGAGCCTGTTTGGTTATCAGGATTGGTACCAGAGTAACACGGTCGTCAATCCGCCCGAGGCCAGCATGCGATCCAGGTTCCCAGTCCGCGCAAGAAACGTTGACACTGGCGCTCGTGGTTATACATTTGAGGACGGCCGAGGCTGGGCCATCGGGCAGTGGCCTGTACCAGGTACAGAATCGGGTGGGCCGAAGCTGGCGCCCTTCGTTGAAACCAGCAAGCCCGTGACTACTCTGAAGGAGACGGCGAACCCAGCCGAAATGTCATACGACCGCAGCATGGCCTGGCAGACGGGGGGGCCATCAGTTTTCAAGCCCTTGCCTATGACATAGCGGCAGAGCCGAGACAGAGTCTCGTCAGCTTCGCTGTGGTGTGAAACACCAGACCGTAGGTCTGTGACGTAAAGGGTGTAGCGACTTATTATTATTTTTTGGGTGAACTTTGGTACCCATTGTATATACACTCTACAGCAACGAGCACGATGGACGAAGTCAAAATGACAGAAGTTAAAACACAAATGGTCAACGGTGTTGGGTACCTAATGCCCCCTGAGAGCAGTATCGCTGTCCGCAGGTCCTTTAAACGTCAATTCCCACAGAAGAGTTCTTATGGGGAAGGCGAGGAGATAATTATTGATTTCAATAGTGGTGCGGAATTTCTGAATGCTCACAGGTCGTGGCTCAAGTTCACTGTCGCTGTCGCTGGAGCAGGTGCCGCCGCAGCATCATGGGGTTTGCAGGGTGGGGCTGCCAACGTGTTTGACCGAGTGGTCGTCAGCACACGATCGGGTGTTGAGCTATCCCGTCTGGAGACGGCCAACGCCTACTATGCCAAGAAAATTCGCTATGGGTGTAGTGCCGAGTTCGTGCAGACCTTTGGTGCCGCTATGGGGTATACTCCAATTGGAGGTGCCGCTGTGACGGCAATTGGCACTTACTGCATCCCTTTGGCTTTCCTGAGTCCGTTCTTTGAAGGTGATGGAAAGAGTTTGGTGCCGCCCCAGATCGCAGCCGGCTTGCGAATCTCGTTGACCCTTGCCCCTAGAACAACCGCGCTTGTGGCCGCCGGTGCCGTCCAATCATACACCCTGTCCAACATGTCGGTCCAATCCAACCTTAGTATGCTGACGGATGATTGGCAAAGGAAACTCAATGAAATCTCGGCCAGCCAAGGCCTGGCTTACGCATGGTGTGAAGCACACACTACCAACTCCGTCCTGGCGGCAGCACAGACGTCCGTTAACATCCAGGTTCGCAAAGCAGCTGCCAGAGCGTTGAGCGCAATGACGGTCTCTCGGGGTACTGCCACGATTATCCTTCAGACAGCGGACTCTATGGCTAGCGAAGCTTACAACCCCGGCAATCAATTTCAGTGGCGTCTCGGCTCAATGTACCCTACCATGCAGCCCATCACCAATTCAACGGAGGCCTATTTCATTGCCCAATCGGCGACCGACGGCGGGCTCGTCAACTGTATGAATCCCAATGGCGTGAGTCTTGCAACATTCCTGTCTGGCCAAGGTGTCACATCATGCTCACTGGAGAGGTCAGACATTGCCCTCAATGATGTGCTGAACGTGTCTGGCCTGCCAACGAACAATAGCCGTGCGCTTGATGTTGATATCCGTTTCGGCACTGGCACCAATAGGACAACAGTGCTCTACATGAAACACGTGAAGATTGCTAGAGCCTTCTTGGAGAACGTCGTGGTCTCGGAGTAAAAAGAGAGCCTGGAGACAGCGGGTCTTTTGGGACCCGCGCGCGAATCCGTAAAGAGCCTTTTTAGCTGCGCATTTTTTATAGCGGGCCTTACTATAGACTACGTCATAGAACTACGTCAAGCAATGCAAGTCAACAAGCTTTTACGAATCTCGTCCGAGGACAAGCAGGCCGGGGAGACGAACAGCGATTTCACCGTAGTGTTCAACAATTCGGCCTACGCCCAGAAGGTGCGCGGGGTTGTGGTCAAATCGGTTAGCTTCACCAACGTCTTCCCCAATCTGTTCTCTGATGGCGGCGACCCGGCCGACCCGACGACTAAGGCCAACAACACTTTCACTTACAGGCTCAATGGCCTACCGGCGCTGGAAAGCGTAACGATTCCAACCGGATTTTACAATGCGACACAATTGGCTGCGGCCCTGGAGGCAGCGCTCAACTTGGCCATCGCACCAGTGGTCATCACAATCGGGCTGAGCTCAGATGTCAATCCCAAATTTGAGTTCACTCTGGTTGGCGGCACGATGACATTTTTACCTTTGCTTGATCCCGGGGGAGGCACCCTGCTTAACCGCATGGCCAACGTGCTGGGCATTACGCAGGAAACCATTAACCTAGCGTCGTTCGTTGCACAGGATTTACCATCGCTGGGAGGCATCCGTCAGGCATACATCTGCAGCCCAGAGCTGTCGGAGAGGCATACCGTGGCTTCATCGCGGCAGGGCGAGAACGTGCCAGTGTTGACCGACGTGCCCA
>Ga0180434_10009550_pt1 | contig 10526 bp, 8 predicted proteins | sample SS_ome_7_FD_132453 | JGI IMG/M metagenome (GOLD analysis project Ga0180434, IMG submission 132453) | Hypersaline lake sediment archaeal communities from the Salton Sea, California, USA - SS_1_D_2 metaG | ecosystem: Environmental > Aquatic > Non-marine Saline and Alkaline > Hypersaline > Sediment... | reverse complement strand
GGCGTGCCGGATGAGTTGGAGGTGATCCTGCGGTGGAAGCTGCCGGCGGGGTATCAGGCGGTGTGCTCGTGGGGGGTGGGGCGAACGATCGGGGCGCGGATCAGGGTGAGTGACCTGCGGCACTCGGTCTATCTGGCGGGGCGACTGAAAACCGCCACGCGGACCGACGCGGGGCGCAAGATCAACGTGGCGATCGTGGATCGGTTCGGTTTCACGCTGGACGAGTTCGCCGATATGACCGCCGCGATCATCAAGCAGCAGTGCGATTTCATGCTTGAGGAGGACTTCCCGGAGTTTGTCGTGACGGCGATTCCGGTCGGCGAGCGGCTGAAGGTGGGTGAATCGCGGCTGGCGGGGTCGGGGCTGTACAACAGCTTCGCGCTGTTTGTAGCGCCGGGGTCGGAGATCGATGACGCGGTCGAGCATCTTTTCGCTCACGAGCTGTTCCACCATTGGAACGGTCGGCTGCTCCAGGCGCAGCAGCCGGAGCGGCTGGTGTACTGGTTCGTCGAGGGTTTCACCGACTACTACTCGCTGCGGATTCTGTACGAGTCGGGGTATTGGGACGCCAAGCGGTACGCCAAGTGGATCAACCGGCACATTCGCGAGTACTACCTGAACCCCGCGATTAATGCCTCGAACGAGGAGATTGAGCGAGACTATTGGAACAAACGCAGCACGGTCGGTGAGGTGGCCTATCAGCGCGGGCTGCTGCTCGGGCTGCGCTGGCACCAGCTGGCCCGCCAGAAAGGGATCGCCAACGGGATCGACCGGCTGTTCAAGTCGCTGGTCAATCGCGGCCGCCGCGGTGGGCTGGAGGTCTCAAACTACGGCATTCGCCAGGCGGGCAACGAGCTGCTCGGCTCGTGGTTCGCCGGCGAGTTTGACCACTACGTGACGAACGCCGAGACGATCCAGCTGCCGCCGGATGCGCTCGCGCCGGGGCTGGTTGGCAAGCTGACCGAGGTCTCCGCGTACGAGTTGGGGTTCGACCAGGCCCGCTCGCTGAAGGATCGGAAGGTGCGTGGGTTGATCCCCGGGTCGGCAGCGGTGGCGGCGGGGCTGCGTGAGGGCGACCGGCTGTTGGGGTGGGACCTGGAGGGCGAGCCGGACATCCCGGTGAAGCTGAGAGTCGAGCGGGGCGGACGCGACCAGGTGATCACGTACTATCCGCGGGGCGCACGCCGGGTAGTGATGCAGTACGCGCCGACTGATTAGCAGAGCCGGCGTGTCCTCACGCCGGCGTCCGGGTCGAGGACGGCCCGGCTCTGTTGCAGGGTCGCGCACGTCCGTATAGGTCGGGCACGGAGGCTCGACGCTAGAACCCGCAACACGAGTGTATGACAGAGCACTAAGCCACTTCCGTCGCGCGGGGGAACGAGCCGAGCACGGTCAAGTGCAGGCAGAACTGCTTGGCCGCGGCCAGGGCGCGGCCGAGCGGCGGGTCGTCGGCGTGGCCTTCGGCATCTACGAAGAAATAATACTCCCACGGGCTGCGCCGGCTGGGCAGCGAGGTGATCATCGACAGGTTGACCTGCTCGTCGCGAAACGCGTTGAGCACGTCGACCAGGGCGCCGGCCTTGTGGGCCGTGGTGAACAGAATCGCGGTCTTGTCGTCCCCGGTTCGTCGCGCCGGCTCGCGCCCCAGCACGAAGAAACGAGTGACGTTGTTCGGGTTGTCTTCGATGTTCGCGACCTGAACGGGCAGGTTGTGCAGCTCGGCGGCGAGGGTGCTGCCGATGGCCGCCGCTCCTTCCTCAGTGGCCGCCAGCTCGGCCGCCTTGCTCGTGCTGGCGGTCGGGATGGTCTTGGCAAGCAGGCCGGTCTCCATCAGCCAGTGCTTACACTGGTCAAACACTTCTGGTTTCGAGTAGACCCGCTCGACCGCGGTGATCGGACAGCGTGCGAGCAGGTTGTGGCGGATGCGGCGAACGATCTCGGCACAGACCTTCACGGGGCTGGTGATGAAGGCATCGAGCGTGTCCTGTATGCCGCCGCCGAGCGAGTTCTCGACCGGGACGACGGCGAAATCGGCATGTCCGCGCTCGACCTCGGCGAACGCGGCGGGGATGTCGCCGACCGGCTCGTACTCGATTGCCAGGCCGAACTTACCGATGGCGGCGAGATGGGAGAAGCTGCCACGCGGGCCGAGGAAGGCGATCCGCAGCGTCCGCTCGAGGGCGAACGATCCGCTCATGATCTCGCGGTAGACCGCCCGCAGCACGGAATTCGGAAACGGCCCGGGGTTGTCTTGGCAGAGCCGTTGCAGGATCTCGCTTTCGCGATCGGGGGCGTAGATGGGCGTTCCGTCGGCGGCCTTGAGCCGGCCGATCTGTTGGGCGAGCTGGCCGCGCTCGTTGATCAGCCTGACGAGCTGCTCATCGATCGTATCGATTCGGCGGCGCACCGCGGTCAGATTGGCGGGCGGTTCCGGAGATGGGTTGGTTTCCTTTTTCAAGCGTCACCTGTGCTTCGAGTAGCGCAGCGAGCCTTCGCGGATGTTCTCGGTTACGATGGCGTATGATAACGGCGGAGGAGGATAGCGGGAGATCGGCCGCGCATTTGGGCAGGGCCCGGCCGGAGCGCGAATGGTGGGAAGGCATCAGGATGGGTCCGGCGTTGGGTTGGTGGACCAGGGGCCAGCTTTTTACTCAACGCACTCTTGACGGGGAAGCGCTCGAAACCGCGCGGGGTTTCTGGTATAAAGCGCCCGGCAGGATGCTCCACGCGCGGAAGCGCGATCTAGCCGGCGAATCGACACGCGGTAATTTGACCGGGAGCGACAACGTGATCGGCAGGCGTGGCCATTCGCATAGAATCATATGACGGATGCGGAGAGCAGGCAGAAGCGCTGAGGCGGGTTGATGGGGTTTCTCAAGGCAAACGCCGGCAAGCTCGGGCTGGTCGCCGTGCTGCTCGTCGCGGCGATCGCGTTTTTGGCCTTTGGTGGCGGGGGCAAGCCTTCGCGCTCCGGGAAGAGCCAGTTCGTCTGCGTGGCCACGGGTGAGATCTTCTGGCTGGAGCGCAAGCCGCGGATTCCCCCGGCGGAAAACCCGGACACCGGCCAGAGAACGCTGGTACCCTGCCACGAGAACGAGGACGGCACGGTCTCCGTCAGCAGCCGGGTCCGCAGCGTGGTCAAGCAACTGGATGACGAGGGCGTCAATCAATACGTCGATCCCGAGACGCTGGTAGTCCGTGCGGCCCCGTGAGGGCCGTACCGGAGGAAGAAGTCATGTCGGTTATCGAGCGCACGAAGCGGCGAGCATTCACGCTGATCGAGCTGCTGGTGGTGGTGGCGATCATCGCGCTGCTCATCTCGATTCTTCTGCCCAGCCTGACCTGCGCGCGTGAGAAGGCCCGGGCAGCCAAGTGCGGCGTGCAGCTCAAGAACTTCGGCACCGGTTTCGAGACCTACTTCACCGAGTACGACGACTGGATCCCCGGAATCAACACGTCCGGGGTGGCGTCTTACATCGCGGGGCGTGGGCAAGACGTTGGCGCCTTGCGCAGGCAGGACGTCCCGGTCCAAACGTATGACTGGATGAGTCCGATTCTGCGGTACGAGACGGACTTGGGGAACAACCGCGCCGAACGGTTCCGGACGCTGATCAACGAGTACGGATGTCCGTCATTTCAGGGCTTGACGGTTGATTTCCTGTATCCGCCGGGTGTGTCCGCTTCACCGGACCGCGCTGATTTCACCGACGAGATCATCTCCGAGTATGCCCCGTTGAGCTATCTGATGCCAGCCCAGTTCCAGTGGTGGGGAACGACTTTGAGCGGGCAGATCATCGCCCGCGGTCTGACCTCGATGGGCCGTCCGATTGACGTGCCGGCCGAGTCCGCGGGGTCGGACTGGGAAGCGAGTCACGAGACGTACAGGTCGAAGCGCGACCAAGTTGGGCCCGCGGCTCGCAAGATCGCCGCGGCCGACGGTATGCGCTACCTGACTGCGGACGACAACATCGACTTCGACATCGCGCCTCATGCCGGCTTCTACGGGCAGGCCACCGGGCTATTCGGGGCTTTCTGTAGCTCCGGGGGCTGGTGGTGCGGGTCGCAGGCTTATGGAGTGAAGAGTGGGTCAGCCAACTGGGACGGAACGCCAGTCAGCTCGGGCAACGAGGACTGGCCGGCGGCCCAGGGCAGAGGCTTGATCTGGTCATACCGCCACGGTTGCGGGCGCGGTGCCAGAGTAACCGAGGGGGTCCGCGACAACAGCGGCGAGATTAACGCCCTGTTCTTTGACGGGCACGTGGCTCGACTCGACGACCACGCCTCACGCCGCATCGAGTTCTGGTACCCGACCGGCTCGATCGCCCACCCGGGCGAAGGCCTCACAGACGTCCCGGACAACTACGAGGTTCCATAAGACTCGCGGTGCCCACTTACACGCTCCTTGAGCCCCGCGTGCAAATCAGGCTCCACGCAGTCCAGCAGGGGGCCAGACTTATCGGCACTCGGATGGCGGTTCCCCCCGTTGTCGTCCCACCCGCTTCGGCTATCCTGCGGCAATCTGCGTCGATCTGGTGCGTTTGGCCTGAATGAGAGGTGGATGTGGAACCAGCCGGTCTCGACCGCCTGCTCCGGCGTGCCCGCCGGCGCGATCCGCAGGCGCTCCATGAGCTGGTCGATAAGTACAGCGCCCGCCTCTTCGGGCTGCTCTACCGGCTGACCGGGTCGCGTGAGACAGCGGAGGATCTGCTGCAAGAGACGTTTCTCCGGGTCGTGCGAACGATTCCGGAGTATCGGCACGGCGGGAGGTTCGAGTCCTGGCTGTTTCGCATCGCGGCGAATCTGGCCCGCGACCATGCCCGGCGACTGAAACGCCGTGGTCGCCCGGTTGAGTTGGACGCGCCCGGTCAGGCGGGCGAGCCGGGGCGTTCGGATCTGGCGGATGCCGGGCGGCCTGATCCAGTTGGCGAGTTGCTGAGGAAGGAGGCTGAACAGCGCGTGAGCGCGGTGCTGCAAGGGCTGGGCGAAGCGGAGCGTGAGATCATCCTGCTGCGGCATTTTTCGGAGCTGTCGTTTCGCGAGATCGCCGAGCTGCTTGACATCCCACTGGGAACCGCGTTGGCCCGGGTCCACCGGGCGTTGAAGCGGTTGAAGGCCGCGCTGGGCGAAGAGGTTTGACGGATGGATCGGAATCTTGAACAGCACGGGCATGAAGTCGATCGGCGGCTGGCCGAGTTGGCAGAGCACCTCGGGGCACCCGCGCCGCGCCGCGAGCACATCGCGGCGATCAAGGATGCGATCGACGCAGAAGCCCGGCGCTTGCGCCGGCGGGAGCGTCGCATCGTTAGACTGCGTCCGTGGATCGGCGCTGCCGCCGCAGTGTTGTTGACCGTCGGCCTGAGCGTCCCACTTGGCCCGCGCGCATATCAGGCGCTGCTCGCCGCGGACGAAGATCCGGCCGTAGCTTTCGGCAACTGGGTGGCGGCGCTCGATGAGACCGGCGAACGGTTCACGATGCTGTTCGGCGATGACTGGTATCTCGGCGCCGACGGGGCGAACGGCCAGGAGAACACGGACGTGGGCGACTCGCTCGATAGCCTGGAGGAGTCGCTTGAATCGTTCGAGCGTATAGTCGGTGCATAGCGCCTCCTCAGAGCGTGGAAGAGAAGACTTGAACCTCCGCAGAACATCAGCGCTGCTGCTCGCCACAACGCTTCTCGCGTGTAGCGATTATGTCTCGCCGGCGGCGTGCGCGCAGCAGGGCGAAGCGGACGCCGCCGCGAGTCGGCCGCAGCGCCGGCATGCCGACCGCGCCGATCAGCGATCGCGCGGCGAGCACCGTCGGAGTGCGCGGCTGGGCCGGTTGCCCGGAGCCCCCCTGTTCCGCCCGCTGCCGGAGGATCGGGGTCCGCTCAGAGCTGAGGAACAGCAGAAGCTACTGAGCTTCATCCGCCAATACATGCCCGAGATGCACGATTCCCTGAAGCGGCTTCGACAGAACGATCCGGCGGCCTTCCGGGAACGGTTGCAGAAGGCCGCGCCGCCGCTACGTCGGCTCCGCCGCATTTTCGAGCGCGATTCGGAGCTTGGGCGGAGCGTGATTCAGCACTCCGAGAACGTGCAACGTCTCCGGCGGGCCCGACGGGCGTGGCTGGCGAGTGAGCAGGATCACCAGGCGCGCCGGGCAATCGAGGACCTGATGCGCCGCACGGTGGCCGAGAACGTCGCGATCGAAACAGCCGTGCTCGACGATCAGGTGCGCGAGCTGGATTGGCGGCGCCAGGCGCGGATCGCGGCTGAATTCGAGCGGCTGACGTCGTCCGACGCGGATCTGGCGGGCGAGCCGCCCGAAGTGCGCAACTTGGTTCGGCACGTGCACGACGCGCAATTGAGAGGCGAACTCGAGTGGGTCGAAGACGAATTGTGGCTCGTGTGCGCCGAGCGAATGGATCGCGAAGTGAAAGCCCTGCAGGAGCGAGTCGAAAGGTTGCGGGCCAACGCGGCCGAGCAGGTCGACCGCCGCATGAAACGTCTGACGAGCCCGGGTGAACGCGGTCACCACGACGGCGATCACGACCGCCAGCGCCGCCGCCAACCCTGAAATCGGCGATTCTCCCAACACCTACAGGTCGAATTCCTCCTGGGCTTCCTCGCGGTCGCGCGCGGTCCTGACGGCCTGCCAGTCATCTTTGGACATGATCACTTCGCGGGCCTGGCTGCCCTTGTACTCGCCGACGATGCCGGCGGCGTACATCTGGTCGATCAGGCGCGAGGCCCGGCTGTAGCCGATGGTCAGTCGACGTTGCAGCAGGCTGACCGAACCGCGGCCCGTGTCGATGATGATGTCGACCGCCTGGTCGAACAGCTCGTCGCGTTCGCCGCCGGTCTCGCTGTCCGGCTTCGGCATCCGGATCAACTCGGGGTGGTAGCTTGGGGCGCGTTGCGTGCGGACGTGCGTGACCATGGCGCGGAGCTCGTCCTCGGCGACGAACGTACCCTGGGCCCGGATCAGCTTGGAGCTGCCCGGGGGCAGGAAGAGCATGTCGCCCTGGCCCATCAGGGTTTCGCCGCCGTTCTGGTCGAGGACGATCCGCGAGTCGAGCCGCGAGGCCACGCGGAAGCCGATGCGGCAGGGCAGGTTGGACTTGATCAGCCCGGTGACGACGTTGGCCTGGGGGCGCTGGGTCGAGACGATCAGGTGGATCCCGATGGCGCGGCTTTTCTGGGCGAGCCGACAGAGGAAGAATTCGACCTCCTTGGCTGAGGTCATCATCAGGTCGGCCAGCTCGTCGATGATGATCACGATGTAGGGCAGTTGGACGGGGACGCCGAGCATGTCCTCGTCCTCGTCGTCGACCTGCATGCGGCGGCGCAGCTCCTGCTCGCCGAGGTTGTTGTATCCGCGGATGTCCTTTACGCCGGCTTCGGCGAACAGGGCGTAGCGCTCGTCCATTTTGGTGGCGGCCCAGTCGAGGATCGCCTCGGCCTTGGTGATTTCGGTCACGATCGGGCACATCAGGTGGGGGATATCCTTGAACAGGGCCAGCTCGACGACCTTGGGGTCCACCAGGTTCAGGTTGATCTGGTCTGGCCGGCGGGTCATCAGGATCGACGAGATCAGGCTGGCGATGCACACGCTCTTGCCCGAGCCGGTCGTGCCCGCGATCAGCAGGTGCGGCATTTTCGTCAGATCGCTGACCAGGGCCTGCCCGGAGGCGTCCTTTCCGAGGTAGAGCGGGATGGCGTAGGAGCGCACGCGGGCCGGGGCCTGATGCATCAGGTCTTTGAGCCGCACCTTTTCCTTGTCGATGTTGGGGACCTCGATCCCGATCGTGTTCTTGCCCGGCAGCGGGGCGACGACGCGGACCGCCGGCGCTTTCAGCGCCCGGGCCATGTCGTTGGCCAGCGAGGCGATCTGGCTGACTTTGATGCCGGGTGAAAGCTTCAGCTCGAACACCGTGATCACCGGCCCGGTCTCGATCGCGACGACCTGCACCTCCAGCCGGAATTCGTTCAGCGTCTGCTCGAGAATGTAGGCCTTCTCGCGGCAAAGGATCTCGATCGACTCCTTGTCGATCGGCTCGGCGTCGCCCAGCAGGGCCAAGTTGGGCAACTCGTACTCACCCTCGTCCTCGGCACGCCCTGGGGGGAGCACGCCGGCGCTGGCTGGGCGGGCCGGGCGGCCGATCTCGGTGACGCTTGGGCCGTCGGGGGCGGGCGTGGCTTCCGGGTCGCGGGGTGGTTTTCGCGGTTCGGCTACCGCGGTTGTCGCGGAGTCCTCCCGCGCTTCGTGTGTTTCGATGTCGGCCGCGGGCTGGGGAGCTGCTCTTTCGAACTCGTCACGGAGGTCGAGCGTCAACTGGTCCGGAGGTCTTCGCTGGGGAACGGGCGCCCTTTTCGCCGGGCGTCCCGGAAGCGAATCGGCACCGGCGGTTGCCAGACGGCCTGACACGTGGGACACGCCGGTCGCGAGCGAGGCGCCGGCGCTGGCCAGCGCCTGGCCACCGCTGCGCACCAACGCCGGCGCAGAGCGTTTGCCGAGGCCGAACAGCCAGCGGATAAAGCGGATGACGACCTCGTCGGCCGCCAGAATCAGACCGACGATCAGCGCGCAGGCGAGCACGATCAGCGTGCCGGGCGTTTGTAGCTTGCTCTGTAGGAAATGGGCCGCTGCCGTCCCGAGCACGCCGCCCGGACCGCTGATCGCAAACCGCTCGGAAGCCGGGATGAACCTCGCGGCCGCCGTGCTGGTCGCCGTGCAAATCAGCCCCAGCCCGACCACCCGTAGCCACGCGTCCGGCAGGCGCAGGTCATGCGTCCACGCCGCCACGGCCGCCGTGATCAGCAGCAGGGCGGGGTATGTACCGGTCCCGAGATAGTAGACCAGTTGGAAAGCAAACCAGGCCCCGACGGCGCCACACCAGTTGTTCGGGGGAGAATTCTGCGGCCAGAGCGCCGCCGAGGGCGGGTCGCCCACGTCAAACGTCAGGATCGAAACCCAGGCGAAGATGCACGCCAGCCAGGCGATGGTCGACAAACTGAAGTGCACTGCCAGCCGGCGCTGTTCGGAGCGCGACATGCGATGCCCATCCTTGAACAAAAGTATGCCCGCTAAGCGGGTCGAGCCTTCCTCGCTCACCCGTTAGTATATCGCAAACTTCACGCAAGTTCGATAACCTACGCGGCAGAGTGTGGCGCGGAATTCGCCCGCGAGGTTTCCGGCCGGCCCGGACGAGCGAGACGAACGCAAGCGATGGCGCGAACCAGCACGTTGGAACGATCGATCGGGAACTTCGGCGCCTGGCTGCTGGGGCTGCCCGAGCAGTTCGGGCGCTTCTGCCTGTTCTCCGGGAGTACGATTTTATACGGGCCGCTCGAGCTGGCGACGCGTCGCGGCTGGAAACATCTGATCCCGCAGGCCTTCGCGATCGGCACGCAATCCGTGCCGGTGATCATGTTGACCGGCGCGTTTGTCGGCATGGTGCTGGTCGCGCAGGGTTGGGGGCAGTTCGAAACGGCCGGGCTCAGCGATCGCCTCGGCGTCATCGTCAACATTTCCGTCGCGTCCGAGCTGGGCCCGGTGCTGGCCGGCGTGATGCTGGCCGGGCGCGTCGGTGGGGCTTTGACCGCCGAGTTGGGCACAATGAACGTCACCGAGCAGTTGCTCGCGCTGCGCTCGATGGGTTGCAATCCGGTGCGCTATCTGGCGACACCACGTTTCCTGGCGTGTGTGCTGCTCGCGCCGATCCTGACACTGTATGCGGACCTGCTGGGCGCGTTCGGTGCCTGGGCCGTCTACGCCGGTTACTACAGTGGCGAGTCCGAGCCGTACTGGTTTTACACCCGCCAGGCCGTGGAGTACTGGGATCTGGCGACCGGGCTGGTCAAGGCCTTCTTCTTCGGGGGCACGATCGGTCTGATCAGTTGCTACAAGGGGTTTCACTGCAAGAGCGGGGCGGAGGGCGTCGGTCGGGCGTGCACCGAGGCGTTCGTGATCAGCTTCATCATGATCCTGGTGCTCGATTTCTTTCTGAATCTGGTGATCAACGGGCTGTATGAAGGTTTGTACGGTCCGCGTCCGCTGCTGTTCTGACGAGGTGTCCGCGTGGAGGTTGGCGATCCGATCATCGAGCTTCGTCGCGTCAGCAAGGCCTTCGGCCGGCAGCGGGTGCTGGACGACATCGACCTCAAAGTCGAGCGCGGCAAGTCGACCGTGATCGTCGGGCGCTCGGGGACCGGCAAGAGCGTGTTGCTCAAGCACATCGTCGGGCTGCTGCGCCCGGACAAGGGCGAGGTCTATTTCGAAGGTCGGCGGATCGACCACCTCTCCGAGCGGGCCCTGACGCCGGTACGGCAGCAAATCAGCTTCGTCTTCCAGCTGAATGCGCTGTTCGACTCGATGTCGGTGGCCGAGAACGTCGCGTTTCCGATGATGGAGCAGAGATCGGGTGGGGCGAGTAAGCGGAAGGTCTACCGGCTGGCGAGTCATTGCCTCGAGCTGGTCGGGTTGGCCGGGTTCGAGCACAAGCGTCCGGCCGAATTGTCGGGTGGCGAGAAGAAGCGGGTTG
>Ga0180434_10009548_pt1 | contig 10528 bp, 17 predicted proteins | sample SS_ome_7_FD_132453 | JGI IMG/M metagenome (GOLD analysis project Ga0180434, IMG submission 132453) | Hypersaline lake sediment archaeal communities from the Salton Sea, California, USA - SS_1_D_2 metaG | ecosystem: Environmental > Aquatic > Non-marine Saline and Alkaline > Hypersaline >... | reverse complement strand
TAATAATTTCCTAAGACTTTCTGATTCAGCCAGGAAGAGATTAGTTGTTGAGAATGATGATAAAGCTAGTATGTACAGCGTTAAAGATCTTTATCATGGCATATATGAGAAGGTTAATGTACCTGTGACTTTTGATTATCATCATCATAGATTTAATACAGGCGGGCTAACCGAAGAAGCTGCCTTTAATCTTGCGTACTCAACTTGGAATACTAAACCTCTTTTTCATTATTCATCAGCCAAAAAAACTTTTGAGGATTCTTCAGTTAAAGCACAAGCTCATGCTGACTATGTTTATGAACAGATTAATGACTATGGAAAAAATGTTGATATTGAATTAGAGGTTAAAGCCAAAGAAAAAGCTTTACTTACATATAAAGAAGTTAATCATAAGTTATTAACAGAATATAAAACATTAATATAATGCATTTTAACGAGGCCAAAATTCAAAGTAAGATAAGTACAATGATTATAAAATCATAAAATCAGAAATACTGCAAAATGAAACGGTATAAACTTGTCAATATTTCAGCACCGGCATTTGTAACCATTGATAGCCAAAAGTATTTGCTTCCTGGGTGGATTCCCGTAGAGGCAGATACTTCTTTTGATGACATTGATTATGTAAACCCATATAGAAATCTTAAGACTAAAGAGTTTAAAGTTTCTGGGTCTCGTGGCGGTGAATACACAGTCACAGCAAGAGAAGGTACTGATGGTTCATATAAATTAAACTGCACGTGCCCAGGAAATAAGTTTAGAGGTAAGTGTAAACATGTAGATGCGATTAAAAATCAAGAAGGGTATTAAAAAATGAAAAAATTAACAACATATGATATAAGAAAGGGTCTTATCATAGCCGATAGGAACGGTAAGGAATGGCAAATAAATATATTTTTGTCTTAAATATATAAAAAAATATCATAAGACAAAATGGAACACTTATTAGAATACAATGAATTTAAAGATTCATTGAATGAGAAGGCTACATCTAAATCAATAGAAGCTTTTATTGATAAAATTAATGATGGTCGTTCAGCCGAGGAAATTGCAAGTGAAGTAGCAAAAAAATTTAAGGCTAAAGATAAATATGAAGACATCTTAGATGTTATACTTAATCCTGAAGATGAAGATGAAATTGGAGCAGAATTAGAAGTTATTATTAATGAAAATGAAGATAACTCATTTGATATTAACGAACTTCCTCAATCTATAAAAGATTATGTTGAAAAAGATAATGGCAGAAAAAAATTACTTCATAATAATAAATCTTCAAGAGCCGCTAAAATGTTCTTAACTAAAAATGCGAATAAGATACTCAATCAACCTGGAATTAGAGCAGTTGGTTCTATGCGTAAATCTGATTGGGAAAGGGATGAAGCACAATATGCAGAAAATATCAAGAAAAAAGGTATGAGAACTGTAACCAAAAAACAGTGGGATAGAACTCATAGAGATTATAAAGGTATGATAAAAGGCCAACCTTATATGATGTGGTTTGATAAAAAAACACAATCAACGGTATATGGGCCGGTTAAAATCAAAGAATCCGTAAACGAATTTGATTTGAATGAGAAAAAATATAAAACTACTGCTACTAAATCTGAATTAAAAACCGCATATGAACTTGGTGTAAAAGCTTTTAATCGTGGTATAAAAAGAGCTCCAATGTTAGATAAAAATCTTATGCGTATGTTGAAAGGTAAAGAAGTGGCCGATACGAGTAGCAATGATATTATGGATTCTTGGTTAAAGGGTTGGGATACCACAAATTTAAAAGCACCCGTTGGCGAATCTGTAACAGAAGGTAGAGCATTTGTAGCAGCAGCCAAAAAGGCAAAGGATGAAGGTAAAACCGAATTTGAATTTAAGGGCAAAACTTATCCAGTAACTATTAAAGAAGTTTTAAGAAAGAGAAACAGAAAATTAAGATAATGAAATACTTATTAGAATATGAGGAATTCTTAAATGAAGCTGAAACCTATAATGATTATCCTCAAGCTGCATCTAAAAATGCACAAAAGGCTATAGACTGGAAAGAAAGGTATGGAGATGAGGTTACTGCCGGGACTCAAGTTGGTTGGGCGAGAGCTCACCAATTAGCCAATAAAGAAAACCTATCAGCCGATACAGTTAAAAGAATGTCAGCATTTAATAGACATAGAAAAAATTCTAAAATAGCACCTGAACATAAAGATGAACCCTGGAAAGATAATGGGTATGTTGCTTTTTTGCTTTGGGGTGGTAAAGAAGGCGTTGATTGGGCAATGAAAAAGTCTAAAGAAATAGATAAAGAAAAATAAACCATGGAAGGATAATGGTTATGTTACCTGGATTCTTGATATATAATACATGGCAAATTGTAAAAGATGTAATACTGAAGATTCAAATAAAACTCGAGTTTTTATTTGTGAATCGTGTAAAATAAAAGAATGTACTTGCCCTGTATGTGGTGGTAAAAAATCCAAAGCAAAATACAAACTTTGTACTAAATGTTTAAGAGAAGATAAAGATTATCGAAATGCTTTAAGTAAAGCATTAAAGGGAAAGGAGCCTTGGTCAAAAGGATTATCCAAAGATACGGATAAAAGAATTGCTAAAATGGGAAACTTAAAAAAAGGTGTACCTTTATCTAAAAATCATAAATCAAAAATTTCAAAAACACTTAAAGAAAATAAAACACATATAGGTGTTAATAATCCTTTCTATGGAAAAACACATTCTAATTCACTAAAAGAAAAATGGTCTAAAAAAAGAAAGGGAAAGAATATTCATACCGAAGAATCAAAAAAGAAGTTGCGAGAAGGGCTCTTGAAAAGATATGAAAATGGAGAAATTTATAGTCAACCTAGAAGTTCTTGGTATGAATATAAAGGAATTAAATGTCAAGGTAAATCCGAATTAAAATGGTTAAAAGAAAATTTTAATTTAGTTGAAAATTCTAGATTACATTTCAAAACACCGTATGGGTTGTATATTGGAGATTTTAAAATTAAAGATACTTTAATAGAAATTAAATCTTTATATACTTTTAACAGAATGATCGAAAAGGAGAACCAAATAAAAAAAATTTTATGGGTAAATAAATACATTATACCTGTAGAATTTGCAGTTGATCATAAGAATAAATTTCACACCTTTAAATGTGGTGATGAAGGTGTTGATTGGGCAATGAAAAAATCTAAAGAAATTGATAAAGAAGAATGAAACACCTTAAAGAATATGAAGAGTTTCTTAATGAGGATAAAGATAATTTCATTACCGATGAAAGGATAAGAAATGTATGGAGATCTTTATATGGTGATGATTTCATAGACAAACATCCCTCTATTTTTAAAATATTAAAACAAAGACCACCTATTACACTTAAAGAATTAGAAAGAATTTGGGATGAGACTTATGATAAAAACTTAAAAGATGAACTTCCAGAGTTCTGGTCAAAATTAAAATAATTAATAAATGAACATCTTCAGAAATAGTATTTCTGAATCGAAGACTCTCTTTTAAGGGTCTTTTCTTTTTTAATACACCATTCAAAAATTAAGTATACTTTTCAATTTATATAAGTATATGTTATAATTAAATGAAAACAGATTGTTATGCATATTACATTTGATTTAGAAACTTTAGGGAGTACTTATCAAGCTCCAATAGTGCAAATAGGAGCAGTTAAATTCACAGATGAGGGTGAAATTAAAGATAAATTTCTAAGAAATATTGATTTAAAATCTTTAGAGCCTTTAAACTTTAAAGTGAATTATTCTACTTTGGGGTGGTGGATGAGCCAGAAAAAGGCTTCAATAAACAGTGTGTTTCTAAAGGGTAATAGAGTAGATTTAGCACAAGCACTTAATGATTTTACTTTATGGGTAGGTAATCCACATGATTATTTTTATTGGAGTCATGCTAATTTTGATACGCCTATTCTTGAAAACGCATATAAGGAAGTTGGATTAAACTGTCCACTTAAGCGAAGACGACATAGAGATATAAGAACGTTGTGTCACTTGACAGGAGATATTGAAACTAAAACGATTGGTATAAAACACAATGCATTAGATGATTGCATTACACAAGCAAATTATATTTCAAAAAGGTTACAGATGATTGCTAAACCTAAAAACAAGTATTCTAATAATGCATCATTTGAAGGAGAAGATTAATAATCTGTATAGGAATATTATTTTAAATGTAAAAAATAAATTAAAATATTTCAAGATAAAACAAATCCTGTTATTTTTAATAAAATGGACTTAGTTAAAGTTAAAGGCCATTTAAATTTTTATCCTAAGGACGTGACTCGTAAACATAAGTTGCAGTCTGAATGGAAAAGAACAGCTCTTATTGAGACTAGGTGCGATATTGAAAGGTACTATGCATGGTTTCTTAAAAAGAGATTTAATTTGGTTCTTAACCAAACTCTTAGAGGAACTCACATTTCTTTCATTAACGATAAGTTTAATGTTGATGAATGGGATAAGTATGCAAAGGTTTTTCATAACAAGGAAATTGAATTTTATCATGAACTTGAACCTTATAGCGATGGAAAGCATTGGTGGTTAAGAGTACACTCTACTCAAGCAGAAGACATTAGAGTAGCATGTGGATTAAGTAGCTATCCATATTATGGAATGCACTTAAGTTTAGGCTTTGCAAATGAAAAGAATATTGAACACTCAAAATACATTTTAAGACAAGCAAAAAACTTTAAGTTAATAACATACGAAAAAAGAAAACATTTAAAAAATTATGAAATACATTTTGAATAGAATACAAACCCCAGATGGAACTATTCTTACATCTGAACATCGACATGATTATAAAGAGTACAAGGATAAGAATGGCGAAGTTTACATGGTTGATGGTGGTAAAGATTATTTACGTCGTAATGTAAATAAAGAACCTTATGAGGAACTTTCAATTCCAATTAAAGATGCTACCTTTGGAGAGTGTCGTAAGCATATCACATGGGGTACTCGTGGAAAGAACGGAGATCAGCCACTTAAGTTTAAGCCTATCAAAGATCTTGATACAGATCATATTAAGGTTATCCTTGAAAACCAAACACAAATATCAGATATGTATCGTGATCTTTTTGAAAGAGAATTAACACTAAGAGGAGAAACTCTATGAAAGTTGTAGGTTACATAAAAAATGATTTTTGTGTTCTTAATAAAGAATACTTAAAGTTTAAAGGTAATAAGGTTGTAACATCACAGAACCCTCTTGATGCTACAGTATTTAATAGTGCAGATGCTGCTAGGGTAATGTTCAGCAAAATTAAAAAAGGTCTTGATGGAGAGTGTAAAACTCAATCATTTAGTAGAGCCAAATTAAATTGGAAAAATGTGTCATTTAATTACAGAGAATTGCCTTATGTGGATTTTAGGATAAGAGATTATGATAAAAGTATGACTAGGGAAGAAGTTCTTGATTTTTGGTTTAAGTATTACACCGAGTATAAAGACCAGTCATTGGCATTTAATCCTTTTGATTCATATCCTGATCTTTGGCAATTATATGATCATTTACACGATGTAAATGAGTATCATAAGCAAGATGATAATTCAGTTAAATATGTAACATATAATATTAAATCAAGTAAAAACAGTTCTTTTGAAACTTTTGTTAATGAATTAAGTAATGTGTTAGACAGATGTACTCTTATGAGTGAAGATGGGTATAAAGTATTTCCTATTTTTGATCATGAGTTATCTCAATATGAATCTAGATCTTTACATTATAAAGGTCCTAAAGATTGTAAAATCATAGGTTCATATTACACTAAATTTGAAGGTACATTAGAAGAATGTTTTAATGAAATAAAAAAAGAATACTATTATGAAACTTAACGCAAATGAAGCATAAGAAATATTTAAGCGGTTTACAGATTTAAATTTAACATAAAGTTAACATTAAGTACTTTATTTTAAGTAAGAATTAGGTTATATTTAATAGAAATCAAATAAATTCATAAATTATGATAGAAACTGCAACTAAAAGAATTGAAAAGAACGCACATGAATTGAGTATAGAAATTATCAAAAAAATTCTATATGCACTTGATGAAGCTTTACCAACAATTGAAGTGTTTAAGTTGGAGAATGGCCATAAGCTTATTGCTAACGAGGATGAGTATTTATTTTTCTTGGAGGATAATTTTTATGCTCTAATTGAGTATGAAGAGTATGAACTTGCAGCTGAATGCCAAAAGTGGATTGATACATCAGAATTAATTTAAATAATATGAGAACGATTTTTATCTTTATATTTATGCTACTTTCTGTATGTACGCATTCACAAACATTTAAATCAAAAGCAATTAATTCTACCGGCACAAATATAACAGCATCAAATGCACAAATTGAATTTTCTGTTGGAGATGTTGTTATCGAAACTCAAAATGATTCGGGTGGAAACTCAATTTCTCCTGGTTTCATTAATTCTATCACAGGAAGCTCAAGTATTACTCATATACATGAGATTAAAAATAATAATCTTGATGTGAGAATTTTTCCTAATCCTACTTGTAATTGGCTGAACATACGATTTAATGATGGGAAAGTGACTGATGTAAATTTCCAATTAGTTGACATTAAGGGAAATATTATTAGGGAATTTGAAAACGTTAGAGGAAATCATATTATGATAGATACTTCTACATTAGCATGTGGAACCTATATCATGAATGTGAGTTGTGGTCAAAATAAAAATTGGGATTCATATAGAATTGTAAAATCAAATAACAAATGAAACCAAAAGAAAGTATAAGTAGTGAAATGGGTATGCTAGCCGGCCAAATAATCATTATGGATTGTTTGCCTGGGTTGGATATAGATTCATTACAGCCGTATGCAATTAAAAATGTATATAAAGTATCTGATAGTGAAAGGGAACGTTTTAAAAAGCTTGAAAGGGCTTGGGAAACCGCAATAGATCGAAAAAATACACAGCCCACTCGCATTAATATAGAATTTATAACATTAAGAAAATATCATCATGAACTTGCAAAAAAATATTTGCCTAAAGAAATAAAATATCCATTAGGTATTTTTAATCCACCTAATATGAAAACGTTCATAGATTCTGTAGAAGATATGCTATGGGATTGTGATAAAAGTTGGTATAAAATTTCTGGCAAAGAAGGAGAAGCATATGAATATAACGGAAACATATTAACATTAATTTTAAAATTAAGTATTAATGAAATAAATTATGAATTATGAGAACTGGCTAAAAATAGGAATATATGAGCGAATTTAAAAGGATTTCTAGGAAAGGTGTATTTGATTTATTAAAGCATTATGATGTCACTGCAGGGGATGATGCATTTATTGAAATTACAGAATGGCATAATGGGATTGGCTTTGATGTAGAAATATGTGGGAACTTATCTACAAGATTTCAAATGACTTATGATACATTTAATGCTCTAAAAATATTGGTAGAAAAATTAGAATCTTTAGAATATTAAACATTTTGTTATAAATTATTATGTTTGTAAAATTAAAAGAACATTTACCTATAGATAAAGATTATGTTAAATCCCAGTGGGATGAGATTATTAATATCCCTAATGACCAATGGGAAATTTTAGGTATTGATAGTGATCTTAATTTAATAAACAGTGAAGATTACCCATACACTTCACGTGAATTAAGGTTTAACCTATTACCGCATTTGGTAATTCAAATCATAATAAATATTAAAAAATGAATTATAATGAATCATATTAAAGAATTTAATAAATATCTAAATGAACAGTATTCTCTTAATCAAATGTCTAAAGATTATCCTGTTCTAGCAGAAGCTTATCAGACAATTTTAGAAGAATTGCAAAATGTTAAAGTAAAGGGTGGGCGAAGTGAACTAAAGAAAATAAAAGCTTTCTTAAGGGAAGGTATATCCGAAGTAGTCAAATTATGAAAATGATCACTAAAGAAATGCGTGAATTGGAATCACAGTCTTAATATTTCATAGCTCTTTAAAAGAGGTCTGGTTAAGCTTTAGTATATTGTATTATTAAAATTATCGGCTCATGTACTAAAGCTTAACCAGACCCTTTTATTTAGTCTTTTTATTCAATATTTCATTATATTATGTAACCTATTTTACGATATAAAGTAAAAGATGATTAAAAGCTCTCTAATTTTCACTTAATAAATACATAAATCATAGCATAAAAAAGTAGCATAAAAATGAGAAGGGATAGGTTAAGTGAAAAATTAAGACTTAAATCAATTGAAAAGTTTGCAGAAGATGCAAAAAAACTTAGAAGAAAAAAACCTGTAGGTTCCGGTTCCAATTCCCAATCTTCTTCAAGTTTTAGCGGTCTTGCTTTAGATGGTCCTATAAGTGGAGCAAGTGTATATGCTGTGAATGAAGACCAATATACAACAACAAATGAATGGGGTGAGTTTACCTTTCCCTTTACACCTAGAGGTGAAATTCAGGTCTATGGAGGAACTGACATATCAACAGGATTACCCTTTGACGGTTTATTGAGATCATCAACACACTATAAAACAATTTCGGTTATTTCAACTGCAATAAGGGAAATGACAGATATAGGATTTTCAAAAAGTGAAGCTGAGGCTGCATTCTTTTCATTTATAAGAAATGTACTCTTTATCCCACATCCCATAGAAAAGCAAGAATATTTACTTAATACAAATTTTTTGGAGTTAACTCTTAGCGGAGATAGAGAACTGGTAACAGGTGTGGCTATACTTACACTTCTTGAAATGAATTCATTTCTTATTGGATTGGCTGCAGATGCATACCAGGAAACAAATGACATAGCTCTATCAAAGTCACTCTATTTCCAAAAACTTGCGCAAGAAGCCAAAAGCAGAATGGGAAATTTTAATAATCTTAATTATCAACAGAGAACACAAATACTAAAGTCGCTTGTTGATCCAGGGGATGTTTTACAGGAAAATGAAATCACAGCAATAAAGGAAGAACTTGATGATCTTAAAACATTCCTACTTAATCTTATGTTAGAAGACGGTCAATCCCTAAATTATGTTTCTGTTAATGCTCAAGCAATCTTAAAGCGCTTTAAAACGCAAATGCCTGCCAAAATAACATCTACAATAGGTAAACCTGGCCAAACAGTAGAAAAGATTAAAACCGGCTTAGGGATTTTGGAAATCTTTAATAGTGTTGACGCAAATGATTTAAAAAGTATAGGCAGTCTTTCAAAAAACATAACCAATATTACGTCTAATCCAATAGCACCACCTAAACTTATGTCATTCTCCCTAAACCAAAATGATTCCACTAGACATAATCAGGAAGTGGTCTTTAGGGTAAAAACCCAATCTGGTCAAGCTGATCAATTGTTGCAAACAGATATACAAAATATGTGGAATAGAAAAGTAACATACAGGCTAATGGTTAATGGTGTTCAATATCTCTTATGGTGGAATAGTGAATTACAGGTATGGGATGGTTCAGATTCACCCAATCCTGGAGTCTATGTTCAGTTTAGACAAGCAACACAAGCCACTCCCTTTTCACCAATAGGAGAATATATCATGCTTGACCCGGATTTAAGCGAAGAATGGAATCCCCAATTCCAAACACAAATAACATCAAAAGAATCTTCTGATATTATACCAGGCAAAGCAATCTTTACCATAACAACACCCTCATCATGGGAACTTCAAATAGAAAACCCAATACGTTTAAGAGAAACTGCACAAATCATTTTTCAACAGGACCGTGTAACAGCAACATCATCTATTAATAGAAATGATCAACAATTTCAAACCGTATCAGGAACGTTTAGAGAAAAACTCACTACAGGGATATCTGGAGACTTATCATTTACACTAAAGCCCTATGGTACAAATAAATCATATACTTTTAATGGAACCTTTATACCCAATAACCCCATAACCCTAATTGCGGTTTAATCCAATTGATAAAACCACATAAAACCACAAATATCTATCTTAATGTATGGTTATAGTTTTCATAACTATATTACCAAATTTAATCACTTCGCTCCATTAGCCAGATCGCGATCATTTATTACATTTATTAAAGCATTAATACACCTCCTCCAAACTATCCCTAATATAATTATTCTGTTCCCTTTTAGGTATATTATCGCTAGCCTGTCCTCTCCCTTGCATTTTATATTTTTTAGCCTTTAGGGATAACATACAGTTAAATCACTACTCTCTCATAGGATTTTCCCTGTACCGGCGAAGAGGGTTTTATGTACGCATTCTGTATTGTTATTATGGTCATAATATTTTTTTTGGATATTTAATGTTATATTTTTTGATATTTAATGTTATATTTTTTGGTCATTATATTTTTTTTTTGGTCGATATATTTTTTTTTGGTATTCAATGTTATATTTTTGGTCCGGATTTAAATCCGCCAGCACACGAGCTCTCTTTTTAGGCCCCCCAAAACCCTCTCTCGTCCACTATTGACAGGTTCACAACTATCCCTAGATGCCCCCAATGTACATCCCATAGGATTTTCCCTGTGGTAGCGAAGCATAGTT
>Ga0180434_10009547_pt1 | contig 10529 bp, 7 predicted proteins | sample SS_ome_7_FD_132453 | JGI IMG/M metagenome (GOLD analysis project Ga0180434, IMG submission 132453) | Hypersaline lake sediment archaeal communities from the Salton Sea, California, USA - SS_1_D_2 metaG | ecosystem: Environmental > Aquatic > Non-marine Saline and Alkaline > Hypersaline > Sediment... | reverse complement strand
TGGGACGGGAAATCATACAGCGATGTTCGGCATCATTGCCACTCCTACGTGGAGTCATCTCGAGGGGTTCTGGGGCTATAGAGCTGTGGCACGAACACCCCTTGACCTTCAGGGTTGGGGCTCATCGAGAGATTTCGGAATCGGGCTCAGGGGAGATCTAAACACAGGAAAAACCGTCTCCTACTGGATCATGTACGGTAACGGAGCGTCGAACCGGGGAGAGACGGATAAGGGGAAAAAAGTGTACGGCCAGATCGGTCTCAAACCGGTCAAGGGTGTCTTCGTCGATATTAACGGTGAGTATGAGCACCGGCAAGATAACATCGCTTACTCTGTTTATCAGGTAGTTGGCGGGTTCGAAAAGACGTGGGGAAGAGCGGGCGTGCAGCTGGCTCGCAGATGTATGAACCAAAATGGCGAGGAAATGCAGTGGACGCTTATTTCTGTATTCAGCGCTCTGAGGATTGCCAAGACAGTGGAGGCAGCGGTCCGCTTCGATAAGATGTTCGACGCCAACCCCGATGGAGAGCGGATTTCCTATACGCCTTTTTCCGCGCTTGCTCCATCGAATTTACTCATCGGGATCCTCAGCTGGCAGGCTGTGCAGAACGTGTGGCTTATTCCCAACATTAAGTATGTTTATTATGACACTCCATCTTTCGGAGAGAAACCCTCCGATGACTTTTACTGCAACCTCACTCTGTTTTTTAGATACTAGATTTGGACTATGATGTATTCGGAGACGAAAGACCATAAGAAAGGAGGCCCTGATGAGGGTATTCAAATATTCGGCCTTGGCGGTGTGTATTGTCTTTTTGACCGTTTCTTGCGTGAGACGGGGAGGCAAAGTGGCTGATCTGGTTTTTTTGAACGGAACGCTCTGGACTGTCAACCCTGACCAACCTTGGGCAGAAGCCGCAGCCGTAGACGGTGACAGAATTTTCAAAGTGGGAAGCACGGCCGAAATCAAAACGTTGGTAGGGAAGGAAACTCAGGTCGTCGATCTGGAAGGGGCTCTGGTCCTCCCGGGTTTTACAGATAGTCACACCCATTTCCTGAAGGGCGGTTTTTCCCTTTCAGGAATTCAGCTTCGGGACGTGACCAGCCTTGCCCAATTTGCCGAGAGGGTCGAAGCCAAAGCTGCGGAGCTTGAAAAAGGGGAATGGATCATAAACGGCTATTGGGATCATGAACAGTTTTCTCCTCCGGAACTTCCGACCAAGGAGCTGATCGACAACGTTTCACCCGACAATCCCGTCTGTGTGAGCCGGTATGACCTGCATATAGCTCTGGCCAATAGTCTGGCTCTCAAAACAGCGGGCATCACCAGAGATACCCCCTCGCCCGATGGCGGAGAAATCCAGAAAGACCCGAAAACTGGCGAGCCCACGGGAATTCTGAGAGATGCCGCTATAGATCTGGTGATGCGGCATATGCCTGACCCCTCGTTCAAGGCCAAGTTGAGAGCCGCTGAAGCGGCACTCAATCATGCCAGGAAGCTGGGTGTGACCTCGATCCACGATATGGCCAACGCCACCAGCTTTGCCCTGAATTTTGAAGTCTATCAGGAACTTCTTAAGGAAGGGAAGCTCACTTCACGAATCTATTTTTACATTCCCATCGACAAGATTGCCCTGTTCGAAGAGCTGAAAATGAAGTCTCCTTTCGGAAACGACTGGTTGAGATTTGCAGGCTTGAAGGGATTCGCCGACGGCGGCCTGGGAGCACGCACGGCCTATTTTTTCGAACCTTATGCCGACGACCCGGAAACTTCCGGACTTCTTGCTCCCCAGATGTTTCCCGACGGAATTATGGAGGAGAGAATCCTGCAGGCTCACAAAGAGGGTATTCAAGTGGCCATTCACGCTATCGGAGATAGGGCGAACGACATCATCCTCGATATTTTCGATAAGGCCGTGGCTGAGAACGGCGTTCTTGACCGGCGTTGGCGGATTGAGCATGCTCAGCATCTGCGGTCCGAGGATATTGAACGCTATGGCAAGCTTGGTGTCATTGCTTCGGTGCAGCCCTACCACGCTATTGATGACGGACGCTGGGCTGAGAAAAGGATTGGTGAAGAGCGCTGCCGGAGCACCTATGCCTTCAAGTCTCTTTTGGACTCGGGAGCGGTATTGACCCTCGGTTCAGACTGGCCTGTGGCGCCTTTGAATCCCCTTGTCGGCATCTATGCCGCTGTCACCCGTCAGACCATCGACGGCAAAAATCCCGAGGGATGGTATCCCGAGCAGAAGATACCTTTGGAAGAGGCGATCAAAGGCTTTACCCTGAACCCCGCTTACACGGAGTTTGCAGAAAAAATCAAAGGCTCCATCGAAGCGGGAAAGCTGGCCGACATGGTTGTTCTGGACCGCAACATCTTCGAGATAAATCCCGAAGAAATCAAGGATACTTGGGTGACAATGACCATCCTCGGCGGCTGCATTATCTATCAATAACAGGCTCATCGTAGAACGGAACAGCTCTGAAGAAGGCCAGGGGGATGGAGACCATGGCAATTGAACAATTTCTCCGGTTGACATTTTCTCCTTGATGACCTAACTTGCTTAGGTTATCCTCTTTTTGGTTGATCGAGAACTTTAAACAAAGTCCGGCACGACTTATGGGGAATATCCACTAGCAATAGAGAGGTATGACAAACAAATCTTGGACAAAGGGGATTTGCGGTATCTGTCCGGCAGGATGTTGGGTGGAAGTGTGTCTGGAAAACGAAAGACTGACAGATATCCGGGCTGATGAGAGCCATCCGCTGGGAATGATTTGCCGGAGAGGGGAACATTCACCGGAGATAATCTATTCCGAGCACCGGCTCCGCCATCCATTGAAGCGCGTGGGAGCTAAGGGAACTTATGAGTTCGAGCCCATCACTTGGGATCAAGCCTACAAGGTCATTGTCAAGAATTTGAATGCTATTAAAGCCGAATCCGGTCCAGAAGCCGTTTCTATCTACACAGGAAGGGGTGCCTTTGAGCTCTCCCTGTGCGACATGTTCCAGCCCAAGGGGGTGGCTGTGTCATCTGCCTCGAATATCCTTTTTCCTTTCGGCTCCCCCAACACAATGGGTGTGGGGGCGCTCTGTTATGTTTCCTTTGCCATGATTGCCCCTCACGTGACCATGGGACGGATGCTGATCAACATGTTTACCGATATGGAAAATGCCGAGATGCTGGTGGTGTGGGGTGCCAATCCGGCCACGGATTCCCCGCCGCTTGATATGTACAGGCTGGAAGCTGCTGCCAGAAGGGGAGCCGAGGTGGTTGTGATCGATCCCCGCCGCGCCGAGACAGCCGACCGAACCCACGCTCAATGGATTCCGATCAGACCCGGAACAGACGGAGCCCTGGCCTTGAGCATGATTCAGGTCATGATCGAGGAGGAGCTTTACGACGAGACTTTTGCCGAAGATTGGTGCCAAGGCTTTGAAGAGCTCCAGACCTATGTCCAGCACTTCACTCCTGAAAAAGTCGCGGTAACGACAGGAGTGCCGGCCGCGACAATCCGCGATCTCAGCCGGCGTATCACTCGCGCCACCGGCGCCTGTCCTGTGATGTACACAGGGTTGGAGTACTCCAACAGCGGAATTCAGGCCATCAGGGCTGTCTTCAGCCTGTTCGCCCTTGCCGGACAGCTCGATGTCCCCGGCGGCATCGGACTGGCCATGCCCGATTCTCACTTCCCGATCAATCGCAGCTGCAACCAACCCAATCCTGATTTGAACCTGGCCGTTGCCAGGGAGAAATTTCCGGTTTACAGCGACTACCGCGGAGAATCCCACGCCAGCGGCCTCGTCGATTCTGTCCTCAGGGGAGAGCCCTATCGCATTCGAGGGCTCATCGTCCATGGAGGCTCTCTTTTGACATCCTGGCCCCAAACATCCATCTGGAGGAATACCCTGTCCAAACTGGATTTTTTGGTTACGATCGACCGTCAACTCACGGCGGATGCGGCTTTTGCTGATATCGTGCTTCCAGCCACAACCATGTTCGAAATCGAATCGTACATGGTCTATGGTCCTATCTTCCGACTGCGGGAAAAACTGATCGAGCCGGTAGGGGCGGCCCGCAACGATTATCTGATCATGGCTGAACTGGCCACCCGTCTCGGCTACGGGCATCTCTATCCTCAATCAGAAGAAGAACTCGTCCGGTATGCATTGGAGGGATCAGGATACACACCGGAAGATATCAAAGAGGCCGGTGGCTGGGTCAAAATTCCCACATCCATGATGGAGTACAAAAAGTGGGAGAAGGGAAAACTCCGTCCTGATCGAGAACCGGGATTTGACACCCCTTCAGGCAAGTTTGAGATCTGGTCAACCGTGCTCGAAGACTACGGATACGAACCGCTTCCCAAATACACGGAGGTCAAAGAAGGCCCGGTTGCTGCACCTGCTTTGGCCGAGAAGTTTCCACTCGTGTTCAACTCCGGGGCCCGCCCTCAAACGGATTTCCGTTCCCAGCACCACGGGATTGAGGGATTGCTCAAGGACAATCCTGAACCGACAATCGAGATCAATGCCAAAGATGCCGAGGCGAGAGGTATTGTAACCGGGGATCTTGTCGAAGTCAGGACTCCACGGGGACAGGTCAACTTCCGGGCCCGTGTTTCAGATAACATTGTCGCCGGAGCTGTGGAGTGCAACCAGGGGGGCGGAACACCGGTAGGCCCAAAGGCATGGCGGGAGTGGAACGTCAACGAGTTGACCGATCTTGATAACTATGATGCGATCTCCGGTTTTCCCGTCTACAAAGCATTGCTCTGTGAGGTCGAGAAGATTGCGGAAGGCACGGAGCAGTCAAAACGCTCGGCTTCCAAGAAGGTCCAGATGACAGAACCGGGGTTCATGACCGTGAGAAAGGCTAAGAAACCCGCAATGAAGCACATCTATCTCGACAACAATGCCACCACCCGGGTGAATGATGCGGTCCGGGAGGCCATGATTCCCTTTCTGGAGGCTGAACACGGAAATCCGGCCAGCATCTATGCCAAAGGCCGGGGTGCCCACGATGCCATCGAGAACGCCCGCCGCCAAGTGGCCAAGCTCCTCAACACCAAGCCCCGTCGCATCATTTTTACGGGCTCAGGTTCAGAGTCAGACAATCTAGCCCTGAAGGGCGTGGCTTTTGCCCATCGTGCACGAGGGAATCACATCATCACCAGCACGATCGAGCATCCGGCTGTTCTGGAGACATGCCAATTCTTGGAAAGGATGGGGTATGAGGTCACTTATCTCGATGTGGATAAATTCGGGCTTCTCCAACCTTCCCGATTGGAGAAGGCTTTTACTGAAAAAACGATCCTGGTCTCGCTCATGATGGCCAATAACGAGGTGGGAACTATTTTACCCATTAAAGAGCTTTGTGCTGTGACTCATGACCATGGCATCTTGTTCCACACTGATGCTGTTCAGGCTGTGGGTAAGATCAAAGTCGATGTGGAGGATTTGGGGATTGACCTGCTGAGCCTTTCCGCTCACAAATTTCACGGACCTAAGGGTGTTGGTGCTCTTTATGTGAAAAAAGGCGTGGAATTGGAATCTCTCATTCACGGAGGCAAACAGGAAAGCGGCAAAAGAGCGGGCACACACAATGTCCCTGCCATTGTGGGGATGGGGAAAGCAGCTGAGCTGGCTTTGAGGGCTCTCTCCATGTCTGAAGAGACAAAGAAACTCAGAGATAAACTGGAGAAGGGTATTCGAGAGATAGTCCCTGCAGCTGTTCTCAATGGTCATCCCGAAAAGCGGCTGCCCAACACACTCAATCTAACCCTGCCGGGTCTGAGAGGGGAATCTCTCGTCATTGCCCTGGATCAACATGGTGTCGCCCTCTCCTCAGGGTCAGCCTGCAAATCTGGCTCTCCTGAGCCGACTCATGTCTTGACCGCCATGGGCAAGAGCGATGCCGATGCGCACTGTGCCCTTCGGTTCTCCCTGGCTCATAACACAACGGCCAAAGACATTGAGGAAACAGTCGCCTCCCTGAAGCAAGTTCTCGACGAGATGGAAACCACAGTCCGTTTCCTCCCCTGCAAATAGAAGAAATCGGGGGACATCATACTTAATTACAGTAAAAGATTACTCCATGATTTTGAATGAAGTATGATGTCCCCCGATTCAATGTTAAATGTTAAGACGCGATCCCCCATGGGTAGACAGAGGCGCGTGTATTTGAGACAATGGCACGTGAGAGGTTGACGATGGTGGCGAATTACCGGATTTTGGAGCATCGTGATCTTGTCCAAATAAAAGCTTCTGAGCATGCCTTTCTTATCGATGTTCTCAACGGCCTGTCCAGGACACCAAAACGTCTCAATTCCCGTTATTTCTACGATGATGAGGGAAGCAAGCTATTCCAGAAAATTACAGAGCTTCCCGAATACTATCTGACTGGCTGCGAGTTTGATATTTTACGAAGATACAAGGAAAACTTTCGTCAAATCATGATAGATGTTCCCTTTAATCTTATCGAATTAGGCCCGGGAGAAGGGCAGAAAACAGACGTACTTCTAGAGCACTTTTTGAAAAATAAAATCGAGTTTCGCTATATCCCCATTGATATCTCTGAAGCGGCCATGAAGACACTCATCGATATTCTGAACGAACAATATCCAGACCTGGAGACAGAAGGATTGGTAGCCGAGTATTTTGACGGACTGAAATGGCTCAGCAGCACCTCTCTTCGCCCGAGTATGGTTCTCTTTTTAGGCTCCAACCTTGGAAATTTTGACAAATCCTATGCAAAAGATTTCTTGCGGAATCTTTGGAATGCCCTCAATGACGGCGATTGCGCGGTCATCGGTTTCGACCTGAAGAAAGACATCAATCTAATGCTTAAAGCATACAATGACAGCAAGGGTGTTACCCGGGAGTTCAACCTGAATCTGCTGCGAAGGATCAACCGCCAACTCGGCGGCAATTTTGACCTGGATAAATTTTATTTTTATGCCAGCTATGATGTCTTCACTGGAGCCATGGAAAGCTACCTCGTCAGCAAAGAGAAGCAGACCGTTTTGATTGAGGAGATAGGCCAAGCGTTTGATTTTGATGCTTGGGAACCGATCCATACCGAGTATTCGTACAAATTTCTGGAATCCGATATCGAAGAACTGGCCGAAGAGACAGGCTTTGTTATCGAGAAACAACTCTACGATTCCAAGCACTATTTTGTTGACTCCATATGGCGTGTCCAAAAGCACACTTCGCCCTAAAAATGGTGCCAGGCACCTTTTTTCCCCATATAAAAAAAAGGTGCCTGGCACCTTTTATGAATGAAGCGTGAAGATTGTATTGCTCTGAATTTATTTAAATTATTGAGGATATTCATGTACAATGGGCATTTACTCCGAAGAAGATCGCTTCCCATGCTAAAAACAAGCCCTCAAAAGATGAGAGTGATATATATCCCCCTGTTTTGGGGAAGTCTCTGGGGAATCGCTGAAGCCACTCTGGGGCATCTCCTCCACATTATGTGTATTCCGGCTCTGCCGGGCGCGGTGATGTTCCCGCTCGGGGTTTATTTCATGGTGCGGGCTTTTGTGTCCTCAGGGAAAATTTCTATCATTTTCCTGACCTCACTCGTTGCAGCCAGCTTCAAGCTTGTCGATTTGTTCTTGCTTGCTCAAGGCATAGCGGCTGTCATCAATCCCGTCTTGGCCATTCTCGCTGAATCGCTTTTGGTCATGCTGTTTTTTGCCTTCCTGATTTTTGGGGCGTTCGCCGATTTCGCAGAAATTATAGGTTTGAAATCGACCTTAGACTGAAATACTCTATTTCTTGATCTGCTTCAAAAAATTCTGATAATCTCTATCCGTGTTGAGGTTTTGGAACCAGGCTGCCTTTTCAATGGACATGTAATGTGTCTGGCAGACCTCAAAAAGAGGTAACAGCGAAGTCGTCCCTGCATCCAATAACCTTTTCATCTTGGGCTGGACTGCCTTCGAATAGATGGCGAAAAGAGGCTCCAACCTTCGCCCCTCTGACACAGGAATCACGATCTCAGAGTCCTTGGCCTTTTTGACCATGTCCTCCAAGAAATTCAAGTTTATCCTCGGAATGTCACAGCCTATGACAAAGTTTTTCTCGTTGGCAGAGGTCAAGAGCGCAGATTGGATACCCATCATCGGCCCCAAACCCGGCATTTCATCGACCACGATCTTGTACGGTAAAAAATTGAAATTATCCGGGTTCGAAACACTGACCAGAATTTCGGCAAACCGGTCTTTGACCTGCTCAATGATGTATTCGATGAGAGTCATGGCATCAACAGGCAGCAGAGCTTTATCCTTCTTCATCCTCCGGCTGCTGCCGCCAGCCAGCACGATCAGACTGAGAGGACTTTCTTCACATCGCAACAGATTGTTCACTCTCCCATCATATCCTGCGTTAAAAAAATTGCAACCGTGGATAAAAAGTCTTCTGCAGATTGACTTTTGAGCACTGTGCCTCGATAATTTCCATATCCATAACCAATTCCAAAATGAAAGCCTATAGAGATTTAAAGACTCTGATAGCTCCTGTCTCCCCCCTCATTTTGGATCGTATCAAGCAGATTGTCGAAGATTCGGAAAAGGTGTACAGACAAAAACCCTCTGAAGCTCAGGATAGTTACCTCTGGGAACATACGCTTCATGTGGCCTCGATCGCCCATCAAATTTGCCGAAGAGAACATATCGACTCGCTCGCCCCTGTGATCGCGGCTTTCTTTCACGATGCAGGCAAGTTTCATGAAGGCGACTACCATGAGGACGAGACGGCAGAGGAGGAGGTGGCGGCGTCCCTCGCCCAAAAGATATTGACCGAGGAGGGGGTGAATAAGACTATCACCAAGGCGGTCACCGATGGATTGACTGCACTGTATAACGAAGACGTCCCTGACACTGAAGTGTCTGATATCGTTCACGATGCGGATTTTCTGGCGAAAACAGGCCATCTGGGAGTGGCCAATTTTTTCATCAAAGGCACCCTGCGCGGTCAAATCCTTGAGCGCTCTCTTATACAATCCTTGAGCCAAGAGCTGACGTATGTCTCTGTGTTGCCCGAAAACATGCGCACCAGTGCGGGGCGAAAAATGGCAAGCGGAAAAAGACCGTGCACTCTACGCTTTTTCCGAAACCTCCTCGACGAACTCAGCGAACACGGCATAGGCCGTTTCCACATCGAGGAAACATCATGGCCCTGCCCGGCAGATCCCTCCCAAAAAATCACTCTTCAGATTGTTCTCCCTGAGGAGTGTCCTGAGTGCGGCGGGAGATTCACCACAGAGTATTCATCCGAAAAGGGAATCAAGTGCACCAAGCTTCTCGCCGATGTCCGTTGCGAACAATGCCCCAACACATACCATATCTCCTTCTGTCTCCCCGAGATCTGCTCCTAACTAAATCTACAAATCGGGGGACATCTTACTTCATTCATTATATGCTTGTGATGCATAGTGAAGAATTACGTGTGATGTCCCCCGATTTCAAAAGGAGTCTAACAGCAGTATTTTAGGAAATGTTGAATGTTGAGACGCGACCCCTTTGGGTTGGCATGAGAATTGCTGAGTTTAGGATGATGTGTGTTATTGCCTCTGCGGCTTCAGGCGGGATTCGTTTTTGCTCGCAGAAGCATGTAAATCTCTTTTACATAAGATCTGAAATGGAGCTGGTTTGAGCTCCTCTAAAGAGGATGATCTATGAAAAAAGCAACTTTCCTGGCAGTTTATATTTTGATCTCTGTTTTGGTTATTAATTCCTGTGTCAAGGCCCACACTTGTGACTTTTCGAGGGATACCAGTACAAATGAACCCTTGGATGCTTCAGAAGAGAAAGCACAGAAACTGGTTTTTGGTGTGTTCGCCGAGGGGGAAGAGCAGTTGAGGCATGCTCTCATCATGGTCGAGAGCATCCGCACCTTTACCGGCAGCTACAAGAATTTTCCTGTGTGGGTCTATGTGCCTGATGATTCTATGGAGAGCACAGGTGATCTCGGAGAGGAATTATATGCTTTAGGGGCAAAAGTGAAAGGCTCGAAGGCCCCGGAAGCGGCCCTCCAATTTCCTTATGCAAGGAAAGTTTTTGCTGCAGCTAAAGCCGAGACCGAAGCCGTCGGTAAAGCAGATATCCTGGTCTGGATGGATGACGACACTGTTTTCCTCAAAGAGCCCGATGAATTTGATTTAGCCAAAGGAGTGGCTTTCGGCTACCGGCCTGTCATGCATCAACTCATCGGCTCACTCTATTCAGAGCCAGTGGATGAGTTTTGGGCCCGAGTCTATCAGAAGCTGGACGTCCCCGATTCTGCCATATTCCCCATGACCACTCCGGCGGACAGCAGAACCATCCGGCCCTACTTCAACGCCGGTCTCCTTGTTGTTCGACCCGAACGGGGAATTCTTAGAAAGTGGGCAAAAAATTTTCCAATCCTTTACGAAGATCCGGTATTCGTGTCCTGGTGCAAAGAAGACAGGTACAAACTCATATTCCTCCACCAGGTCGCCTTAGCCGGAGCTGTTCTGAACAAGTTGAAGAGAAAG
>Ga0180434_10009546_pt1 | contig 10529 bp, 13 predicted proteins | sample SS_ome_7_FD_132453 | JGI IMG/M metagenome (GOLD analysis project Ga0180434, IMG submission 132453) | Hypersaline lake sediment archaeal communities from the Salton Sea, California, USA - SS_1_D_2 metaG | ecosystem: Environmental > Aquatic > Non-marine Saline and Alkaline > Hypersaline >... | reverse complement strand
CCGCGACGCGCTGTCGCCCTGGGTCAAAAGCCTCGAGGATTCTATGATGATTTGCGACACCGTGTCGCAGATTCGCAAGCCTGGCGGCCGGCGATTAATGGATCGCGACACCCGTGTCAAGGTGGGGGGGCTGTAAGTCGCATTACCCCCTCTCCCGCCAAAAAGCAATTTTTTGAAATACCTATACCCCCTATTTTAACACTAAGTCTCTGGGAAAAAATAAAAAAATATCCGTTGTAAATCGGGCATGAGTAATGTATAACAGTTATGTTAATAGTTATGTTAACTGTTATACATATCTCAAATGAAAGGAAAATCATGGACATTTTGGAAGTCGCGGCAGACCTTGTCCGCAGGGACCAGAAGGCCCGAATCCGGGCCTTGGCTGAGAACACGACCAGGTACAACGACCTGCCTTGGTGGCACAAGGAGGTGATCAGGAAGGTGCGTGGCAACCCGGAGTACTTCAAGTATCTCCATATACTGGACCAGGAGTACGGAACGTGGTCTCGCTTTAACGCCGTGAACAGTCCCTGCGAGCCGACCACCAACGCCGTTTACCGTGTCATTGTCCCGACTGACGTGCGGGACATACTCGACCCTGCTTCGATACTGGAAAAGCTATACACTGGCATACGTGCCGACCGCGTCGGCCCGACCGAGCGGGAGATCCTGCTGGCGTTCCTCCCGCGTGTTAAGTTTGCCTATTGTGTCGAAGTACAGGACACTCCACCCAGCCCTGACGCCGCCGCATGGATCGACGCGACCTCGACGGTTAAGGCCTGCTCTGAAGAGGATAATAAGCGACGCTGGTTCCGGCTGGAGCAGCCTCCGACGCCCACTCACTACAAGGTTGGCGACACGGTCAGGCTGGATGACGGGCCTGAGTTGGTCGTGGTCGAGCACCCCAGGGGTCAAAGACGGTGCGACGGTTGTCACTTCTTCGATGGCGACTGCAAGCGAGCCCGCATGGTCCCTCGCGGTGAGTACGAGCGGTTTCGCTGTACCCCGGCCAACCGCACCGACAAGAAGTTCGTTCACTTTGAGGACACGAGCTACGTCGACCTGGAGGTTTTCATTGATCGGGTTGATGACATTTTTACCGTCACCTACGATGGCCATGACTACTTGTTCGGCGGCATCTACTGGCACAAGGACTTTATCGGCTATGTCTCCCCCGATGGTACATTGTCCAGCTACATGCCGAAGCGGGACGGCGACATGACGAAGTGGAAGGTTCGGATGAAGAGGAGGGGCGGCTGAAGTGGCGAAGAGAATAACCGCGCCCTGCCGCGTTCCAGGCTGTCGCAACATGTCGATCAGCCGTGGCCTGTGCGCTCACTGCCGCAAGGTTCTCGAAGAAAAGATCGAGGCCGGCGAGATAACGGAGAAGGAGGCGATTGAAGAAGGCTGGATCAAGCCGCGCGGTCGCGGTGGTGCTCCCCGCCGGTCAGCCGCGTGGAATTACTTCTTGAAGAAAGGAGAACAACCCGACGACAACCCAAGCTAGCATTTAGGTTGACACGGTCACTTTTGTTTCCGTCATCAGTGACCGTGTTTTTTCTTGCATTTGTGCTGCAAATAGTGTAGGGTAAGGTAACAACCATTCCTACCTTTGGAGTACAACATGGCAAAGACTTTCATCGCGCTGGGCGACCTGCATGCACCCCGGCACAACGAGATGGCGGTAGAGATAGCAACGGCAGTGATCGAGGACGTGCAACCGGATTGCCTCGTGACGCTGGGGGACATGTTAGACTGTTCCCAGTTCTCGTCGCACGACCCGACTCCGCACGAGTTGGAATCGGACTACGCGAGCGACCTGGATTATGTCTCTGGCCTCTTGGATCGTTGGCAGGACAGTTGCGGTTGGCTGGCGTTTATCGAGGGCAACCACGAGTTCCGGGTGGACCGCTGGGCGGCGAAGACGGCAGAGGGCCGGGGAGCCTATTCGATGTTGGCCCCTCGCCTGCAGCTGAGTCGCGACAGGAAGAACTTCACTTACATCCCGTACGGGAGTGCTAACGGGAAGTACCCTCACTACAAGTTGAACAGCCGGATTCGGTGCATTCACGGCTGGTCGTATGCACAGCATGCGACGAAGGCTCACCTGCGGATGTCGCAGGGCAAAAGTATCATCCACGGTCACACGCATCGTGCTGACATGTCCATGATACAGAACATCTGGCAGGAGGGCGGCTTTATACAGGCTGTCTCTGCCGGCTGCTTGATGAAACCGATCCCGACGTACGGCGTCGGTTCGCCGGTTGACTGGGTCAATGCTTTCATTATAGGATACATGGGCCGGTCGTCGGACACGATTTATACGATCCCGATAACAAACACTGGCTGCGTATTGCCGGACGGGACCGAATTTACACTCGCGGTTTAGGAGAACGATATGGGAACGCAGGATAAAATCAGGAAGATATGTGAGAGGCTGTCGGGCGAGGTGCTCGACAAGAGCGAATACCGGGATGTGGTCCTGGTGCTCGCCACCGACATCGGAGCCGAGCCGGATTGTGCTGGCATCGAGAACATGCTGATGGTATGTGTCGAATGGCTGGCCGAGCTGACGGGCAGGGTGGTCGAGGACGTGATTGGTGACATCCGCGACACGCTGATCAAAAAGAACAACGACTACGGGGACACGGGCGTCAAGACGCCGGTCATGGCCCCCGACGTGAGCAACGAGCAGGGTCTTCGTGCTCGCATGTCGGACAAGGTTGCTCGCATCGAGCAGCTGACGACGGCTGACTACACAGCACAGGTTGCCGAGAGCCTTGAGGACACGGTGAAGGATCTCGCGGGTTACTGTGTCCTCTACCTCGCCGCCGAGGAGAATGACGACGTGACGAAGAAGCAGGACGTTCCATCGTTCACGCACGAGATGTCTCAAATCGACACGAACGAGTTCCCGAACTCGTGGGGTTTCATCGACACGGTCTTCATCGACCTCGATGGCGTCCTGGTTGACTTCCACGGCGGCTTCGAACAGGCGTTGATCCGCAGAGGGCTTCAGAGCCTCATCCCTGCTGATTGGCCTCGCGGGGTCTGGTCGCTGTCCGAGGCGTACAAGATATCCAACGAAACAGTGTGGAATATCATCGACACGACACCCAGCTTCTGGGAGAACCTGGAACCGTACCCGTGGATGGACGCGGTGGTTAACATGATCCCGTGTGACGTGGAAATCAAACTCCTGTCGTCACCGTCGCAGAACCCCAGCAGCTGGTCCGGTAAGGCCGCATGGGTGAAGAAACAGTTCGGGACGACTGTCGGCAACCTGATCCTGACGAACGACAAGACGCCGATGGCGAACAGTCGGTCGTTGCTGATCGACGACAGCGATAAGAACGTCGAGTCGTTCCGCAATGCCGGCGGTCGGGCGATCCTATTCCCGCAGTTGTGGAACCAGTTGCACGAGAAGGCAGATGCTCCCGCCTGTTTCCTCAAAAAAGTACTGGAGGTGGTATTCCATGGCCGCTGAGAAGCAGGTACAAGACAAGATTGTCCGCTGGCTGAAGTCACAGAAAGTCTGGCACATGAAGGTCCACGGTAGCCAGTACCAGAAGGCCGGCGTCCCTGATCTGCTGATCGTCTACAAGGGGTTCGCTATCTTCCTTGAGGTGAAGGCCAAGGGGAAGAAGCCGGCGGTCATCCAGAACGTGGTGATGGACGAACTGAAAAAGCAGGGCGAGGCGATGGTGAACTGGTTCGACAATGCCCCGGACGCGATCCGGTGGCTGGAGCTATGTTTCGCTTCGGCTGACGAACTCCTCGATTCGTGCCTTTAAGGCATCGGGGTCATCCACCCGCCCCGGGTGACCAATGGTTTCGAGCCTGTCGATGACAGCAACGGTTGTTCCGAGGGCTTCGGCCACGTCGAGTGACGTATTCCCGGTTGCCCGTCGATGTTGAAAGAGTTTCTCTCCTAGCTCTTTCCATCGGCGGGTTTTTTTTGTGCTGCCGACGACGCGATTGATCTTACGGACGAGAGCCGCCAGCTGCTCGCCGCTCGCCATCTGCTGATCTGTGATCCTCTGCTTCGCCTCTTCCCGCTCGTGAGCGGCTTTCTCGTAAAGGTCCGAGTATTCTTCCAGGCACTCGTCGATGAGCCCTGCAACCGTCTTAGAGGCTCCGGGGCATGCGGGTATGAATATCCCGCCGTGAGCAGTGATCGCCGCCTTGGTGACGGCCAGTATCGTCCTTTTGTTGGCCCCAGCGACGGCCAGGGTGAGAATTGCCTCAAATCCGGGCATCTCCCCGTCCTCTTTCCAGACCGGGATGCCTGTTAATGCGGCTAATTCACGCGGTGACATGCCGATAGCGGAGCGAATATTGCGTAAAAGCTGGCCGTATACCACCTTTTCTGGGGTTTTACCTGTAATTTTTCTCATTTTGTGCCTTTTTATGTTGCATTACCTGCCTAATAGTGTAGCATATACTGCTGGGGGAAGGAATTACAAGGAGATTTTTATGTATTTCAGCAGAAATTTACTCTACGTTCTCATCCTGGCGATGCTTCCCTGTGCATTGATTGCACAAGAATGGGGCAGCGGCGAGGGTCAGAAGCCTGTGCCAGAGACAGTGACCGCTGTCGATCCTGGCCTCTGCAAGCAGCTCGCGGAAAATCCCGGCTTCTCTTGGAAGCAGCGACGGGACATGGGAATCACGTTCAAGAACATCCGGCTCAAGCTCAAGGAGCTGAAGGCCGAGGGGAAGTTGGAAGGGCTTGAAAAGAGCGAGGTGTCTGCCTTGGTCATGGAAGAGCTTGTGAACGACAACCCCAAGATTTTTGAGAACGTCGATTGGGATCGGGTGCTCAAGTTCATTGAGCTACTACTCTCCATCCTGATCAAATTCGTATAAGGGGGGTGCAGGAGATGAAGCACGTACTTAAATTTTTTGCATTACTGGTCGTCATACTGACCCCCCCGGCCACATTTGCCGCTATCGAGCTTGTCGGGCCAAAGACAGGTATCGAGGTTGGTGAGATTGTTGACTTCGTCGTGCAGGGGCTCCCTGCCGACGCTCTGAAGGCTTCGAAGGTATCGAACTTCCCCAAGGAGAAGGTTCGCGTCAAGCCTTACCTGACATGGGCTGGCGACCCGATGGTCGAGTTCTCAGCCAGACGCCCCGGCACGTATCACATCGTCGTGGCGGCATCTATCAACGGCACTCTTGAGTATGTCGAGATTCCTATTGTCGTCGAGGGTGAAAATCCAGAGCCGGACCCTCAACCCGACCCCGACCCGAAGCCAACGCCAGGCCCGAAGCGAGTGATCGTCTTCGTGGAGTCGGGGTCCAGAACGACGAACCAAGCCGAGATGTTGATGAGCCTGCGGAACTCGTCGCTCCAGTCGATGATACTGGACCCGGATACGACTGTTCCACCGGAACTTGCTACCCTGCATACGACGATCAAAGGCGATCTTGGTTTCCCCGCCGTCGCAATCGTTAGCGAAGCCGGCGATGTCGTTTCCACCAGTCGGCTACCGGACTCTTGGGCTGACCTGAAAGTGACTCTTGAGAAAGGCGGGTTGAAGCCATGAGAGTAGTGCAAGACTTTCTTGACGTTGACTTTGAAAACATCATGCCAGAGGGCCGGCTCACAGGAGCCTTGCCGCGAGCGTCGAAACCAGGCGACGGGAGATTCCCGCTCGCCTCTTCGCGATTTGAGGCTATCCCCCGGTCGATGTGGAAAGAGAAGATCGAGTCGCACAAGCCGCTGACACCACTGGTTGGAAAGATCAAGGACCAGAATGGCGAAGGCAGTTGTGCCGGCAACGCCGCCGTGAAGTGCGGCGAGATTGTCTGGAACTTTCAGCTTGGCATGAAACGTCAGGTTGAGTTGTCAGCAATGAGCCTTTACAAGCGTACTGGATCGGGACCGAACAGCGGTTCGAACATCGATAGCAACCTTACCGAGTTCATGAACCGTGGCGTTCTCCCGGTCGATAACGCGCGAAACCGAGAATTGTTCAAACACGTTCACCCTGCTATTGGCTGGCGACACCGCCTGCCCGAGGGCTGGACTAGTACGGCAGCGTTTTTTGTCGTCGTCGAGTGGCTCGACATTACAACCTATGACGAACTGATCACAGCGTTACTGTTGAACATGCCGGTATGCTACGGCAGGTCTGGTCACGCCATTTGTGGTGTCGATCCGGTTTGGCACAACAACTCCGCTGTAGTGAAATACGCTAACTCGTGGCACGAGAGCTGGGGTGACGAAGGCTTTGGCTACGACAGCGAGCGAGCAATTGGTGGCTACATCCGGTCCTACGGGGCATGGGCATGCCGTACAGTCAGGTTCCCCGCATGGGCGTATGCCCAGCCAGACGCATGGGTAGTTGCATGATCGACAACAATCAGGAGTTCGTCACAGTATGCCAGTGTGACGTTAAGCATAAATCAATGCGAAACCAATTTATGGTCATCATTGCCCTGCTGGGCTTTGTGATAATGGGGTTCAGTATATCAGTCGGTATGTCCTACAACGTAGAACGCCGCTTCAATGTCCACGAGGCAGTGGAGGCAGAGAAGGACAAGAATGTTATGGAATCTCTTGAACGTATTGAGAAGGGAATGCGAGAACTCAAGGAAGAAGTCAAGAAGTGATCGACAACGTCAATGTACCAGCGGTGAAGCAGGAGCTGGCCTCCCTTGCGAAGGTGGCATCGGAGGGGATGCGTATCATCAACCAGCTGACGCAGGACAGGTACGCGGTGGACGGCGAGATGAAGCAGGAGATGCGGGACATGTGCCTGAACATCGCTCGCCAGCACATCGAGGCCTTCGAAAAGAAAGAGATCCTCGGTTACGCACCGATGACGTTGGAAGCGGCCCTGAAGATGCTGGTTAAGCTGGCGTCGGATGACGACGCGATTGCAGTTGAATACGCGAGGATGCACCAGGATCTGATGATGGACCTGACAGAGGTCGTCGAGAAGGTCCGACTGATAACCATGAGCAACGACGAGCTGTTGTTCGAAACGGATGAACTGCGGCAGGCCGAAGCAGTAGAGGAGGCACGGCACAACTAATGGCGAGGGGACGTGGTCGCGGCAAGAGCCGCAGCATTACTAAGAAGAGGCAGATTGCCGAGCAGGAAGTGCAGCGTCGAGTCAAGCAGGGTATCATCCCGATTGACACGGCTGTCTACCCTTCCGGTTTGGACACGTACTGCCCCCACAAGCCCTCGCCACAGCAGCAGGCATTCTTGGATTGCGACGCGAAAGAGGCCATGTACGGCGGAGCGGCAGGCGGCGGAAAGACAGACGCCCTGCTGATGGACGCTCTCGTCGGAGTGAACCACCCGAGATACTCAGCATTGATTCTCCGCCGTACATGTTCGCGGCTCGAGAAACCTGGTTCGATCATGAACAGGATGTACGAGTGGATGTCGCGGCATCCGAAGGTCGTCTTCAACAGGTCGCGGCGGAGGTTCACCTTCCCGAGCGGGGCAGTGATCTCGTTCGGCTACCTTGAGCACCTGGACGACAGGTTCCAATACCAGTCAGCGGAATACCAATACATTGCCTTCGACGAGCTGACCGAGTTTACCCTCCGCAACGACGAAGAGAACCCGTGGGAGTTCATGTTCTCCCGGCTGCGAGCCACCGAGGACATCAACATGCCGACGAAGATGCGAGCGGCAACGAACCCGGGTGGCATAGGTCACACATGGGTGAAGAACCGGTTCATTACACCTGACTGCCAGAAGGCACTCGACGCCGGCGTCCATGGCGTGATTTACGTTGGTGACGACGACGAGATGGTCAAGAGCAAACAGAGGGCGTTTATCCCGGCGAAGATTGAGGACAACGTCGCCCTGAAGGTGGACGAATACAAGCAGCACCTTGAGCGTCTGTCGCCTATTGTGCGGCGGCGGCTGCTCCACGGCGACTGGTCGGTGCAAGAGGCCTCGCTGTTCGACCCGAAGAAGTTCAAGTACTACTACGTGAACGGCGAGCACTACAAGGTCGCCGGCAAGCGGCAGGAGATGCCGACGCAGATCGCGTCGTGCAACCGGTTCGCGACGGTCGACACGGCGGGTACAACCCCGGAACATGTCAAGCGAGGGAAAGAAGCAGGCTGCTATAGCGTAATGGCTGTCTGGGACTACTGTCGCGACAACGACAAACTTTACCTCGTGTACGTTATGCGTAACAGGGAGCCCTTTGTCGATTTATGCAAAAGCATCACCAGAAAAGCACAAGCGTACGGCGTCAGTTGTGTCTACATCGAAAAGGCACACTTCGGAGATGCCGTCCACAACGTGCTAGAGAAAGACATGAGCGTGCGGAGCGAGTTGCTGTCGAAGATGCGGTATCCGAAGGGCTTCGACAAGACCGATCCTGCGAAGGTGAAGAGAGCGACCGCCCTGCTGAATAGGTTTGAGCGAGGCGGCATCTACTTCCCTGAGTCGGCCCCATGGCTGCAAGCATACGAGTCGGAGCTGATGACCTGGACCGGCGACCCGGAAGAAGAGTCGGATCAGATTGATGTCAGCTCGTACGCGGCGATGCAGGTCGAGGAGCAGATCCCGATCAGCATGCAACTGGCCCCGATGGGCGGCATGGGTATGTTCGACCAGCTCGTGCCGCAGTACCTCGATAGTAACACAACAAGCGAAATGGAGTCGGATGTTTTTTCCACCGCCTTCGATGGCGATTGCTTCATTGGACTTTAATCAAAAGGTGAATACAAATGGACGTTAATGATTTTTTTCTTCAGGTTTCCAAGGGTGCAATCCGGGGCCACTCCTCCATTGATAAGTTTGGTATCAACGAAGACGTTGATACTGGCACTACACCCGAAGATGTATGGGGTGGTGGCGGCACGTACAGCTACTACCCGACCTCCGAGGAGTCGGTGCAGATATCCAGCGACAGTGCGAGCGATGCAGCGGCTGGTATTGGTGCTAGGACTGTACAGGTCCAGGGGCTCGACGCGAACTGGGCGGTGGCTACGGAGGTTGTGACGCTTGATGGCACGAACACCGTTGATCTGGAGACTGACTTTATTAGGGTCTTCCGCATGATCGTTACGTCGGCTGGCAGCAGCAACACCAACGCAGGCACGATCACACTCCAAGGGTCTACCGATACTGCGGCGGTTATCCTGGCTGGACAGGGTCAGACACAACAGGCAATCTACACGGTCCCTGGCGGCCACACTGGATACCTGCACAAGTGGTACGCCGGCCTGAGCAAGACGGGACCGGCACGGGAGGCACAGTTTACATACCAGGTTCGGGCGTTCGGTCAAATTTATGTCGTCAAGGGCGACCTCGTGGCGTCTAATGTTGGCTCTACGTTGGTTGAGCGCAAGTTCCAATGCCCCGTCGTTATACCGGAAAAGAGCGACATCAAGGTCGTCTGCGAATCTGTTTCAGCAAACGACACTGGCGTATTCGCTGGATTCGACATTGTACTGAAAGAGGACTAAACCATGGCAACTTACGAATGGGCCGGTGATACGCCAGCGGTAGCGGAGGTGCTCTCCTTTACCGTCAGCTATACATCCGGCACTGTCAATTATACCCTGACGATAAACGGCAAGGACGTTACGGTCGCTGGCGTCACCGACACTGCCTCAACGGTCGCTGCACTCGTTCTGGCCCTGAACGACTCAGAGATCCCCGAGTTCGCGGAGATTACATTCTCTGACGCCTCGCCGGAACTCGTGCTGACAGCTGACACGGCTGGCAAGCCGATTGGAACTGTCACTGCCGCTGTCAGCGGCGGCGGCACTGGGACTATCGACGCTTCGCCCTCGACGACGACCAGCAACGCTGGGCCGAACGTCTGGTCTGCGAACAACGTCAAGAACGTCGCGGACGGTACGCGGGGGACACTGCCGACTGCTGGCGATGTCATGTTCTTCCGTAGCAGCGACGTGAGCCTACTGTACGGGCTGGAGACTGCGTTCGCCGGCGACGAGCTGTTCATCGAGGCCAGCTACACGGGGACAATCGGTCTTCCGAGAACGAACATCGACGGCAGCACATCGTACAGTGAATACCGCGAGCGGCTCTGGGACACTGGGGACGCGGACGTGACTATCGGCGGCGAGAACGGCACAGGCAGCTCCAAGCTCAGGTTTGAGGTGACTGATGCCACCGATGCGGCCAAGTACTACATCGAGTCCACGGCGTCCTCGCAGGATGATGACGGGGCTGTAGAGCTTTACGTTGGATCTGTTGGCCTGGTTAACGTCAGCATCAACGGCGGGACGTTGAGCATCTTCACTCCCATCGATGGCATCAATGGCGTATCAACGCTCAACGCATCGAGCGGCGCGGCTGTCACGGCGGATGTGAACACGAGGCTGAATACCGTGACAATGAACGACTTCGCGTCCTGCATCTGCAGCGGCTTTGTCAGCGTGCTGACGATGCAGGGAGCACCGACGTTCACATACATCCAGAAGGGCGGCAACGCGGTCACGGCGAACATCTACGGCGGCACGTTCAATCTTGACGCCGGCAGCACTGGTACGATCACGACCGTTAACCTCGG
>Ga0180434_10009542_pt1 | contig 10530 bp, 9 predicted proteins | sample SS_ome_7_FD_132453 | JGI IMG/M metagenome (GOLD analysis project Ga0180434, IMG submission 132453) | Hypersaline lake sediment archaeal communities from the Salton Sea, California, USA - SS_1_D_2 metaG | ecosystem: Environmental > Aquatic > Non-marine Saline and Alkaline > Hypersaline > Sediment... | reverse complement strand
CCTACCATCACCTCAGTTACGCCCGACGAGGGCAGCCAGGTGCAGACGCTGAACATAACTATCACAGGTTCACAGCTCAACAGGGTAAATGCCGTGAACTTCGGCGCCGGCATAACTGTAAACAGCTTTACAGTGGACAGCGCTACCCAGATTTCCGCTAATGTTAAAATCAATGCCTCAGCCGCACTGGGCACCAAGGACGTTACCGTCACCAACCCGGGAGGCTCGGATACTCTCACAGACGGCTTCACGGTAAAGCAGTCATCATCTATGACATCTTCAAACCCACGGTCATCGCCCACACCAACACGGCCAACATCATCGGCTATATCATTACAATATATCAATGTCCACCCGAACCAAGCCCATGCCGGCCAGCCGGTCACCATCTTAACTAACGTCGTCAACACCGGCGACGAAGCCGGCAGCTATAATGTGGTTCTCAAGATAAACGGGCACGTGGAGAAAAGCCGCATGGTCAGCGTTGGCCCTCAGGGCACGCAGCCGGTGGAATTCACCGTGACCATGTCCCAGCCAGGAACTTACACCGTCGATATCGGTAGCCAGAGAGGGAACTTCGTTGTTACCGATGGCGGTACCACACCAGGCGTAAGCACGGCCACAGGTCCGTTAACTGCGGCTGTAGCAGCTGTTATTGTCATACTGGCTGGCTTGCTGATAATAGTAGCCAGGAAGCGCTTCCAGGGCTACTAACTTCCAGAAGTGAGACTTGGGAAATCAATGTTCCCACAGCCAGCAGCCGTCCAAGGTAATCAAAGCTAAGTCAAATTAGACTGTTTTGCTACACTTAAAGCATTGGCACACCATTGCAAATCGTAACCTGTTGAAAGCTTGCTTTGGCTTATTTATAATCTGCGTGTGCCGAAGCAGCGACTAGATAATCTGCTGGTGACGAAAATGCTGGCTGAAAACAAGAGCCAGGCCCAGGCTCTGATTATGGCCGGCAAGGTAACCGTATCCGGCAGGGTAATCTCCAAGCCGGGCACTCTGGTAAATGAAGATGCCGAGCTAGAGTTGGCTGAGAAACTGCCATACGTCAGCCGGGGCGGTGTCAAGCTGGCTCATGCCCTGGACGAGTTCAAGCTCGACGTCAGCTCAGTGACAGCTATGGACATAGGCGCTTCCACCGGCGGCTTCACTGACTGCCTGCTGCAGCGCGGTGCTAAGCGTGTCTACGCCATAGACGTCGGCTACGGCCAGCTCGACTATAAGCTGAGGCAGGACCCAAGAGTAGTTGTAATGGAAAGGACAAACGCCCACCACCCCTTCTCACTGCCAGAGAAGGTCAATATAGCCACCATGGATCTATCCTTCATCTCAGCCACCAAGGTAATACCCAACGTAACCGTTCATCTCAAACAACCCAGCCACATAATTGTGCTGTTCAAGCCACAGTTCGAGGCAGAGAGAAAAGAGGTGGGCAAGGGTGGCATAATCAAAGACACCCGGATTCACGCCCGTGTTCTCGCCCGCTTCATTGTCTGGGCAATCGACCATGGCTTAAGACTGCGCGGACTGGTTGCCTCGCCTATTTTAGGTGCCGAGGGCAACAGGGAATTCCTGGTATTTTTAACTCCCAGCCAGATTAAATGAACAGGAGAAAACATGAAAAGAAATGCCACGTTAACAGTGGACAACCTTAGTCTTCCCGGCGAGGTCTACTTCCCGGACAATGCAAAACACCCCTGCCCGGCTCTGTGCCTTTGCCATGGCATACCGTCCGGACAACCCAACTCAAGCGATGACAGAGGCTACCCCGGGCTGGCCGAAAGATTCTGCGCCGCCGGCTTTATCACCATGATTTTCAGCTTCCGCGGAGCCGGTGAAGCCGAGGGCAACCTGGATATGCTGGGCTGGACGCGAGATTTAAAAGCTGCCATCGATTATCTGGCCAGCCTGGAAGAAGCCGACCAGTCACGTCTATGTCTCCTCGGTTCCAGCGGCGGTGCTGCCGTATGCGTTTATGCCGCCGCCAATGATTCCAGGGTGTCTTCACTGGTAACTCTCGCCTGCCCGGCTGACTTCGGTTTCCTGGCAGACAAACAGCGCGTTAAGGGTACCATCGACCATTTCCGCACCATCGGAGTAATAAAAGATGCCGACTTTCCACCGTCAGTGGACGAATGGCTTGATGACTTCAACAAAGTCACTCCGCTTAACTGGATAGACAGAATCTCACCTCACCCCCTCCTAATGATTCACGGCGACAAAGACGACCTGGTACCCATCGGGCACGCCCACAAGCTCTATGAGAAAGCCCGCCAGCCTAAGGAACTGGTCATCCTAGCCGGCGCCGGGCACAGGCTGCGCCTGGAAGAAAAAGCCGTAACCACCGCCCTGAACTGGCTGAAATTAAATTGACCTCTACACGGGAAAAGGCTTATAATTAATATACAAGTTTAGCTATGCATGAAAGCTGTGGTGTATTCGGCATCTATGCTCCCGGAGTAGATATTGCCCGAATCACCTTTTTTGGTCTTTATGCCCTCCAGCATCGAGGGCAGGAAAGCGCCGGCATCGCTACCGCCGACGGAAAGAAAATATACCTGCATACCTCCATGGGGCTCGTTTCCCAGGCATTTACCGAGGACGAACTGAGCCAACTACCAGGACACATCGCCATCGGACACACCAGGTATTCCACCACCGGAACCAGCCGCGCCTGCAACGCCCAGCCCATACTGGTTGAATCCAACTCGACAACCATAGCTCTAGCCCACAACGGCAACATAGTCAATGCCAAATTCCTGCGCGAGGAGCTTTGCCAGCTAGGATACGATTTCGCCACCACCACGGACTCTGAGATTATCGTCAATCTAATCATGTCCTCCACGGAAAGAAATCCGGTAGACAAGATAAGGTACGCTATGCGACGGCTACAAGGAGCTTATTCCCTGGTGATTTCAACTAAAGATAAGCTCATCGCAGTCCGTGACCCTATGGGCGTACGACCGCTCTGTCTTGGCACTATAGATGGCGGCTGGGTAATCGCCTCAGAAACCTGCGCCCTGGGCCACGTCGGAGCCCATTTTATCAGGGAAATCGAGCCCGGTGAAATAGTAGTCATAAACAAGAACGGGGTTAAGAGCTTTAGTGAAGAGAGCCCCAAGAAAGCCTTATGCATTTTCGAGTATATCTACTTCGCCCGTCCTGACAGCGTTATACAGGGCAAACTGCTTTATCCAGCACGGCAAGCCATGGGTAAAATACTGGCTCGTGAGCATCCGGTCGATGCCGACTTGGTTATGGGTGTGCCAGATTCCGCCACCGCTGCCGGCATCGGCTATGCAGCCGCCTCGGGTATACCCTACTGCGAGGGGCTAATAAAAAACCGCTACGTCGGGCGCACTTTTATCGAGCCTGACCAGAGACTACGAGACCTGGGCGTTAAAATAAAGTTCAACCCGCTGTCTGAAACAATCGTGGGGAAAAGGTTGATAGTAGTCGATGACAGCATTGTCCGCGGAACCACCACCCCTAAAGTAGTAGCCATGCTCAAGCGAGCCGGCGCCAAGGAGGTGCATCTGCGCATATGCTCACCACCCATCAAACACCCCTGCTTCTTCGGCGTGGATATGGCAACCAGATGGGAGCTTATCGCCGCCCAGAAAACAATACCCGAAATTAGAGACGCCACAGGGGCTGATTCCCTCGGTTATATAAGTCTCGACGGCTTAATCGAGTCGGTAGGCCTGCCCAAAGAAATCTTCTGCCTGGCTTGCTTCACCGGTGAATACCCCACACCTGTCCAGCTGGAAATGGATAAATTAGCCCTAGAAGCCATACCTTCAGGGAGCTTGAGTGAACTCGGCGGATCGTGATGCTTATGCCCAGGCAGGCGTCGATATCAAGGCTGCCGATAAAGCTAAAGAGCTGATTAGGCAACTAGCCCGGTCTACCTCCAGACCAGAAGTCCTGACCGATATCGGCTTATTCGGCGGTATGTTCCAGCTCGCAGGCTACAGCGAGCCTGTACTTGTATCAAGCGTCGACGGAGTAGGTACCAAGCTCAAAATCGCCTCGCTGCTGGGCAAGCACAACACCATCGGCATCGATTTAGTCAACCACTGCGTCAATGATATCTTCACCTGTGGCGCCAGCCCGCTTTTCTTCCTCGACTATGTCGCTATGGGCAAGCTGGTACCGGAAAAGGTGGAAAGCATTGTAAGCGGCATAGCCCGGGCATGTAAGAACGTTGGCTGTGCCCTCATCGGCGGCGAAACTGCTGAAATGCCTGGAATCTACCAGGGCGACGACTACGACCTGGTAGGATTTGTCGTGGGAGTAGTAGAAAAGGCTGAGATACTCAGCGGCGATTCCATCGCTCCGGGCGACATTATACTGGGTTTGCCTTCCAGCGGGCTGCATACCAACGGCTATTCACTGGCGCGCAAGGTCTTCGGCATAGACAAAGACCCGTCTGCGTTGAATGTCTCTTATCCTGAACTGAAGCGAACCCTGGGTGAGGAGCTTCTCGAGCCGCACCGCTGCTACTATTCAGAGCTAAAGCGGCTCTTGTCTATGGTTAAAGGGCTGGCTCATATCACCGGCGGTGGGTTCGAAGGAAATATTCCCAGAATACTTACGCAAGGTCTGGCTGTCCAAATCTATAAAAATTCCTGGTCTATTCCGCCAATTTTCAAGCTACTTCAAGAGCGGGGCAAAATCACAGAAACAGAGATGTACCGGATATTTAACATGGGGATAGGCATGGTCATTATTTGTTCTCCCCAGCGGGTGGCTGAACTCGTCACCGCCTTGCCTGAAGCCAAAAAAATTGGTAAAGTTATTCAGTCCACGGGTAGCGAAAAAATAATCATCACTTAAAGGAGGGCCCCCCTTGCGCGCTATTGTCAGTGTTTCCAACAAATCAGGGCTGGTCGATTTCGTCCGCAAGCTCAAAGATTTAGATGTCGAAATCTACAGCACCGGTGGCACTAAAAAAGCTATCGAGGTCGAAGGCATAAAAGTCCACAGCATCTCAGAGCTCACCGGTTTTCCTGAGATTCTCGACGGCAGGGTGAAAACACTTCACCCCGTAGTCCACGGTGGCATTCTAGCCAGGCGAGACCTACCCCAGCACATGGAAGAGCTGGATAAAAACAAGATTCAAACTATAGACATGGTAGTGGTAAACCTATACCCGTTTGTTCAGACAGTAACCAAGGCAAACGTTTCCCTCGAGGAGGCACTGGAGAATATAGATATAGGCGGGCCGACGATGATTCGGGCTTCTGCCAAGAATTTTCCGTCCGTACTGGTAATCGTCGACCCTGAAGATTACGATGTCATCATCGAAAAGATTCGGAATGGCAAGGTGGATCAGCAAGAACGGAAAAGGCTGGCGCAAAAAGCCTTCCAGCACGTCGCCATGTACGACACCGCCATCGCCGAGTATCTCCGAGACGCAGATATCTTCCCCCAGGACATGACCATAGCCATGAAGAAGCTCTATGACCTGAGCTACGGAGAGAACCCTCACCAGAAAGCTGCCATCTACGCCGAGCAATCCATAAAACAGAAGCCGGCGGGCTTGACATCGGTCAAGCTGCTCCACGGTCCGGAGCTCTCCTTCAACAATTTCCTCGACCTGGAAGCTGCCTGGACCACCGCCTGCGACTTCACCGACCCGACTATAGCCATCGTCAAGCACAACAATGCCTGCGGGCTTTGCAGCAATAATGACCTGATTGAAGCCTATAAAAGGGCTCTTGCCGGTGACCCGGTTTCCGCATTCGGAGGCATCGTTGCCTGCAACCGCCCCATCGACACCGCACTGGCTACCGAAATCGACAAGACTCACTACGACTGCATAATTGCACCGAGCTACAGCGACGAAGCCCTCGATATGTTCAAACGCAAGAAGAACTTGCGCCTACTTTCATTGCCTGTATCGCCACAAGGAATCAGGACCGGAAACATTGACCTGCGCCCTATAAGCGGCGGTTTCATGGTGCAGGAGCAGGACTACTATACCGAGGAAGAGTTTAAGCCGAAGACCGTATCCAAGCGCCAGCCAACTAAAGAGGAGATGCGCGACATGCTCTTTGCCTGGAAAGCAGTTAAACACATCAAGTCGAATGGCATCGTGCTGGCTAAAGATAATACGCTTCTCGGCATGGGCACGGGTCAGCCTAACAGGGTGGTTAGCGTCGAGCTGTCTTTGAAGAGAGCCGGCGATGCCGCCAAAGGCAGTGTGCTCGCCTCCGATGCCATGATTCCATTCCCTGACACCGTTGAGGTGGCAGCCAAGGGCGGAGCCACCGCCGTAATCCAGACCGGCGGCTCGGTAAGAGATAAAGAGGTTATAGAAACAGCCGATAAATATAACATGGCTATGGTCCTCACCGGCATACGCCATTTCAAACACTAAGATTAAGGACACAAATATAACCACAGAGAGAAGCCGTGTATATATTTCCTAAGAAAAAACGGAGTAAAGGAAGTGCAACAAAATAGACACCTGATTATCCCCAATCATTATTTCTCCTATGTGTCTTCAGAATGCCAACTGTTATATGAAAATGGGTACTTTTATGGGTGTATTGCTCTGTGTCAGTGTGTGGCTGAAGCACTGGCTCGTTTTATGTACGAGAAATGGACAGGGAAACCACCAGCAGACAAATTTGGAGCAAACGTTCACAAGATGGAAGTTGAAGACGTTCAACCAGATGTACGAAATCTTTTAAAAGATATATATGGTGGAGAGCAGAGAAACGATTTCCACCATTTAAATAAAACAATACCGACGGAATATGACAAATTGAGAAGCATTGCGACCAACAAAATTGATTTACTTAATCAAGTAGAATCTAAAGTCTTTGAATACAACATAACCAAAAAAGGAATGGAGTATAAATATCCACAGTATTGGGAAAATGCTATTGGCTCAAACAATGTTTTTCTCAGATTACAACACTAACTGAATAACTTTATACTTTTTGAACAAGAGGCACTTTTTGTACAAAGTCGCAGAGAGGTAAGAAAAGATGATGATAATCGATAAAGATAGTGTCACTGCCACCAGGCAGAAGATAGCTGACCCTGAGAAAATAAAGCAAGCCATTAAAGATGTGAAAAAGATGCTGGAGATTAAGGAAACCCTCCTGTGGCGGTCTGAGGGAATGGCACCTTGCTGTGGCTCTTTGTGCAATATATCGGCACATCTCACCCGTGAAGTCAGCATACTGGAAAACACCCTGTCGGCGCTGGAAAGCGGTGATACAGCTCAAGCCGCCAACTTACTAGATGAGTATTTAACTGTGTTGGAGGCAAGCTGTGAACCCAGCCAGCCAAACTATTGTTGACCTCGATATCTCAGTTGAGTCCCTGCCTCAGAAAACAAAAAGGCTATTCCAGCGCATATTCTCGGTCTCAACCGCTACAGGCTGCCTCAAGCCGCCTGAGACCATGCTCCCCTGGATCGAACAGCATTTCGGCTCGGTTGATAGGGTAACCGAGCAGAAGATAATCAAGGTCACCAATCTGGTCACGTTCGAAGGCTCTATATTCAACTCCTTGCGAGCCCTGCGCCCACGGCAATATGAGGACAGGCTCAAAGTTGAAGCCAAACTGATGGACCGGGCTAAGGACGACCCGCTGAACAAGCCACTGGAAGACACCCCGGAAGACCCCTTTGGCAGAATTAAGGGAAAACACTGCATTACCGCCAGCAACATCGCCAAATACGATGGCCTCCACGGCATGATAATCTTCAGGGACCACAATCCACTCAAATTCTCCAGAGAGGAGGTTATCGACTATCTGGATACCGGCTGGAAATGGGCACAGAAAGCACATGAATTTGACCCCTCGGCTAAATATTACTTTTTCCTGTGGAACGCGCTAAAGAAAGCCGGTGCCAGTCTGGCACACGGACATGCCCAGGTGGTGCTAAGCCGGCATCACCACTACGCCAAAATAGAAGCCCTGCATCAGGCTTCAATTCACTACAAGGCTGAAAACAGCTCGGACTACTTCGACGACCTATACAAGGTTCACCTCGACCTGGGTCTGGCTCTGGAAAAGAACGGAATCAGAATACTGTCTTACTTAACCCCCATCAAGGAAAAGGAGATGATGCTCCTTTCACCAGCCTTCAACGATTCCTTCAAAGAAAGGCTCTATGAGGTTCTGGCATGCTTCCGTGACTGCATGCATGTGACCGCCTTCAACGTGGGTATAGCCTTCCCGCCGCTTGACTCAACCGCTAAAGGCTGGCAGGATTTCCCTATCGTTGCCAGGATAGTCGACCGCGGTTATCCCTGGGACGGCTCTTCCGATTTCGGCACCATGGAGCTTTATGCCGCCAGCGTTATATCCAGCGACCCCTTCCATGTGGCGCGAGAGCTTAAAAAGGCTTTAAAATAAGAGGAAACGGGGAGGAGAAAATTATGGCTAGAGCGGTAATAGTTTCAGATATGCTGCGGGGTTTTATGGAAGAAGGTTACCCACTCTACTGCGGCTCTAAAGCCCGCCGCATTATCCCGAACATCCAGAAGCTCCTGGAAGAGGAATTGGCCAGGGGTTCAAATATATTCTACCTCTGCGACAATCACACCGAGGATGACCCCGAGTTCGACATGTTCCCACCCCACGCTATAGAAGGCACCGAAGAATCTGAAGTCATTCCCGAGCTCGCCAAATACCCAGGCAAGGTAATCCCAAAGAAAACCTACAGTCTGTTCTACGACACCACCCTGGATAAAGAACTAAAAGAGCTCCAGCCGGAAACAGTGGTGGTATGCGGCGTCTGCACCCATATCTGCGTATTACACGGCGTCTCGGAAGCCAGAGTCCGTGGCTATTCTGTTGAAGTGCCAGTCGACTGCGTCGGTGACTTCGACGAAAAAGCTCATATCTGGGCTCTGGATTATTTAGAAAAGGTCCTCGGCGCCAAGATGACCAGGGTCAGCGGCATCGAGCTGCCTAAGCCCCGCTTTGACATACCGGATTTCGTCCTGGCTGGCGATACATCGGACGTCTACTTCGTCCGCACCGTGGAAATACTCAAGAAAGAGGGCATCAATCCCACAGCCACCATGGAGGTATTCCCCAGCCGCGACGGCATACTCTGCGGCATTGAGGAGGTCAAAGCACTGCTGGAAAAAGTCCTCCTTGAAGGCAACCGCGAAGTCTGGGCGCTGTCCGAGGGCGAGCCTTTCCAGAGGAAGGAAGTTATTCTGCGCATAACCGCTCCCTACCAGAGCTACGGCGTCTATGAGACGGTCTATCTGGGTATGCTGGCTCACTGCAGCGGCTGGGCAACCGCCGCCAGGGAGTGTGTTGAAGCCGCCCAGGGAATACCGATTATCAGCTTCGGCGCCCGCCACGTGCATCCCCTAGTAGCCGGCGTAATGGATTATGCCGCTATGGTTGGCGGCTGCGTCGGCTGCTCCAGCATTTCAGGAGGCAAGCTGGCTGGCGTCGAGCCAGCCGGCACCATGCCCCATGCCCTGATTATAATCATGGGTGATACCGCCAAAGCCTCAAAGGTTTTCGATAAGCACATGCCCCCCGAAGTGCCCCGCGTTGCCCTGGTAGACACATTCAAAGACGAGCCGGAGGAGAGCATAATCGTGGCTCAGGCGCTCAAGGGAAAGCTGCAAGGTGTCCGCCTCGATACCCCGGGCGAACGAGGCAGAGTCACCGCCGACCTGGTCAAAGAGACCAGGGCCAGACTGGACTTAGCCGGCTTCAAAGAGGTCAAAATATTCGTCAGCGGCGGCATTGACCCAGAGCGGATAAGATATTTCATCGATGAAGGCGCTCCGGTCGACTTCTTCGGCGTCGGCAGCTATATCAGCGGCGCTAAGCCCATCGACTGCACCGCCGACCTCCACGCTATAGAGGGCAAACCAATCGCCAAAAGAGGCAGAATCCCCGGCATCACCCAGAACCCCAGGCTGAAACGGATACTGTAGGGCACCCTCTACTGTCATTGCGAGCGAAGCGTGGCAATCTCACATGCCTCAGGACAGGACCCGCGAAAAGTTGCAACACATCTATGCCTGTTGACAAATGTGATATAATACCTCAAGCGGCTAATATCAGTGGAGGTAGACGGCGATGGAACATCTTGCTAAGCAGGCCAAGCAACCTGATACCAGGACGAGAAACCATCACCTTCCTTCACACTCGGTTAGTCGCCGGGCAAAACTGAGACCTGTTCTAGCCGCCCTGGCTATGCTCCTGCTCCTGCTGCTGGTTGTGCCCACTGCCACGCAGCCGGCGAGCGCCCAAACTGTCGTGGCTACAGTGCCTGTAGGTCTTGCGCCCTATGGCGTTGCTGTCAATCCCACCACCAGCCGCATTTATGTCGCCAACAACGGCAACAGCACTGTCTCGATTATCGACGGCGCTACCAACACCGTAATGGCTACAGTGGCTGGAGTTCCGTCCCCTAGCGTGGCTGTCAATCCCGCCACCAACCGCATCTATGTCTCCAATCTCAGCGGCACCAATGTCTCGGTTATCGACGGCGCTACCAACACCGTGGTGGCTACAGTG
>Ga0180434_10009540_pt1 | contig 10532 bp, 8 predicted proteins | sample SS_ome_7_FD_132453 | JGI IMG/M metagenome (GOLD analysis project Ga0180434, IMG submission 132453) | Hypersaline lake sediment archaeal communities from the Salton Sea, California, USA - SS_1_D_2 metaG | ecosystem: Environmental > Aquatic > Non-marine Saline and Alkaline > Hypersaline > Sediment... | reverse complement strand
CTTTCTGCCGCAGCCATGTGAGGTCTGGGCTTATGTGCCATGTCGAGTCAAAGAATCCTGCGCAGAGATAGCGATTAGTCCCATCGGGGTCGTTGTCCGCGTCATAGACAATAAAGTCGGGCATCAAATCGTACTTGTGGTTTTCGGACAGGGATCGTCCATAAGGCACACCAGATCGAATGACAACATACCGGTTGGGATTATCCGGGTTAGGATAGATGAATGCCAGGCCCAGTCCTCTTGATGGAAACGTATGCTCACCGATGACGAACTGATCATCCCTAAAGGCAATCGGCAGTTGGTCGGCAATCTTGGCAAGGTAATGGTTGCTTCTCGGCGTACCGAAGAGGATCAGGTTCGCATCAAGCACGTCCTGTTGTGTGATTTGGATGTCGTCCTTGATGATCGGCTTTCCCTTGGCGAAGTCATCCCATTCGCTGGCCGCCTCGCGTACGTTGGCCCTAATCTGTCGTTGTGTCTCAAATGTGCCGGATGTGCCACGCACAAGAATGAAACGCGAGTTGTAAGCTTCCTTGATCGGACCCATTGTGTGACGAGATTTTATGGAAAGTGTGTCCAAGGTCGTCTGAGCGACTGACAACCGTATCTTGCGATCTTGGGGTATCGAGATCTCTTGTTCTTGCCCGTTCAACATCACTATCAGGCTCTCGGCATCTCCGAAGAGTTCACTGGCAGCATCGATCTCAAGGCTGAGCACATTCTTCGCATCAATGACAACCCTGTTTCCATCACGCACTTTGGCGGAAATGGTTGCGGGAACACCCCATTGCTGAATGCCCTTGATCTCAACCCAGTAGGCTCGGGAGTAACGAGTTGAATAAGTGACGTAGCTGATGGTTTTTGGGTACAGATCGCGCTTTCGAGCGGTGGCCCATGCATCAAATGAATGGTCGAAAAAGACGCGAGAGCCGATCCAGTGATCCTCGTCTTCATACTCCGTCAACTCGACCTCGACACCAAGATCGCGATATCGCGCTGCCATGTGTGGCGCCTGTTCCGCCTCTATCACGCTGTCCTTCTTCCCCTGAAAGATGCTGACGGGCACGTTTGCCAGATTATCCGCCAGTCCATAGCCAAACTCGAGATCAATCAGCCAGCGCTTGAATGGGGGAATCTTCTCTGGATCGAGTCCATGCCACATGTAGTAGTCCCCTCGCGCCGAGACAGCCGTAACACCTGCCCAAAGATGCGGATAGTGTGATGCGACCGTATAGGCACCCATTCCGCCCATCGAATAGCCAAAGAGAAGCACACGGTCTTCGTCAATCGGATAGCTCTTCTTTATGAGGTCCAGCGTGTGCAAGACATCGAGTTCGCCAATGCTCTGGAAATCTGTATTACTCCTGGCAAAGGGCATCAGGAGAATGAACCCGTGGCGGTCGGCGAAGTTCTTCATCTCCGGTCCGAAGTGGTACCAGTTTGTCTTGTCGAGCCACGGTGTGTAGCCGTGGAGATAGACTATCAGAGGATATGGTGCGGCAGACGTGGAAGAGAAGCTTTTCGGCAGGTAAACAAAATACGGCTGAGGCGATTCATCTATGTCCGAAAAATACGCCTTCTCAATCAGACCGGGGTCGTCGGTCCATTGTTTCTCGCCGCTCAGACAAGCGAGAGCTTGTGAGCAGTCGATAAGCTCAGTGGCGGCAGAAGGGATTGCTTTGGCAGGTAACTGTCGGCTCTGAAGGTGGATCTGAGCTTTCTCGATCTTCAGCGCTATCAGGGCGCCGAGTGAAGAATCAAGCCAGGTGGATGCTCCAAGCGAGGAGGATATTTGGTGAACATCCTCCTCAAGCTGGTCGGCCCACTTGTGCACTCCACTTTCCGAATACAGACGGGACTCGAGCGTACCGATTATCAGTTCACCGGCAGAGAGTTCCGCCGCAACGTTGTAGAGCGGGATGCTGTCATCCGGCGGCGTCCAGAACAAACTGAAGGGCGTCGTGGCGATTTCGGTGATAGGTAGTGGCCCGAGTTGCTGTTTGTTGCGCACGACTCCCGAAGGATCAGTGATGGTCAATGTCGCCGAGACAGGTTGGGAGAGAATGGGATAGCCGGACATAGGGCCGAGACGAATCTCCGCAGGACCCTGGGCAGGAAGCATCCCCTTTGTGCCAGTGGAAAGATCAAAGGTGTTGAGCGTGAGCTGTGCTATTTGCTTTGCGGAGATCGATGGGAGTCGGGCATGCAGAGTTCTTCCCGTTGACTGTACTTTCTTCCTATCTGTTACCGTGAGGAATACGGCCGGGCGAGTGGTTTCTCGAAGCTCCAGCAGAACAGCGTACGTCATGCCCTGTTCCATCGGAACCTTCGCCTTCGCACGGCTTATCGTGCGGGAAAGTGTCTGTTGCTTTTCGAGAAGGAGCGTGGAATTAACCCACAGGCGCACATCGCCAGTGTAGCCGAGCTGCAAGTCGCGAGCAGCATTCGTTTCTGCCACAAGTTCGACATAGGCAAATGTGAAGCCGCGTCCGGTGGGAAGGCGTAGGAGGGGATCTTTTGACGCAATAGGTTGCCAGCGATCACCTGCGTTGATCAGTCTCTTCTCGCCCAAAGCGTCTTCACGAATTGTATTGGCATCCTCTTCGGAATCTGCATTTGCATATAGCCAGGTGGATACACAATTCGCCGCGCTGAGAGCACAATCTATCGATTGAGTCCGTCTTGCCTCTGGCGAAGAAGCCGAGCAAGACAAAATGGAAGACACGGCGAGCAGCATGCTTAGAGCAACGTACAGACAACTTGCCCGCATTGATCGCTTGCTAGAAGAGAGCATCGCGGTTAACTCCTTTCCTCTGAAGATGACCGATTATACCGCATTAGCAGAGATCGCAGAAGTGATAGATGGGCATATCATCAGTTCTATCGCAACGCTGGCAGTCTTTGACATCACTTGGCAGGCGTCCTACAATTCGAATGGCAGTTGCCGGGAGGATAAAGGCGGCCCTACCCTCGTAACATCTGGCATGGTTTTGGCGTCCACAAACTGGATAAGATGTGCGTTGGGGCGATTGTTGGGCGTTCAATTTGGGGACAAGTCTCTGTCGGAGGCATGGTCGAACACGGCAAGATTCTCGACGAGGTTCTGCCACGCGTGAGGATCGGATGAGGACAATCAAGGGAAGAACATGAAACTGTTGGCACACTGTATGCAGGCGCGGTGGAAAGAAAAGGCATTGATGTGTATATGAGAAAGGCACTCACACTTGGTAAGAGGCTTTTGTGAATGTAATGACTCGAAATCAGCCCAAAGCTATCCTGGTGGACCTGGATGACACCATTATTATCTTTTCGGCCTGCGCAGATGAATACTGGCATAGAGTATGCGATAGATTTGCACAACGTATTGACGGTATGACATCTCAAAAGCTCTTCGATGGAATCAATGAGAGCCGCACATGGTTTTGGAGTGATCCTGAGAGGCACAGAGTCGGTCGTCTGGATTTGATCACTGCGAGAAGGGAAATAGTGGCGGATGCGTTTAGGCGTATGGAAATGAGCGCTCTGACTCTTGTGAACGAAATAGCAGATGCGTACAGTGAGGAGCGAAAAGAGGGGATTCGCTTGATACCGGGAGCCATTGAGGCGTTGCGTTCTATGAGGCAACAGGGGATAAAGCTCGCCCTCATCACAAATGGAGACACTGCGGGACAAAAGGAGAAAATAGAGGCGTTTGGTCTTGCCGACTATTTCGATTGTATACTAATTGAAGAAGAATTTGGAAGAGGCAAGCCAAGCGAAGAAGTGTATCTCGAAGCACTGAGTATTCTCGGAGTGGCGCCGGAGGAAACATGGATGGTGGGGGATAACCTTGAGTGGGATGTCGCCGCTCCACAGAGATTGGGGATCAAAGGCATATGGGTTGATGGCAATGGTTCGGGAATGGACAAAGGTAGTACGGTTAGGCCCGACCGTATCATTCGATCACTTTCAGAACTGCAAGGGAGAGAACAGTGAGCGAACCGAACAATGTGGACGACGCGTTGGTTGCGATCTCGAAAGTATTGATCTGGTGCTTTGTGTTTTCCTTTGTATTGATGTTGGTATGGTTTGTATTGTTCGTGTTGCCTGGAAATATTGTCTACAGAGTACACTCCCTCTTTTTCGAGATATCCGAGCCGCAATTGGAGATTGTCCACTACTGTGGCATGGCGCTCATGAAGATGGTGAGCTTCTGGCTGTTCCTGTTTCCCTATGTCGCCATCAGATTGGTCTTGAGATCAAGAAGGAAATGAATCCTGCCCCGTAGCGCTGAATTTGCGATCGAGCAATGAAATGAAAAGGAGCTCCCGTGGAAATTCTCACAACCCCCATTGTTGAGGGACGTCGCATTGTCGAATACAAGGGCCTGGTGATGGCGAAGAACGTGCGCGCGGTTAACATCATCCGTGATTTCTTCACCGGGTTTCGTGACTTGTTTGGCGGCAGGTCGGTATCATATCAACGAGTGATAGACGACATGCAGCGGGAAGTGTTGGCTGAGATTGTCCACGAGGCAGAGCGTGTCGGTGGAAACGCGATCATTGGTTTCCAACTGGACTTCGAAAATGTCGCCTCAAAGAACAAGTCTCTGATCATGGCCGTTGCCAAAGGGACAGCGGTTGTTCTGGAATAGAGGATATGACATGCCCCAGGGCTCGTGTTTACCAGCAAGTTTCTCTGTTTTGTGGGACAAATGGATAAAGAGGCCATCACATTTCGGAAAGCAAGGCCTGGAGAATTGGAGGATGTCCTTGGTCTGCTGAAGAGCGCGGCCGAATGGCTGCGGAATAGGAACATAGATCATTGGCAGGCATGGCTGGCACCGCCTCCGAATTTCGTCAATTGGGTGCAACGAGGGTTCGAGAACGAAGAGTTTCACATCGTTGAAGCTGATGGTGTGATGATCGGATGTTTCAGGTTGCAGTGGGAGGACCCGATGTTTTGGGGACTCCGGGAAGATGCGGCGGGATATGTTCATTCATTCACCATATCCAGACAGCGTGTCGGTCAGGGTCTCGGCAGCAAGGTTCTGTCGCTGATCGAATCGCATTGCAGGGAAAAGGGGAAGCGATTTCTCAGGCTTGACTGTAATGCAGGGAACTTTGGCCTTTGCAGGTATTATGGTTCCCGGGGATTTCGAAATGTCGGTGAGACGACGGTAATTGGCGAGAGGCTTATTCTTTACGAAAAGTCGCTCGTCTGAATGTAAAGCAATGAAGCAGACGTGATCGCAGGCAGTCATTGTGCGATTTCGAAGTGTGTTGTTGAGAAAAGGAGAGGGTGATCATGGCATTGCACTGGTTTTGGAATGCTGTCTGGTATGGCCAATTTATTATTCTTGTCGCGGGCATCTTTTTCTCTGCGTGGGGATTCAAGAAGAGCCGGAAGTCGGCGTACATACTCTTCGGCGTGTATTTCCTGCTACCGTTTGTGCTGCTCATCGCGCGTCCGGTTCTGCCGGTGCCGAGTTGGCATGATGCGCCACCGGTCGAGGCATTTGTTCAAGAAGATCCGTCAGATCCAGGGCAGCAGGTGCGTGTGCCAGTCGTAACGGTAACGAGAACCTATAATGTCCCGCGTCTTATTATCCTTGTTGCTGTGTTCCTTCTTGTCCTTCGGGAGCAACAAGTGCATAGGAACCAAGATGTAGCTGTAGGCGATACCGAAACAGATACTTGCTAGTATTGGAGTCCTGAGGCAGACACAGCGTGAACCCGAAAGTCCGAGTTACTGGCATTCTTATTGAAAGCAACGAAATTCTTCTGCTTCGTCAGAATGTGGCGAAGTCTATGAGTCGAGAGTGGTCGCTGCCGGGGGGAGCTTTGGAGACAGGTGAGACCCTGGAGCAGTGCCTCATACGAGAGATGAAAGAGGAAACGGGCTTGGACGTATTGGTTGGCGACCTGCTCTACGTGTGCGACAGGATGCAGGACGACAACCACGTCGTACAGATCTCATTCCTTGTGGAGCGGAATGGGGGGCAACTGCGCCGGGGCAGCGAACCGGAGGTGGGTGCAAACAAGATTCAGGACGTGCGGATGGTGCCAGTGAGAAAGCTTTCTGAATATGGTTTTGGCCAGTCTTTCTGCGCCGTGGCGGAGGCTGGGTTTGCCGATAGAGGTAGATATGCAGGGTCAATTGAGAATATCGGGTTGTGAACGATGGCAAGTAATTTCGGGAAGATCGCTTGAGTCAGGATTACTCCACGTGTGCGAAGAGAAAAAGGCTCCATGAGAAAAGTGAGAAATATGAAGAAAATGATGATTGTATTATTGCTTCTGGCATTGTCCGCTACAGCGTTCGCTACCGAATCGGAATTGATTGAAAGAGTTGAGCAACTGGAATCACGGATTGAAAGGCTTGAAACTGCAGTGGGTCCGTTGCTGGCCGAGAAGGAGAAAGAACATCAAGTTGCCAGGCAAAAGGCAAGAGCAAGAGAGCGTATGCACAAAGATCTGGAGTTGTATTCTCATGAGGAATTGAAGGAGATCGAAGCTCTATATCAGGTTGCCAACAAGAAATGGCGATCAGAAGAAGGAAAGGACAGCCTGAAACAGCTTATCAGGAAATACGATAAGGCGAATCGGACAGGTTGTGCGTTGCTTTATCTTGGGCAAATGAGTGAAGGCGAGGAACAAGTCAAGTATTTGACACTCGCCGTGGCAAAGCATAGCGACTGTTTTTATGGAGATGGGGTTCAAGTCGGCGCATACGCACGGCTCATTCTATCCCGCAGGTATGATGAGGATGGCGAAAGGGGAAAGGCATCCCAACTCCTCGACGAGATCAAGACGGGATTTCCCGATTCAATCGACCATCGGGGAAGGAGCCTTGTGACCATCATAGAGGAAGGCGTCAACTGATACACAGGCGCCGCTTTTTTTCGTAGCGCCCACCATAGTGATTTGGTGTTTTCCGTCCTTTCAGTGACTTTGTATTGCATCTCCTTTTTGTCCGCCGCTGGTATGTGATAAAATCTCACAGTAAATCTTGTAACCTCAGACCCGGATACGATTATTGGCAGGAGTTAGTTCATGAGAAGGTTGAGCTGTTTCGCGCTTACGTGTACCGTCTTCATCGCTGCTGTTCTATCTTGCACTCGCTGCACACTGGCAGAACGTGACGAGACAGACGTGGCGATTGCTCGCGAGCTATCTGACGTGAGGGAAACGGTTACCATTTCCCCGTATGGCACTGTGCATGCTTCCCTTGCAAACGGGATGACTGTTTTGCTGAGGGAAGACCACTCGGCACCTGTTGCGCATCTTCGGGTGCAAGTGAAAGCCGGGAGCATTTACGAAGGCGAGTTTCTGGGTTGCGGCATTTCCCATCTTCTCGAGCACCTCGTTCACGGCACGAATACTCCGACAAGAACTGAGGAGGAAAGCAGAGAGCTTCTTGAACAAATTGGCAATGTCAGCAATGCGTATACGACTTCCGATCACACGTCGTACTTTATCGACTGTTCAGTTGATGATTTCGACACAGCGTTGGAACTGTTGTCGGATTGGATGTTGAATTGCGATATACCTGAAGAGGCCTTCAGTCGTGAGCACGGCGTAGTCGTGCGTGAAATAGAGCGTGGCAATGACGACCCGAGGCGCATGTTGCATCGAATCACCTGGGAAACGGCGTACCATGTATCACCTTTTCGGATTCCCGTCATCGGATACAGGAATCTCGTGGAGAACCTCACCTACGAGGATGTGCTGGCCTACCACCGTCGCCGGTACGTCCCAAATCTGATGATTGTCTCGGCTGTCGGGGATTTCGAGTGGCAAGAGGTGCTCGAAAAAGTGCGAGGTGCCTTTGGTGATGCTCCTCCCGGCCGTGTCCCCGAAGACACCCTGCCGCAAGAGCCGCCTCAGCTCACTGTCCGGCAGGTTGAGCAGGAGATGGACGTAAATCAAACGCGGATGAACATCACGTGGCAGACAGTGCCACTTGCACACGAGGACCTTTATCCCCTCGATCTTCTTTCGTCCATCCTGTCGTGGGGGGAGTCGTCACGATTTGTAAAGACTATTCGCAACGAGAAGCGCCTGGTTCATTCGGTCTACAGTTCATCGTACACACCAGCGTTTGTGAATGGCGTGTTCATTGTTGGTGCAACACTTGAAGACAAAAACGTCGAAACCGCCAAGGCTGCGATTCTTGAAGAGATAGAAGAGGTACGCAAGAATCCCGTCACCGAAGCAGAGTTGAAGAGGGCAAAGCGTCAGACTCTGTCGAGGCACGTGTTCGGTGCTCAGACGGTCAAGGCGCAGGCTTCATCACTCGCATCGGGGATGAGTTCCGCCAACGATCCTGACTTTGATGAATACTATGTGGAGAATATCCAGAAAGTCACGGCCGAGCAGATTCTCAAGGTAGCCCAAGAGTACCTTCGCAACGACAGCTATACCATTGGAGCCATTCGTCCACGAGGTTCGGAGTTGGCTGCGCCAGAGAAAGCCAAAGGTGAGGCTGGTGACATCCAGAAGTTCGTTCTTGATAATGGAATGCGCCTCTTGGTTCGACAGAACACTGCACACCCTATTGTGGCCATCAAGGCATACTTTCCTGGTGGGTTGCGCGCTGAGAACGATGAGAACAACGGTATCAGCGAGTTCATGGCAAACATGCTTACACGGGGCACAGAAGAATTGACGGCCGAAGAGATCGCCGCCATTTTTGATTCAATGGGCGGGAGCATAGGAGCCGGCGGCGGTAACAATACGTTTTACGTCACAGCGTCGGCTCTGGCTGAGGATTTCGCGAAGGCGCTCGCAGTCTTTGCAGATGTTATCAGGAACCCGTCGTTCCCGGAGGATGAGATCGAAAGGATACGGCAATTGACACTGGCAGGCATCCGCAGGCAGGAAAAAGATCCCGATACCGTGAGGCGGAAGCTGCTGAGAGAGACCCTCTACACGATAAGCCCTTACCGCTTGAACCGAAGCGGCACGATCGAGACGATCTCGGACCTTGGGGTGAAAGGGTTGCGGGAGTTCCACGCAAAATGCACGGTTCCCAACAACATGGTCATGTCTGTATTTGGCGATGTTGAGCCAGAACTCGTTCTTCAAGCTGTGAAGGACGCATTCGCTGATTTCGAGCAGTCACCGGACTATGAGGCTCCCCAGCCGCCACAGGAACCAGAGCTTGACGGCAACAGGTTTGCCTCAAAGAAGCTGGACCGTGAAAACGCACGCGTGGCCATTGCTTTCCCCGGATTGAAGGTCACGGATGTGAAAGAGCAAATGAATGCGATGGTGCTTCAGGCTGTGATGTCCGGAATCTCCTATCCCACCGGATGGATTCATGAAGAATTGCGCGGCAAGCAGCTTGTCTACGAGACACACGGCTTCAACTGGGTTGCTTTGGATCGAGGGTATTTTGCTTTTATCGCAACGTGCCAGCCGGAGAATGCGGATATGGTGCTCGAAATCATATGGAAACACATTGATCGAGCCAAGCGTGGCGAGATTACGGACGAAGAGTTTGAGCGTGCGCGTCAACTTGCACTTGCCGTGCACGCCTTGGGGCGCCAGACAAATGGCGAAATGGCCGAGAGTGCCGCGATCAACGAGATGTATGGTCTATCCTATGATTTCGCTGACAAGATTCCGGAATTGATTCGGCAGGTCAAGAAGGAGGATTCCATCGAATTCGCGAGGGATTACTTCAATAACTTCGTCCAGGTCGTGGTCAGTCCATCCGCTGCGGAAGAATGAATTACCACCACCAGACCTCCAATGACCAAATCTCATTCGGTGATTGAGGATGTTGATCCGATTTGACTTGCAAGTTTGTGGGAATAGTCTATAGTTGTTCGCGCAAACCGCCATTGACTTGTGTGTGAAGTATTAACATTTGGGCAAAGGAGAAAGAGCGATGGATGCCAAGAACACTGCAGTCGATACCGAAAAGAAAAATCTACCCGGAATCCTCTTGAACACACTGCCCAAGTCGGCATCTGTCTACACGTGGACAGCTTTGGCCAAGGGATTGGATCTGGATATGATGAGGGTTTCGTGCCACTTCTTCCCGGTGGACCTGATTGTGCCCGAACACGCAGCCCTTCTGGCCCAGGGTGGTGTTGTCTGTCAGGAGCACATAGACGCATCGTGGCAGAACAAGGCCGTCTTGGGTGGATGCCTGGATAAGATGATAGTCCACGTTAGAGATCCACGGAGTTCGGCCTTGGAATGGGCTCATCATATGCTGACCTTCAAGAATGAACAGGAACATATGAAGCAGACCGGAGCCGGTGCTGACGATGCGATTGCGGATATGTCCCGACTACCTTTTAAGGAAAGATGTATTCAGTATCTTCAAAGCGCACTGCCTAACGGGACAGTTGATCTTCTTGGCACCAAGTGGGGTCTTGTCCTAATGAATCCCGATTACATGCCGGAAGGCTACTTCGATATGTCATTTGAAGAGCAGGTCGGAGTACAAGTGGGCAACTACCTGCCGGACGCTATCAGGTGGATTGAGGGATGGCTTGATGCAATCGAGGATCCGAAGTTCAAGACCGAAGTCCTAAT
>Ga0180434_10009539_pt1 | contig 10532 bp, 9 predicted proteins | sample SS_ome_7_FD_132453 | JGI IMG/M metagenome (GOLD analysis project Ga0180434, IMG submission 132453) | Hypersaline lake sediment archaeal communities from the Salton Sea, California, USA - SS_1_D_2 metaG | ecosystem: Environmental > Aquatic > Non-marine Saline and Alkaline > Hypersaline > Sediment... | reverse complement strand
CTACCAGCTCATTTTCAGAGCAGGGAGAGGCTGACATGACAAACCGAGCCTCCGGACCTAGGACTCCCAGCCACAGTGCCTCTTCAGCAACGAGATGAACTGGCAGTAGTTCCGGTAGCTCACGTCTCGCGGGCTCCCGTGGTCGCAGCAGGGGATGTATCCCCCATCCTCGATGAGCCGGGGTACCTTTGACTCGAACTCCCTCTCCAGTGCCCTCCCTCCCCTGGCCATCTTGGTCTTGTCGATCCCGCCCATGAAGGACATGTCGTGCCCGAGCTCGTCCCTCAGCCTGAGAATATCGTTTCCCGCCATTATCTCGATTGGCGTGGTGGAGTTTATTCCCGCATCCACCCAGACGGGGGCGAGCTCGTGGATGTACCCGTCGCAGTCCATCATCACGACGGGAACGCCGTTTTCCCTGAACTTCTTCACCCACTTTTTGTACCCCGAGAACATGAAGTCCCTCATCATCTCCGGGGAGATCATTGCCCTTCCCTTGTATGCCATGTCCTCGTTGAGGATGACGTAGTCCAGGTCCACGTCCCGAAGAACCCTGTCGGTTAACTTCAGGACGAAGTCGGTCCAGAAGTCCATCATGTCGTGAACCAGCTCCGGGTTCCTGTGAAACATTATGGACAGGTTCTTCAGGCCGGTCCAGTCCCTGACCCTCCAGAACATGGAGGCGAAGGTCATCCCCAGGGGGTAATCCCTGCCACGGAGCGACCTGACGATGTCGTCCCAGTAATCGGGATACCTGGCGGGGCTCTCCGGGTTGTACCTCCATTCCATCTCCTCCCAGTCGTCCCGGTTCTTCACTGGGAACTCGTGCCATTTCCTGGTCACGAACCCGGGGGTCGCCGGGTCCTTCTCGTACTCCACGGTAGCCCCCATCCTGTCCCGGATGATCTTGTGCTCCCCGAAAACCTTCAGCACCTCCTCACTGTAGGCGGGGAGGGGACCGAAGTTGATCGAGACGCTACCCGAGTGCTCGAGGCCGTGGATCCTGTTGTGGTCATCGTCCTCGGGGAGGCCCTCCCGGTGCCACCTCTCCAGCGTAGACTGTCGGGGGCCGAAGCTAGTGGTCAGGAAGACCCTGTCGGGGTTGCCAAACGTCAGTGACTCCAGGAACCTCTGGCGCCCGTTCATGGTTCAGGTGGGACTGGCCCCCCCTTTTTTAGTCTCACCCTTCAGGACATCTACTTCCTGATAAAGCCCACGTAGGCGATCGCGGCGGCGGCCAGTACCGCCATGACCACGACCAGGATGGTATTCCTCGTGGACCTTCTCCTGTAACTGTCGAGTGCGGCATCCGCCGTCTCGACCTCGAGCTGCAGACTGCTCAGGGCCTCGTCGAGGAATTCCCGGCTGTAATCCAGGCGCTCCCCGAGGGGCCCCTCGCTCGCAAATGGCTCCAGCACGTGGAGAATGCAGCTCGTGAGCAGCTGCCTGAACTCTGGTATGCCCAGGGAATGGTTGTACCAACCCAGGTCCTTCTGGAGGCGCCCGGTGGCATCCGTGTGCCTGAGCCCGGGGAACGCCACGGACCTCCCGGAGCCCCTCTCGTAGAGGACCACCGACGGAACCTCCCGATCCCTTACAACGGTCGTCGATTTGTAAAGGACCGTCATATTCCCGCCATCGGGTGTCCACCACCCCTCCCCGGGAAGCGGGTAGTTGTAGAACATGCTGGAGTCGGGTATTTCGAGGACGCCAGGGAGCCCGTGGGTAACCTCGTTCTCGACATGCATGACGTGCGTGTGCCTGGAGGTAACCAGCTCACCCCTGAAGATCTTCCCGGCCACTTTCTTCGTACCGTTAATCGGGAAGACCTCGTGGGCCACCCTTCCCATGGTCGTGTTGTAGCACATCGCGTTCATCCCGATCAGCCCAAGGCCATCCTCGAAGGAGGAGACCAGCTCTTCCTGGCGCATGGTCGACATGTAGAACGCGCCCTCCCTCAGGGAAACGATCCCCCCGATCACGTTTGGAAGGGATAGGACGTCCAGAAGGAAGAACCAGTCACCGATTGTCACGACCTCCACCTCTTCGCCATAGGCCCCGGCAACCAGTTCCCCGGCCAAATCCCCTATCTCCCTTGAGTAGTTGGGGCAGAACTCCGGCGGGTACGCCTGCCCGTCGAAGCAGCCGATCACGACCAGGGGGCTTACCTGCCCGAGTGAGGCGGGGAGAAGGCAGGCCACCACGAGAAGTGCGATCACCACGTATCTCAACGTCATTTCCTCCCCGTCTTCACCACCCAGTAACCCGAGGCCTCCTCGTACCAGTTCCCGTCGGCATAGGTCTCGACGAAGAGCAGGATCCTCTCCAGCTCTATCATTCCCTCCTTGACGATCATCGTCACCCCGTAGGGCATGTCCGTGAAGGTCTCATCGAAGGTGACCTGTCCCCAGGCCGGCAGGTCTTTCATTGATAGCTGGCCTGCACCGGCTTCGGGGTAGTAGCTCGTGGAGTCTGGACCGATCTCGACCCTGACGAGGTTCAGCAGTTCTTCCCTGCCCAGCAGCCTTCCCCTCTTCTCCCTCATGACCAAGAACTCCGAGTAGCCCTCGAAGTACCCCACCAGGTGGTCGGTGTTGTTAAGCAGGAAGGCAAAGGTCGTTATCGACTCGTTCTGATACTTCTCGTCGAAGAGGGAGGCATATATCCGGCCGAAGTCCACTATGAGCAGCCTGTGGCCCGGCAGGTTTGTCGGGTGAACCTCGTGGACCAGGGCGTACTGTTCAGCGCCCAGGGTGGAGAAGTAGTTAATCCTGTCGGCGATTGGCCTGCACTCCACCAGGACCTGCTCCGTGGAGTCCACCCTCTCCATGTCCAGGGGCACCTCCGCGGGTTCCCTCTCTATGAGGGAACGGAACCTGAACTCGAGCCGACCTATCTCCCTCTCGGGCGCGACGGTAATCGTCAGCACCTTCTCGCCCTGGGCCGCCGCGAAGAGGGCATCGGTTCCCTGCAGGCCCAGAAGCCTGAGAGTCCTCTCCCTCCATATCCACGAGGTAATCGTCCAGGCCGTCGACAGCACGGCAATGATCAGCACCAGGGCCAGATACGCCTTAACCTGCCTGCTCACCATTATGTCTCACTCCGATCTAACGGGCCTCGTGGTCCCGACCTCCCTGTAGAGACGCCTCCTGATCATCAGTGTGTATAGAACCGAGCCGCTCAGCAGCATAGTTCCCGTCGTTGCCAGCCACTCGACGACGTAGATGTAGAACATCGCCTCCTGCTTCGTCTTGAAAGCGATCTCAAGTGCGGCCCCGGCCTCCACCATGGCCTCCTCCAGGGTCGTCACGGCCGAGTCGTACTCCCCCTGGGAATACTCCCCCAGGGCACTCCTGTATATCTCCTCCACCTCCCCCATGGCCCGCTCGGCCCGGTTGACGTTGGCCCCGAGCTTCTCGGCCCACTCTATCGTCCCCCTTATCATCAGCCTCTGCGTCTCGTATAGGCCCAGGCTGGTCCTGAGCTGGTGGACCACCTCGATATCGGTGGGCAGTATCCTTCCCGTGGAGTAATAGATTATGTTCAGGAACACGTCCCCCGAGTACGGGTTCGTCGACTGGAACCTCATCCCCCCGGGCCACCACCACTGGTGGTCCAGGTCGTCTGAGGCGGTCCAGACGTGGCCGCCCTCCGTGCCGAGCTGCCACGAGACCAGCCAGGGGTACCTGAGGTTCTGGGTCTGGTAGTCGGCATCGGCCCATACCGTCGAGCCCTCCCTCGGGAAGTTCCGGGAGCAGGGGCAGCTGCCCTCGAACTTCTCGATGTCGTACTGCCTGAACATCGAGAGCACCGGCGGGTCATCTTTCAGTATCACGATCTTGAATGTGTCCCCCACCCTGTACTGGTCCTTCAGGCTCGTGGGGAGGACATCGTGGAGGGGGGAGTTAATCCACTCCTGCTCATAGGAGCCGGCGAGGTCGGCCCCCACCGTCACGAAGCACCCCACGTCGTGTTTTTCGAAGCTCTCCTTCATCCACATTATCTGTTTGCCCGTGAAGGGCGCGATCCTCGTGTCGGGCATCACCACGAACTGGAAGGTGGTGTAGAACTCCCTCTCCGTCCTCGGGAAGTACTGCCTGACGAACCTCCTGGAATCCTCGTCCTTGAGCCCTAGGCTGTCCGTGTCTGTCGGGATCACGCGGTACCTGAGGCCTGGCTCCTTGTTCAGCCAGCCGGGGACCGGGCACTCCTGGGGGAACACCTGCCCGATTAAGAGGAACTCCCTGTCCCATATGCCGGCCTCGATTCCCGGTAAGACGAGGCCAAGTATCATGCCGAGAATGAGAAGTGGAATGTAGCCTGGGGTATCCTTCACGCACACCTCCCCCGGGTTCCCGGAATAAAACTCTAACGGATCCCCTGAAGTAACAAATACAAGGGCAAGAAGCGCGCCTTGATGAGCCGGGAGTGCAACCATGCAGAAGATGAAAGTCGCTGCCATATCCACCAGGAACTGGATCGGGAAGCCCGATAAGAGCATAAAGAACATGTCCAGGTGGGCCAGGAAGGCCAGGAAGGAGGGCGCGGAGTTCATAGTATTCCCCGAGCTCGGGGTAAACGGCTACTTCCACTCAACGAGATGCTGGGACGTGGCCGAGCCCGTTCCCGGTCCATCAGTGGACAGGCTCGTGGACCTCGCCGGGGACCTTGACTCGATACTGTGCTTCGGCATCCTCGAGAGGGACGCCGACGTCGTCTACAACACCCAGGTGGTCGTGGACGGCCAGGGAATCATGGGAAAGCAGAGGAAGATCCACATGCCCGGGACCGAGTACCTCTACTGGCGGGGCGGCTTCGAGATTAATGCAATTGACATAGGAAAGGCCAAGATAGGCATCACGATTTGCTACGACTCCCTGTTCAGCGAGATGGCGAGAACACTCTTCTTCAAGGGCGTCGAGGTCTTCGTCATGCCCTTCGCCTACAACACCGGCCCCAGGGCCAAGTTCCCCGAGGAGGACCTCACTGCACTGACCTACCGGGTCCACTGCCACACAAACGGGGCCTACGGGATAATCTGCAATAACGCGGGTACGAGGAAGAAGACCAAGGAGGAGGGAAGCAAGGCCAAGTTCCCGGGCTGGGCCGGCATCTTCGACCCCCATGGCAAGGTGGTGGCCTTCACCCGCGAGCCCGGAAGGGGGGAGGCAATGGTGGTCGCCGAGCTCGACCCAGAGAAGGTGGCCGAGAGGAGGCGGAACTCCTACTTCGTGCCACGCTGCCTCAGGCCCGAGCTTTACACCACCATCGGGCAGAAACAATAGCCGGGGGATGACTTGCGGCCAGATCTAAGAAGCGCTCCCCCCAGGGTAATTGCCCACCGGGGGGCCTCGGGAACCCGTCCCGAGAACACCCTCTCATCTGTCGAAGCTGCCCTGGAGATGGGAGTGGAGATGGTCGAGATTGACGTCAGGACGACCCTTGACGGCGAACTGGTGGTCATACATGACGCCGATGTGGGAAGGACGACGAACGGCGAGGGCCCGGTATCCGGGATGGAACTTGGAGAAATCCACCGGCTTGACGCCGGGACCTGGTTCGGGGAGGCCTTCCGGGGCGAGAGAATCCCCATGCTCGGGGAGGTCCTTGATGCCGTGCGCGAAAGGGCCATTCTCTGCATCGAGGTCAAGGACGCGCAACCATCGCAGGTACTGCACGAGGTTGAGCGAAGGGACATGCTGGAGGACGTCATCCTCTTCGACTTCAACCACCCGCGCCTCCACGAGGCCAAATTGCTAAAACCCGGTGTCATGGCCCTGGCCCTGGGAGTTACGGGCGAGTCCGTCGGGGATGTCAGGACAGACCTGGTCGATGCGATAGGCGTAAGTTTCTCGGGAACCGGGGAATCGCTCGTCAGGAGGGCCCACGAGCTGGGCATTGCCGTCTTCGTCTACACCGTGAACGACCCCGGAGAAATGTCCCGGCTTGTCGGGATCGGGGTTGACGCGATAATCACGAACTATCCGGGAAAAGCCCTGGAACTGGTCGAAAAACTCTGATCAGACGCCGTAGACGGCTATCTTGTTTGCGTCGTCGAAAACCCGGATTCGGGCCCCGGGGTCCTCCTCGAGCCAGCCGTCAATGACCAGCTGGGGGTCATCGGCCCCGAGGAAGTGGGCTCCCTCGACGATATCAACCTCCAGCCCCGAGTGGATGTGGATCGCCCTGAGCCTTCGCATCATCTCCGCAAACTTGTATGCCTTGTGGCTGTAGAGCTCGTATTCCTGGGATATGGAGTCCAGCACCTCGTCCAACGGCCTGGTGAGGCGGTCGTAGAAGTTCTCCCTCGCCTTCTGGTTGGGCGCAAGCCCATTCTCGCACTGGGCCAATAGGAGAACGGAGCCCCCGTCATTAATCGCGTTTTTAGTTAGCTCTAGACCCCTCTGTGCGTGATAGAGGCTCTCGTCCTGGGGGTAACCCCCCGGGGAAACGATGGCGTGGGACGTCCTTTTTACGGTGAATGACGAGGACTCGTCCACCGCCCTGATCCCCTCAGTCGTCACGCTCCTCATATCTCCCGCGCAGGCCCAGAGCAGCTTTTCATGGGAGCTAACCGTTGCCAGTGCGAAGACAGGCGCATCCCCGGTGATCATCTCCTGGGCCTCGAGCATATCAATTGCAAGGGGGTTGTCCCTGCGAGATGGATCTGGGTGAAATGGGTGGACTCCGAAGGTCGACCTGGGGTCAAGGGCCCATGAGTGATTTCCCTCTATCGATTCGTAGGCACATATGCCCGGGAGGAAGTCCTTCAGTGCGTTGGAGTACCCGGCGAAGTAGTGGTTCTTCATGTCGGCACCCACAACGTAGAGGTCGGCGCCAATTGCAGCCGGATTTAGCATGAGCCTTGTTCCCCTGCTGGTCGTACCGACCTCCACGAAATCATCCGAGAAGCAGTTATTTACGTGGACACCCTTCAGGTTAAGCCCGGTATCCCTGGAGGCGGACCTTATCGATTCCATTATCCGGATGTTTCCCCGGGTACCGGGATCGTGTGAACCGGTCGTCACGATGAATGTTGCGGAGGATGCCTCCCTGATCCGCGCTGCAAGGGCTTGGATTATCTCATCGTGGGGCTCGGCCCGGGTGTCATCCTCTATGAGTACGCAGAGGTCCCGACCCCTGGACAGTGATTCGAGGGGCTCGCTCACGGGCTCATCCAGTGCCCGCTTCAGTCCCCCTGCGATGTCCTCTCCTGTTAGGTCCCGTGTCTTGACCAGGCCGGCGAAATTCCGATCCGGAATGGTAAAATTCACGGATTTGCGTCCATATGGAAGGGCGAGCTCCATCTTTTGACCTCTTGCACCTGTAACTCGCCCATCTTTATTTTCGTTATTAAAAAATCTGACAAGTATTCCCCGGATCCATCCCCCGGTCAATCGCAGGTCAGGATTACTGAAGGATCATGACCGGGGTAGAGGGGTACTCCTGGATCGAGTTCGATCGGACCACCTTTTCTTCATGCGAATTCCGGGAGGAGAAATCTCGCTTTCTACGAAGCTTTGCCAGAGCCCCCGGGATCTTCAGTTCCGCAATGTCGTGCTTAATGTTCGTGTTCACATGTACCAGCTCTGAAACCCACCTGGTCGCAGTTTCCTTTAAAGAAAACGCACAAGGCGAGGACACCCCAGAAAGGGACATCTCGTGGTCACGAGTTGTTACCATCGATCTTCCTAACCAGCCACAGCACCGTGCCAGCCGACAGGGCCATTACCAGCGTCGTTACCACGTAAAACCAGAAACCGTTCCTGATCCCAAACGCATCTGCGATTGCGGCCATTATGAAGGGAAAGGAGAAGGAACCGATGCCACCCCCGGTCGAGACGAACCCCAGGGCCACGCTCTGGCCCCTCTTGAACCTTTCTCCAACGATCGCCATGTCAACCGGGTAAATCACCGAGTAGCCCAGGCCGCTTACGAAGAACCCCGCTGCCGCGATGGTCGGGTTCCCCGCCAGGAGGGAGAGGAGGAGGGATCCGAAGGCCACGCAGGAAAGCGCCAGCAGAATCTCGGCCTGCCTTACCCCCCGGTAGAGAAGCGATGTCCCCAGCCTCCCGATCAGGATCCCGCCCCAGAAAATCGATACCATGTAGGCTGCCGAGGCCGGGGAGCTCCCGAAGACCCTGACGTAATACTCGGAGATCCAGGACGAGACCCCGATCTCCGAGCCCACGTAGAGGAAGATGGTCAGGAACAGGAATATGAGTAGCGGGTGGCCCAGGAGATTTCCAAGCCTTGGCCTCGTCTCCCCATCCTCATCCTCCAGATCCACGGTCCTGAAGTTCAGGAAGCTGAATCCGACCGCGAGGAGACCTGTCGTTGCAGACATGGACCTGAACACCAGCTGCCAGCTCTGGCCGGTTCCCACGAGCCAGCCCACGAACACCGGTCCGAGTATGGCCCCCACCGGGAAGGCAGCGTGCATCAGGTTCATCAGCCTGCTCTGGCCCGGCCTCTCCATCCTCACCACGCAGAAATTGGTAACGACCTCGGTTCCCCCGTGCCCCATGCCGACCAGAAATGTGGCCATGATGTTGAAGGCAACGCTACCGTTTGCCCCGAACAGTCCCAGGCCCACCACCTGGAGGACCAGGCCCGTGACGACGACAATTTTCGGTCCCGCCCTCTGGATCAGAAAACCGGACAGGAAGGAAGAGAAGAAGTATCCCATGGCGGAGGCGGAGAGGACTATACCCGTGGCAAGGTAGCTCCAGTCGAACTGGCGGATTACCGTGGGAACCGTGGCACCGAATATGGTGACCGTGAAGCCGAAGACTATGAAATTCAACAACAGGGCCGAGAAAAGGCCCCTCTGCTCCCTCTCCAAGTCCTGTCCTCCTCAGGGAAGCGGAAAACGGGGTTAATAACTATGCAGTAGGCTGCTTTGTTACCCCACCCGGGAAAATATTTAACTGAGCTATCGGTAGCAGGTTATCGGGTGCCGCCGTAGCTCAGTAGGTAGAGGGGTTCCGACCCGGAGCCCGCCTGGAGCGCATGGCTGTTACTCGATCTCGATAAGAGCATCGAGCGGAAACCATGTGGTCACGCGGGCAGGGATTCCTGTCCGTGCCACAAGCAGGTTCGAGCCCTACCGTCCGAGCTTCGTCTCGGCGGGGCTAGGCCGGCGGCGCCTTTTGCACAGGGGCCCGTAGCTTAGTCGGTAGAGCGCCAGGCTCATAACCTGGACGGCGCACGAGCGTCGGGGGAATGGTCCAGGGTTCGAATCCCTGCGGGCCCACCTACCTTTGGGTGCGAGACCAAGACAAAGGCCCATCAGGAAAGAAACTCAACACCTTGCCCCTTACAACACTAAAGGTAAAATCTGCGTAGTCAGGAATTCCGGCAGGATATCCTAAGTGTACCTTGCCGAATTCAGGGGTTTTTCGGGGGGTGGATTCGAACCCACATTTACCAGTAGTAGTATTGGATAACCAATATCGGAGACCCTTCGCCAAATCAGGGGAGTGGCTAAGGGATTCGTCCAGCTTCAATGACATATACTCCTATCCGTGGTACATAGTCAGCCCACAAAGTGGAGTTCTTCTGGAACAGGGCCATAGACATCAGACTGGTAAAGGGACTCAAAGCCCCGGCAAAAGTCGATGTTCTGCCCAAGCCATCTCAAAGACTCAAACTAAGGACCAATCCTCCTGCCGCTTCCCCCACCCTAAAAAGAGACTAAGTTCTTTTCATCCCACGACTGGTAACTGTGTTTATTGTTGGTAATCCTGTCCACCTTTTATACTGATTACGAAGCTTTTTTCTTCTATAAGGATTATCATCTTAGCGGGGGTGTATATTTGATGGGTGGGCATGGCTCGGAGGGTCATGGCTACACAGGTTACTTCATTATCCTAGGCCTTTCCATCTTGCTAGTTCCTGGTGTGGTTGGGGTGGTTGAGGAGAAGATGGGCCTCGAGGTAGAGTGGGTCTTTAACACGAGTGCACAGTTCCCCGGTATGTCTTTTGGTGCTGGTCATCAAGGTCCTCCGACAGTTTTCGATATTGATGGAGATGGTGTAAACGAGGTCTTGTTCGGTACTCGTCGAGGGGATTCTAAGAGGCTCTGGTGTTTGGAGGGTGATGGGTCGTTTCAATGGATCTATCCACCGATTGATATGCCTGGTTTGCCTGGAGATCCCACCTCAAAAGTATCCATCATCGATGTGAACGACGACGGTATACATGAGCTGGCTCTTGCAGGTCGGGGTGGTAGACTTCATGTCATCAACCCTGACGGGTCGGTCTTCTGGACGTGGGACGAACCCAACAAGCAGAACATGCATGGTGCTCCCCAAGCCTATGATGTTGACGACGATGGGTTCATCGAATTTTTCCTGCTCACCGGTGATGCTTACATTCACCGTGTGAATCACAAAGGAGAGCTTGTATGGACATCACAACAATTCCAGAAGGGTGGAGCAGGACATCCCACGATATGTGATCTAGAACAGGATGGTAGATACGAAATATTGTGGAACCCGTACAACTACCAAGTATTCTGCATAAATGCT
>Ga0180434_10009536_pt1 | contig 10533 bp, 9 predicted proteins | sample SS_ome_7_FD_132453 | JGI IMG/M metagenome (GOLD analysis project Ga0180434, IMG submission 132453) | Hypersaline lake sediment archaeal communities from the Salton Sea, California, USA - SS_1_D_2 metaG | ecosystem: Environmental > Aquatic > Non-marine Saline and Alkaline > Hypersaline > Sediment... | reverse complement strand
GGATGATGAGCCCGCGAAACAGCTTGGTATGTCGCCTCTCAGAGGCAGAACGCTCGTGAGTATGCAAACCAGCCATTTGCGAAAATGTCGCGTCATGCGGTTCTCCCTTCCCCCAGGAATAAGCCGGTCGCCTTGAGTGAATAATCATCCGTGGCGGCGTCTTGGACTGCCTAATCGGTTTGTACCGAAACGGACGGGGACTTTCGCGGCTTCTGTCCTACTAGCAACACTATCAACATCAATACAGCCGACCCGACCAGCAATCCTACCCACCACGGTTGCTCGTACCAGCGGCACAGGATGTCGCCGCAGAGTATCGACACGACCGCCACGGTGACGGCGTATGGAATCTGCGTCCAAACGTGCTGTTCGAGCGAGCATTCGCTGGCGAGCGAGGAGAGCACCGTCGTGTCGCTGATCGGCGAGCAGTGATCCCCGAAGACGGCCCCCGCCAACACGGCGCCGATGGCGGCGTAGAACAGCGGCAAGGCCTGATCTGTCGGAGTGTCAGCCAGCAGACTGGCGGTGATGGTCACCGTCGCCGGGCACAGAATGCCCATCGTGCCGTATGACGTTCCCGTGGCGAACGACACCACGCACGCGCTGAGGAAAATCAACGCCGGCAGCCAACGTGCGTCGAAATCGCCTTCCTGCAACAATCTTACGGCTACCTGCCCCATGCGCAAGTCGCCCATTGCCGACGAAAGCGTCCAGGCCATTGCCAACACGATAACCGTAGGCAGCATGCGCGACATGACTGCCAGCGCTGCTTCGACGCACTTGGTCAACGACAATGCCCTCGTACCCAACGAGATCAAAAACGCGAGCCCCAACGCGCTCATGGCGCCGTAGAGAATCGAGTTGTACGCGTTAGCCTCCGTAAGAACGCCTACGGACAGTTCAATCCAACGCGGCATTGTCTCGGTGACGGGGATCGAATCCAAACCGTCCTCGGGCCATCCAGTGACGACCAACAAAGACATCGTCAACAACACGAGAACTCCGACAGGCACAATCGCATACCAGGCGCGGCCAGTGTCTGCTCGCTCGGTCGTATCTTCCTTCGTATCGTCCTTAGCCGACGCCTCCTCATCAAAGAGTCGCTGCTCCGCTTTACGCATGGCCCCGAAATCTCTTCCCAACCATGCCACAAAAAACACCATCACCAGCGCGAGGATGGCGTAAAACCGATAGGGAATGCTCCAGAGAAAGGCGCCGTAAGCCGTCACGCCCTGCAAAAACGCCGGCATGTCCGCTTCACGCAAACCGTCCAGGCCTTGCTGTATATAGCTGATCTCAGTACCGATCCAAGTGCCGACCAACGCTATTGATGCGACCGGCGCCGCCGTCGAATCGACGATGTACGCCAGTTTGGCCCGACTTATTTTGAGCCGATCCGTCATCGGCCGCAGCGAGGGACCGACGATCATCGCGTTGGCGTAATCGTCGAAGAAGACGACCAGGCCGGCGAACCATGTCGCCAGTTGGCCGCGCTCGCGCGTCGATGCCCAGCGCGCCACCTGCTCGACCGCGGAGCGCGTGCCGCCGTTGGCCGACACGACGCCGACCATGCCGCCGATCATGAGCGTGAAGACGACGATTTTCAGATGGTCGTAATCGACCGCCCCGGTCGTGTCATCGACGCTGGCCAGGGCGCCGAAGAAATACGTCTCAACCGCCAGGCGCAGCCCGCCCAGCACGCCTCCGCCGTAGGCTTGTTCGACCGTCAGACACGGCACGAGCATGTAGGCGGCCAGCAGCACCCCCGTAGCCAAAGCCGGTATCACCTGCCGCAGCAGGATCGCCAGCACGATCGTCGCCAGCGGGGGAACGAGCACCCAGGCGCCGTACTTCACGTCGGGAGTGGGCGAACCCGCCGAATTCGAGCCCGGGCTCTGGGCGAGCTGAGTGGCGGCGGGTTGCATGTCCGCCGTTTCCTGTGCCCAGACTGCTGCGGCGGCGCAAAGCAAAACGAGCATGCTCGCGACCAGCATGCGGCGGCGACCAGCTGACAAGCCGCCTCCTTTCAGATCGTCGATCAGGAATTGCCTTTTAGGATTCATGACAACGGAAACGTAATGGGCCGGCGGGGCGGCGTCAACGCCGCCTTGCGGGACGATCCGCCTCGGGCGGCGCCCATCCTGCAAATGTTGTCTGAGTATGTTATTGTAGCGCCATGACGACGCCCGAAACATCCCCCGACTCCCTTCTGATCCGCCCCGTGCGCGACGACGACCATCCCTGGATTGTGCGCCTCCTCGAAAAACACTGGGGCGACGCGCGAATCGTCACGCGCGGCCGAGTCCACGAGGCGGATCGGTTGCCGGGATTCGTCGCCGAGGTCGAGGGACGCCGCGTCGGCTTGGTCACCTTCCGCGTCGACGCGGATCAGTGCGAGGTGGTGTCGCTGAACAGCGATCGTCGGGAAATCGGCGCTGGTACGCGTCTGCTCGACCGCGCGCGCGCGGCGGCTGCGGCGGCCAACTGCCGGCGACTATGGCTGGTGACGACGAACGACAATCTCCCCGCCCTGCGCTTTTACCAGAAGCGCGGCTGGAGAATCACGGCTGTTCACGCCGGCGCAATAGAGGAATCGCGTCGTCTCAAACCGAGCATCCCGCCGATCGGCGACAACGGCATACCGATTCGCGACGAGATCGAGTTGGAATTGCCTCTTGGCTGATACGCGCGAATACACGGCGCCGACGCCCGCGATCCGCGCGTACATGCCGATCCTGCCGACAAGACGCCCTGGCGCGCGAGTCCGGTCCCGCGAGAGCATTATCGCAAAATATTAGCTTGAGCATGGCGGTACGAAGTCGCCCCTCGCCGAGCAAACTGGTGCTTTGCACTACGCGTCAGGCGCGACCTAGCCGGTGATCCACCTGAATCCGCCCCAGGCGGAGAATAAGATTAGCCAGAGGATGGCCGCGACCGGGCCGATCAGGCCGACCAGGCTTGACAGCGTAGTGCTCGTCGACGAATCGCTCTGCGCCATCGCGACGGACGCCAAACTCGCCACGCAAGCCGCCGCCAATAATCTGACGAACTTTCGAGACATGTTACGCTCCTTTGTAACCTGCTTTAGCATGCCGTTTTCCAAGGCGCGCAAGCGCCGCCTGTGGAAGTCAGGATATTATTGTTCACATCGGTGGAAAACAGCCGTCAACTCAGGTGAAACCAGAAAAATGCTAAAGCTCGACATATGGCGCCGCGCCGCCGCGTATCAATCGTCCCGCAGCAGATTTCGCGCGATCACCAAGCGCTGAATCTCGCTCGTCCCCTCGTAGATCCGCGTAATCCGCGCGTCGCGGTAGAGTTGTTCGATGCGGAATTCGTTGCAGTAGCCGTACCCGCCGTGAATTTGCACCCCGCGATCGGCGACGCGGCCGGCGGTTTCGCTGGCGAAGAGTTTCGCCATGCTGGCGGCTTGGGTGTAATCCCGGCCGGCGTCCTTAAGAGTCGCCGCCTGATCGATCAGAAGCTGCGACGCCGAAATTTCCGTTCGACTGTCGGCCAGCATCCACTGTATCGCCTGGAAATTGGCGATCGGCTGGTTGAACTGACGGCGCTCCTTGGCGTACGCGACCATGAGATCGAGACAAGCTTCCGCGATGCCGACCGCTTGCGAGGCGATGCCGATGCGCCCGCCGTCGAGCGCGGCCAACGCAATACGCAAACCCCAGCCCGGTTGGCCGAGCAGGTGTTGCTCGGGCACGAAGACGTCCTCCAAGTTCATCTCCGCCGTCTCGTCGCCTCGAATACCCATTTTGCCTAGGATCTGACGCCGCTCGACCCCCTCCGACTCGGCGTTCATCAGGAACATGTTCAGGTCTTTATCGTTGTCGCCCGGCAGCCGCGCGAGCACCACGAACCAGCGACCGGTCATGCCGTTGGAGACCCACATCTTGGCGCCGTTGAGCTTGAAACCGCCGTCGATCCGCTCGGCGCGGACTTTGACCGAGCCGGGATCCGAGCCGGCGTCGGGTTCCGAGATTGCAAATGCCGACAAATTCTCGGGTTCGGCGAAGCACGGCAAAATCTCGTCTTGTACTTCGGGACGCCCGAATTTATGTACGATCTCGCTGACCATGCTATGGACCGCGAGCATTACGGCGACGCTGGGCGAAGCGTACGCCAACTCGCGAATGATGTGAGCATAGCATGTTGTCGGAAGATCCAATCCGCCGCGATCCGCCGGCACGCGCAATCCCATCAGCCCCATCTCGGCCAGCTTCCCCAATTCCGAGCAGCAGGACGTCTCGTTTCGATCCCATTCGACGTCGAGCGGGGTTAACTCAGCCCGCGCGTAATCGCGGACCGCGTCCACCATCATCCGGTGATCTTCATTCAACTGCTCAGTCATTAAACGTTTTCCTTCGTCTCTACGCACGGGCACGCCGTCAAGACAGAGGGCGCCGGCCGCGCCATGAGAACCTGTATGCGACTTCGACTTCAACCGGCTGTAAGCCGATCCCCCAGCGGCACTGGGACGCGTTTTATAGATTCACGGCGTCGATCGTTAGTAAGCGCTGTATCGACCGCCGCCATGCTAAGCTATGATCTTAGCATAGAACGGGGGAATTGCCAGAGCGGCCGGCCGGATATGTCGCGCCGTTCGCGGACCCGGAGCTTGACGCCTTCGCCGCGCGGCCGTTGCGACGGAAGAGGCGGACGTACGGAGCGTGATTCATGGAGAAAACGGCGGTCATTCAGCCAGATTCACGGTGCGGCTTTCGCCGGCTGGCGCCAATACGCATGCCAGATCGCCGGCGCCACGCGCTTATGCGAAACTGCTCGGCCTTACTAATCGTGCTGGCGGCCGCCGCGGCGTCGGGCCGGGCGGACACAGCAATCAGCCTCGCCGACGAATTGCCGCCGTCGACCGAGCCGCTTTGCGGGCGCCTGTCCGAAGTCCAAGGCCTGCCCGTGCTCGAGCTATGGGGGACGCCGGAGCAAGCGGCGTTCGCTCATGGCTTTCTGCTGGCCGAGCCGATGCTGCTGCTCTTCGACAAGTTCCTGCTCTCGCCCAAAATCATGCCCGAGCCGAGGATGTACGAAATGCTGCTCGTGCCAGGGGTGCGCCGACAATTCGTATGGTCCGACGCGCGACAACGCGAGTTGGCCGCCATGACACGAGGGCTGCGGGCGCGCCTGACAGGCGACCGACTCAACTGCCGAGCGCTCGGGCGACCGTTGAAGATCGAAGATCTGATGGTCGGAAACACGCTCGCGGACTGGTTCGGCGCGATGTGCTCGTCGTTCACCGTCTGGGGCGACCTGTCGGCGGACGGCCAAACGCTGACCGCTCGCAACCTCGGTTTCCCCTCGACCAACGTTATGGAACGGCTGCAAATCGTCGTCATTCGCCGTCCGCACGGCGATACGCCCGGCTGGATCGGCGTGAGTTGGCCCGGACTGATCGGCGTTTATACCGCGATGAGCGAACGCGGCGTTACGATGATGATGCACGACGCCGGCGGCCTGCCGCCTTCCGCGGGCGCCGGATTTACGCCCAGATCGTTGATCCTGCATGAAGCGCTCGAAGCGGCTCGGCCGACCACGTTCGTCGACGACATTCTAAACGTTTTCCAAAAACGGTTGGTGCTGGTCGGCAACAATATTCACGTCAGCGCGCCGCTGACGCCGGGTGTCGCACCCGCCGCGATCTTCGAGTACGACGCCAACGCCGCCGGAAAAGGCGTCGCTTGGCGCTCATGCCAGTCGAAAGGCGCGGCGGCGATCAGCGGCTTATGGTGCACGAACCACATGCGCCTGCGTAAAGCGCCTCGGGAATGCTGGCGTTATAAACGCCTGTCCGACGCCCTGACGGGGCTGGCCGCCGCGGGCGGGAAATTAACGCCGACGGCGGCGCTCGAGCTGGTCCGCTCGGTCCGACAGGATATAACGCTTCACACCGTCTGCTTCATCCCGCACCGGAAAATAATGCTCGCGTCGATTCCCGCCGTAAGCGCGGCGACTGTTGAATTTGACCTGGTGCACTGGTTAAAACGCCCGGTCGGCGTTAGCGTGGACGACGACATAAGAAAGGACCAGCCATGATCCACTCCGAACGACTGCAGCTATCCACGCAGAGCAACTGCGAGGTGATCGACATTAACGACCAGGTCAAGGACGTCGTCGCCAACAGCCGCATTCATTCGGGAATCGTTTGCGTGTTCGTGGTCGGTTCGACCGGCGCCGTCACGACCACCGAGGCCGAGCCGGGCCTGCTCACGCACGACCTGAAGGCTTTTTACGAGAAGCTGGCCCCGGAGGACGCTTACTACAAGCACGAGGAAACCTGGCACGACGACAACGGCCACTCGCACGTCCGCGCCTCGTCGCTCGGACCCTCGATCACCGTCCCGATCATCGACGGCCGCCTGACCCTGGGCACCTGGCAACAAATCGTAGTCCTGGATTTCGACACCCGCCCCCGCCGCCGCGAAATCGTCGTGCAAGTGATGGGGGAGTAGGGTCCGCCGTGCGGACCATTTTCATCGCGTACAATAATCATGGTCCGCACGACGGACCCTACGCTTCCTAAACCTCCGGCACAACCAACGCCTTCGTGCTCCGTCCCTCCGCGACGGCGGCCAACGCCTCGTTCGTCTCGCTCAGCTTATACTCCGCCAGCGTCATCTCGCCGTAAGCCGCCCGCGCTCGCTCGTCGCGCAGCAACTGCACCGAGCGGTAGAAGTGCGAATACTCCGAACCCCACACGCCCTGAACCCGCAGATGTTTGCGATTGATGTCCTCGTGCGGATTCACGCCGATCGACCCGCCGTCGGTGTATTGCCCCACGATCACCACCCGCCCGGCGTCGCGCGTCCAACGCAGCGCCTGCGCGACGGCGATCGGCGCCCCGGCGGCTTCGATCGTCACGTCCGCCCCGCGACCGTCCGTATGCTCGGCGACCCACTCCCATCGCCGCTGCTCGTCGGCGTCGCTGATGTCCAGACAGTCGGCGGCGCCCATCTTGCGAGCCGTTTCGAGCCGATGCGCCGGCGCCCCGATGCACAACACCTTCCCCGCCCCGCGCATGTGCGCCAGCGTCACGGCCGACAACCCGACCGGCCCCGCCCCCAGCACCAGCACCGTCTCGCCGATCTGAATCTCCGCCTGATCGACCGCATGCAGCGAGGTCGGCAACGCGCACCCGCCGGCCATGAACGCCCGCGGATCGACGCCGTCGAGCCGGATGCAATGCACGCCCGGCTTGATGTACATCTTCTGCGTCCACCCCCCGCACAGCCCGTCCGCGACGCCGTACGTGATCCCGTAAACCTTGCGTTGCGGACACCGCGTGGCGGCCTTGGCGACCAGACACGCCCAGCAGGCGTGACACGTCCCATGCACGTCCAAAAACGTGACGGCGTCGCCCTCCTCAAAAGCCCGCCCGTGCACGTCGATCAGCCGCCCGCGAATCTTCTCCAGCACGCCGACCGACACATGCCCCGGAATGATCGGATACGGCACGCCCGCCAGCCGCCCATGCCAAAGATGCACGTCCGTCCCGCATACCTCGCTGCACGTAGTCCGCATCAAAGCCGAATCGGGCTCAAGCTCAGGCGCGTCAAACTCACGCACTTCCATCGCCGCAAGCGGCGCCGGCATGACGGCGGCCAGTATTTTAGACATGGGATTCACCCTTCGTGGTTCATCAGCGAAGCTGTCTCATGGTTCGACTTCCGAATAACGGTACGCAAGGCTGAGCGTACAGGCGCATGATGGACGTGCCGCCCGTTCGTGGGCTTATTTCATCACATCGAGAAGCGCACACGCGTCTTCTCTGGCCCAGGCATACCCGCAGCCGGCGGCGTCGCCGCTCCAAAACCCTCTCAGGTGGTCCGTTCGGATTTCGGTATTCGCAACATGGGTTCGAGGATTTTACGTTCCTCGATCGGCAACGCCAATAAAACCCGCTTATCCGGCTTCGCGCGATACTCGACCGCGGCGTCCAGAAGACTCAAGGGCAACGCCAGTTCCTTGTACCCGCCGAGTTCAAACCACACGTCGCGCCACGCCCGCGCGGCTTCATTCGTAATCCAGGGAATGGACAGTCGCTTGATGCTCTCGGCGACGCCCTGCCCGAGCGCGGCCAGCAGATGATGCTTGTCAAAAAGCTCGATCCACAGGGCGATGTGCCGCCGCCATACGGGCACGTCCCGAGTGCGGATCAGCATATTGCGCACTATGGCGACGTCCATTGAATCCCCGCCGCCCGCCTTGGCGAGTCGCCCCAACGCATCGTCTAATGCCCTCGCTCCTTCCTCCCAACGCCCCATGAACATCAATGCTACTGCACGGTTGGATCGCTCCGGGAAGCAAACACCGTCCGTGCTGTCTTCATTCGAGTAAAGCTCAAGCGCCTTATCGAATGATGCCAAAGCCTTATCATGCCGCCCAAGAGCGCTCAATACCTCGCCCCGAAAGCTCCAGGCGTCGGGATCTTGCGGCATCAGTTGCACCCATCGATCGAGCGAAACAAGCGCTTCATCCAGTTGCCCCGCACGGTGCAACAAGATGGCACGAAGAGTCCACACATCGGCGTTCGGATCGATTTTCAACGCCGTATCGCATGAAAGCAGTGCTTCATCGTGTCGTCCCAACTCTCTTAGCACTGTCGCCCGCCACAACCAGAAAAGCGCGCCTTTCGGATCGATCTCCAATGCCTTATCGTACGATTCCAGCGCTTCCTCGTATCGTTCCAGCCGTGCTAGATGGCGCGCACGGTATCCCCATACGAACAAGCCCTCCGGCTCAAGCTCCATTGCCTTTTCATCTGATTCCAGTGCTTCCTCGTAACGTTCAAGCTGCTCCAGGCAGAAAGCCCGCATTAGCCATACAAAGGTGTATTTGGGTTCTAGTTCCAACGCCTTGTCACAAGATGCAAGCGCTTCCTCGTGCTTGCCTTCCTCTTCAATCAACAAGATCGCGCGATCTCGCCAACCACCCGCCTCGATAGGCGTTATTTGCAGCGTCTGCTCCTTAGCGCGTTTGGCCGCATCCACATGTCCTAGTTCATAAAGGCATCTTACCTTCATGTACCAGTCGGACGTATAGCCGCGAATCGCAATCAACTCTTCCGTAACGCCTAGCGCTTTCTCAAAAGCTTTCTCTTCAAAGTGCATCCTGTAGTCGCGCAAACAAGCCTCAACTCGAGGATCCTCCGATTCCCGTTCGCACGCCTCGATAGCCCGCATGAGGTATTCCCGCTCACAGTCCGCTTCCGGCTTCAACGCTTCCAGTTGCCTGGCCAACTCCACGCGCGAATACCAAAGCTGCAAAAATTGAACCAACAACCGAATCGGCTCGCCGCGCAGCTTCTTCACCTCCAACGCAATCCGCATCAACGGCTCGCGCAATTCGTAATACGACTCCCGCCCGACCTGGTGATCGCGCGCATACCCCAGGTCGCGCAGTTTCTTGAGTTGCGACGACGTCGTCTGATGCGTCAGGAAATTCCGCCGCGCGATCTCGCCCACCGCTGCCGACCGACGCTGCTCGCACAAAAATTCCACGATCTTACGCTGTTGCGGCGTCAAATAATTCATGCGTCCCTGATAGTACGGCGTCAGATCGTCGAGCGTCTGCATCAGCGGCTGAACGAGCTGATTCAGCGAATCGCGCGTGAGAAACTGGGCGAAAATCACGTACACGCGCGGATTGCCGGCGGCCAGGTGATGCACGGCCCGTATACGCGCCCGACCGAGCGGCGAGTTGATCATCGTCGCCAGTTCAGCGTCGCCCTCGTGACTAGCGATGTTCCGCAGCATCGCGACGGCGTCCTCAAACGAGAACTCGTTCAAGTGAATCGCTTCAAAGAACCCGTAAAACGGCGACGTGCGCACCGACACGCCGTTAAACAGACTCTGCGACGTGGCCAGAATGACGAAGAACGGATTATTCTGGATATAGGCCCGCAGTTTCTCCTGCCCTGCCTCCTCGAGCCCCTTGAAAGTCTCGTCGAGGTTCTCCGTGATGACCAGCAGCGTCTTGTCGCCGACGGCGTCCCGCAGCAACTTCTCGGCTTCCAGCTCCGCGTCCGCGCGCGCCATTTCGAACAACGCGTGGTAACGATCCGCGAGATTACCGTGCGTTTGTTCTTCGACCAGAGCCCGCAATACTGAGAGCAGGAAGTCGAGGAACGACGCGATGCCCCATTCCTCCTCGCGCAGCCACGCGATAACCAGCTTGTCGCGCGCCTCGGCGTCCTTGCATACGCGGTGATATACCAGAGAAACGATGTGAGTCTTACCCATCCCCCGCGGGCCGATCAGGAGGTAATAATGCTTGTTCTGGCTCGTAGCGCTTTCGTGGATCCCCTCAACCAGCTTCTTCGCGAGCGCGCCGCGCTGCACGAAGATCGCCTCAAGCGTCTCGGGCGTCAGCATGCTCGGCGTAAATCGGGAAAGGAAAGATTCTCTCATGTCGTCAGATTCCTGTGCAATAGCCACCAACGTTTAATCAGCGGGAACCGAAATGCGTAAAACCCGTCATCCGGATTCTGTTGGACGTAGTGATCGC
>Ga0180434_10009534_pt1 | contig 10534 bp, 7 predicted proteins | sample SS_ome_7_FD_132453 | JGI IMG/M metagenome (GOLD analysis project Ga0180434, IMG submission 132453) | Hypersaline lake sediment archaeal communities from the Salton Sea, California, USA - SS_1_D_2 metaG | ecosystem: Environmental > Aquatic > Non-marine Saline and Alkaline > Hypersaline > Sediment... | reverse complement strand
GTCGGCCTCACCCCACGCCCGAAGGGCTCCGGGCCGATGCCGAGGCGACGGGGCGAAAGGGGCGCCCCCTGGCAGCCTCGGAGCCGAGGCAGAGGTCCTCTCCCCGGTAATGGGATTTGAACCTAAATAAAGGTGTTTCGCGCGCAAAGGCCGGACTCAGTCGTGCGAAGGGGGAGGAACCTGCTGTTCCGACGCGTCGGGCGGCGCCGTTTCGGACGGCGCGGGCTTGGTCTGTGCCGGCCTGGTTTCGGCCTCGGTCCGTTCGGCCGGCTGGATGCAGGCCGCCGGCGGTGCCTCGGCCGGTCCCTGGACGCGGACGATCAGCATGATCTGGTTTTCCGGCAGGCGCTGGACCGTCTGGATGTTGGCCAGCAGGCCGCCGACCCGTCTCGCGGCCTCTCTCTGCTGCTGTTGCTGGGCCGAGGCTCCCGGCTTGGCAGGCGCTTGGACGGGCGCTTGCGTGCCGGCGTCGGATGCCGGGGCCTCCCGGTGGCCGGCGTCAGGCTGACCGGCGACCTGGCTTCGCATGGCCCAGGCGGCCTTGTCGTCCTCCTCGTCGCTGCGCTGCCTGGTCCCGTCCTGGACGGCTGTATCGGGCCCCGCGGGCGCCGTGGCGGGAGGTGCGGCCGGCTCGGCAGGGGCGCGGTCCCGTTTCTCGGCCTCGGCGGGCGGTTCCTCGGCCGGGGTGACCTCGACGCCGGCGGCGAAGGCGTCCGGCACCTCGTCGGCATCCTTGGCGGGGGTCGCCGGGGGTGCGAACGCTCGCCGGGTCGGCTCATCCGCGGGCGCCGGGGTCTCGGGCGCGGGCGGCGGGACGGCCGGGGGCACCCGCGCGGCCCCGTACATCTCGGGCGTGGTCTCGATCCTACGCTGCCGGCCGGCAGCGTTCGCTTCCGCCTTCTCGGCCCGTGCGGTCGCCGGGCCGCGCAGGCCGCGACGGTTCGCCTTGGCCTCGAACGTGGCCAGTTGCTGCTGGAGACCGCGGACGGCCTGGAACGGCTGGGTGGAGTCGGCCCCGACGATCATGGTCCGCGACTGGGCCACCTGGGCGGCGAAGTGCGGCAGGTCGTCGGCGCTGGCGACGACGACCCAGGTGTCTTCGCCGTCGCTGTGGGCCCGGTAGTAGACGCCGGGCGTAGTGGGCGGCCCGTCGGCGTCGGTGTCTGCCGGACGCGCGGGCGCCTGGGTGGCCTTCGGGTCCTTCGGGGCCAACGGGGCGGCGGCCTGGGCAACGGCCTGCGGTTCGGCCTGGTCCTCGGCGGCAGGCTCAATGGCGCGCTTGCGGTCTTTTTCGAGGCGGTCGGCGGCGGGTTCGCCTACTTCCGCCCAGCCGTTCTGCGTGAACAGCCGGACGAGTTCGGAGTTGGCGGCCGCGCGCGATTCGGCCCGGACGACCAGTTGGTTGGGCGACTGCTGGAGCGTCTCGGGTGTGGCGGTCCGGCGAAGGGTATCGACGGGCGCCTGGCCGAGCGCTACGCTGTTCATGGCCATCTGGATGACCTCGGGGGCGTTGGCAGGCGGTGCTCCACCTGCGCCGCCGCCCGCCCGGCCGCCCGTCGTCCGATAGCCGGCGGCCTTAGCGGCGGCCGCGCCGCCTTCAAGGCCCAGGGTCCCGGCCAGGTGCGTCTCGTCGAGGGTCTCTGCCTGGTCTTCCTGGACGATCTGGCTGGCCTGGTCCGCTGTGCCTGCGCCGGCCTGGCCGGCCCGTTCGAGGTCGGTGGCTATCCGGCCGAAGGGCGTGCCCTTGGCGATTTGCATGGCCGACTTGCCCTGGACTTCCTCGGTCTGCACTTGGCTGGGCGAGGGGGCCGGGGCCTGCGGCACACCCGTGATGTCGAACATGGAGGCCGGCTTCTCGCCCGCCATCGTTTCGGGGGCCTTCTTCATGGCGATTGCGTCTTCAGGCCGTAAGGCGCCCTTGCCCACGACGGGTGCCGGTTCGGTCGTGAACTCGGCGTACGCGAGGGCGTCGGCGTCGCCCAGGGTCAGGCCTTCGGAGTCGGTGCCCATGGCCTTACGGGTGGTTCCCAGGTCGGTGCCCTCGGCGGCCTCACCGGTCTTGGCCAGGGATTCGAGTTCGTTCAGGCCACTTGTGGACGTGCCGTTCAGCGAGTAAGTGTAATGCGAGTTGGCGTAATCCTTGGAACGGTCGTCGTAGCGGTCGCCGGCGATGGTGTGGCGTGTCTCGCCGGCGCCCTTCATGGCTTCACCCGGATGCCGGCCTGCGCGAAGGGCCAGGGCATCGGAACCGGGGCCCGTGGCCGCCGGACGGTCCGGGAGCATCGTGCCCATGTAGGCCATGAGGCCGATGCCGGTGGCCAGGGCGGCGCAGGCGGCGACGGCCAAAACCCTGGGCCAGCGGCGGGGCCGGTGGACCGCCAGGGTGCGTTCGGGGGCGGGGGTGTCGGCGGACGGATCGGGCGCAAGCATCCGGTGTTCGATCTCGCGGAGCACGTCGTCGGCCAAGCCTTCGGGCGCCGCGTGGACGGGCAGCCGGCCCAAGAGGGCGGCCGTGGCCCGCAACTCCTCCAGCGTCCGCCGGCAGTCGGGGCACGACGCCACGTGCGCGCGGACCGCCGACGCCAGGGACGCCGGCAGTTCCCCGTCCAGGTACGCCGACAGATGTTCGTGTGCCTGTTCGCACTGCATGGTTGTCTACTCCGTCTCGTGCGGCGACGTTCGTTGCCGGCCGGTCAGGAGGCCAGCAGCGGCCTGAGCCGCTCGCGTAACAGCAGCCGTGCGCGATGCAACCGCGACTTGACGGTTCCGGGCGGCAGGTCGAGCAGTTCGGCGATCTCGCGGTAATCGCAGTGCTGGATGTCGCGGAGGACCACGATCGTCCGATGCTCGTCGTCCAGGGTGTTGATGGCCTCCTGGATGAGGGCCTCCGTTTCCGCCGCCACCAGCGGCTCCGCCGGGTCGGCCGAGGCCGTGTCGGCCAGGGGCGGCCGGCCGGGGTCGTCGCCGTCGTTTCCGCCGGCCATGCCCAGGTGGACCCACTTACGTCTTCGGCGATGGCTGAGCGACGTATTCACCGCAATCCGGAACAGCCACGTGTACAGGCTGCTACCCCCGCGGAACGAATCCAGATTTTCAAAGGCCTTGACGAAGACGTCCTGGACGATGTCGCGGGCGTCTTCGGCCGAACCGACCATGCGGTAGACCGTATTGTACAGACGGTCCTGGTGGCGTTTGACGATGTCGCCGAACGCTTCGCCGTCGCCCGCCCGGACGCGGTCAATCAGTTCCGAGTCCGGCAGGCCCGCATTGGATGCCGCTTCGGCTGCCACGATTCTCACGTCGCCTGTTTAGACGCCGCCCCGCGCGGCGGGTTCCCAAAAACCCGGCATTCCCGGAAGGTCCCGGACAGCGCCTCTTCGAGACGCGTCCAACAGTGTACTATACTCCGTCTAACGGCCGGCAACAAGGCGGGGATGGGGGTCGCATTGTCATCCCGAGCAGGCGCAGCAGAAGGTGTCATTTCGAGCGAGGACGCCGAAGGCGGCCGATCCGAGGAATCTCGGCGTTTGATCCAACACACCAGCGAGATTCCCTGCGAGCCCTTGCGGTACAGAAAGCCACTCGCCCTCGCGCCGCGAGGGCTCGGTCGAAATGACAGTCGGGGGGAGGTACGTTCCATCGCGCGGTTGGCTTTTCGGGCGCCGCGGGCGTAGAATGAAGGGCTTGGAGGGGCCGCCCGCGCGGTCCGGAATCGTGCCCGAAACACCACACAATGCGGCGACGGTCGTCCGCCGGCGGATTCGCGTCCGCGGCATCGTCCAAGGCGTCGGGTTCCGGCCGACGGTGTACCGCCTGGCGACCGAGCGCGGCCTGGGCGGGTGGGTTTTGAACGACGCCGAGGGCGTGGTCATCGAACTGGAAGGCCCCGCCGCGGGCGTCGACGGGTTTCTGGAGGCGCTTCGGACGGAGCCGCCGCCGCTGGCCGAGATCATCGCCATCGAACCCGAGCCGATGGAGCCGCTGGGCGAGACGGCGTTCCGCATCGCCCCGAGCGCGGGCGGCCGGCGCGAGGCCCTCATCTCGCCCGACATGGCCGTCTGCGCCGACTGCCTGCGCGAACTGGCGGACCCGGCCGACCGCCGCTACCGATACCCGTTCATCAACTGCACGAACTGCGGGCCGCGGTACTCCATCATCCGCGACATCCCGTACGACCGGCCGAACACGACGATGCGACATTTCACAATGTGTGCCGCGTGCCAGGCCGAGTACGACGACCCGGCCGACCGGCGCTTCCACGCCCAGCCCAACGCGTGCCCGGCGTGCGGGCCGCACCTGGCCCTGCGCGACGCCGCCGGCCGGCCCGTCGCGGGCGACGCCGTGCGGGCCGTCCGCGAGGCGCTGCGGGCCGGACGCATCGTCGCGGTCAAGGGCCTGACGGGCTTCCACCTGGCGTGCGACGCCCGCAGCGATGCGGCCGTGGCGGAACTCCGCCGCCGCAAGGGCCGCGACCAGAAGGCGCTGGCCATGATGGCCGCCGGCTCGGACGCCGTGGCCCGCCGGGCCTGCCTGGAGCCGGCCGCGCGGGCGCTGATGGAGTCGCGCGAGCGGCCGATCGTCCTGGTGCCGAAGCGTCCGGCGTGCGACCTTTCGCCGCTGGTGGCGCCGGCGAGCCCGTACGTCGGCTTCATGCTGCCGTACGCGCCGGTGCACTACCTGATTTTCGAGGGCGACTTCCCGCCCATGGTCATGACCAGCGGGAACCTGTCGGAGGAGCCGATCTGCCGCGAGGACGACGAGGCCCTCGCGCGCCTGGCCGGCATCGCCGACCTGTACCTGCTGCACGACCGGCCCATCCACACGGTGTGCGACGATTCGGTGACGATGGTCCAGCGCGGCCGGCCGCTGATGCTCCGCCGGGGCCGCGGGTACGCGCCGCGGCCGCTCCGGCTGCCGGTGGCGGCGCCGGAGCCGGTGCTGGCCGTCGGGCCGGAACTGAAGAACGCGCTGTGCCTGGCGCGGGGGGCGGGGGCGTTCGTCAGCCAGCACATCGGCGACCTGAAGAACGCTTTGGCCGCCGGATACTTCGAGGCGACGGCCGAGAAACTGGAGCGGCTGCTCGAGACCCGCCCCGCCGTCCTCGCGCACGACCTCCACCCGGCGTACCTGTCGACGCGGTACGCCCGCCGCCGGGCCCGGTCCGAGGGGCTCCGCCTCATCGGCGTCCAGCACCATCACGCCCACGTGGCGTCGGTCATGGCCGAGCACGGCCTGGAGGGCGAGGTCATCGGCCTGGCGATGGACGGCACGGGCTACGGCCCGGACGGGACCGTGTGGGGCGGCGAGGTGCTGCGGGCGTCGGCGGCCGACTTCGTCCGCCTGGGGCACCTTCGCCCGGTGCCACTGCCCGGCGGCGACGCCGCCGTCGAGCACCCCGTCCGCACGGCCTGGGCGCTGCTGCTCGAAACGTTCGGCCCCGACGAGGCCGAGCGTCACCGCGTGGGCCTCGCGGCGGGCGAGGCCGCGGCCGACCGGGCCGCGTGGTCCGCCATGCTGGCCCGAGGCGTCAGCGCGCCGCGGGCCTCGGGCCTGGGCCGGCTGTTCGACGCCGTCAGCGTTCTGGCGGGCGTGTGCGCGGAGAACACGTACGAGGGCCAGGCGGCTATCGAACTGGAGGCCGCCGCCCACGAGGCCCGTGACGATGCCGCGCCGTATACGTTCAGTATCTCGGACGCCGCCGGCGACGGGGAGGGGTGGGTCGTCGATACACGGCCGCTGGTGCGCGAGGTGGTAGCGGACGCCAAGGCGGGTGCACCGTCGGCCGAGATATCGGCCCGCTTCCACGGGGCGGTGGCCGGGATGCTGTTGGCGTCGGCCCGGCGGGCGCGGGCGGAGACGGGCCTCGCGCGGGTGGCCCTTTCGGGCGGTTGCTTCGCGAATGCCCGGCTGGTGGAGTGGCTGGTGCCGGCCCTTGAATCGGAGGGATTTCAGGTGTACGCTCACCGCGACGTGCCGCCCGGCGACGGCGGCGTGGCGCTGGGTCAGGCGTACGTCGCCGCCGCACGGTTGCGGGCCGACACAGGCTGACGCGGGGTAGCGCCCCATTTAGCCGCCGGGCTTGCCCGGCGCGTGCCGTTCGAACCATGATGGAGCAATGAATTGCCATGTGCTTAGCCGTACCCGGACAGATCGTATCGAAAGATGACGGCATGGGCGAGGTGGACATCCGCGGTAACCGGCTGCGGGCGGGCCTGCTGCTCGTGCCGGACGCCGAGGTCGGCGACTGGGTCCTCGTGCACGCGGGGTTCGCCATTACGAAACTGCGTCCCGAAGACGCCGCCGAAACCAACGCCCTGTTCGATGAACTCGAGGGATTGGGCTGAGCGGTACGACCTGTGCCATGACCGACATCGCCCGCCTGAAGGCCGACATCGCCGACGCCGCCGCCCGCGTGCCGGGCGCCGGCCCGATCGCTATCATGGAGGTGTGCGGTACGCACACGGTGGCCATCCGGCGGTCGGGCCTGCGGAGCCTGCTGCCCGAGCGGGTCCGCCTGATCAGCGGTCCCGGGTGCCCGGTGTGCGTGACGAGCCAGGGCACCGTCGACGTGTTGGTGGACCTGGCGGGCCGGCCCGGCGTGACCGTGGCGACGTTCGGCGACATGGTCCGCGTGCCGGGATCGACCTCCAGCCTCCAGCGCCGCAAGGCCGAGGGCGGGCGCGTGGCGGTCTGCTACTCGGTGCTCGAGGCGCTGGACCTGGCCCGCCGCAGCCCGGAGCAGCGTGTGGTCTTCGCGGCGGTCGGGTTCGAGACGACCGCACCGGGGACGGCGGCGGCGCTGGAGCAGGCGCGGGCCGAGGGCCTCGAGAACTTCCTCATCCTCTCAGGGCACAAGTGGATTCTGCCCGCCATGGACGCCCTGCTCGCCGGCGGCGAGGTGCGGATCGACGGCTTTCTGTGCCCGGGCCACGTCAGCGTCATCATCGGCAGCCGGGCGTACGAGCCGATCGCCGAGCGGTACGGCCGGCCGTGCGTCGTGGCGGGGTTTACGGCCGAGCAGGTGCTGGCCGGCACGGCCGCCATCCTCCGGCAATTGGCCGACGGCGAGGCCCGCGTCGAGAACGTGTACAGCGAGGCCGTCCGGCCGGAGGGGAACCCGGCGGCGCTGGCGCTGGTGGACCGGGTCTTCGCGCGGGACGACACCGCGTGGCGCGGCCTGAGCGTCATTCCGGGCAGCGGGATGGTCCCGCGCGAGGCGTACGCCGCGTTCGATGCCGTGCGGGTGCTGGATCTGGCGTGGCCGCCCGACGAGTCGTCCGCCGACGTCCATGGGTGCCGGTGCGGCGACGTTATCCGGGGTGCCCTTCAGCCGCACGAGTGCCCGCTGTTTGGGGCCTCGTGCACGCCGGCCCATCCGGTGGGGCCGTGCATGGTCAGCCGGGAAGGATCCTGCCAGGCGGAGTATAAATATGGGCGCATGTAACGTCGAGGCGGTGCACCGTTCCGCCGCCTGTCATTCCGACCAAGGGCCTGAAGGGCCCGCGCGGAGGAATCTCGCCGTCAATCGAACAGCGAGATCCCTCGACTCGCTGCGCTCGCTCGGGATGACACCGAGGGGGGGCCCGTATGGGCCGCGCGCTCGGCGCGCCGTCCGAGGGGGCTGCACCGCGCTGGCCCTGGCGGGGCTCGTCGCCTTGGCGGCGGTCGGGTGCACGACTTCGGATCCGGTGGAACTCGTGGAAACGCGGCCGGCCATCAGCACCGAGATCGCCGTCCGCGTGATCGCGCCCGACGAGGCGACGGCGCTGGAGTGCATGGAGTCGGCCTGGCGCGAAATGGAGACGTGCGCCCTGCTGCTCGACCGCTGGACCGAGGGGTCCGACGTTGCCACGATCAACAAGCAGGCCGGCAGGTTCCACGCCGAGGTCGATCCGATCACGATCTCGTGCCTGGCGGCCGCCAGGGAGGCGTGGGGCGTGACCGAGGGGGCGTTCGACCCGACGGTCGGTCCGCTGCTGTCCCTGTGGCGCAAGGCCCAGGAGGACGACCGCCTGCCCGCGCCGGACGAGGTCGAGGCCGCCCGGCAGAAGGTCGGCGTGGAGAAGATCGAGATCCTGGCCGGCCTGATCCAGCGGCCGCAGAGCGACGTAGCCCAAGGGCTGCCCAGCGGCATGCCGCCCACGCCGGAGGACCTCCAGAAGGACCTGTACACCGTGGGCATCCGCGAGGGGATGGAACTGGACCTGGGCGGCATCGCCAAGGGGTATATCGCCGGCCGGATGGCCCGACGGATGCAGTTGCACGGGGCCATCGCCGGTCTCGTGGCCGCCGCCGGCGACGTGTACGCGTTCGGCCGCCGGCCCCCGTCGCTGGTCAAGTCCGGCCGCGACGCCCGGTGGGGCGTGGCCGTCCAGGACCCCCGTTACCCCGACGAGTTCGGCCGGGCGTACACCGCCATTCACCTGGAGAACCAGTCGGTGGACACGAGCGGCCACTATTACCGGGGGTACGAGATTGCGGGCAAGCACTACAGCCACATCATCGCCCCGCGGACGGGCCGGCCGGTGGACACCCGCCTGGCCAGCGCGACGGTGGTGGCCCGCGACCCGGCGTTCTCGGACGGCCTGGCGACGGCGATGGCGGTGCTGGGCGTCGAGAAGGGACTGGCGCTGGTCGACTCGCTCGAGGGGGTGGAGTGCCTGCTGCTGGAGTGGAAGCCGAAGGAGGGCGAGACGGCTGCGCCGTCGGGCGCCCCGCCGAAGGATGCCGAACTCATCGCCCACCGGTCGAGCGGGTTCGCGGCCATGGAGTTCGATCCGTCGCGCCTGGCCGGTCAGGACGAAACGGCACGGGACCAGACGCCGGCCGGCGAAACCGCGGGCGAGGAGCCGCCGGCGGCTGCTCCCGCGGAAGCGCCTTGACACGCCCGGCCGCGCGCGTCTACAAGTAACCGTTGCCCGCCCCGGGGGGATGGTGCGGCGCCGTCCGCATCCGTAGGAGGAAGACTCATGGTGGCTCGGAAGACGATGTCTGCCTGTCCGCTGCACGTCAACCGCCGTCGGTTCCTGCAGGGTGTAGGGGCCTCGGCCCTGGCGATGAAGATGGGCCTGTTCGAGATGGCCTCGTCGCTGCTGGGCGAACAGCCCAAGCCCGAGGCCGGGTGCCGCGTCATGGCGGCTTTCGCCCGGCCCAACGTGGACGAGTACTGGCTCGGCTGGCCGGGCAAGGCGTACGACATTCCCGGCCATCAGAAGATGTACACCGAGACCATGCGCAAGGCGGCCCGGCAACTCGGCGTAACGCTGGATATCCAGCAGGAACCGATCCACAACGACACGACCCTGGCCGCCTACCAGCAGAAGGTCGCCCAGGCCGCGCCCGACGGTGTGCTGCTGGTGTGCATGTCGCTGAACGCCGGGTGGAAGTACATCAACCAGTTCCTGGACAAGCGCGGCGAGGCGCCCGTGCCGACGGTCGTCTACAGCCAGATGGGCACGTCGTTCACGGGGCATCTCCAGCCCAGCCGGACCGCCAGGCGGGCGTTCGTGGGCGCCACGCAGGACGTTGAGTGGCTTGGCACGGCCCTGCGGATGCTCAAGACCGTCTACGACATGGCCCAGACGCGGATCTGCATTGTCCGCGGCAACAAGGTGGTGGACCGGAAACTGGACGTCATCGGTACCACGCTCCACTATGTGCCGCACGATAAGTTCTACAAGGCCCACGACGAGGTGACCGAAAGCGACGAAATGCGCGAGATGGTTGCCTGGTACAAGAAGACCGCCCGCAAGATCGTCGAGCCGACCGAGAAGGACCTCCTGGCCGCCGCCAAGAACTACATCGTCTGCCGCAAGGTCATGCAGGACGAGAAGTGCCACGGCTACTCGATGGACTGCCTGGGTCCGGTGGGCCAGCGGCGGATGCAGCCGCCGTGCCTGGCGCTGTCGCACTTCCGCGACGAGGGCATCGTGGGCTCGTGCGAGGCCGACTGGAACGCCGCCATCTCCGAGCGGATGACGCACCTGCTTTTCAACAAGCCCGGCTTCATGCAGGACCCGGCCCCGAACACGGTCCGCAACACCCTCATGGCGGCCCACTGCACGTGCGGGGCGCGCCTCAAGGGCTGCGACCAGGACCCCGAGCCGTTCGTTCTGCGGAGCCACTCGGAGTCGGACATGGGCGTGTCGATGCAGGTCCTGTGGCCGGTGGGCGACCGGATCACCCTCATGAAGTTCGTGGGCCCCGAGAAGATCATCCTGGGCACGGGCGAGGTGCTGCGGAACATCGATACGCCGCCCTCCGGCGGGTGCCGGACCAGTTTCGAGTGCACCGTGGACGGCGTGGCCGAGTGCCGCGACACGAAAGGCTTCCACCAACTGGTCGTCTGGGGCGACCTGGAAGACGAATACAAGGCGTACTGCGCCCTGGCGGGCATCGAGGTGGAACACATCTAGCCCGGATATTTCACGCTCTCATCGACGGATGGCCATAGTGCTTGAATGAGGCTTGGCGGGGTGGGTCGGGGGCGCTGGGGAGGCGGCGCGGGCAGAGGGCCCCCTTTCCCCCGTGGCGT
>Ga0180434_10009532_pt1 | contig 10535 bp, 6 predicted proteins | sample SS_ome_7_FD_132453 | JGI IMG/M metagenome (GOLD analysis project Ga0180434, IMG submission 132453) | Hypersaline lake sediment archaeal communities from the Salton Sea, California, USA - SS_1_D_2 metaG | ecosystem: Environmental > Aquatic > Non-marine Saline and Alkaline > Hypersaline > Sediment... | reverse complement strand
GTGTCCTCTTTAATGTTGGGGTCGGTTGCCCAGCAAAACCTTGTGTATGGTCGTGAAGGGGTAATGTTTGCTAAGAAAGTCCCAATGACTGCCTTTGCCACACAAGTCTTCCCTGCTCCAGTGGTATGCCAAAGCAAAATTCCAGCCTTTCCTCTTTGTGAATCTCCAACAGGAGCAGTTGCAGGATTCATTAAGCACTGGATAAACTTTTGATACTTTCGAAGGACAGGGAGGTCATTTTCACCAGCGAGACAAAGGTCGCCGCGTCGAGGATTAACGTCTTCTTCCACAATCTCAAAATGCTTTTTAAAATCAGCAGACCAATGTACAACTTGATGGTTCTTTTGAACAATGAGTGATCCAAGAACGCTTGAAGGTTTTCCACCAGAAAAAACAACATCACTGCCCGAAATTTCGTTCACAAGGGGAAGGTAGGTGACTCGATCTACAACTTCAGGACGGTGAAGTAGGGAAAGGTAGCTTTCCATATTTTGTTCAACCGGATGAGCCAGACAACCATATTGATTGTAAGTCTCTCTTCCAGTTCGTCGAGGAACAAAAGACACAGAGGAAGGTTGTCGATCAGCCGGTCCATGGAGCAGTGATGAAAGATATCTTGGATTGAGAACTTCCTTATTGTCTCGCCTTTCAAAGATTCCTGCACGGATGGCTTCTTTTGTCAGGGCAGGGTAGAGGGCGACGTCTGCACAAACCATTCGGAGGGAAAATCCAATATTGTCCTGAAACTTTTTCCAAGACTCCTTTGTCAAACAAGATGAAAAGACTCTTCCCCAAAGAATGAGAAGGGCTTCTGCAAGTGAGGGACTCCTTTGCATATTATCATAAAGTCTATCCACCAAAACATGGGTGGCTTGGGTAAGGGTTGTCAGTGGCCGAATGTACCAATTTTGATAGGAGTGAAGTTCTTTCGTCAGAGCTTCAACGTTGAATGAATGTTTCAAAACCAAATTAAACGCAATACACTTTGAGCTCACTTGAGTTTTCAAAGGCATTTCTGTCACATTTTCCCTACCTGACCTATCATATCCATAGGCAGTTAAGGAGATAAAAAGGTGTTTGTCCATTTATTTCATAGATGTATATTTTAACCTCATCAAATGAGATTTTGACTTCTATGAATAAAATGGCAGAAGATATTCCAAAGGTAAATGACCTTCGACAATCTATTTCTGAAAAGGAAAGTGATCGACTTTCCCATATTGCCGATTTTAACAAAATGGGATTTCCAAACATTGCTGCCTCCATTGGATCAGCAGGGCGTTTTGTCCCGCTTTGTGGCTCTTTTAAATATGAAGCCACGCGTCTTTTACAGCTCATTTCAAAAACAACGCCTCTCGTGGGAAGTGATGTCGCGCATGGGCGTACTTGGTCATCCGTCAACCTCACTTACCCCGAAACAATTCAGAAGCAACGGAAGCTTATAAGTGAAAAGGTTGAAGCTGTCGTGGTTGAAAAGAAAGACAGAACACCTGGCCTTCGAACAACTCTTTTGATTTACGTTCCGTCTGAAATGCAGTTTCGATCTTTTGTATTTCAATTGAGCAAGGATGGAAACCGGGTTAACGAACCAGCCATTGGGCAAATTATTCATGTGGAACCTCTCAATCCTGACAGTTTATTTGGAGCAAACCTCGCAACTTTGAACGAAAGGGTGGGAACAAAGGATGTCACTGATCTTGACGACATTGACAAAGATCGGGTTTATCGCACACTCTGTCTTCTCAAAAACGAGGAAGAATGTTCACGCTCGGTCGGTTGTGAATGGGTTGCTGATAGTGATTTCGCAATGGCAATGAGGTATTGGCCCCTGAAAAATGCAGAAGTTCAAAAAGTGTTAGAAAACGAACTTAATCTTATTGAAAAATGGAGAGGAAACTATAAGGAGCCTCCGTCAAGTGAGATGTTGAAACTTGGTGTAAGGTTTTATGAAGATGGAATGGCCCGGATGGGATCCCGCGTTCCATCAGGTGCATGCACTTTAAAGAAGGATGTCACTAAGTTGCATGTTGATGCAGGTGGGTTTTGGCAAAGGGGAAGAGGAAATGTTAACATTCCTCAGTTTGTGCTTTCTCCTGGCATTTCAATGAGCAGAAAGGACTGGGAAGGTGGTGCTGCAACAATTTTTGAGGGCATTGACGTGAGGGATGGGAAAACTATACCAAACCGAGATGGTGGCGCTGTGTCTCTCTGTTTTAGAGGAACAACCTCTCCACCCGCGAGGCAAACCCTAAGGGAATTTGTTTGGATGTTCGAACCCTACCTCTCAGCAGATAGTAGGTATGCAACGGATTATTTGCAAAACCTGATGAATTCCTCAATGTTTGAAAAGGATCTAAAGGCAGACAACTGGAGTGAGATTCACATGCTTTCTGTCATCTGGGAACATGTCATGAACCCAGATAAAAAGGTGCACAAAGAGTTTGTTGCCCAAACACTTTTTAATCTTCATCTTGACGGCGATCCTTATCTTCCCCCTGGCTTTTCAAATCGAAATGGAGTTGAAAGCTTTTTGAAAACGATTGTCTTGGACCGCGAAGAAAAATTTCATCGTGCGCACCACGATGCTGTCGCATCAAATCGAAGAGAGGCAATGCATTTCTTAAATAACTACTGGGGAGATGCAGGACCTCTTGGTGAGCTCATTGATGTGATTTTGTCCAATCCTGCTGAGAAGGAAAAGTTGAAAACTGCTTGGTGTAAAAGATGTCTCCGGATCTTCCGAAATGGAGAGTCTAAGTACACGAAGACAACAACAACACGGAACTCTTCTCGTGTTGTTGTGAACAAAATCGCATTTTCTATCGCTTTGGCCAACCTCATTTCTTCAACCCCTCTCGCACCCCGTCTTCGACAGTGGATGCTTAATGCAAACATTGTTGAAGGTGGAACCTTTGATTGGTACCAAACCTCATTGACATTTACTGGCTTTGGTTTAGGAGGTGCATTTGCTCAAATTGCCGCAATGATTGTTGATCTTACCGGGTTTCCTTTCCTTGGAGCTCGTTTGGGAACCAGAAGGCCTGTTCTCGAAAAGGAAGGGATTGACAAATCCGATAAATTCCTTTTGTCCATGCCCGTTGTCACACAAATGTTCTCCTTTGGAGCAAACCGCGTTGGCAATATGGGATTTGCTCAATATTTTGGTCTCCGTAACCTTCACGGCGAAACCTTCAATGTTTTTCGGCAAACCATCCACCTGCGAAACACAAAGGCAGTTCGGGGGGAATACCCACTTTCAACCGGAAGTCCAGTGATTGCCGTTGATCCCAGAAATGGTGCTCTTTTCAACGGGACATGTGAGGGGAACCATTAGGACAAATGTGACATTCTGTTTACGGGAGGCTATTTTGCGAAAGGTATCCCCAAAACACATATTTGGGTTGGCGGAGAGGAAATTGTTCCAAGTTTTCGAAACGTCAACATTGTAAGCGGATGCACGATGCTTTCTCCAGTTGTCACTAACTTGAAACAAATTTTTAGAAGAAGGCAATCTGAAGTGTCTGCAACTGATGCTCCAGATGTTGTTCGATTCGTTTTTGGTCTTGGTGGAGCCGCTCAGATTTCCTTGGCATCAAAATTAGGGAACCCTTTGGGAGACGATGATGTTGAAAGACATCTCATTGCCATTTTGGAAGGGTTGGCAAATGACACTGACCCCACAAACATTTTCAAATTTGATTTTAACCCCGCCTCCCAATTGCGCTCAAAGTCGTGTATTGAAAGAAACAATTTTGAAACCTTTGACCAAAAGCAATTGAAAAATATGGTTGAACGGTTAAAGGGAAGGCACAGCATCACATCTGAAGATATTCGATTTATTCAGACAATTGTTGGTTACGTTTTTGGCATGATTACTCCCGATCCTCTGACAACCTTTCCTTCTTTTAAGTTCCAGGGGTATTGTACAATTGAACCCACTGTTCTTTTGAACAATGGCAAAGTCATGGACGTTTCTGTCATCGCCAATCTTTATGAATTTTCACCTTTCAAAACGGAAAAGGCTTCTTTAAAATTTCTAGCACCTGTCTTAATGGACGGAAAAACTGCAGTATCAATTTTGTGTAATCGTCTTCTTCATATCAAAAAACAAAATGCAGGATGCTTACACGTCTCCGAGCGGATTCACAATATTCGATACTATGTTGAGCAATTGTTTCAGCCGAGTGTGAGTGTTGAAGGGTCTCGCCATTGTTATGAAAATGCCATTCTTCCGATCCTTATGAAAGGAAATAACGGGAAAGCATTCTTTTCCAGAGAATGTCCAGTGGTGCAGTTTCCATCATCTGATTCTATTCTTGACCAGGCCTTGGGAATGTTAATGCCTGCTAGAGCGAGAAAACCCGAATCCCTTCCATTGGATAGACGGGCTTTGAAGCTTATGAGAAGAACTTCGAAATATGTTGCGAGAAAAGTTTGTGGTTTTCTTCTCCCATTAATTGGAGGAGACGTTGTTCCAATCCTTCCCGCAGGTTATAATTTAAAGATTTCTAAGGTTCTCCTTCCGGACACCGAAGGAGTTGTCTGTGAACTGGCACACATTATCTCCCGATTTCCAACCGGAGGTTACGTATTAACCCTGAGTAACATCGAAAGTCACTTTAAAACATTTGGTGTTGCATTGAACTGTTCCAATCCAGACGAAGGTTTGCGAGAGCTTTCAAATCATACCTTAAATCACGATAAGCTGAGTGCCTATGTGAGGGATGGCGTGAAGGACTTAATGGACAAATTAAAGTATTATACGGCTGCAAACAACTCAACAATGATGAACATCATGGCTGCACGGCTGAATGTTCTTCTTGCAGGAATTCGTGGAAAAGATGGGGAAGGTGAAGGAGATAAGATGTTTGTATGCAATGTCGAATTCAATCCTTTGCTTTTCACACCTGATGAATTGGATTATTTTAAAAGGGATCTTGAGTGTGGGGACGGTAAAGATGATGATGATGATGGGGATGAAGACGACGATAAAAGGAAAAGACGCCCTGGAGTGTCACGTAGAGATGACACCGGTGATGGTGAACCAAGAGGAAGTGGTCCAGAGTATGGGATTCAAATTGCTCCTCCTGAAGTCATTGCTCAAAGACCAATGGTTCGCGCCCGTCCACGTAGAGCAGCAGCAGATGGAAGTGACTCTGACGAGGAAGGAATGTACATGTCCCGTTTCCGCAGACGTCGCTCATCAAAGAAATCCGCTCGATCCAGATCCCGATCGATTGGTGCGAGGAAGCAAAGGGATAAGGGAAAGAAGCAAATCAAAAAGCACAACCGAAGACACCAAAGAAAGTAACCACTTATCCAACCAAACATGTTAAATTCGAAACCCACAATAAGATTACATTTGTATAAAATTATGGAAGAAGCCATTCTTCGCTCAGGAAACTTGAAAAAGTTTGAAAAGTTTATTCGAAAGAGGGGTGTTGAAGCCATCCTTGATGAGGAAACCTTTCAACTCATCCTGTCCAACACCATCTACTCCGACTTTGACATTATGGGGATGTGGATCCAGGAAGTGCTGAAAGCCCACCTCTGGCATAAAGTCACGAGGGCGACGGCGTCATCCCTTCAAGCCGCACCCTTTCGGATGGTCAAGTTTGAGAGGTTGACCCCAAAGCGACTGACAAAAACCCTTGAGGCCATCATTCAAAATCACCAAGAGAAAAAATCGTTGGCCATTCGCTACTGGTTGCCTTGGATTATTTTGTACACCGAGGAAGTGGATCCAAAGTACCCCGACAAACTTGACGACGTCATTTTTTGTCTCTTCTTTTACGAGGCCTTAGACTTTGCCTTTCGTGCAAAGGCATCGGCCCAAACCTTTCGCCACATGTTTCACACGGACCGCTTGAAAACCCAAGTGAGGGCACGTTACCTCCGGTTCTGTAACTACTGCATTGAAAACCACTTAGGAAAGTGCGGAAAGATTCAGTACTTGGGAGAAAACGTCTGCGAGATTGCGCCCATCATCCTCGCCTACAACCTCGGCCTTCCTCGTTTAGCGTCTTCCATCATGACCTTTATGGACGATGAATACTTGGCACACATTCGCCAAACCTTTTTGGATCAAGCCATGAGAAATCCCTCCATTCAAACCCCCACCTACTTTTTCGAAGCCCATGAAAAGAAGGAAGGGGATGATCGATCGCGAGACGTTCCGGCCTTTACATTTACAAAGGAGCACGTCGCCAAACTCTACGACCAACGTGAGCTCATTGTCTACTTAGCCAACACGGCCAAAGACCTTTTTGATCCCATCGACCTCTTGGACTTTCACGACGTGACCCGTGATGTTCTCATTCCATCTTCAAAGGAGAATGAAGAATGGATTCGATCCACTTTTTGCTCGGTGGAAGAAGATCTTCGGACATGGTTAGAGAACCATCCAGAGAGGGCCATTGATATCATAGTCGACTTGGCAGAAGTTTTACCTCCCACCTTAGTATCTTCTCGATTGCTTTCTCGCGTCTTTTACGAAGTCCCCTTCCTTCCAAAGTACCTTCCCTTTGTGAAGGAACCCTTCCACGTCCATGCACCCTCTCTTCCTTCCTACCTTTACTTTTGTCTTGACTGCATCTGCCGCAATGACCTTCAAGCCTTTCAAACCTTTTTGGCATTGACTCGATCTTTGCCAAGGGGGTGGAGAGACGTCACAAGTCAAAAGCCAAAGCTGAAGGAAATTCCTCTTGAAGGAACCCCTTATGATCGCCATTGGGCTCGCTTCTTTGATCGTCAGATTGCAAAGATGTTAAAGGAGAATGAAATTTCAGTCGAGGCTTGGACCCTTCTTTGTACCCACGGCTTTCCTTCTCTCCTCACTCCCTACTTGGCTCATCGAAAAGAAAGGACAACATGGGATGAATATTTGTTGGGATTAAAAGGGTTGACAAATCGAGTTGCCTTCCTTAACGCCTTTTGGTGTCGTTATCCTCTTGGAACCTACCCCTTTGGGTGCCGATCTAAACGATCCAATCGAACCTCGTGGTCTCCCCTCATGTGGATCATTTCCTTTACGCCTTCCTACGTTGAGGACGCCAAAGAGGTGTGGACCTTGGCGGAGAAGTGGTGTCCAAACTTTTTATATCAAATCGGAGGAAGTGAAGGTATGACGGCCCTTCACCTCGCGAGAGATAAGACAAAGATGGATCGGCCGATTCGGGACGGTGCTCAAGAATGGTTGAAAGAACGTTTGGGTTTCGTGAAGGAAGAGGAGAAAAAAGGCGGTGGCCCATGAACCGCAATGACTCCTTGATCAAAATTTAATCAAAAAAGGATTGGAAGAAAGTTCTCCAACATGTCCGGTTTGTAAAGAATCAATCCAAAAAAATACTCTCGATAAAAAATGAAAAGCATAGACAATGAAATTCTTTCCACGCGAACCGTGAATAATAAGGTTGGATGGACAACTCCCACAGACGTCACAGGCATTGCAAAGGAGTGTGATCTGGTTGTCGTTGCCATGGTCAAACCTGAAGTTATTCTCCTGAAGACACCCGTCAAACTTATCCGCATCCAAAAGGTGAGAGGGGATGGAAAAAATCCGGGCCATTGCCTAAAGGCCATGGAAAAGACTTTGGAAATCTTAACAACCCTTGAGGGACCTATTGTGATTTCGATTGGTGGCACTGATCGAACCTTCCCTCGGTCAACCGATAAGCGTCATAAGAAAAATTCCAAGGCCTTTCGACAAACCTTTGTTAAGCTTGTGAACCATCCAAAGGTGGCAAAAATATTTGGCGAAAACTTTGACTTGAAACATCCAAAGCTCATCTCTATGCCACTTGGTCTAAACTATTCTCATTCCAGATCCATCCTTGACTACCATCAACTATTTAGGCCAAGAAGGCACCGTACCCTGAAGGTATCGTCATTCAATCGGGTTAGACACGGCCCACAGTTCCTTTTGCGCCGGCGAGTGAATCGTTATTGTAAGCATGCATGGTCGAAGGAAGTAGGTTTTGCAGGGAACGTCTCTAAGGGCTATCTCGAAGCTCTTTCTCAGTATCCCTTTACCCTTTGTGTGACTGGAGGAGGCATTGATCCCTGTCCAAAGCTGTATGATGCTCTTTTGGTTGGGGTCATTCCTATTATCAAGCGAAATCACCCCCAGACAAAGGCTTTTAAGGATCTCCCCGTTATTGAAGTAAGCCATTGGGGACCTCAAACAATTACAAAGGAAAAACTTAAAAAATGGTATGCCCTATACTCACCTTATTTTCTAAATCCTGTGAAGCGTTTTCAGGTCCTTCAGCGGATGACGATTGGCCATTGGATTAAAAAGATGAGGTCTTATTGTTCTTAGCTATAAAATTTACAAAAGAATGAGACGTGTCGAACCCGTTGGAGACCATCTTCACATCCAAGAAGGAGCCATGCATGTCTTTGTGAAGCCTTTGAACATAAAAGGATTCTCTTTTTATATCGCTACAGATGACGCCGGGAATGAAAGGGCCTATAGTGTTCTAAAAACGACAGGAGGAGAACACGAGGTGACCTACGATGAAGACTACATCTTATCCTCCTACCTTAAAGAGGCCGTCTTTAGTGAAGCGTCTTTTGTGATTGAAGAGTCAAAGACGTCTGCCTTTGGCTATCCGGATGAAGAGGAGGATGAAACAAAGGGGGAAGACCCAGATCTTTTTCTCCATGTTGATCCATCCCTAACCTACTTTTACGTCTATGCGCCGCAGACTGAGGAATGGGTCTTTTCATCCTTTGATGATTTAGGAGGCATGGATTTATTTTATGGTGATCCAGGCGGAGATTCAGACAACTACCTTCGATTTTATTTTCGGTCATGTCCTTCCATCGACGCCTTTGTTGGGTCTCGAGGTCTTCAAGATTTGATTGAAAGTCTTTCCGCCAAACAAGTCGTTCGATTGTAAAGAGTCCAAAGATTGACCCATGAATAAAAAAAATATGAACCACTCGGATATGACACGTTACCGCAACTGGTCCAATGACCTTTATGAGAGAAACACCGAACGCATTCTGAAAGCCATTAAGAACCGTGTGGACACTGATGAGCGCATCACCGATAAGGCCGCCATGCATGCAATGATTGGCCGAGAGATGCCGGCTCCAGGCGAGATGGATGACATTGTTGCTTTTAAGGAATCCCTTCTTGCCGCGTACGACGAACCCCACTACCTCATGGGGGTCATGGTCCACAACGGCTTACGGGATCTCTACGTGGAAGACTACGAGGGCGACGTCTACATCCCCAACGACGTAGAGAATGAGCAGATGCAACAAATGATCCAGTCCCTCCGAAAGAAGGAGACTGCAGACTTTGAAAAGCCTGACGAGGTCTATGTAACCCCTGAAACCTTGGCCTACAAGTCGGACGAGACACGTGGCCGCTCAAAGGGAAAGATGATGGCAAAGGCAAAGAAGGGGGACGGTGAGTCGAAGACGGAAAGTGAAGATTAAAAAGTCTTTTCCTCAATTCTTGGAGCAAAGTATTCATAGAGGGCTTTATCCACGGCCTTTTGTGCGTCTTCTCTAGAAATTTCTTTTGATGCCTTCACTTCAAATTGACAAGTGAAGTTACGCTGATGTTTATGCTTCACACTCATGAATAAACATTGAATGGAAACATTTTCAACGAGCTCATTCATTGTATAGTGACGATGGATGACACAATATAAGGGTTTGACTTGAGCCTCACTATCACAATGGATCTCCCTTTCGATAAAATGGTGATAATTTTCACGACTCATTTTGAAAGTGAAATTTATATAGATTTGTTTCTTAAAAAGAAATCCACATAAGAGGCAAAACATGTTTGGGGTGAGAAATCACCGTCGCGTTGTGTTTTAGTGTTGGAGACCAGTGAGTAAACGTTTTGGTCTTTAGGGTTGATGGAAAGGCGAGAACAATGATGCTTTGGCCATAGGTCCTAGCGGTGGTAAGGGTTGATGTAACATAGATCCCTTTTCCATGGGCCGACCCTCGTTGACCAAACTTGGAGAGGTCAAAGCCATTCTTCACAATGCGTTTGGCCGCTTTGGCCGACGTTCCATGAAGCCCAAGGCAAACTTTTCCTTTGAGTCGATCAAGTTCCTTCACCTGAACGGCCATTTTTACAGTCCCATCAATCCTTCCAAACAATCCCTGGAGGAGAAGTGGGGGAGGTTCCTTTGGAAAGGTGTCTTCCATGATGCGAGAAAGGTCACCCAAGGTAAAGTTTGAAAAAGAAGTCGATCTCCACTTTGGAGGAGCAGGAGAAATCTTTAGGGAAGCCCGAATCTTCACGGGTCTCTTGAATTTTGTTTGAAGGTTTTCTTGGTAAAGTTCTCCCTTTACTTTTGTCAAGGCATACTTTACCCTTTTAGGATAGATGTAGCCACCAAGCTCTCGATGGAAGATGATCTTTCGTTTGGAATTTTTCATCTCCTTCACCATTTTTGTCAAGGTTGGGATGGGTGGACTGTAGATGCCCTCAAACTTCTTGAAGATTCCATTCTCGAGATAGACCAAAGTCTCTCTGCCTGTTGATACCTTCAAGGAGGAAG
>Ga0180434_10009530_pt1 | contig 10537 bp, 8 predicted proteins | sample SS_ome_7_FD_132453 | JGI IMG/M metagenome (GOLD analysis project Ga0180434, IMG submission 132453) | Hypersaline lake sediment archaeal communities from the Salton Sea, California, USA - SS_1_D_2 metaG | ecosystem: Environmental > Aquatic > Non-marine Saline and Alkaline > Hypersaline > Sediment... | reverse complement strand
TTAACGATACAAGAAATTGCATATAAGATCGGTTATCGTAATGCCAACTATTTTAGCAAAATGTTTAAAGAAGCTACAAATGTAACACCGAGAGAATACCGTACGCGTCATAAAAATATTTAAAGAGCTGCTTCATAAGTGTCTTAAATTGACGCTTATGAATGAGCTCTTTTTCTTTATCACTATTTAATCACTTATAAAAAATTCTCCATCATTTTTGAATAAATATCAATCACTTATCTAAATTCATCAATTAGTTCTACCAATTCTTTATCACTTTCATTCATTTATCCATCACTTATCCCAATTTATCAATTAGTTTCATCGATTTCTTCATTATCTTCAGTCTTAGACCAATAAATCTAAAATAAATTTCAAAATCAATAATATCTTTCTAAACTACACGAAATAATCCTTATAAATTTTATATAATCCAAAATAATTATAGTTATTCGAAATATTATCACCTATATCAAAGTGGAGCATTCATATAAAATTTTTAGTGAAATCAGAAAATTCAAGAAGGTGAGAAAATGAGTGCAAAAAATCGTTTACTTGAAACATATACAGGTTCACAATTACATGCAAAAGGCTGGATTCAAGAAGCAGCATTGCGTATGTTAACGAATAACTTAAACCCAGAGGTGGCAGAGCGCCCGGAAGACCTTGTTGTCTATGGAGGAATTGGAAAAGCAGCTCGAAACTGGGAGTGCTACGATGCCATTGTTGAAACGCTTTTAAATCTTGAAAATGATGAAACAATGCTTGTTCAATCAGGTAAGCCTGTTGCGGTTTTTAAAACGCATAAGGATGCTCCACGTGTTTTAATTGCCAATTCTAATCTTGTTCCAGCATGGGCGAATTGGGATCATTTCCATGAGTTAGACAAAAAAGGATTAATGATGTATGGGCAAATGACAGCAGGAAGCTGGATTTATATTGGAAGTCAGGGAATTGTTCAAGGAACATATGAAACATTTGCTGAGCTTGCTAGACAGCATTTTAATGGATCTTTAAAAGGTACAATTACGGTTACCGCTGGATTAGGTGGAATGGGTGGAGCACAGCCATTAGCTGTTACGTTAAATGAAGGGGTATGTATTGCGATTGAAGTGGACCGTACAAGAATTCAGCGTCGTATAGATACAAAATATTTAGATACGATGACAGACAATGTAGATGAAGCAATTCAAATGGCGAAAAAAGCAAAAGAAGACGGAAAAGCACTATCGATCGGACTTTTAGGAAATGCAGCTGAAATTTTACCTGAAATGATTCAAAAAGGTTTTATTCCTGATGCGTTAACGGATCAGACTTCTGCTCATGATCCAATAAACGGCTATATCCCGGCTCGTTTTACATTAGAAGAAGCGGCTGAATTAAGAAAACGTGATCCTAAGCTTTACGAAAAAAAATCAAAGCAAAGTATTGCGGAACATGTAAAAGCAATGCTTGAAATGCAAAAGCAAGGTGCGATTACATTTGACTACGGAAACAACATTCGTCAGGTTGCTAAAGATGAAGGTGTAGAAGATGCATTTAGCTTTCCAGGATTCGTTCCAGCATACATTCGTCCTCAATTTTGTGAGGGAAAAGGACCTTTTCGCTGGGTAGCATTATCTGGTGATCCAGAAGATATTTATAAAACAGATGAAGTTATTTTAAAAGAATTTAGTTACAACAAGCATTTATGTAACTGGATTAAAATGGCCCAAGAAAAAATTCAATTCCAAGGGTTACCTGCTCGAATTTGCTGGCTTGGATATGGTGAAAGAGCACGCTTTGGAAAAATCATAAATGACATGGTAGCTAAAGGTGAATTAAAAGCACCTATTGTCATCGGGCGTGATCATTTAGATTCTGGTTCAGTTGCATCACCAAACCGTGAAACAGAAGGAATGAAGGATGGTAGTGACGCAGTAGCTGATTGGCCAATTTTAAATGCTCTCATTAACAGTGTTGGTGGAGCTAGCTGGGTATCTGTTCACCACGGTGGCGGTGTTGGAATGGGATACTCACTTCACGCTGGAATGGTCATTGTCGCTGATGGAACGAAGGAGGCTGAAAAGCGTCTCGAGCGTGTATTAACAACAGACCCTGGTATGGGAGTTGTTCGCCATGCCGATGCTGGGTATGAACTTGCAATTAAAACGGCAAAAGAAAAAGGAATCCACATTCCAATGCTAAAGGAATAGGAGGTTTAAACGTGTCTAAGCCAATTTTTATTCGAAAAGCTAGTCAATTAATTACGTTAAAAGGAAGCTCAAATGCTCCCTTGACTGGTGAAAAAATGGGAGAGCTTCATATTATTGAAAATGGTAGTGTATGGATTGAGAACGGAAAAATTATGGCTGTCGGAACAGATGAAGAACTAGCTCAACAGTATAAGGACCGAATGGACGAAACGGATATTATTGATGCAAGTGGAAAAACCGTTACACCAGGATTTATTGACCCGCATACACACCTTGTATATGCGGGAAGCAGGGAAAACGAATTTAACATGCGCTTAAATGGTGCAACCTATATGGAAATTATGAATGCAGGTGGCGGCATACATGCAACAACTAGAGCAACGAGAGAAGCTGATGAAGAAACACTTTTTAACGAAAGCAAGCATCGTCTAGATCAATTTTTAAAGCACGGTGTAACAACGATTGAAGCAAAAAGTGGTTACGGTTTAAGTCTGGAGCATGAATTAAAACAATTACAGGTAGCGAAAAAGCTTAATGAAGCGCATCCTATTGATATCGTTTCTACTTTTATGGGTGCACATGCGGTCCCTAGTGAGTATAAAGAACGTCCAGATGATTTTGTTCGTCTTGTTGTTGAAGAGATGATTCCAAAAGTAAGTGAACTAAAATTAGCGGAATTTAATGATGTTTTTTGTGAAAGAGGAGTATTTACTCCTGGGCAAGCTCGTATCATTTTAGAAGCGGGAAAAGAAAATGGACTCATTCCGAAGATTCATGCCGATGAAATTGAACCATATAAGGGGGCAGAACTAGCCGCAGAAATAGGAGCCATTTCAGCTGACCATTTACTTCGTGCATCAGATGAAGGAATTGAAATGATGGCGGCAAAAGGTGTCATTGCTGTTTTACTTCCAGGAACAGCCTTTTTCTTAATGGCTGAAGCAGCTAATGGCCGTAAGATGATTGATCGTGGTGTACCTGTTGCTCTTTCAACTGACTGTAATCCAGGTTCATCTCCTACTGTTTCTCTACCATTTATTATGAATCTAGGGTGCATTCATATGGGAATGACGCCTGCTGAAGTAGTTACAGCTGTCACAATCAATGCTGCTCATGCTATTAATAGAGGGAAAGAGATAGGTAGTATAGAGATTGGAAAACAAGCAGATATATCCATCTTTAATGTTCCGAATTATATGCAGCTCGTTTATTATTACGGAATGAATCATACGGATACGGTCATTAAAAAAGGAAAAGTAGTTGTTTCAGGAGGTCAGCTCGTATGAGTCATGAAATTTATCAATGGGTTGATCGTCCACCATTTATGTGGGATCAAAAAAAGGATGTAAACGAACCGAAAGTAAACGAATGGATTCGTGTTTATAGTGGAGAAACGAAAAATCCAGATGTCGTTTTATTAGGTGTTCCGTTATCAAGATCTTCAATAAGTGCTTCGGCCGCTAGTGAAAATCCAGACGCTTTTCGTCGTGCGTGGAAGTACTTTCAAACTTATAATTTAGATTTCGATGTCGATTTAAAAGATTTAAAGGTTGTGGATGTTGGGAATGTGAAACAGCATGTAACAGATATAAGAAAATGTCATGAAAATATTAAACGTGCCATTAATTCCATTCGCGGTGAATTCCCAGATTCCATTCAACTTTCGGTTGGTGGTGACCATTCCATTACAGCAATGCTAGTGAAAGGATGGAAGGAGGCACACCCAAAAGGAGAGATTGGAATCCTACAATTTGATACACATTTTGATTTAAGAGATTTAAAAGATTTTGGTCCTACAAATGGAACTCCCATTCGAAATTTAATTGAAAGTGGCACCATTAAGGGATCGAACGTCTATAATATCGGACTACACGGATTTTTTAATGCAAAATCATTAAAAGAATATGCGGATGAACATGGTGTTCATTATGTAACGATGCGTGAAGTGAGAAAGAAAGGGATTGAAAATGTCGTACAAAACGCCCTTTCGCAACTGGCTGAAAAGGTTGACACTATTTATGTTACGGTTGATATGGATGTTTTAGATATATCCTATGGTCCAGCTGCTCCAGCGGCAACACCGGGTGGCATGCGAACAGATGAATTGTTTGAATCAGTTTATTTAGCAGGTTTACATGAAAAAGTGAAAGCAATGGATATTGTATGTCTCGATCCTTTTCGAGATGTTGCGGAATCTACCGTAAAATCTGGAGTTCATGTCATGCTTTCCTTTTTGACTGGAGTTTATGTCCGAAAAAAAGACCTTACAGTTTGACTGTAGGGTCTTTTTAAATAGAGGAGGTATAACAGAAAGAAGGTAAGAAGAGATTTACCACAAAAAAGTCGTCCAAAACCGTGAAATTAAAGGGAGTTAACCGTGAAACTTGGATTAAGAACGAAAAAATTATGCTCACTAACTATAAATGATTTGTTTGTTTCCTATATTCTAAAAAAATAAAATTCCGAGAACTATAGAAAGCTCGCGGAATGAAAACTTACTTTTTATTTAATAGTCCGTAAAAAAACAGTTGTCCAAATTCTTTCGTAAGCTGAGAATTTTTTTCTGGAACATCTGAAAATTGAAATTGATTCATTGCTTGTTTAAACAGATTGACATACATAAGGATGGTTTCGTTCGAAATGTTTGGATCGATATAACCTTCTCTTTTTCCCTCTTCAAATAAATTGACCATGATTGGGATAGACTTTTTATAGATATTATCCACTACTGTTTGGATTTCTGGATCACTTGAAATAACCTTCATTAAAAATTCATGGTTTAACGTTTCAATATATGCAGCTTTTTCAAAGATGAGCTTTTTAATTTTTTCAGGAAAAGGCATGTCACTTTCAATTAATGCTTTTTGTTTTTCAATTGCCTCATTAAAAGAATGAGAAATAACGTGTTTTACTAAGTCATCTTTACTTCCAAAGTAGTTATATATAGTAACTGGAGATACGTTTGCTTTTTTAGCAATTTCAGAAATTGTTACTTTCTCTATCCCAAATTCCGAAAAGAGTTCAAGTGCAGCTTTTCGAATGTTTTCCTTTTTCTTCTCAGTTCTCTTCTGATAGCCGTCCATGAAATCTCACCTCTTCATCATTATAGAGAATGATTTGAAATATTTCAATTAATTTTATTCAAAACATATTGATTTTTACCCGATAATTGTATATTATGAAATTAATGAATCAAATTTATTCATTTTATTTAAGAGAGGTGAAATGTTGTGAGTATTGTTATAGATCAATTAACGAAAGTTTTTTCAAGTGGTAAAGGTATATTTGATGTTTCATTTGAAGTAGGAAAAGGAGAAGTTTTTGGATATTTAGGTCCGAATGGTGCAGGAAAGTCTACGACCATTCGTCACTTAATGGGATATATGAAGCCACAAAAAGGTCAAGCAACGATTAATGGTTTAGACTGCTTTAAAAATAGTGCAGAAATTCAAAAGAAAGTAGGATATTTACCAGGGGAAATTGCATTTTTAGAAGGAATGAATGGTTTAGAATTTTTAAATTTACTAGCTGGTATGAGAGGTCTAAAGAATTTCCAAAGAAGAGATGAATTAATAGACCTTTTCCAATTTGATGTGAAAACACCAATTCGTAAAATGTCCAAAGGGATGAAGCAAAAGGTGGGGATTGTAGCTGCATTTATGCATGACCCAGATATTCTTATTTTAGATGAACCAACATCTGGTCTTGACCCACTCATGCAACGTCAATTTATTGAATTAATTTTAGAAGAAAAGAAAAAGGGCAAAACAATTTTAATGTCGTCCCATAGCTTTTCAGAAATTGACCGTACGTGTGACAGAGTCGGAATTATTAAAGATGGAAAGATTGTTGCAATTGAAGATGTTCATCGTTTACGATCCATGCAACGTAAATTGTTTGATATTACTTTACGAAAAGAAGAGGATGTTCAAAAGCTTCTCCAATCAGGTTTAGATGTAACAAAATCGAATCGAAATCAAGTTCAGGTTGCGGTTCAAGGAGATTATGATTCTTTTATTAATGTTTTAGCTAATGTAGAAGTAGATAGCATAGATGTACACACACAAACCTTAGAAGAAATCTTTATGCATTACTATGATAAAAGGGGTGAAAAAAAATGAACCTTTCACTTTTTAGATCAATGATGAAGCTACACGGTAAAACTTTCGTCAGTTATGGATTTGGAGCAGCTGTTTATTTACTTTTAGCTGTATGGATTTATCCTCAAATTGCAAGTTCAGAAGAAATAAATAAAGTGATGGAGCAAATGCCAGAAGGGTTTTTAAATGCTTTTGGATTTGAAGGTGGGATGCCGGAGGATTTAAGTGGGTTTTTAGCTGCTGAATATTATGGACTCATCTTCTTGTTAATTTTGATGGTTTATAGCATCATGAGTTCAACACAGCTTGTTAGTCGATTAGTTGACCGTGGTTCTTTAGCTTATTTACTAGCAACACCAACATCTCGTGCAAAAGTAGTCATGACACAAGCCATTGTTTTAACTTTAGGATTATTACTCATTACGTTTATTACGTTTCTCGCTGGAGTTTTAGGTGCAAATTGGTTTGCTCAAGATGAAACATTTCATTTTGATCGTTTTGTTCAAATCAATGTACTTGGATTCTTACTGTTTTTTGTCGTATGTAGCTACTCATTTTTCATTTCTTGCTTGATGAATGATGAGAAAAGAGCATTATCGATTTCAGGGGCCATAACGGTCATCTTTTTCATGATTAGTTTAATTTCAAAAATTAGTCAAGAGCTTGATTGGCTTGAAAACTTTACGTTATTTACCCTTTATCAACCAGATGAAATCGCAAGAGGTACTGTCGAAGTGCTTCCAATATCAATATGGCTAACTATTACAGGAATTCTCTTCTTTATTTTATCTATCGTTGTTTTTCGTAAACGTGATTTACCTTTATAATTGATAAAAGCTGTCTCAAAACGAAAGGGTCAGACCCTTATGAGACAGCTTTTTTTGATATATTAGAATTTAGATCATTTTTACTAAGGAATAAATCTATACATATTGTCATTTGATGTCTAGCTCCAAGCGCCATCGTCTTGGGTTGCTTCGTTCCTGCTGTGGTGGCTCACTTCCTCCTCGCATGTCTTCTAACGCCCTTCGCCGATAGGGGGGGATTTGCGCTTTTCTTATATCTATTCTTTTTTACGATGAATGAGGACAAGCTATGGTTACATAAATATAACATACAAAGTTGTCGAAAGTACGTGCCTATGTAAAAGGAACTCTTCTTTCGATAGCCAGTCCATCCATTCCATGTGAGATAGACAAACGCCCATTTTTTCAAAGTGGATGTCAATAATCTCTAATTTTTGCATAGTATAGAGTAATCTATTCAATGACTCCACATTGGAAGAATCATTCACATTACTTTATGCGCGGTAACTGAAAATTGTGACTTGTTTTTTAAAAAAAATTTAAAGGAGGGGTAAGGAGCATGTCGCAAAAAGGGAATGATCATAATTTCGTGATTTCAAAAGAAGACTGGTCCCTCCACCGTAAAGGCCATGATGATCAAGTTCGTCACCAAGAAAAGGTGCAAGAGGCCATTCGAAATAACTTACCTGATTTGATAACAGAAGAAAGTATTATTATGTCAAATGGGAAGGATGTAGTGAAAATCCCAATCCGTTCACTCGATGAGTACAAAATTCGATACAACTATGATAAAAATAAGCATGTAGGGCAAGGGGACGGAGATAGTAAAGTTGGTGACGTTGTAGCAAGAGATGGTAATCAAGGTGCTAAAGGGCCAGGAAAAGGTCAGGGAGCTGGAGATCAACCGGGAGAAGATTATTATGAGGCAGAAGTTTCGCTTATGGATTTAGAGCAGGCTCTATTTAAGGAGCTTGAACTTCCTAATCTACAAAGAAAAGAAAGAGATGAAAATGTCGTAAAAAATATTGAATTTAATGATATTCGTCGTACAGGGTTAATGGGAAATGTTGATAAGAAAAGAACAATGTTATCAGCTTATAAACGAAATGCTTTAACAGGAAAACCGAGCTTTCACCCTATTTATCCGGAAGATTTAAAATTTAAAACCTGGAATGAAGTCGTAAAGCCTGAGTCAAAAGCCGTTGTTCTAGCGATGATGGATACAAGTGGTTCTATGGGGATTTGGGAAAAATATATGGCTAGAAGCTTCTTCTTTTGGATGACTCGCTTTTTACGAACGAAATATGAAACGGTTGATATTGAATTTATTGCCCATCATACGGAAGCAAAAGTTGTATCAGAGGATGACTTCTTTTCAAAAGGTGAAAGTGGAGGAACTATTTGTTCATCTGCTTATCGAAAAGCATTAGAGCTTATTCAAGAAAAGTATCAGCCTTCGCGCTATAACATTTATCCATTCCATTTCTCTGACGGAGATAACTTAACATCAGACAATGCTCGTTGTGTTAAGCTTGTGAACGAAATTATGAAAGTATGTAATATGTTTGGATATGGAGAAGTCAACCAGTATAATCGTACGCCCTCTACACTTATGAGTGCCTTCCAGAATTTTGATAACCCCAAGTTTAGATACCACATTTTAAAAAGAAAATTAGATGTATTTGAAGCTTTAAGAACATTCTTTTCAGTTTCTAAAAACGAAAAAATTAAAGCGTGAGAAGGCCAAATTGGCCTTCTTATATTTTGGGGTAAAGTTGGATAACAAACTGGTCTTTTTTGGTCCATTCTTTTTTTCTAAGATATGTTACTTTTTCCAATACTGACTTCAAGAGTTTGTTTTTCTTTTCGATGTCATCTGTATGGTGATAAGCTTCAAGAACTTTTTTAACCGATGGTACAAATTCATTAATATTTTTCTCTCTAAGTTTCTCTTCATGAATCTCTTGTTTTAAATTCTCGATTTCACTTTGAACTTCCTTTATACGTTCAACAAGGTTTTTCTGACGTTCCAAAAACACATCGACAGTATAAACCCCTTGTTCTAACAAATCGTGAAGATTATTTTTTTGTAGGTGTAATTTTTCTAGCTCTTTTTCTTTTTTTTCGAGAGCTTTTTGTTTAATTGGAATTACGGATATAGATTCTTTTACTTCTATCATTTGTTCTTGCACTTCGAATTGTTCAACGAATTCTGCAAGGGATTTAAGAATTGTCTGTTCTACCAATTGAAGTTGTGCTCCTTTTTGAACACCTTTACACTTTGGATTAGCACAACGAATAACGTCATTTGGACGGTCAGGACGAGGTTGAAACCACATTGTATATCCGCATACTTCACATTTCAGTATTCCAGCCAATGGGTTTGAAAGAGACTTACTCTTCACTGTTGATGGTCGATATCGTTTTGAATGTGCTTTATTTGCAGCTTCCCATATTTCTTTAGAGACTAATGGTTCATGAGCATTTTCTTTTATTATCCATTGTTCAGGTTTTTGTTTTTTCCTTTTATATTTACCATTTCGTTTTATGTACTTCACTTTTCCCCAAATAATGTGACCTAAATATACTTCATTTTTTACAATGGCTGTAATAGTAGAAGGAGACCAAAAGTCACGATTGTTATTAGGTGGTTTTACACCGATTTTGTCTAATTCAGATGCAATCGCTTGACGACCATAACCATCACGCATCATTTCAAAAATCTTTTTTACAACCCACGATGTATCTGGATCAGGATATAATTTAAGATTTTCGTCACGTAGATAACCGTACGGTGGTTTTTTAGCAACCGATTTTCCTTCACTAGCCGAATTACGTCTTCCTCCCTGGAGACGCTTTGTTATTTGCTTTAATTCTTGTCTGGCCACCATGGATTTAACGCTAAATACTAATTCCCATGATTCATCTTCTGGATCATATACTTCAGTTGGTGTAATAATTTTGGTGCCAGAATAACGAAAGGCGCGGTCTAAAATTCCTTGATCAAGCATATCTCCACGACCTAGACGGTCCAGATCCATAACTAGTACAGCATCGATAATTCCTTCTTCAATTCTTCTAATGAGTTGCTGAATTTTAGGACGCTCTGAAATAAATTCACCAGATACAACTTCCTCATGAATTTCTAAAATATTGTGTTTATCTCGTTTAGCAACGGCTAATAATTGCTTTCGGTGTTTAGCCAATGTATCGTAATCTACACCATCTTGCGCTGCTTTTCTCTCTTCTTCAATATCTTTACGGCTTTTGCGGAGGTATATATCTATATCTAAGCCTTCTAATCTGTACATAAACACCACCTCTACACAAGTATATAATTGACTATACACTAATAATAAAGAAAGAATTATCTAAGTGTGATTATTAGATATATTTTACACAGAGATATAATAACTTTCTGTCGAGGTTAGTATTA